>Ga0335073_10001960_pt1 | contig 28068 bp, 27 predicted proteins | sample Lox_Sample_22_FD_207093 | JGI IMG/M metagenome (GOLD analysis project Ga0335073, IMG submission 207093) | Soil microbial communities from Loxahatchee National Wildlife Refuge, Florida, United States - Lox_Sample_2.2 | ecosystem: Environmental > Terrestrial > Soil > Wetlands | place: USA...
ACACGGGCAAGCCGCTGGAAACCCGGTACGCCTTGAGCGTTGTCGTGAAAACGGGAACGGCTTCGGATGCGCTTTCCACAACGCTGCTGCTGGTTGGCCCGGCAAAAGGAAAAGCCATCATCCACAAGATTCCGCATACAGCAGCCATCTGGGTTGCCCCAGATGGAGCAACGGAAAGCGTAACGACTGGCCCGGAGATCCGTCTTGCGGGCTTGCACGAAAAACAATTGGCGCAGACCAGCAGGAATTTAAGCAGTTCAAGGGAACCGCAATGAGGACGTTGAGAGCACTGGGTGTTCTTTTTCTTATTGGAATCGTTTTGGCTCCAAAGGGGATGAGCAAGGTGTATGTGCGGTGGACGCAAACGAAGTTGCCGCCGGCAAAAGTTCTGGGCACAAACGATCTGGTCATTCCGTGGAGCGATCAAGCCTCGAGCTTTGTGGATATGGCAAAAAAAGAAGGTTATCGCGTATATCTGGAAGCCACCGCGGAGCAATCCGCAACGGCGGCGGAGGCCGGTGCGAAGCTTGGCATCGCCGGAATTCTGGTGAGCGCGGCGAGCCAGGGGAAGCAGGTGGAAGAAAGTGCGGGCGCATTACGCGCGAAATATCCGAAGCTGCAGATTCTTGTGGTCAGCCCTGGCGGCAAGCAACCGGAAATGCGCGGGTGGCTGGTCTTTAACAAAAATGGAATTCTGCAGGTATCCAGCCCTTCTTCGCAGCCGTGGCTCGATCAGAATCTGGCGACGGTGCGTTACGACCGGGCGTTTCTGCCAGGACAAACGCCAATCTACTCGTTTGCATGGGACCACAGCGACCCGCTCGTCCAGCAACACGGCCCGAAGCCCGCTGATTATTCGCTGGCCATCTCGGAGGCAGGCGCATTTCACGCGGACCTGATTTTGGAATTATCGGACGAGAAACAACAAGCTTTGGCCAATGGGGACAAGCTGGCGTTAGAGGATTGGGAGCCGGTGAGACGCACGATCGGGTTCTACGACCGCGAGAAACAAGACGAGCCCGAGACCGCTGCCGTCGGCGTGCTGACCGACGATTACGATGTCGCCTACGAAGCCTTGAACCTGATGGCCCGACACAATATTCCGTTTCGCGTTCTGCATTCCACCGAGACAAAGCCACAGGATCTGGCCGCGTTCAGCGTGATTATCGAATTTGCGGCGCCCGGCGAAGAGTTGATTGGCGCGCTGCAATCGTTTGCGGAATCGGGTGGAGTGGTGGTGCTGGTGAATGTGCCGGCAAACTATCCTTGGGATTCGACGGCGTCCAAGCAGGCGCAGCGAGATTCGGTCACATACATGGTCGGGAAGGGCCGGATTATCGAACTGGGGGAACCGATCAGCGACCCGGAAACTTTTGCGGAAGACGTGCGACGGCTGATGGCGAAAGATCGAGTTCCGGTGAGTCTATGGAATTCGCTGACAACCCTTGTAGTGGAATATCCGGGCGCAAAGCCGGGGGAGGTTGTCGTGGAACTGGTCAATTACGACGAAGAAACTACGCAGGTACAGGTGCAAGTGAGAGGTGCGTTTGAATCCGTCACGTTTGAGAGTGCCGACACGGGTTGCTGCGAGACGCTGAAGCCTTCGCAGGTGGACGGGTTCACGGATTTCGTGGTGCCGAATCTAGTGATTGGCGGGCGGGTTCACTTGCAAGGAGAGAAGCCAGCAACGAAAGAGAATTCCACAAGAACGGCCAACTGATCGCAACCCTACGGATCGCCGCAGTTATCGTCAAGTTTTCTTTACATTTGAGTTTGTCGTGGTTATTGTAGGAGGGTTCAACCAGCCGCCGGTCAGGGAGACCCTTGCCTACCAATCGCGCCGAGCGGAAAAAAGTGAAATCTATGAATCAGAGCCTGGCCGTAGTTGTCAGTTTTTTGCTGTTGTGGTCGGCCGTTCCACCTTCCGCCGTAGGATCGGCGGGGCCCGCCGCGGTGCCAGGGAGACAGGAAGCTTACGCGCCGGTTGGAGCGAGCGATATGGACGCGCTGGTAGCGCCGATTGCGTTGTATCCGGATGCGCTCGTAGCACAAATTCTGGGCGCCGCCACCTATCCCGATCAGGTGGAAGAGGCCGACGTGTTCGTGAAATCAAACTACAACTTATCGGGCGATTCCCTGTTCCAAGCGGCCGAAGATAAAGGCTGGGATCCCTCGGTAATGGCGCTGCTGCGGTTTGCCAGTGTGCTGGACATGCTGTCGAAGAATATTGGCTGGACGTCCGCGCTCGGCGACGCATCGGCAAATCAACAGGCGGACGTGATGGCGGCCATCCAGCGCATGCGAGCCAAAGCCTACGCGGCGGGAAATCTGAAATCGGGCGAACAGATCAAAGTCGTACAAGAGAGCCCCAGTGTCATTGTGATTCAGCCAGCCAATCCGCAGATCGTTTACGTTCCGACCTACAACTCTACCGTGGTGTACGGAACAGCGGTGTCGACTCCTGGATATAGCACCGGCGACGTGGTGGCGGCGTCGGTGATTTCGTTCGGACTGGGCGTCGCGGTAGGCGCAATGATTAGTAGCTCCAGTTGTGGATGGGGTTATTACGGATGGCGCATGAATTGGGGCGGCGGAGCGGTTTATTGTGGCGGGGTTCCGTATTACGGGAATCCGTATTGGTGGGGTGGCTACTATCCCGGTTATCGGCCGGGCTATCGCCCCCCGTATTACCCGCCCCCGCGTCCGCCGATGCCACCGCCGGCAGGTTGGCGCCCTCCGCCGCCGGGATACCGGCCACCTTACTATCCACCGGGAGCTAGACCGCCTTACAACCCGCCGCCCGGGAACGGAAGACCGCCGAGTGGAGGTAGACCACCTACGGGAGGAAACCCACCTGGGACCGTGAAGCCTACGCCGCTGCCTTCGCAACCTGGCAGGCCGAGCATTCAACCCGTGCCCGGAGGCCCGACGACGCGTCCCACACAACCCGGGGCGCCGACGATTCAGCCGTATCCGGGTCCGACAACACGTCCCGCGCAGCCAACAGTGCAGCCGAAGCCGACGACGCGTCCCAGCGTGCCGGGGCAAACGAATCCGCCACCCACACGGGAGTTGCGCGGTTATCCATCGACGCAAGGCCCACAGACGACGCAACGCCCGAACGCGTTTTCGGGTTCGGCGGGTGGAAGACCGGAAAGCGCGCGGGGCAATCGCAGTTTGAATCCGCCCGCAAAACCAGCGAGCCCACCATCGCGAGCACCGGCGGCGGCCAGCGCGCCCAGGAAGCGTTAACCATGCGTATAAGAAAACGGGGGCAAACGCGCGCGTTTTTGGCTGTGCCTGAAGGAGTAAAGATGAGAGCGGGGCAATCACGAGGGCTACAGTGGCGCGTTGGACTTCTGGTGGTTGCCACTTTGCTGATTTCGGCGGTCGCTTGTCAACGAGCGCAACAGCAGCAAAAAGAAGCGATGGGCCCAACGAAGTTTGTGTCGCCGCAATCCGCGGGGCTGGCCGTTTATAACGCGGCGAAAGCCGATGACACGAATGCGCTGCTGGCGATCTTCGGCCCGGAAGCCAAAGACTACGTGCTGATGGAAGATCCCAACCTGGACAAGAACGCATTGTCAGAGTTCGTAAGCGATTACGAGCACATGCATCGCTGGGCGCCGGCCGCAGGTGGCGAAATGGTGTTGGACGTGGGAGTGGAAAACTATCCATTTCCTTTCCCGCTGGTAAAAACCGAGAACGGCGAATGGGTTTTCAGCGCGGAACGCGGTAAGAAAGAAATCGAAGCCAGAACTATTGGAAAAAATGAACTCACGGTGATTGATATCCTGAATGAAATGGCCGACGCGCAGACTGAGTATTTCAAAACCGCGCAGGATGGGAAGGTCAAACAGTACGCGCAAAGGTTTACCAGCAGCGAAGGTAAGCACGATGGCTTGTACTGGAAAGTAGGCGAGGGCGAACCGGAAAGCCCGCTGGGTCCGTTGGCTGCGCGGGCCAGCGCTGAAGGCTATCAAGCCGGAACGAAGGAATCGCCCGTGCCGTTTCACGGATACTTTTTCCGCATATTGAAAGAACAAGGGCCTCATGCCGAAGGCGGCGCGAAGAGCTACATCGTCAACGGCAGCATGACCCGCGGATTTGCCTTTCTGGCGTATCCAGCCGAATACCGGAAAACCGGTGTGATGACTTTGATGATCGGTCCAGATGGTCGTGTGTTTCAGAAAGACCTCGGCGTAGCCACCGTGGAGACCGCCAAGGCCATCAAGTCTTTCGATCCGGACGACACTTGGTCGATTGTGGAATGAATTTGTGGTAAGAATCCACGCAGCTCTGGAAATTGTGATTCCCGCCCCGCGCGTTCCCTAAAATTTGGTAAACTTCCGGCGCGTTGAAGGCTCTAAGACTTGCAGGGCCGCAGAGATAGGTTGGGTGCCTTCACGGCTAAGGTTTGTCGGGCCTGGGGGTGCGCAGCAACCGGGGTCGCGATCTTCACGGGTGGGATTGATGCTGCCGCTGGTCCGGCAAAGCGCGATGAGAATCCTGGCTTCAACGGCAATGGTGGTTGCGTTTTTCTCTCACTCCACGTGCGCGTTTGGGCAGAGCGCACCTGGTTCTCCGGATCATCCGTGGCATGCGCCAGCCGCGGAGCAAAAACTCGAAATGGAAGCAAAGGGAGTGCCCCACCCGGAATTGATTCTGGACCCAGCCAAGACTTATTCCCTGTCAGAATTGGTGGATTTAGCGGAATCGCATAATCCGCAAACGCGTTTGGCATGGGAACGCGCGCGATCGCAAGCAGCGGCATTAGGAGTTGCCCGCAGCGACCTTTATCCAACGCTGGTGGCAGTGGCGTTGTCGCAGACGGTTCGTCAGGAAATCTTGTTTGCCAATCACTTCTACCCACAGGTGGTGCAAGATTTTGCCGTGGCGGTTGAGTTGAACTATACCATCTTCGATTTTGGAGCACGCCGCGGGCGCATCGATAGTGCAAAAGCCGAAACCCTCGCGGCCAACCTGGCATTCAACGACGTGCACCGCAGCATCATCTACCAGGTGCAACACGCTTACTACCAACTGTTGAATGCTACTGGCCAGGAAGATGCCGCGAGGGCGAACCTAGCGAATGCGCAGGCCGTGCAGCAAGCCGCGGAGGAGCGCCTGAATAATGGGCTTGCCACTTTACCGGACGTCCTGGAAGCGCGTAGCGCGACAGCGCAGGCGGAATACGAACTGCAAGCCGTGCTTGGCGCGGAAGAAATCGCGCGCGGCAACTTGGCAACATCGCTGGGAATTTCGCCGACCACCACGATTCATGTGCAAGCGCTGAACGATTTGACCATCCCGGACTCAACCAGCGAAGCGGTGGACACCGCCATCGATCGAGCGTTGGCTCAGCGCCCGGACCTGTTACAGCAGGTGGCCGAGATACGTTCCGCGAATGCCAGGATCAAAGAAGCCAATGCGGCGTATTATCCCTCGCTACAGGTCACCGCGACACCGACAGGACAGGCGTTATTTGGGTTGCAGAAACCGTCCCCTTGGGTCTTTACCGGAGACCTGGCCGGCGGAATCGTCTTTAACCTGAACTGGACGATATTGGACGGAGGCGCGCGACGAAACAATCTGGCGCGGGCTAAAGCCGACGAGCACGCGGCAGAAGCGCAAGCCAACGCAAAGCGCGATCAAATTGCCAATGAGGTGTGGGCGGCTTACTCCAGTTTAAACACGGCGTTTCGGCAGCACCAGTCCGCCCTTGCGCTTCTGGAAGCGAGCAGTAAGTCTTACGAAGCTGCGTTGGAATCTTACAATTACGGCCTGCGCAATTTTTTGGACGTGACGGCCGCACAGCGAACCCTGGCACTGGCGCGCTCGGCAGATGTGCTGGCGCGGACGCAAGTACTTACGGCTTTAGTTGAAGTCGCGTTCCGAACGGGAGATTCCGTTCACGCAAAACCTACGGTGCCCTGAGCATGATAGCAAAGAGAGCCAGCCAATATTGCAGATGCAGTTCCATCCTTCTGCTCGCTGCCTGGGGCCTTGGCGGCTGCTCGCGCGCGCCCGCAGTGGATATTTTGGGATCGTTTTTCCCGGCATGGCTGATTTGTTTTGCCGTGGCAATCGCGCTGACCGCACTGACGCAACAGGTGCTGTCGCGGCTGCGCGTCAGACTCTTGTATCCCGTCCTGGTCTATCCGAGTCTTACCGCCCTCTTTACTTTTCTGCTGTGGATCATCTTTTTTCATTAGGAGTAGGAAGTTATGGTTACCGAAACACCTGCACCCAGTGAGCGGACACTCAGCCCTTGGGTAAGCATTGGCATTGCGGCTGTTGCCGTGCTGCTGGGACTGGTGGTGTTGCTACACGTAAACAACAATCCCCGAACAGATGACGCCGAAGTTTTCGCCAACTTCATCGGGATCGCTCCTCAGGTCGAAGGGCCGATTCTGCATTTAAATGTGCGGGACAACCAGCTTGTGAAAAAGGGTGAACTGCTGTATGAGATCGACGAGCGGCCCTATGAGTACGCGCTGCAGAGAGCCGTCTCCGACAAGGCCGCGCTTGAAGGACAAATCAACGACGAGCAACGAAAGATCAATGCGTTGGTCAGCGGAGTGTCCGTTGCCAAGGCGAATATCCTAAGCTCACAGGCGGATGTGACCCGTTCGTCTGCGGTCGTCGACCAAGCCCGCGCGGATGTGGCCAACTCTGAGCAAGGCGTGAGTCGCGCCAGAGCGGAGTGGACCTATGCAAACAACAATCTCCATCGGCTCGAGCCGCTTCTGCCAAAGCAGTTCGTCACGGTGGACCAGGTGGATCGTGCGAGAACCTTGGAGGTCGCCCAGTCGGAGGCCTTGAAGCAAGCGGAATCGCAACTGGCACTTTCCAAAGCCGCTTTGCAGTCCGCACTCGCGCAATACGAGCGTTCCGGCTCGAACTTGGAAGAGAGCAAAGCGCAACATCAGCAAGCGCAGAACGCGGTGACCACGCTGGAGCCTCTGGTCAACCAACGAGGCGCGCGGGAAGCAGCGGTCCGGGACGCCCGCTACAACCTCAACAACTGCCGGGTCTACGCGCCCTTCGACGCGCTGGTAACTAACCTGACGATTTCGGAAGGGGCGTACGCCCACGTGGGGCAGGAAGTCTTTACCCTGATTGATGCGCGTGTTTGGTGGGCCATCGGAAACTTTCGGGAAGGGCAGCTGTCGCATATCCGACCCGGCATGCGTGCGGATGTATACGTCATGTCCAAGCCCACGCTACGCTTTTCCGGCGTTGTGGATAGCGTGGGTTTCGGAGTGACGCCCGATCCCGATGTCATCGGAAAGTTTGAAAAAGGGCTGCCGGATGTGCAGCGAACGCTAAATTGGGTGCACCTCGCGTCTCGCTATCCGGTTCGCGTGCGTGTAGACAATCCCACGCAGGAGTTATTCCGGGTGGGCGGATCGGCAGTGGTAACGATTCGCGGAAACTGAGTATGTCTACAGCTGCGCAGAGCCTGCAATATTCGCCAACTTCGGCAAGTTGGATACGCGACTTCCTGAAAGAGGAATTGGCGCCCTACCCGGGACGCATGGGGGTGGTGGCGCGGATGGTGGCGGCTGCGACGCTGATTATGGTCATCTGCGTGACCTTCCAGGTGCCGTATGCGTTCCAGGGCGCGATTTTTGCGTTGTTGATCACACGAGAGAGTCCCCGGGCGACGCTGTGGGCATCGGCCAAGTCGGTGATTGGTATTGGCATTAGCACGCTGTACGTGCTGGTCACCGTGCGACTGGTCATCAATAGTCCGGCGCTGCATTTTTTCTGGATCATCGGCACTTTTTTCTTGGCGTTCTATATCCTCAGCGCCATGACGGACTACGCAACAGCTACGACCTTTACGATCGTAATCTCGGTGGCGGTTCCGTTGTGGGATCGCCACGTGCCGGGGACAACCAACGTAGAGGACACGCTGTGGGTCGCTTTTGTGTCTTTCCTGGGAATTGTGGTCACCGCTGCAGTTGAACTGGTGGTGGCGCGGCGGAAGCCGGGTGACGAAGTGGTTTCGCCGATCGTCGACCGGATAGAAGCTATTGAGGAGCTGCTGACTCGCCTGGCGGAGCACGGCACAATCGATGAGGCCAGCAAAAAGAGGGTCATCCGCTTCGCTTTTCTCGGCACGTCGAGGGTGCGGCGCTTGTTGCGGCGCTCGGACTATTCCCTGCACTACCGGGCGCAGATGAATGCGGTCTTATCGGTGGCAGGGAGATTGGTCGATAGCGCCGCAACATTAACGGAATTTCGGGGCACACTTTCCGCGAGCGATCCGCAAAAGCTGCGCAAGTTGGCGGAAGCGCTGGAAACCATCCGCGAAGATTTACTCCATCGACGTATTCCCAAGGCGATTCAGTTCAGTGCCCGGGAAGATTCATCCTCGAGCCTTCCGTTGCTGTACGAAATGGAAGAGTTTGTCTCCCTGGTTCCTCAGGCTTTTTCGGACAATGAGATCGCAGGGGAATACGTCCCGGAAGTGGGCGATCGCTCCGGACCAAAACTGCTTGCGGCGGACGCTTTCTCTAATTTGCGCCACGTCGAGTTTGCGCTGCGGGGCTGCATTGCTGCCAGCATCGCGTACATGATATACAACGCGATCGATTGGCCGGGCATAAGCACCGCAGTGACTACGTGCCTGTTGACGGCGCTCTCGACGATCGGTTCGTCCCGGCAGAAACAGATGCTGCGCATCACGGGGGCGGCGATCGGTGGTTTTGTGTTCGGGATGGGTGCGCAAATCTTTATTCTGCCTTACGTAGATTCGATTTTTGGATTCACCCTGCTGTTTATGGTGGTTACGGCAGTGGCGGCTTGGTTCCTGACTGCCAGTCCGCGGCTGTCTTATTTTGGTTTGCAATTGGCGCTGGCGTTCTATTTGATCAACTTGCAGGAATTTGCGGAGGTCACGTCGCTCGCAGTGGCGCGAGATCGTGTGGTTGGTGTGCTGCTGGGGTTGTTTACCATGTGGCTGGTATTCGATCAACTGGGAGGCGCACCTGCAGCGGTGGAAATGAAAAACGCGTTCGTCCTGGACTTCCGGTTGCTCGCCCAAGCGATGCGAGAGCCGGTTTCGAACGACGCGCAAGTGGCCAAAGCCCGGCGGTTCTCTCTTCGAGAAACGCTCATCGACAATTTCGATCGCGTGCGAGCTGCCGGAGATGCGGTGCTGCTGGAATTTGGCCCGTTTCGGCGGGAAGCGCTGGCATTGCGCAAGGAGAGCCAAGTCGCGCAGGTGGCCCTGCGAACGCTTTATTTGACACGTATGGCGCTCTGGAAATATCGCGCGCAAACGGTGGGGTTCGAACTACCAAAGGAAGTTCTGGCCGCGCAGAAGGAATTCGACAATCAATCCGCTGTCGTGTTGGATGCAATCGCGGATCGCCTGGCGGGCATATCTACGGTGAAAGCAGTAAATATGCAGGAATCGTTCAAAGATCTGGAACAGATTGCCAAAACAATTGAATCGCAAGAGCCGCCCGACCCGCTCGATCCACAAGTTCGGGCGCTGCTGGTTTTATCACGACGTTCTGGGCAATTAACACAGTGGCTGGCCGATAATATTTGAGGCGCGTTCAATCCGCTCTTACTGACGTAGGCACCGATTTGGAGGCCGCGCTGGCACGCATGGCCATCGCTACTAACGCACCAATCAAAATTGCGGGGAACAGTTGACCTACCACGGCCTCAGCGATTGCCAAAGAGCGGGCATAGGGAGAAAGCGGCGACACATCACCGTAGCCAACGGTCGTAAGGGTAACGAAACTGAAGTAGACCAATTTCGCAGACTGTTCATCCATGTTGGAAGGAAGAGAGATAAAACGGAAGGCGCCTGAATCAAATTGTTCCACCAGGTCGTAGGCGGCGCCCCACGCCACTCCCAACATCAAATAAGCGCAAACACCGCCCTGGATGCGACTCCACGTGACATGCCCTTGGCGAAACATCACCAGCAAGACGATGCGCACGTAAATGAACATCACCACAATGGTGAGCAGACTGCTCAGGTGTCGCAAGAACGGTGAGGGATACATGCGCGAGATGAACAAGATGCACGCCGCCAGGATCACTAGAACGACCGTGCCGATGGTCAGAATCCGCTTTTGCTTCACTACTAATGCGCCGGAGATCATCAGCGTCACCATCACCAGATCGAGAAACGCTCGTCCAGTCAATCCGGCCTGTCGCAAAGGAAGAATAACGAAGATCAAAAACACTAACGCAATGGTCACCAGAGTCAGGCCGAGGTCTCCGGACCAGAACTCGCTCATCTGCATCTGCAGAAGTGCAGTCTCGTCGTGCCAGTCTTTCTTGTTCATGCTTGGTGCTCCAACGGGATTCGCGGGCGAAATGCAGCGAGATTATAGCTGCGAAGAGGAACCCAGGGATGAAAAATGTTTGCCTGGGAATTCTGGAGACTCTCGAAGATAGCGGGTGGCCGGCATCGGCTGCGGTGAAAGTAACTTTACCGTGATGAATACCGCAGGAAGGAAGCAAGCAAATATTCCTAATACCCACATGAGGGACCCGGCGAGAACCTGGTCGGCCAACGCGGAATTTCCGAAAAGCACTGGAGCCTCGCGATAAGAGGGATAAAGAACACGATCGCAAAAGGCGAGAAATGCTCCTACGGCGCTGCTCGGAAACATGCCGAGAAAAAGATATACAGGAATAGCCCAGCGTGGCCAGCGTGCCTCCGAGGGAAATGGTTGAATCACCGGCCACCAAAAGAGAATCGAAGTGGAGAGAAAGCAAATGTGTTCCAGTTCATGCCAAAACTCGGAACGTAACGCGAGTTCGAAAGCGGAGGGCACGTGCCAGGCAATCATCGCCACGGCCGCAAGAATCCAGCAGAGCATAGGGTGCACCAGTGCTTTCCCGACGGACTGCACGGATCGTAAACGTAAGATCGGGCCAAGCACAGTGCGCACGAACCACTGCGGGAAGCCATGAAGCAGGGGAAGAGCCGGGGCACCGAGCAGGACCAGCGGAGGTACCACTAGCATGAGCAAAATATGCTGAATCATGTGAGCGGTCAGCGAGGCGTCGTCGAACGCCGAGAGAGGCGAGCCAATGGCCACCCACAGGCAAAATATGCCCGCCAAAAAGGCGGCGAGGCGCGACCCGTCGATCAGACCTGGTGACGACCGGCGCAGTGAGAGCCAGCCGCGCAAATACACAATAGCGATAAGCAGCAGGACCACATCGAGCGCGAGGGGTGGCGTCCATTCGTTCAGTAGTGATTGGACCGCGGGCGACATGATCTAGAACGGTTGCCCCGCTGGCGCATTCTGATTGACCACTTCGCGCGAGGCATCGCGTGCGGGCATTTGGGCGGCGGGGTGAAGCGTCCTGAGAAATGCCACCAGCGCGGTGACCTCGGGCGGGCTCAAGTTTTTTCCATAAGCGGGCATGTTGCCGCCGCCTTGAATCACTTGGCGAATCATCTGGTCCTGCGTCTGAATCAGCGCGACATTATCGAGCGCCGGCCCGCGCTTGCCGCCTTCATTCCCCAGCGCGTGGCAGTTGTGGCATTGCTTCAACTGGAAGAGCAACGCGCCTTGCCGCTCCAAGGCGGTGCGATGTTCCAGGAATGTGGCCGGGATCGGATCACCGCTCCACGCATCCATCACCGGGCTCCATGGGGCATGACCAGCAAGATCCGTGAATGTGCCCAGAGCAACGGCGACCAACAGAATGGTGAGCACCGCGACGGGCCGCCGCCGCCAACTTTTTTCGCCTTCACCAAAAATGAACGGCAGTAGCAGCAGCCCAAGGAGTACAACGACTGGTCCGATCAGTAACGCGGGTGTCTCCATTTCCGGCGGCAGCAAGGAAAGCAACGCATAGAGCCAGAGGAAAAAGTAATCAGGGCGGGGGGCCGTTTGGATAATGGTGGGATCCGGCCGTCCGGAGGGTCCGAACGGACCAAAGTAAAATGCGACAACAGCTAACGCGAGAAGTATGCAACCAGTAAAGAAAATGTCTTTGTAAATCGCCCCGGGAAAAAATGGAACTCCGTCGCTCGCCGTTAATTCGTGATACTGCTTTTCATAAGTGGCCTTGCGCACGATGCGGCCGGGCATCGGCCATTCGTTGATTCCCAGCTTAAGCACCATCAACAAATGTAGGCTGACGAAAGCGATGAGCAGCCCGGGAATAACGAACACGTGCAGCGCGAAGAAACGGGATAACGTGGCTCCCGCGATGATTGGACCACCGAGTAGCAGATGGACGGTCCACGCCCCCATAACCGGAACTCGGCTAGCAATGGATGCGCCGATTCCAATTCCCCAAAACGCGTCCTGATCAAAGCGGAGCACCTGACCGGAAAAGGCCATTCCCAAGGTCATGAGCAGCAGGAAAATCCCGACAACCCAAGTAAGCTCTCGCGGAAACTTGTAGGCGCCAAACAGGAACACCTGCACCATGTGAATCAAAACGATGGCCACCATGAAGTTGGAGCCCCATCCATGGAGTGCGCGGATGTACCAGCCCAGCGGCACGGAGTGATTCAGGGTTTGCAGGCTGTTCCAGGCTTCTCCGGCAGAGGGAACATACACGATCGCGAGGAGAATCCCCGTGACGATCTGTAGCATAAATACGGTGAGCGCGGCGCTGCCAAAGACGTAGAAAAAACTAGAGGTGTCTCGTGGGACACGATGCTCCATCGTTTCGCGCACCGTACCTGCGAGTTGCAAGCGCGCGTCCAGCCACTCTCCGATGCTTTGCATCAAGCGCATGGAAACTTTTCACCTATGTTGACCAACGCCGTCGGGCTTCCGGGTGTGGGCAGTTCTCCGGCTTGGATGAATAACTTTCCGTCTTCAATCTTGTAGGGGTATTCGAACAAGCCGCGTTCCGGTGGGCCCGAAGCGCGCGAACCGTCCTCGTAATACGCACCGCCGTGACAGGGACACATGAATAGGCCGGACTGGGGAAACCAGCGCACCGGGCAACCCAGATGGGCGCAATTAATCGCAAAAACTTGGAACTTGGCCGTGTCTATGCGCCGCACCCAGCAAGCGCTGTCGGCGGTTTTTCCGTCCCACGCCGTAACATCGGGATTGCGGAACGTGGCGAACCGCGTTTGTCCTGCAGGGTATTGTTCGAGCGGGCCAAGAGCGAGCCATGATGTGTAACTGGTCTTGCGGCCGCCCAAAACCGGCGAAAGCACGTAGCGAAGGATGGGCACGGCAAGCACAACGGCTACAACGCCGTTAAAAAATAAGCCGAGCTTCACCAGCATGGCCCGGCGAGACATATCGGGCAGAGTCATCGCGATTCTCCTGCAGCCTGGGCCACGGCGGGATAGGGGCGCCCGGGAAATTGCCGGCGCTGCGAGGCCAACCAGGCCACTACGTCGGAAATTTCTTGTGCCGACATGGGCTTGTTGGGAACGTTATTGCGCCAGTCGGGCGCGCCCAAGTCTGGCCGGCCCACAATCACCAGGGTGCGTAGTTCCTGATCCGTCAGTAGCGCCAGAAACGAGCCATCGACTATCGAACTGGCCTTCGCGCCGCCCTTGCCGTCGGGGCCGTGACAGGAAGAGCAAAAGGTCGCGTATACGGCGGCACCGCGCTTGGGATCGCCCGCTTCAGTAGCTTTGTAAGATGGCGTTGTAACGCCCGCGAGCACGCTGGGATTGGCATAACGCTGCCGTATGCCGTGTACGAGGATGTTCACCTGGTTGTCGGTGAGCATGCCACCGGCGCTTTTTGCAAACGCGGCCATCGATGTGCCGGGAATTCCGTTCGCGATGATTTTGTGCATGGTGTCGTCATCTACGATTGCGAGATACACGGGATCGCCAAGCGCTAAAGCCGCGCCGCCTTTCCCGTCCGCACCGTGGCAACCCGAACAGTTGCTCTTATACAGAGTGGCGAAATCGGCGACGTCGTCCGGGTCAACGGGAATGGCGTTGGGAGCAGGCCGCCCAGGAGCATTGCTGCAACCGACGCAAAGAAAAAGCGCTGCCGCGAGCGTAGCCGGATTGTGGCGGCGACCGGTCATTGCGGACGGCCCTCGTCTTTTCGCTCGCGCATGGTGCCCGGGGTTTCGATTCCTGCGCGCACTGCGAACGGTATGAACTGCTTCACGGGCACACGTTGTTGCCGCACGACCACGAGGCCCGCGACAATTCCGAAGGCAAACTGCGAAGCAATGAACCACGTCCAATCGACGCGCTGCTTCAGCAATGGATTGATCAGGTCCAACATGCTGCGCAGCAAGCCCGACCATAGAATTGGCGCGACAACTCCCCCAAGAAAAATAGGGTGTCGTGGGATCATCGGCAGCATCGCGCCGTAGAGAAGCCCCACAAGCACTGACGTCAGGAGGTGAATGAAAAGCGCGAGCAAAAAGCTATCCAGGTGAAATGCTTTCAGCGCGTCCGGGCCCATTTTCAATGTTTGGGAATAAACGGTTGCTGCCAAGAGATTGATGGGGTACCAGAGGCTGCCCTGCTTCAACACTCCGTATAAACAGGCGCAAACCGCCATAGCCACCATGCCCGCGAGTCCGCCCTTAATGCCGGCGGAAACAGGATAGGTTTCCAGCGGAAGCAGCGCACGGCGCAGTTGTGGGGCAATATCTAGCCGTTCCACTTCCTGGCGGGAACTGACAATCTGAACTTCTGCTTCTTCAATGGGCACTTCCACATGCTTTTCGTGTGGAAATACATCGAGGAACCAGCCCACAGAACCCGCGACCGTCAGGATGGCGCCGAGAATGCTCACAGAAGCGCTCGTGATCAAGCCCGCAAAAAGCAGTGCCGCGCCAAAGGCCAGCACGATAGGCCAGGCGGTTGGCGCAGGCAACACGACGGTTGGCCTACCGCCGCTCGGAGCAGATCTCGTGTTGGGTACGGACGTTCCGTTCATTTGCTACCGCCCAATGATGTAAACCACAGTAAACACCACCACCCAAACCGCGTCGACAAAATGCCAGTACATGGCGAAGGTGTCGACGTTTTTGGTGTGTTCCGTTCGTACTCTGCCGAAGAGCGCCAGAAGCAACACGGTGAGTAGGCCGATAAGCCCGACCGTGACGTGAAACGCGTGAAGTCCCACAAGCGAGTAATACGTTGTGCCGAAAAGATTGGTGCTGATGGTCAGCCCTTTGTCGTAGATGAGGTGGTGCCACTCGCGGGCGGTGGCAATCAAAAAGACCGAACCAAGGACCAGCGTGATGAACCACCAGAGGCGAAATGCTCCCAGGTTCACTTTTTGCAACGCCCCAACTGCCAAATGAATGGTGAAGCTGCTGGAGAGCAGGCAGACGGTCGCAAAAATCGGCAATTCCAGAACTTCTCTCGGTGTCGGGCCGGATAAGCTCCTACCAATGTAAAAAAGGTATGCGACCACAAAAATTGCGAAGATCGAGGACTCTGCGACAATCAACGAGAGCATTCCCGCTTGGCCTTTATAAGGCAGCGACCATTGCCCTTCGAGGGGAGCCGGCGATGTGACCATAGCGCTCAAGTACGTTTCTCCTTACTCATTGCAAGCCGTCATTCGTACTGCCAGTCCGGATCCTCAGGATGTTTGATATCCCAAAGCGGGCGGCGGCTTCGCACTTCCGGGATCACCGCAAAATTGTATTCGGGCGGCGGCGAAGAAGTGGACCATTCCAGCGTCCATGCATCCCACGGATCGTTGCCCGCGAGCTTACCTTCGAACGCGGAGTACAACAGGTTGGCCACGAAAATCAGAATCGCGATGCCCTGAACAAATGCGCCAATGGTGACAATCATGTTCCAGACGTCCCAGCCGCGACCCGGTTCATAGGTGTAAATGCGGCGGGGCATGCCGAGCAAGCCGGGAATGTGCATGAAGTCGAAGGTGAGATGGAAACCAAGCACAAACAACCAGAAGTGAACCTTACCGATCGTTTCGTTATACATTCGGCCGGTCACCTTCGGAAACCAGTAGTAGAAGGCGGCGAAGGTCGCGAAGACAATCGCGCCCACAATCACATAGTGAAAATGCGCAACCACGAAGTAGGAATTGCTCAGTTGCCAATTAAAAGGAGCGGCGCCCAGCATGATTCCCGTCAAACCGGCGCACAGAAACTGGAACAGGAAGGCCAGGCAAAACAGCATAGGGGTTTTAAAGATGATCTTGCCGCCCCAGATGGTGCCTAACCAATTGAAGATTTTGATTCCCGTGGGAACCGCGATGATCATTGTGGTCAATACGAAAAAAGTGTTTCCGTAGGAGCTCATCCCCACCGTGAACATGTGGTGAGCCCACACACTCATGCTGATAAACCCGATCGCCACCGTCGCCGCGACCATGACGGGGTAGCCGAAAATCGGTTTGCGCGAAAACACGGGAACGATTTCCGACATAAAGCCAAACGCCGGGATCACCAGGATGTAAACCTCGGGATGGCCAAAAATCCAGAAGAAGTGCATCCACAGAACCGCGGACCCGCCGGCCTGGGTGTCGAAGAAATGCGAGCCAATGAATCGATCGAGACACAACATGACTTGAGCGGCGGTAAGCGGCGAAACCGCGATGAGAACGATGACGGCTGTTACCAGGTAAAGCCACGCGAGCAGTGGCATCCTGCCGAGAGTCATCCTTGGACAACGCAAGCACAGAATTGTGGCCACGAAGTTGACGGCCACACCGATACTACCGAAGCCGGATACAAGGATGCTCAGGGTCCAGAAGTCCGTGCTGTGTCCCAGAGAAAACGTTTTGGCAGTGAGTGGCGCATAGGCAAACCAGCCCACGTCGGGCGCGGCACCCGCTCCATACAAGCCGTTACCGCCGATGAAACTGAAATAAAGCAGTAGGCCACCGAATGCGGTCATCCAGAAACTGAAGGCGTTCAAACGCGGAAAGGCCATGTCTCGCGCGCCAATCATTAAAGGGATCAAATAATTACCGAACCCGAAGAGCATGGGCATAACCATAAAGAAAATCATGGTGGTGCCGTGCATGGTGAACATCTGATTGAAGAACTGCGGCGACACGAAATGATTGTGCGCAACAATCAACTGGATGCGGATGATCGTGGCTTCAATTCCACCGATCACCAGAAATAAAAGCCCATAGAGGATGTAAAGGATTCCTAGGCGCTTATGGTCCACGGTGGTGATCCACGAATGAATCACGAGACCCAAGGGCCGCGACGGTTCACGTACGCCGGTCAGTGCAATCGATTCAGAGGACATGGAGCGAAATCCTGCATCTCATTTGAGCGACTCCAGATAGGCCGTCAGCAATGCCAGGTCATGGTCGTTCAAATTCATGGCCGGCATCAGCGAGCCGGGCTTAATCGTATCGGGGCTACGAATCCAAAGTTTGAGGTTGTCGTGGGTATTGTTGGCGGCGCCCGCAGCAATAGTCGCACGGCTCATGAGATGGGTTAGATCCGGACCAAAATGCCCGTCAGCGATGGTACCGGTGACGGCGTGGCAGTTGACGCACGCCGTGGATTCAAAGATGTGTCTTCCGGCCGCAACGGCGTCAGAGGTCTGCGCGGGTTGTTTTTCCGCAGCGACCCAATCCGCAAATTGTTCGGGCGTGTCAACATAGATGCGCAAAAGCATCTTGGCGTGCTGAGTGCCGCAATATTGGGCGCATTGTCCGAGATACATGCCGGTGGCGTGAGGGTCGATCCACATGGAATTAATGCGATTGGGAATCAAATCCGTTTTGCCCGCCAACTGTGGGACCCAAAAACTATGATCCGTATCGGCCGAGAGCAACTTGATGTAAGTGGGCGTAGGGCGTCCGCGGCCGCTGACAGGAACATGCAGTTCATTGGCAGTGACGATCCCCAGCGCAGGATAACGGAACTCCCACCAAAATTGGTGGCCAATGGCGGTGACTTGAAGCGCATTTGCCGGCGGAATCGCATCTTGCACGGATTGAATCACGCGCGCCGTGGCCAGAAACAAAACCAGAACAATTAGCACCGGCACTACTGTCCATGCCAGTTCCACTTGGTTGCTACCGTATACCTGAGGTGGCTCGCTGACATGGTCGCCGCCGCGATGCCCGTATTTCGCGATCGCATAAACCAAGAGCGAAAACACCACCGCGAAAATGAGTCCGGTGATGATCAGGACAAACACGGAAAGCCGATGGATATCGTCGGCAGGAGTGGACTCTGGCTTGAAAATATTCGGGACAGGCGAAGCGGCCTGTGCAAAAACAGGAGGGCACCGTAACGGGAAAACGCAGAAAGCAAGGAAAAGGAGTCCCCTCTTCATTCTCGTTCGAAGAGACGAAGCTATGCCGACGGTTTCCGGTGTCCGACACGTCATGATTGAGGCCCAAACACTCGCCCGGGCGGAGAGAGGAGCAGCGTCAGAGGAGAGCTACCCTACCACATCCCCGATAGATGCGCCCGAAAATTCAGCTTGCGTGGGGTTAGATAGGGTGGCGTGCTGCAAAGGTGCAAAAAAATTTCGGGCGATGGCACTAAAAACACGAAGCCGGGCCCAGGGTCCAAGAAGCTTGAAGATGTGCCTCTCGGCCGAGCCCGGCAGGTCAAATCAATGGAAACGGATTATCGCGGCTTACCGCCACCCTCGTGAGGTGCTGGCGCTGGCTGATGTTGCTGTTGCATTTTTTGAGTTTCCTGGGCATGGCGTTGTTCCATCTGTTGTGTCTGCTGTTGGTGCCGCTGCTCCTGTTGCTGGCGGTCGGCCTGGCTAGCGTTTCGCTTTTGCATCTGCTGGTCTTCTTTTTCCTGTTGTTGCTGCATCTTTTGGTGTTCCTGCTGCTGTTTGGCGTAGAGCTTGTCTTGCTGCTGCTGATATTTCTTGTCGAGTTGGGGATTCCCGGTATGGGGAGCAGGCATATGTTCATGAGGAGGCAGCTCACTAGCGTGCGTTGCCGTGTATCTGGCTGGCGGAGTGTAACGGCCCTCGGACGTGGGCGCGGTGGTGCCACTGTGGAAGTCGCCAGGCTTGGCACTCGCGGCGATCGGCGGCTTGCCGTGATTGACGGACGCACGCATTTGTTGGTTGGCGCGGGCCAGCTCCATGTGTTGATTTTGTGCTGCGACCGGTGGGAGATGGCGCTCGTGCTCTGCGGCCTCTTCTTGAGCGGTTGGTCGTGCATCAATCCCGCCTCGACCGCCGTTATAGCTGACACGGTTTTCTGCAATATTTGTAACCCGCGTTTCATACACGTTGTGAATGACTGTGACGTTTACATTAGTGACCGCGCGATTGTAGAAGAAGTGCCCGTTATCCCAGCGCCCTCCCTCGAATCCGTGTCCGAAATAGCCGAAGCCATAATTGATCCCGCCGTAGAACCCAACCACCGGGCCCCAATATCCCGCGTGGAAAATAAAGGCGGAACCGCCCCAGCCCCAATAGGGAGGAGTCCAGAAATAGCCAACTTGAGGCGCGAGGATCCAAGTCCCAGGAACCCAGTAATAATCGTAGCCATCCCAAGCCCAATAGCCGGGCGTCCAGATATATCCGTCACCGGGGCAAATGGGTTGTTCATAAAGAGGTAATTCCGGGGGCGCGAAGCCCACCGAAATGACAACCTGAGCGCGAGCTACCGAAGAGAACGTAAGCAGGACAAGCACAACGAAGCACAATCGAAACACCTGGTTAGTGCGCATGGTCCTTCCTTTTTCTAAGTTTGCGTTCGCAGATCTTACTCGCGATCGGCAACCGATTTTCGAGGTAATCGTACTGGGTTTGACCCAGTCTGCGCAGTATCTTATTGCAGGACGGATAATCTTTAGTATACGGCAATGCTGGTAAACGGGATTGCTGGCGTCGTACAGGCCATCCCGGACGGTTAGAGGTGTTTGTCAAAGGTCTTGTGGAACACCGACACACCAAATACCGGGTTGTCGCGCGTCCCGGTAATGCGAATCGGCAGCACGGTTCCGTAACCTTTTTTCGAAAATAGCGGGTCCAGGGGCTTCAACAAAGCGCCTTTCGGCCCGGTGACGATTTGCGAGAGCTTGGCTTCCAAGTTCAAATGTCCCGCGAAATCCAGGCTGCCTTTCAGTAAATCATAAGTGCCGGTTAAATCGACAGAAGCGCCCTCGACGCCAAATTGCAGTTGGCGGAACTGAAAGACGCCATTTTGTAACAGGAAATTACCTTTAAGGTCAGAAACGGCGCTGCCGCTCTCTTCACTTTGTGGCTTGCCGAGCGCGTGCCGGCTTAACGATTCCAATTTTTCGCGGAGTTGCGGACTGTTCCATCGGCCGTCATTCACCTCGAACTCTCCATCCAGAACGATCTTTTCAATCGTGCGCACTTGCCCCGGAGGAATGGTCAATTTGGCTTTCAGCTTCACCGGGCCGGTTAACAGAGGTTTGTCGGTATTCATCGCCAAGCTCAGGAAATCCTGAATGCGCCCGTTGGGCACATTCGCGTCAATGGAAATCAGATGACCTTTTTTCTCGGGCATGCGCACGACGCGCCCCACGGCCACAATCAGCGACTTGATTAATGTCGCGTTCACAGGATGCAGATAGGTGTCGCCATTCGTGCCATCTACAGTGGCAGAGAACTCGGTGTGAAGCGGGACCGGCTTGCCCACTTTATCCAATGAAAAATCGGGCGTATCCGTACTACCGTTTACTTCCAGATTCGACAACACGCCACGGTAGCCTCCGACGGATGACAAGATGCCGCCAATTCCCGGTAGTGGGCCGAGGTCCGCGTGGATGAAGTTGTATTCGCCGGAGACCGGCGTGTCACCGGGTTCCTCGGCGTTCCACGGACCAAACCGTCCATGAGTGGCGATTTCGCCTTTTGGTTTGCCGTTGGTCAGATTGCCGGTGAACGCGAACGGCTGATCTGCGCCCGCGGAGAGAAGCAGCAAATTATGGATGTCCCAATCGAGGGGCTCTTTTCCTTCCTGCTTGGGAAGGATACGAATGTCCAGGTTGTCGCAGACGACACGGTCGACCACAATTTCTGGGGTGGGGCTGCCCGGCTGTGGAGGCCGTTGCTGGCCTGAAGGTTTTTCGTTGGTTACTCCGTTTTTCTCTTTTGGAGGGATCGAGATAAGCATGTTCTGCACCCGCACCGAAGAAAGGCGTTTCACCGGGTGAAGCAGACCAAGAATTCCCAAGCGGAAAGAGAATTTCTCAACCTGAATCAGCGGAGGGACGTCCTGGCGCCGGTGATAACGCAAAGTTAGGCCTTCGCCTGTGACGGTCGGCGTGGCGAACCCCTGAATTGTCAGGGTCTTCAGCTCCACGTCGCTGTGGAAGCGATCTGCCAGCGCATGGATCACTGCGATGCGAATCCGGTCGTCGATCCGTTTCGGCCAAAAGTAAATGTAAACGGCTACCAGCAATAGCAACAAAGCAAAGGCCGCGGGGATGACGAGCAACAACCGTTTCTTTGAAATATTTTTAGAAAGAGACATGGAGTGAGTCACGCAAAATAGGAAGCTGCTGGCGGCCACGCGGTCGTTATTGACCCGGATTTGACACCGGCTCCGTGAGGACCTCCGGCCGGACCGCGGTGGTCGTAGGAGTTTCTTGCAATTCCTGGATCTGCTTCTGGAGTTGCCTTTCCTTTTTGTCCGGCATTTTGTTACCGGGCGCAGGTTCAGCATAAAACGCAAGAAGCTGAGTTTTCAAATCCGGATCGATTCCCATGACTTGTTGCTTGGTCAGGCGAGCAAGCAACTCCGCGCAGGACTTGTCATTCAACTTATATTGGCCGCGTACAGTGACCTTGCCCACGTCGAAATTTTGGTTCGGTAATTCCAGGTGGCCCTGCGCCTCCGCGGCGATCAGACCTTGGTAGCGATTCACGGTGGCATTGAAGCTGGCTTCAAAGAGCTTTTCGGTTTCCGGTGTGGGCGTTCGGAACGTCAAGGCGCGAAGGGGACCGATTTTAGGCATAACGCGAATAACGAAGGCCAACAATTTGTCCCCCGGGGTAGGCCGGCTATAGTCGCGGCCCCATTTTTTCTCATAGCTGGAACGCGAAATGTTATAGAGGAATTTTTTGCGCGTCATTCCCGGCAAATCCTTTTCAATTTCGTTTTGTTTCAAGTTCCAGGCAATCCGGGTAGCCCGCGGAATCAGGGTGCTGACGCAATAGCGATAGGTATTGGCGGCGTGGCCCTCATTCTTGATGACCGTGGGAAGTTCGATCCCGTAGGTTTCCAGAAATGCTTGATTGAGGAGGGGAAGATCGACTTCAAAACCGACGAAGTCCCGGTAACTGTCCGGAGCGTAGCGTCCTTTAGCAACTTGGAGCACATCGAAGCCAAACTCGGTTTTGATATGGGCGAGAGGATCGTCTTCGTAAGTCACCGTGGTTCCATATTTCTTGCGCAGCTTGGGATAAAGCTTGGGAACAGACAAGTTTGTCGCCAAAGGGTGCCCGTCATTGTCCGCAGCATAGTGAGAGAGGGCCCCCAATGCAAACGCGTATTGATTCAAGGTAGAAGAATCTCGCAACAGCGCCAAGATAAAATCGCCGCTGCGGAAGTAGTGGGTCAGATCACTGAAGAGTTTGTTTCCACCCGGGTAGTATCCCATGTCCTGAATAATGGCGCCCCCATAGGCGTAAGCGTGGGCCTGGATGAGGTCGTCTTTGCTAGCGTTGGGGAAGCGTTTCAGGAGCAATGGACGCAAGCTGGCATCCCACGCCACGTCGATAACAGCTTCGTGCGTTAAAACGGAATACGCGGGCGACGGAACTGGAGTCACGATCACAAAAACCGTCAGTAGGGCAATCCCACGGCTCAGTAGATTCTTCATTCAACGATTCCAGATGGCGTTTCTGGCGTTTTGGTCAAAAACGGACTGCCCGAAAGAAAAACGGCCGGAGCGGCACGCATCGCACCGCTCCAGACGTTCAACCGAAGGTGTGCGAACTAGTGGCCCGCCCGTGCCTTCGAAGCATCACGAACAGACTCATCGTTCAAGGAGTGCGTAAACTCATCCACCTGGCGCTCCGCTTGATCTTTCGCCCATCCGTAGCGTTCCTGAAGCCTGCCGACCAATTGGTCACGCTTGCCGCTTATCGTGGTGAGATCGTCATCGGTTAGCTTCCCCCACTTCTCCTTTACCTTCCCGGAGTATTGCTTCCACTTACCTTCCACTCGATCCCAATTCATATGCCCTCCTTGCAAAAGTGCGTGTGGCGCACAAACTATGAAACACCCGCTCACCGCGTTACGGACATACAGCGATTTATGGGGTGTCGGTACAGATGCACCTGAAAAAGACGAAGTTCGGGAAACTTCCTCGGCGGAATACAGTCTGCTATGGATACTGCGAAAGAAGCCAGAGGGCCGAGACTGGTTGTATATTCTGCGGTTGTGGTTTTGCGATCGCATCCGCACCTACTTCATTTGCTTGAGGAACAGGAGGACTCACAAATGAGCAGCAAATCGGTATTGGGAATTGTCTTGATTGTGTTGGGGGTGCTCGCGCTCGCTTATCAAGGTTTTAGCTATACGGTACCCAAAAAAGCCGCGGATGTCGGCCCCATCCACATCACCAAGGATGAGCGTCATACCGTACCATTGCCGCCAATTTTGGGAGCTTTGGCGTTGATTGGTGGACTTGCCGTTTTGGTGGTCGATCGTCGCGAAAAGTAGGTTGCCCAGTTGCGGACTTCAAAATGAGGGGAGAAAAGGAATGACGCGGCATTTCACGTTTCGGACAATCTCGATTGGTTTCGGTGCGCTAGCTCTGACTTTTGGCATCGTCACGGTGCCTGCTTTCTCAGCATCTTTGCATACGCCCTTTCAGCAAGCCGACAACACCGGCGCCAATAAACAGGGCGGCGCCACTGCCGACCAACAGAAAAACGACGCGGGCGATCGCGAACTCGCGCAGAAAATCCGGCAATCGATCAACGCCGACAAATCTCTTTCCACCGACGCCCACAACGTCAAAGTCATCGTTCGCAACGGTCATGTGACCCTGAAGGGGCCGGTCGCGTCTGCGGAAGAGAAGAAGAGTATCGAGGACAAGGCCTCCGATCTTGCCGGACCCGACAAAGTGACCAATAAACTGACCGTCAAGTCCTAGTTGTATTTCGATGGTGCGATTGGCAGTGCGGAGCTTCCAGTGTTGAAATACAGTGAATCTGGTATTCAACCATTTACATTGAGACGATTAACTTTGATTTGTTCTTGAGCGATGCCTAATCCTTTGTTCGGAGTAACATACCAATGCGGAACTTGGAAACAGAAAGCGGGAATCCCCACATTTCCGCCGGAACTGACATGACGACACTGAACATCCTAGTCGCCGACGACCACGATATTATCCGTCGCGGACTGAAAGATCTGCTTAGCGCAAAGCCGGGCTGGGAAGTGTGCGCGGAGGCAAAGACGGGAAAAGAAGCAGTGACTTTGGCAGAGCAGTTCAAGCCGCAGATCGTCGTGATGGACATCAGCATGCCCGATTTGAACGGTTTGGAAGCAGCGCGCCGAATCCACAAATCACTGCCAAAAACCGGTATTCTGATTCTGACGATGCACTTCTCCGATCAATTAGTGCGGGAAGTCGTGGAAGCGGGCGCGCGCGGTTATATTCTCAAGTCCGACGCCGATCGAGACTTGGTGACTGCTGTAGACTCAATTTCGAAGCGTCGTACGTTCTTTACTTCACGCGCATCCGAAATGCTGCTGGGTGATTTTTCGTTTCAATCTCCTGGAGCCGAACCGAAGCTGCCGACCCGCAACCGCCTGACGGCCCGCGAACGCGAAATTGTGCAGCTTTTGGCCGAGGGCAAGAGCAGCAAGGAAGTCGCCGTTTCTTTGGGCATCAGCGTGAAAACCGCCGAGACCCATCGCGCGAACATCATGCGCAAGCTGGAAATTCACTCGGTCAGCGAGTTGGTGCGTTACGCGATCAAGAATCAGATCATCGAAGCTTGAGAAAAAGTTAAATTGAATTTACTTTAGACAAGAACAGAATCTGCCGCCGTGAGGCAGGGATGGAATCGGCCCGAAGGGTTCATCGATCTCTGAGCAGTAGCGAGTCCGCACCCTCGCAACGGCTTATGGAGAACTCCATTCATGCCACGTGTCCTAATCGTTGACGACCACGCGTTTATCCGCCGCGGCGTCGAAACCATACTCGAATCTTCCCCCGAATGGGAAGTGTGCGGCGAGGCGAGTAACGGCAATGATGCCGTTCGGTTGGCCAACCAGTTGACGCCCGAAGTGGTATTGATGGACGTTACGATGCCCGGTATGAACGGCCTGGAAGCGACGCGCATTATCCGCAAAGAGCATCCGAACGTTAAAGTGATCCTGCTCACGCTCCACGAGTCTTCGGAGGTCTTGCGCAGCGGATTTCGTGCGGGCGCCAGCGGCTACCTGTTAAAGGCCGATGCCGAAGAAGAACTGATGAAGGCGCTACGAATCGTGATCGGGGATGGCTCCTACATTAGTCCCAAGATTGACCAAAACGTGGTTGCCCAGGTGATCGGGGAAATCCACTCTTCGCAACAAGGCGGCCGCGCCGTTTAAAATGCGCGCCAGAGGCGCCATTTCCTGTGTTGCATTCACGACCTGATCTACTTGGAGTTGTGAACCAGGCACGCATTGCCGCCCGTACCAGAATTGGCGATCAATTGTCCGTTGCTTGCGTTAAAAATGAAATAGTTCCCGGGCGTACGTTCTGCCATCTGGGCCAGTTCCTTCCGAGCCTCCTCCAGCCGTTCCACCGCTTTGATCCAGATGGGCTGGCCGTCCGGTAGCCTCATGAAGAGATCGAATTTCGCGGTCATGTGGATCACCTCTATCTCAAGTTGCTGGCCGAGTAATCTCAGGGCACGGAAAAGGCCATCTGCTGCAAGAGTCCGCTAATCTCCTACTATTGTTCGCCTTAAGACAAAATGAGTGCCGATACGAGTCACATTATCTCGACCGCTAACGGCATATTTTTCAGGACTTTTTGTACATTCCGCGTACCAGTACCCACATCGCGCGCAGTCGAAAACAGCTATAAAAGAGGAGGGGACGCTGATGAGGCGTCCCCTATTGGTCAGGATGAGAATGTTGAATTGCTCCTATACTGCGCGGCACCCGCATTCGAAGCCATACGGCATTTGCTGTAAAAAGGAGGCGAAAGTGCCCGTTCAACTCGCTGCGCGCACGACGGGAGCGGCCGCAAGTTTTCGCAAGGATTCAGTGTATGGGGCTTTGGCGACGCCGCGTTCGGTAAAAATTGCGTGAATGTAGCGGTTGGGCGTCACGTCAAAAGCCGGATGTGCAGCGGGAACATCCGGTGCGATACGCACACCTTGAATGTGAGTTACTTCCTGCGCCGTGCGTTCTTCAATGGGAATGTGCTCACCATCAGGAATAGACAAATCGAAAGTGGAGGTAGGAGCAGCAATGTAAAAAGGAACGTTGTTCTCTTTGGCGAGCACCGCGATCTGGTAAGTGCCGATTTTGTTGGCGGTGTCTCCATTTGCGGCAATGCGGTCGGCTCCAGTGACGATCGCGCCCACTTTGCCGGTCTTCAGGAAGTGGCCAACCATGTTGTCGGTGATAAGCGTAAGCGGGATGCCTCCACGGTGAAGTTCCCACGCTGTAAGCCGCGCGCCTTGGAGGTACGGCCGCGTTTCGGGAACCAAGACGTGGAGTTTGCGGCCCTGTTCGAACGCCACACGAATTACACCCAAGGCCGTGCCGATGCCGGCAGTCGCCAGTGCGCCTGCATTGCACTGAGTCATGACCTGGCCTTCTTTGGGCATGAATTCCGCACCAAAGCGCCCGATGGCTTGGTCGGTGGCCAGCTTCTCGCGATGCACTTGCTCCGCTTCCGTGACCATCGCATGGCGAATCCCGGCTAAGTCTTCGCCGGATGCGATTAATTCCTGGAAGCGCTTCTTCATGCGCTCCAGCGCCCAGAACAGGTCCACGGCCGTCGGCCGAGTTTTGGCGAGTGTGTCGCAAATTAACGGAAATTCCGCCTTCAACTCTTCGATCGTTTTCGCTTGTGATTTTTGTACACCGATTGCGACTCCCATAGCCGCCGCGACACCGATGGCCGGCGCTCCACGAATCACCATTTCGCGAATCGCCTTGGCCACTTCCCGATAATCCGTGTAGGTGTAGCTGACTTCTTCGGCCGGCAGGCGGCGTTGGTCCAGCATAACCACGCCTTGCTCTGTCCACTCTATGGGTTGTGCAACGTACATAAGTCCAATGCTCCCTTTTTTGATTGTAGCGAAGGCGTTATGAAATCGGATGGTCTAATGATGCTGGGGAATTTGCGTGAAGCCGTGGGTGGCCAGAAATAAGCTGGCGGCGATTAGCGAGTTGTATCCCAAGTGCATCAGGTAGCTGGCAAACACGCTGCCCGTGCGGGCGCGCACCGTCGTGAAAACGATTCCCACCAAGGACATGATCGCAATCAAACTTTTCTCTCCACCCAGTTGCGGCCCATGCATCAATCCAAACAGTACGCCGGTGACGACGATGCTCGGGACCACGCCGAACCAGCGCGCAAACATGGGGTACAAATAACCACGGAAGAGTGTTTCTTCCGCCAGCGGCGCGACCAGTACCGCTGTGGCGACAAACAACATTGCGGTTTGCTTGAACTTGAAAACTTGCTCAATGGGCGCGTTTTCCGGCGTTTGGATAAGGGAAGTGAGCCCGAACACCAGTAATGACACGCCGCATCCGACAAAGAAATAGATCAGCGGGCTGCGCGATTGTCCGTTGGCTCTTGATGGCAGCTTCCGCCAGCCAAGAGTGGTCCAGAAAGGCTGTCCACGCAGCAGCGCCAGGGTGACATACAGGAAAAATAGCAGCAGTGCGTAGGTAATGATCGTGCTGCCGATGGCTACTTGAGGCTTCGACAGCATGTAATCTTCCAGCTGCTGGGTAGTCATTTTCTGGTGGGGCGCATAGGCCGCCAGGAAAAAGCCTTGCACGGTCAGTAGACTGATAAAAATGAAAATGAGGAAGACCACCAAGTGTTGCCAGGACCAGGAGATCTGCAGGTCTGGCGGGTAAACCTTGCCCGTCGGCAAAGAAGACACAAGTTGTTCCGATGCGCCGTGGGGTTCGGCAGCGAGAGGCGCAAACGGGGCGGCAGTAAGTTCCGGTTGCGATGTGGGTTGTT
>Ga0335073_10001962_pt1 | contig 28053 bp, 29 predicted proteins | sample Lox_Sample_22_FD_207093 | JGI IMG/M metagenome (GOLD analysis project Ga0335073, IMG submission 207093) | Soil microbial communities from Loxahatchee National Wildlife Refuge, Florida, United States - Lox_Sample_2.2 | ecosystem: Environmental > Terrestrial > Soil > Wetlands | place: USA...
TTGGATGGCGCTTATTCCAAAATGCGTTACGCCATTCTGCATTCCCAGACCCCGCACTTCCTGCTGATGTCCTACGAATTGCAAACTCTTCGGGTCCAATCGTTGATTTGCATCCCTGATTTTGCTTTAGCGGAATCCGCCCTGGAAAAGCGAAAACCGCTTTCGCCACGGGCCCGGCGCGCTGGATACGTTGGATGTAACATCCTGTTAACCCAAATTCCCGTTGATGCAAGAATCCACCTGATAAAGAACTCCGTTGTTCAATCCTCGTCCGCCGTCCGCACGGCCTTCCGTCGGCTCAAGCCGCTCGCATTGCTCCCAGTGGACAAGCGCGGATGGACCCTCGACGTGCTTAACGTTGTTCGCTCGCTCAACAAGAACGAATTCAGCCTTTCTGAGGTTTATGCCTTCCACCCTAGGCTTGCCGAGTTGCACCCGAACAACCGCCACGTACGCGACAAAATCCGCCAACAACTCCAGATTCTTCGTGACCTGGGCCTTCTCATCTTCCTCGGCGATGGTTCCTATCGGTTAACATAACCGTTCTATACGGTACTTAAGATTGGTCTTGACAATATAATACTCACCTGCCACACTATCCCGGTAAAGAACTATGCCCGCGCCATCCCGCGCGGGCTTTTTCCTTTTACAACTCACTTTTTCTCTCTGGAGCTTCTTATGCCTAGAAATCCCGATCGCACTGACTTGTGTCATTTCACTTATTCCGATGGCCGCCGCTGCACCCTGCCGCAATTCCCCGACGATATGGGCCTCTGCTACCACCACGGCCAGAAACGCCGTGCCTTTCTCGAATCCCGCCAGGCCGGCCGCGAAACTTCTCGCTTTCTCCGAAACGACATCCACACCGCGTGCGACCTCAGTGCCACCCTGGCTGCGCTCTTCGCCGCCACCGCCGAGGGCTACATCAAACCCAAGGTCGCCGCCACTCTCGCCTATATCTCCCAGCTCACGTTGCAAACTCAAAAGCTCGCCAAACAGGAATTTCTCGAAGCCTTTGAAGAGACCTGGCCCGACATAGTCACCGCAGCTCCCGCCTTCCACGACCCGGTGTTCTGGAACGAGCGGCTCGAATCCGAGTCCCAATCCCAGCCCCAATCCGAATCCCAATCCACTCCCTTACTCGTTCCAGACGCGCCCCCGCCCGGCAATCCCACCTCTGCGTCTCAAGATCCCGCTTCGGCCGATCCCAGCGCCGTCTCCACGGATGCGCAAGCAGACACCCCCGCTCTGCGCGTCGTCTCCATCGCTAACCACCTCTAAAGTCAACAGAAACCAACCATCGCCGCTTAACCACCTTTGAAGTCAACACCTACAAAAAAAGGGGGGAGGGGGGCAAGAGACCCTGTGTAAGAGTGCTTTCGTCAGGGCAAGGCTTCAGCCGTGCCGCAACTGCCTCGGAATCCGTGCGGCCTTACAGTCTGCGGAAAAAAGGGTTCGGCACCGGGGGTCGGAGCTTTACCTCCGACAGAAATGCTTGGCAATCAATTGGCTTCAGCCCCTGAGGAATTGCTTTTCGACTTTTGCCGCAAGCTGTTTAGCCGCTGAGGGCGCGTTTGTCAGTTCTCACGCAGACTCAAGAGGGCCCCACCGTACCAAAATGAATTGGGGCGACCGAGTCTCTACCCGGTCGCCCTCTCTCGTCTTGCCTGCCCTTTTCTCTTCTATGTTTTATGCATTAACTCTGTTGCGCCGCTACGCGGATGCACAAGAACTGTCCGCCATCGGTCGACTGATAGTCCACCAGCACCATCGTGCCGACCTTCACCTGGCCTTCCACCTTGGTGTTCTTGTCCACCACGAACTTCATAGGAGACTTGGTGCTGCCGTCATTACTTTCCACCGTGAACGAGTGGCCATTGTCGCCAATGTCCAGCACTTTCCCGGTCACCGACTTTGCCGCCGGCGCTTGCTGTCCACCCTGATCTTGTGCCTGCGCAAACATCACTGCAGGAACTGTCGTCGCTAACAAGCCACCCAACGCCGCCGTTACCAAAATCTTTCGCATCATGGAACTCCCTCCCTCTAGGTTTTGGCCGGTCTTGCTGTCTTGTGCACCAATGCTTCCATTTGTTTTCCCTATTTTCCTGTACGCCGCCACCTTACTCGCAACACGTCACTTGTGTCATTTCCGCCCAAGCCTCGCGTTTCTCGGCACCGCGACCCTACCGCAATGCCGCGCACATTTTCCTCGCCCCATGTCATTCCTGCTCGCTTGGCTTATGGTTTCTTCGGCTCCGGCGGCACCACCGACCAGTGCGCATCACGGAATCGCCATTCGCCCCCTTGCTGTTCCGCCACACCTGTAAAATATCCGTTCTCTGTGGTTTCTTCCCCGTCCGGACTTTCGCGCACTTCCTGGTACGTGGTTCCTACCACCGCCAGATTCGGAGTCAGCACATCGACGCGCAAATCATTCTCCCAACGCAGCGCAATTTTCTTGATCATCTTGGGCAAATCCGGAATCGCCTTGGCCGCGGCTTCTCCGCTCGCGTAGGCCAATTTCCCTTCCGACGCCATGAAAAAATTTGGTCCGCTCTCGAACTCCTTGCTCCACGCAGTCGGTCCTTCTGTCGTTACTTCCTGTGACACTCGCGCCATGAATCCCCGCACGCTCTCTTCCACCGCCATGCGCTCCGCAGGCGTCATCGCTTGCCCTGCGTCCGGAACAGCCCGTTGCGCATGACAACTGGCCATACACATAGCTGCAACCATGAACATCCAACACCAGCTTCGCATCGCTACACCTCCCGAATTCCGCTGCAGCTTACTACGCATCCTCTGCAGTGCGGGAGCCCAGCTTCCGCCGGGGCCCTTCTTGATCCGCACCACGGCTCACGGACCTTTGATATCCTATGGAGCGGTCCACTTTCCTCCACGGATTGCACCGCAAATATCATCGAAAGGTTTCTTACCGTGAGCTCCATTGCCCCTGCACGCCCTGCAAAGCGTGCCTTTAACTTCAACGCCGGACCCGCAGCTCTTCCGCTCTCCGTTCTTGAGCGCATGCGCGACGAACTTCTCGATTATCACGGCACCGGCATGTCTGTCATGGAACTGTCTCACCGTTCCCCTGAATATGAAGCCATCAACGCCGCGGCGGAACTGAACCTCCGCAAACTCCTTGCTATTCCCGACGATTACGCTGTCATCTTCGTTCAAGGCGGCGGCAGCCTGCAGTTTTCTTCTGTGCCCCAGAATCTCGCTCTCCCCGGTAAACCCATCGACGTACTGCACACCGGCGCTTGGACCGCCAAAGCCATCGGAGAACTAAGGAAGGGCTTCCTCCACAACATCGCCGCCAGCACCGAGTCTGAAAAATTCACGCGTGTGCCTCGCGCCGAGGAAATCAAGCTTTCCGCGGATGCCTCTTACACCTATCTCTGCACCAACAACACCATCGAAGGCACGCAATACCACTCGCTTCCCTCCAGCGCCGCTCCTTTGGTGGCAGACATGTCCTCCGACATCGCTTCGCGCCCCATCGACGTCTCCAAATTCGGCCTGATTTTTGCCGGAGCGCAGAAGAATCTCGGCCCCAGCGGTGTAACCCTGGTGATCGTGCGGAAAGATCTCGCCGAACGCGCCGATAAAAATCTCCCGACGATTCTTCAGTACCGCACGCACATCAAGGAAAAGTCGCTCTACCACACGCCTCCGACCTTCGCGGTCTACACGTTGGGCCTGGTCACCGAATGGATCGCTGCCGAAGGCGGTCTGCCCGGCATTCAGAAGCGCAACGAAGCGAAAGCCAAGTTGCTTTACGACACCATCGACAACAGCAACGGCTACTATCGTTGCCCCGTCGAAAAATCTTCCCGCTCGCTCATGAACGTGGTCTTCCGCGTGGCCGGCGGAGACGAAGCGGAAGAAAAGGAATTTGCCAAGGGCGCTGCAGCCGCCAATCTAGTCGGTACTCCCGGTCATCGGTCCGTCGGCGGCATGCGCATCTCGCTCTACAATGCCGTCGGTCAGGACGCCGTCGAAGCCCTGGTCGCGTACATGCGCGAATTCCAGCGTACCCGCGGTTAATCCGCGCGTGTCGTCATCGTTTTAAACGATGCATAAACGGGGCTTTTCATCGGTGCCTCCGTTATCTCTGCGGCGACTCTGTTGCTTCCCTGGTGATTTCTAATCTCATCACCACAGAGACCGCTGCGGTCCGCGGAAAAACGGAGTTCCGGTGGGTGACGCTTCTGCGGGGCTAATTTTCAAATTCTAAACGCACCTGCAAACGACTCCGCTGTACACTAATGCCAATATGACTGTCTACTCGCTAGTTCTTTTCACCCATTTCCTGGGATTAGTCGCTCTCTTTGTTGGCTACGGCCTCGAATGGACCGCTTCTTCTCTGCTCCGCCGCAGCGCCACTTCCGACCACGCCCGCGCATGGCTACGCATCTACAGGCTCTCGCTCCCCATTTCCGGCCCCGGCTTGCTGGTTCTGATCATCAGCGGCGGCTATATGGCTTCCGTTACCGGCAGCATGAGGCAGGGCTGGATCTCCGGGTCGCTGCTCGCCATTGTCTTCGCGCTCGGCATTGGTTTCGTGTTCATTCTTCCGCGCGTAAAACGCGTGCGCGCCGCTCTTCCGGAAGGGAATGTAGATTTGCCGGCAACCATCGTCGCGCGTCTGCAGGATCCGGTGATGACCACGCTGATTCGGGTGCGTTTTCTCCTGGCGCTGGGCATCGTCTTGTTGATGACGCTGCAACCTGCGCTGCTTTCCACTTCGCTGTTTATTTTGCTTGGCGCCATCGTGGTGGGCCTGCTCTGCTCCGCCACTTCCTGGACCACGCGCCCAAAAGCGGCCTAATCAACCGGCAGCTTCTGAAAACAAAAAGGGCGGGATCGCTCCCGCCCTGTACTTGTGCTGTGGTATCCGCTTTACGCCAACTCGAACAGCAGCACTTCCGCGTCCTTGACTCCGGCTAATTCCACGGACGTCTCCGCGGATAGCGCCGCGCCGTCGCCTACGTTCAGTTGCTGGCCATTCAACGTGACGCTGCCGCTTGCGACCTGGACGTATACGTGCCGCTCCGGCTTAATCGCGTGCCGCACCGTTTCGCCTGGTCCCAGCACGGTGGCGTAGAGCTCGTTGTCCTGGCGGATCTTCACTGAGCCGTCGCGCCCGTCCGGCGAGACTACCAGGCGCAGCTTGCCGCGCTTTTCGTCGGTCGAAAAATGCTTCTGATCGTAGGTTGGCTCGTAGTTCTTTTTATCCGGGAACATCCAGATCTGGTACAGGTGCACGGGTTCCGTCCCTGACGCGTTGAACTCACTGTGCGCCACTCCGGTTCCCGCGCTCATGTACTGCACGTCACCCGGGCGGATGACCGAGCCGTTGCCCATGCTGTCTTTATGCGCCAGCGCGCCTTCCAAAACGTACGTCACGATCTCCATGTCGCGATGGGGGTGTGTGGGAAATCCGCCGCCACCGGCAATGTGGTCATCGTTCATCACGCGGAGAGTACGGAAATGCACATGTTTCGGGTCGAAATAGTCGGCGAAAGAAAAGGTGAAGCGGGAATTCAACCAGCCGTGGTTGGCGTGGCCGCGTTCTTCGCTTTTGTGGATGCGAATCATAGGTCCCCCTCGAAAGTCGTCGGGCAAGATAATAGTCGTTGTAACGACAATTGTCAAGAGGCACATCTCCTGCCCGCGCTCCCCATCCCTATTCCCTTTCTTCCGACGGACTTACCGCTCCACGGATCTTCCGGATTTCTCGATCGGTGTTTCCCCGCATTTCCCCGGCGCATTTCTTTGGTGTACAGTGGTAATTCTTACTTAGGCTACGCTCCAAGCCGGGCCGGACCGAGGTACTTTGCATGGATTCAGCACTTTCGTCGACGCAAACCAGAGCCGCGGACGCAAACTCCGCGAAGCGCGAAACCCTCACCATCACCGATAACCGCACGGGGCAGAGCTACGAAATTCCCATCACGCACGAGACCATCCGCGCCAGCGATTTGCGCAAAATCAAGGTCGAAGATGCTGATTTCGGGATGATGAGTTACGACCCGGCGTTCAGCAACACCGCCTCATGCATTAGCCGGATTACTTATATCGACGGGGATAAAGGGATCCTCCGGTATCGGGGCTATCCGATTGAGGAACTGGCCGAGAAATCGACGTATCTGGAAACCGCGTATTTGCTGCTGAATGGCGAACTGCCAACGGCTGCGCAGTTAAAGGATTGGCAGTACCACATTACCCATCACACCTACATTCACGAAAGCATCAAGAAATTCCTGGACGGCTTCCACTATGACGCCCATCCCATGGGCATGCTCATTTCCACCATCGCCGGCCTGAGCACGTTTTATCCCGATTCCAAGCACATCTTCGATCCGGAATCGCGCAAGAAGCAGACCTATCGCCTGATCGGCAAAATGCCCACGTTGGCAGCGTTCGCTTACCGGCACACTCTAGGCATGCCGTATGTCTACCCCGACAACGATCTAAGCTACACCGGCAACTTCCTGAACATGCTGTTCCGCACGAGCGAAACGCGCTACCGGCCGAATCCAACGCTGGAGCGCGCGCTGGACGTCCTGTTCATTCTGCACGCCGATCACGAACAGAACTGCTCCGCGAATACGATTCGCAGCGTTGGCAGCAGCCACGCTGACCCGTTCTGTGCCTCGGCTGCGGCAACCGCAGCGCTGTATGGTCCGTTGCATGGAGGCGCCAATGAAGAAGCCCTTCGTATGCTGGCGGAAATCAGCTCGGTGACTAAAGTTCCGGAGTTTATCAAGCGGGTGAAAGCCGGCGAAACGCGCCTGATGGGATTCGGTCACCGCATTTACAAGAACTACGACCCACGCGCCCGCATCATCAAGAAGATTGCCTACGAAGTTTTCGATTTGATGGGCAAGAACCCGCTCTTGGAGATCGCTCTGGAGTGCGAACGCATTGCCCTCGAGGACGAATACTTTATCAAGCGCAAGCTGTATCCCAACGTCGACTTTTACACCGGGCTGATCTACCAATCCATGGGCTTCCCCATGACCATGTTCCCGGTACTGTTCGCCATTCCGCGTATGTCCGGTTGGGTGGCGCAGTGGGAAGAAATGCTTCTGGATCCAGAGCAAAAGATCGCGCGACCGCGGCAGATCTATCTAGGACATGACACGCGGGCGTACGTGTCCGTGGATGAGCGGGGTTAAAGATCACTAAGAGTTCGGCGAGCATTGCCAAGCCGCAGGACAAGCGAAGGCCAAATTAACGATTTGTAACCGGCGCGGTTTCCTAATCCCTTATATCCTTTTTGCATACGCGCAAAATCCATCACCCTCGACTTTCCGACCTCGCGCGCTATATTGAGGTGTACGAGGTCCTATGGCCACAACTCCGAATCCTCCCAGTCATCCCACCCCTCGTCGACGGAGCCAACGGGTATTGATGCAAGTGGCGGTGCGCGTGAGCGGGACCGATGCACAGGGAAAGCCGTTTGAAGAGGAAGCTTCCACACTGGCAATCAATGCGCACGGCGCACTGGTGCCGCTGCAGACGCGACTAACCAGCGGCAGCGCGGTCCACCTGCGGCACAAAGGAACCCAGGAAGAGCAGGAATGTCACGTGGTGTTTCTCGGTCCGGTCCGCTCCGGCAAAGCGGAAATCGGTCTGGAATTTACCGTTGCCTGTCCCACCTTCTGGCGGGTGGCGTTTCCCCCGGAAGATTGGAGCCCGAAGCACCCGGAAGCCCGTACGACCATCACCACCACCTTGCCTACCGGGAAGAAGTAAGAGCCCGAAAATCCTGCTAAAGTTAAGAGGCCATGCGCGTGCTTCTGTGCAGCCTCTTGTTGGTGTTTGCGGCCGGGGATTCGTGGTGGGCCGCGCATCCCACGAACACGGACGCCAACCTCCGCGGACTCGCGTTGGTGGTCCATCACAGCAGCGTGAATGTCTGGGCTACCGGCTCCAAAGGGACGGTGCTGCATTCGGCGGATGGCGGCAATACCTGGCAGCCGATCCACATTGCGGGCGCGGAAGCGCTAGATTTTCGCGGGATACAAACCTTTGATGGGAAAGCCGTCTACGTGATCTCCAGTGGATCCGGAGACGCTTCGCGCATTTACAAATCGGAAGATGGTGGCGCCACCTGGAAAGTGCAGTACACCGACAAGCGCAAATCTTTTTTCCTGGACGCCCTGGCTTGTTCTGATGAGAAGCATTGCTTCGCGCTGAGCGATCCGATAGACGGAAAGTTCTTGCTGCTGGTAACCAGCGATGGCGCCACCTGGAAGGAGCTGCCGCGCGAGCACATGCCCGCTGCATTGCCGCAAGAGGGAGCGTTCGCCGCCAGTAACTCGTGCCTGCTGCTTTACAAGAAAGCGGACCTGTATTTTGCCACCGGCGGAGCGCAAGCCCGCGTTTTTCATTCAGGAGATCTGGGACAGACCTGGAGTGTGAGCGAGACACCCCTGGGCGGGGGCAAGCCATCGCAAGGCATTTTTTCCATTGTGCGCGCAGCAGACACCGTGGTTGCCGTCGGCGGCGATTACGAACAGCCGAACGTGAAAGAGAAAACCGCGGCGTATTCCTCCGACGAAGGGAAGACCTGGCATTTAGCCGAAGAACCTCCAGCAGGCTACCGTTCTGCCGTAGACACGTTCGATGCCGGCTTTGTCGCCGTAGGTCTGAACGGCGCGGAAACGAGTCGGGATGGCATCCACTGGACGCACATCGATTCTCCTGGCCTGAACGCGGTCACTTTCATCAGTGGCAAAGGATGGGGCGTTGGCCCAAAGGGGTTGGCAGCGGAGTTTGTGGACCGCACCGAGTACAGCTCGGAAAGCGGCAATCCGTGACGCGAGTTTCAGGGCAGTCAGTGCGCTAAGCCCAGTCATCCTCTCAGCACTATCTCTTTCACCACAAAGTACCTTCGGGCTATTGCCGCAGTAGAGCAGAGCCGCGATTCTGGCTCTGGGTCTGATTGCGCGCGCGTGTGCGCTGAATCTGGGAGCGAGGGCATGGCGACGATAGATCGGCAAGAGCTTGACCGGTTGGAACGCCGCGGGATGCAGTTGACTATCTTTTCTGCGGTCTTTGTCCTGGTGCTGGCCAGCGGTTTGGCCATGTTTATGTACCCGCTGGTGTTTGTGCATCCCGAGGGCGAAGCCAACAAGTGGACCCTGCGCGTAGCCTTTTTCGGATTCTGCGCGTTGACGGTGCTCTTTGTCAGTTATCTGTTCGACCGGCAGCGCAGCTTCAACAAACTAAAAGAGCAATTGCTGGCGGAACTGGAACGCAACGTGGCGCTGCAATTGCAGGCCAGCGCGGACATTTTGAAGTCCATGCCCGACCAAAAATATTTCTGGGACCGGCTGACCATGGAGTTCCGGCGGTCACTCACGATGGAGAAGACCATGTCACTGGTGCTGGTCAAAGTGAAGAGCGCCGCGGCTACCTCTGCGAACGACCGGAAGTCAGCGTTGGGCGACGCGGCGAAAGCGCTCTCGAAGAAGCTGCGGCCCACGGATTCGATTTACAGGCTCTCCGATGAGCTGTTCGGCATCGTGCTCCCGGAAACCGACACGCTAAACGCGAAACGCATCGCCATCCGTCTGCAGGAGGATTTGCAAACCATCCGCGCGCGCTATGGCACCACGTTCGAGATCACCGCGCACAATTATCCGGAGCACGTGAAGAGTTCCCACGAGCTGGAAGATATTGTGAAATCCATGCTGCCGGAAAAAGAGGAATGGAGCGTTCCGGCGGAAGTCACCGCGAGCTGACATGAGAATGTTGATACAAAGGTTAAGCAAGCGCTTGTTGGAGATCGTCGATCAGATCTTCGGGATCTTCCAGACCAATCGATACGCGAACCGTGCCAGGTTCCACACCGGCTCGCCGCAGCTCCTCCTTGCTCATGTTGAAGTGAGAACCGTAAATCGGAAGAATAATTAGCGATTCTACGCCGCCCAAACTGGCGGCCAGCAGGAACAGTTTCGCACGATCGCAGAATCTGCGTGCCGTGGACAATCCACCTTTCAAATCGAACGCCAACATAGAGCCGAAGCCGCGCATTTGCTTCTTGGCCAACTTGTGGTCGGGGTGCGAAGGCAATCCGGGATAGTGGACGCGGGCGACCTGAGGATGCTTCTCGAGGAATTTCGCGACTCGCAACGCGGTTTCGCACTGGCGCGCGAGACGTACACCTAATGTTTTCATGCCGCGCATCAGTAGAAACGCCACTTCCGGGTCCATGCATCCGCCGAAACGCGAAACCATGTGTCGCACGGCATCGACATATTCGGCCCTGCCCGCGGAAACCCCGCCGAGCAGGTCGGAATGACCGGAGAGTCCTTTAGTCACACTGTGCACGACCATGTCGAACCCGTATTCGACGGGATTCTGCAAAATTGGAGTGGCGAAGGTGCTGTCCACGATGCTGATCAGATGATGCTTGCGGGCAAAAGCCGCCGCTTTGCGCAAATCGACCAGATAAAGTGTCGGGTTGGTTGGTGTTTCCACGTACAGGACTTTTGTTTTCGGGGTGACCAACGATTCCAAACCTTCGAGCGACGAATCCACATGCCGCACGGTGATCCCAAACCGAGGAAAAATGTCGCGCATCAGACGGTACGCACCGCCGTAAATCTCTGAGGTGGAAATAATCTCGTCGCCATTAGCCAGGAAAGCCAGCAAAGTGCTGGTGATCGCCGCCATACCCGAAGAAGTGACCACGGCGTCTTCGGCTCCTTCGAGCGCGGCGATTTTCTTTTCGGCCATCGACAGCGTGGGATTGCCATCCCGCGTATACATGAACGCTTTGCTCTTGCCCTCGGCCCATAGTTTTAGTTCTTCCGTGGAGGCCAGTGTGAACGTCGAGGAGCGCACGATCGCCGAAGTTACGGGAGCGCCAACGCCGTGCCTGGGCGGTTCGCCGGCATGAATCGCGCGAGTTTGAGGACGCAAGTGCGAAAGGTTGGGCTTTTTCATGATGAAGGATTATTCGCTGAGGCGCACAGAAGCGGCAACCGCCAAATTGGCGGAGATGCCGCATCGGCACTCTACCGGTTCTGCGCGGAATGGTCTGGCGAATACTGGATCACTGAGCGGCCCGGCACTCCAGCAGGAAGCCGACGCAGGAAATAAACGTAAGGCCTCGCACCCGCCTGTTCGGAAACGCGTTCGAGGCGATAGTAAACGTCGTCGCTAAACACGATGCGTGGCGGATCCCAGCCGGGTTTGCGGTGCGACGAATGGACCGCCAGAACCTGGCCCTCCGCATCTTTCGTATGGACAAGTTCATCCGGCAGAACCGGCAACCGCAACGAATTGATGCGCTGCCGGATGGCGCTTACAAAGGAGGACCAAGCCGTTTCCGCTCCGGTTGGCGGTTGGCCGCCGCCGGTCGAAGCGAACCGCACGAAGATTTTGTCTAAAACGAAGAGCGGAAACGTTCCGAAAGCGTTGCCGGTGAACGCTCCGGCCAGGAAACGCACGATTGCTTCCAGCTGAAAGAAAACGATCAGCCAGGTTAGTGGGTGCAGAAACATAGTGGCCAAAGCGGCCAGGCCGACTCCGTTTGGCGGAATATCGGCGCCATTGCGAATCGCGGACTCCACCGTGTCCGCTGCCCAGTGGGTAACGGAATACGAATACCAGGCAAGGAAAGCCAGGACCGCGAGGAGAAACTCCACGGCGGCGCTAAGGGCTGCGGCCACGGGCCAATGCAAGGACGACGATAGCGGTAACCCGGCGCGCCAGCGGCTCGGGAGGAAAGAAAGGAAGGGTCCGAGCAGGAGAGTCTTCACGGGGGCTAGTGTCTCACGGAGCGACGACAGCTGGGTGTTTCACGTTTGACAATGCTAAGGCAATTAGTACACACTTGACATAGTCATGAATGACCTATTATTGCTCGCTTCCTTACTCGATGGCCCCAAGCACGGCTACGCCTTGAAAAAGCGCATCGGGCTGCTGCTAGGCCAGGCGGCGCTGCACAACAACATTGTCTACCCGCTGTTGAAGCGCTTTGTGGAAGCGGGTTGGGTGAGCCGGCGGGCGACCTCCGGGGAGCGCGGGCAAACTCGCGAAGTGTATTCCCTGACGAAAACCGGCAAACGGATATTACTTGAGCGGGTCAGCGAACTGAGCGAGAAGGATGCTGCTTCGCCCGACGCGCTGCGCCTGCGCGTGGGCATGTTCAGCGTGCTGCAGTCGGAAAAGCGCGTAGCCATCCTGCAAAGACGCGGCACGTTTCTGGCGAAGCGGATGGAGCGGCTGGATGCTGTCGTGGAGCATTTACCTTTGGACCCGTGGTCGAAAGAAGTGGTCAGCTTCCTGCGTAGTCAGGTAGAGATGGAACGAAATTGGCTGAAGCGGCTGGAAAAGCTCGCGAAGAAAGCTACGGATTCCGCGACTGACAAGTAAGCGGGGAGGACAAAATGACCTGGCACACCTTAACCGAGGAAGACGCGTGGATGTGGGCGAGCCGCATGTGGTTAGTCTTGGTGGCTGTGTGGGTGCTGATGTGGCTGGGAAGGAAGAAGACGAAGAAACGCGAAGCGTGGGGCCGACGCATGGAGCATGGCGTTTTGGTCATCGCTGGTTTCTATCTGCTCTCGGCGTCGCGGCTCGATTGGGCCTGGCTGAACGAGCGCGTTCTGCCGGCGGTGCCCGGGGTATGGCTGGCGGGACTCGCAGTGACGGCACTGGGTATTGCCGCGGCGATCTGGGCCCGCTTGAGCCTGGGATCGAATTGGAGCGGTATGGTAACACTGAAAGCCGATCACGAACTGGTGCGCAGTGGCCTTTACCGCTGGATTCGCCACCCGATCTATACCGGCATTCTGGCCGGGATGATTGGGTCGGCGATGATTCGGGGATATGTGCGCGGCTGGATTGGCGTTGTGCTGGTTCTGCTGGCGTTCTATTTGAAGGCCCGCAGGGAAGAGAGTTTCTTGCGGGAGGAGTTTGGCGCAGGGTTCGACGAGCATCGTAGGCAAACTGGAATGTTCCTCCCGAAACTGACGTGAGAGAGCACGCGTGAGCTCATGAGTCGCTTGCCCGACACGCGCTCAGAAGGTACAGGTCACCCATCGCACTGATAACAAATCGTTTACAAAATCAACCTGTACCTTTCCGGTATTGAATCGCCGATTTTCGCGCACGTATAATGGAAGTTCCCACCCTCTAGGTCATTGAACACGACTCCGCCGTGAAATTGCCAGGAGCGCTTGCGTCTGTGTTGAAACACACCTTCCAGAGGGGTACATGAAAACGATTTACACGATTTTGCTGCTGGCCGCTATCTTTGTGCCGGTGGCACGGGGTCAAAATCCACTGGTGGCGGGCCAGGCGCCAGTATTCGAGGCGGGCATCGGTTACTCGTACACGGATGTGTCCATTCCCTCGCAGAGCACATTAGGAATGAACGGCGTGGATCTGCTGGGCACCGCCGATTTCAGCCGGCATTTCGGAATTCATCTCGACCTGGGTTACGCCCGGAACTTCAACGCTTTCAACTCTAGCCACACGGCCGACCTGCTGACCTACATGGGAGGTCCGGCGTTCTATCCCCTCCGCAAGCGCCATTTGAATGTGTACACCCATGTGCTGTTTGGGGGCGCCCGCGAAACCGGCGTGAATTATGAAAGCGACGGTACGGTTTTGACCGGGTACGTAAACAAATTTGCCTGGGCCGCGGGTGGCGGCGTGCAATACCGGTTTTCGCGGCCGTTTGCGCTGCGAATTGGCGTGGACTACCTGCACACGCAATTTTTCAATTCAAACATAGTTGTGCAGGGGCAATCGAACTTGAAGTCCGGCGTGAGCCTGATCTACACGTTCGGCGAGGGCCGCGAACATTAGTGCTCAGGAAAAAACAGCGCCGCATTCTCTGGCGGGTGCTCCTCGTGAACCAGCTAAATCGCCCACGCTCGTCGAGCCAAAACAAAAAAAGCCCCGCACGCCATGGCGACGTGCGGGGCTCCTCTGAACCAACGGGCCGGAGTTAAGCTTCTTCCTCGACGAGAGCTTCGCCGTGAGCCGCCTTGTGGGCTGCAATCACTTTTTCCGCCAACTCGTTGGGAACGTAGTCGTAGTGGGAATATTCCATCGAGTAGCTGGCGCGCCCTTGGGTCATGGAAGTGAGGTCCGTGGCATAGGACAACATTTCCGCGAGGGGCACCAGCGCTTTCACGATGACGTTGTGCCCGCGGGATTCGCTGCCTTCAATACGGCCGCGGCGAGAACTAAGATCGCCCATCAAATCGCCGGAGAATTGATCGGGAGCGAAGACCTCCACACGCATCACCGGCTCCAGCAGAGCGGGCCGCGCCTGCTTCATGGCTTCCTTGAAGGCCAGCGAGCCAGCGATCTTGAAGGCCATATCAGAAGAATCGACATCGTGATATTTGCCGTCGTATAGCGTGGCGCGAAAATCGGTGACAGGGAATCCGGCCAGATAGCCGCGCGCAGCCGATTCGCGAATGCCGCGTTCGACCGAGGGAATCCAGTTCTTGGGAATAGCGCCGCCGAAAACGTCGTCGACAAACTCGATGCCCTTGTTGCGCTCGGCCGGCTCGAACTTCACGCGGCAAACGCCAAACTGCCCGTGCCCGCCGGACTGCTTCTTGTGCTTGCCCTCGGCATCGGCTTTGCCGCGAATGGTTTCGCGGTAGGGCACTTTGGGGGGCTTGAGGGCAAGGTTGACGTTGTAGCGTTTTTGCAGCTTGGCGACGACGACTTCGACGTGCTGCTGTCCATTGCCGGCCAAAAGAAATTCCTTGGTCTGCGGATCGCGAGAGAAACGCAGCGCGGGGTCCTCTTCCATAATCTTATGGATGGCGACGCCGATTTTGTCTTCATCGGCCCGCGACTTCGGCTCCACGGCAAAGGTGATCGAAGGTTCCGGCAGATTCGCAGGTGCGTAGAAGATAGGAGCATTTTTGTCACCGAGGGTATCGCCAGTGACGGTTTCCTTTAGCTTGGCAATCGCCCCGATGTCTCCGGCATGCAGTTCCTGAATTTCGGTGAGCTGCTTGCCTTGCACAACCATGGTGTGTTGCATGCGCTCGGCGGAATTGCGATTGAAATTCTGAAGGGTCGCGTCATTTTTCAAGACGCCGCTTTTTACTTTGAAATAGTTGATGCGTCCGGCGAAAGGATCGGCCAAGGTTTTGAAGACGAACAGGGAAAGCGGCTGTGAGTCGTCGTACTTGCGGTCGATGCGATCGCCCTTGCCGTTGGGCTCCTTGTAGCCGACCTGCGCGTGCTCGTCGGGATGGGGAAACACGTCGGCGAGGAAGGTGAGCAGGCTGGCGCTACCGATATTGCGTGTGGAGGAAATCATCAGCACCGGAACGATTTTCTCGGTGACGATGGCCTTGCGCACCGCAGGAATCAAATCTTGAATGGGAATAGTGCCCTCGCGGAAAAACTCCTCCATCATTTCGTCGTCGCCTTCCGCGATCATTTCCACGAGCTTTTCGTGGGCTTCTTCCGCCTCATCCTTCAAAGCGTCGGGGATATTTTCGATGGTGGCCTTGCCGTCGCCATCGGGCGTGTACATATGCGCTTTCATGGAGACCAGATCGATTACGCCGCGGAAACCTTTTTCACTGCCGATAGGCATTTGCAGAGCAACCACGTGGCGGCCGAACAGTTCGATCAGCGATTCCATGGAACGTTCGAAGCTGGAAAGCTCGCGATCCATCCAAGTAAGCACAAACGCGCGTGGAATGTCGTATTCGGCGCAATAATCCCAGACTTTTTCGGTGGTGACCTGGGCGCCCACGTGCGCGTCGACGGTGATGAGCGCGGCGTCGGCGGCTACTAAAGAAGCTTTCGTTTCGGTGATGAAGGTGGAATAGCCGGGCAGGTCGATCAAATTGATTTTGACGGTGTTGCCGGAGCAGAGGGTGCAGGGCCACTCGGCATTGGCAAGGCCGGTTTGAATGGAGATTTTGCGGGCAATTTCTTCTTCGTCCCAGTCCGTGATGGTAGTTCCTTCCGCAACTTTGCCAAAGCGCTGGGTCGCTCCGGCGGTAAAAAGTAACGACGACACCAGTTGCGTCTTGCCGGTGCCGCCGTGACCTACAATGCCGACGTTTCTGATGTCCTTGGTGGGATAAATCTTCATGACAAACCTCCGCGTGGGTGGCTGACAAGGTCACCGGGCGATGGTCCGCCGACGGAAAAATAGGCGCGGGCCCGCGCCTGGCGAGATTGCAGATTTATTTTTGAAGGAGAGCGTGGCCCTACCCTGGGTCCCGAGAAAGCGGGGCGAAGGAGAAACGAACAATCCCTGGTCCGCTCTTCTTAACGGGCCGATGCTAACACAGAGGATGACATGCGGCAATGATGCTGGGGCCTTAGGGGCCTTAGTGCTGGGGCGGCGGATCAAAATCGGCATTGATGGTTAGATTGCTGAAGCGAGGCACTTGAACGATGCGCAAGATGTCAAGCCTCCCCGGCGCTGTTACTAACACCTCATGTCTGCCGACAGGAAGTTGCAACGTGAGCGGTGAGTTGCCGTAGGGTTGGTGGTCGACAAAGATTTCCGCCGTGGGTTTATCCGATGTGATGGTCAGTGTGCCGAAATCGACTGGTGCTGGAGGCAACACAGAGTTGGGGGAACTGCTGGAGCGACCTGGCGGAGTAGCGGAATGCGCGGGATAAGCCAACTCGACGTTGGGCGCCACCGACGGTCGGGACTGTTTCACGTTCAGGTGACTGTGCTGTCTGTCACCTTAAATGCCGTCCGGATAGAACCGTAACAACATATTGAGCAGATCGCTCGAACTGAGGGCGAAACCAATCCCTTCGAGATCCTCAGAGATATAGACCACGAATGCAGGCAAACTCGCGCCACCGGGCAGCAAGGCCACTAAATCGGAATCACCGCGAGCCACGTGGGCATTCGTAGCAATCACGCCGGTATCAGTGACAAAAAAACCGGAACCAGAACGGGCTTGAGGCAGACGACCGCCGGCTTCGCGTTTTTTACCATTTCTTCGAGGGATAATTCCGGGCGAAGCGCCAGTGGCTGTGTCGCAGCCGCCGCGGAAACGGCGCCGGTGAAGGTGCTGGCTACGGTTTGCAAGTCCACATGAAAATGGTCGGACTTGAACAGCCAATACTGCCCGTGATGGCGGCCATGAAGATCGATCCAATCCATCGGGCCTTCGGTGAGGGCAATTTCGTGAGTGACGTAACCGGGGAGGCTGACGCGAGCAACCATAGGGTGCTCGAGACGCTGGCCGAACGCCGTTTTTGTGCGATGGAAAAAGCCGCCGGGAAACTTCTTGTCCAGCGGCGTGGCGCCGGCAGGAACGCCGTCGAGTTCCACGGTGGCACCCGGCGGATCGCTGTCGATTTTGAGGGACTGGGCGGAAGAAAGGTTTGGGAGGCTGAGTGACACCAGCATCGGGGTAAAGGCAGGGGACACTGCGAAGAGGGAGCGATGCGGAGAGGGGGAACGCATAAGGAGCCTCCCAATGTCACAGTATACGCTTAACTACGTTAATAGTTAATATACAAGAACGGACATGAACTAAGACGGCTCGGGCGTGTAACCGCAGCAGGTCAAAACGGGCAGGCGCGGATATTTGGGGAAACGCGGGTCCGATTGGGAGAGCTGACAAAGGAGAAACTGGGAACCCCGGGCCGAAGAAATCGTTCTGGCGTGGACGCAGTTCGCGCACAAGCCAACTTCCGGGGAAAGCTTTGGGTCGCTAGACTTTGCGCACATTCGCTAGAACAGCCGCGGGTCAGTTCGGCTTGGGCGCTTCGGAGACGGCCGGAGCTGCCGGGGGATTTGGTTTCTGGAAGAGAGAATCCTCGAGGGGAAGATTCACTTCGATCTTTGACGCGGTGATTCGCTGCGTTTGATCCGTGCCGGGAGCATCCGATTCGACCAGGAACGGATACTTCAACCCATTCACATCGCGGAAATCATGAAAGAAAGATTCCCAGGGCACATCTTTTTCGTTGATCTTGCGGTTGCCTTCCCACTTCAAAAGCAGAGCGGTGGACACATCGAAATAGAAGAAGCTCACATCGCCGGCTTTGCTGGTGAGTTTCAGTTTGTAAGCGGGGCTGCCCTGAATTTCTTCCTTGCCGATCAACTCAATCTTATTGCCCTTTTCTTTGTAATCGACGAAAGGGCCGTCGAAATCGGCTTCGTCGCCGATGTTGTCCAGTTCGAATTCGCTCATGGGCTTGACACTGGGGTTGGGCGTAAACGGGTTGTAGATCCAGCCGGAAGACTTGCCGTCATAGACGCGAATGAGCGTTTGTCCGCTCAGAGTAATTTCCATGTGCATCTTCAGAGGACGCTTGCGCTGCACGACAAAGGGTCCATCGGCGTCCGGGCCGAAAGAAATCGTGCCGGTGACCCGCTCGGTTTTCACCGATTTGATTTTGTCGACGCCGCCGCGCGCATTGATGTAGCTAGTGATGATTTCGTCCACCGATTGCGCCGACGCGGGCAAGGCAATCAGCAATAACGCCAAGAGCGGCAAGAGTCTGCGGCAAATGTGAGACATAAAGAGATGGTAGAAGGAGAAGTCCAACGGGTCAACTGCGCCGGGGCACTCCGCTAGATGCCGGTGATAAAGCCAACATCGGCATTGGCGATGCCGTAGGCCATGCGTGGCGTGTTGTAGGCATAGCCGGGGTTGCCGTCCTTATCGAGAAGAATCAGCCCGCCGGTGCCTTTGCCGCGCCGCACCAGCAATTGCACGGCAGCCTGAGACGCGCGCGTGGGATTCGATCCTGCAGGTCGAAGGAAATCACAGGCAGTCTTGGCGAGCACTACTTTCATGATGGCTTCGCCATATCCCGTAGAGGAAACGGCGCCGGTCTCGTGGTCGGCATAGCAACCACAGCCGATTAACGGCGAATCTCCGACGCGTCCGGGAAGTTTGCAGCAGGTGCCGCCGGTGGAAGTTGCGGCGAACAACCGGCCCTGATCGTCGAGTGCGACTGCTCCGACAGTACCTTGTTCATGGCCACGGTGATGCTCGGCCGCGTGCGAGTCTTGCCTGCAACGTTCCCAAGCTTCGCGCTCGGCCGGAGAGACAAGCGCCTCCGGGTCACACAAGGAAATGCCTTGATCGAAGGCAAACTGCTCCGCACCTTGCGAGAGCAACATCATATGCGGACATTTCTCGAGGACCGCGCGGGCTGCTTGAATGGGATTTTTGATGCGCCGCAATCCGGCTACCGAGCCAGCGCGCAGAGTGGCAGCGTCCATGACGATCGCGTCGCATTCGACCTGGCCATCCAGATTCAGATGAGAGCCGTAACCCGCATCGAAAACCGGATCATCTTCGAGAACGGTGATCGCGGCCTCAATCGCGTCGAGCGCGTGGCCGCCGTTGAGCAGAATATCGTAGCCGGCGTGAAGAGCGCGGAGACAACCTTCTTTACAAGCGGAGATGGCGTCGTCGGGAATGTCCCAGGCGCCGCCATGAACAATCAGAGAAGGACGCATGCGCGAGAAGGATAACAGATATTGGGAGGCGGCTGGCGGATTGGGAAAAACCGTGAAGCGGATTTGTGAGGCGCGGAGGTATCCGGATCGGAGAGAGATTCCTCACTTTGTTCGGAATGACGAGTCTTTTTTCGTTGCTACGCACCCCACATGCAACACCGGCGTGTGAGGCACCTGCACGCTTACATTATTTAAACGAAGAAATCGAGAATGAAGAGAAACAGCCCGACGAACAGCAGAAAGGCTCCCCAGGAAAAACGGCGGCGAGGAAGCTGCGTTACCGAATGAACGAAGCCGGCGGGAATCACGCGCAGACGCGATTCGCCACGACGCTCGTAGAAGGACCCAGCAGGAACGTAACGCGAGAAATTGCGTCGCAGCGTAGAAAGCTCATCATCAATCCAGAAAGTGAACTCCGCGCGATGACGCCACAACGATGACGCTCCAACCACGAAGATGGCGTAACCGAGACAAGTCAATAGACCAAGCGTAGGACCGGAACCCCAATAAAACATTTGACCTCACCGCGGCCAGGCGGAAAAAATCAGACTTCCTCGTGAATCGTGACCAAACGCACCACTTCAAATTCTTTCTTACCCGCCGGTGTGGCAACCTGCACTTCATCGCCAACCTGGCGGTTCAGCAAAGCGCGGCCAATCGGAGAAGTGGTGGAGATTAAGCCCTTATCCACGTCCGCCTCTTCGCTGCTGACGAGTTTGTATTCGACCTCAACGTTGCGTTGCACGTCAAGTACAAGGATGCGCGAACCGTAACCGGAGCGATCCTTGGGAATATTGGTCAGGTTCAGCATGCCCAGGTCGCCCATGCGCTTTTTGAGCTGGCCAATCTTGGCGTTGACATAACCCTGGCGCTCCTTGGCGTACTTGTATTCCGCGTTTTCCGAGAGGTCGCCATGCGCGCGAGCCACCGCAATTTCCTTGGGTAGTTCGACGTTGAGTTCGTGCTCGAGCAGGTCAATTTCTTTTTGCAGCTTTAGTTTAATTTTTGACAGAGGATCAGTCATTCGTTCGCCACGTGTTCTAAGAAAAATGATGCGGAGTTCAGCAAAGCCGAACTCCGCCAGAAAGACATTATAGGGGGAGAGAAATGAGGGGACAAGAGGGCAACGCAAGGGGAGGCAAGTGGTAAAATAACCGGCATATTTTCAACGGCTTATGCTGATTGAAAGACCTACTTGACCTGCAATTCTACGGTCTGTGACGCGTCTTTCCCCGTGGCATCCGTGATGGTCAAGGTGTATGAAGTGGTCTTCGCCGGCGAGACATCCAGGCAGCGATTGTGGGACGGCCAGACTTCGCCGGCAGGCGGATCCAGTGTGACGGTCTTGGCATTGGCCACGTCATAGCAAATCTGTGCGGTTCCACCGCGGCGAATCTCTGCAGGAGCAATGTAAAAGGCGCGGATGGCTAATTCTGAGCCGCCCAATTGTTCGACAGCATTGCGATCCGATTCGCGTTGTTGCTCGGCCGCTTTCTTTTCGTTCTGCCGTTCGTAAGCGCGGTTCGATTCGTAGCGGGAAAGCAGGACGAAGAGCACGTAGGCGGCGACAATGACGAGCACTAGGCCGGAATAAAGGAAGGGGTTCTTCAGGGCAGACTTCGATTGCAGAATTTGTTGATCCATAGCGCTTGCCAGCTTACGAGAAGCGCATGAGAGATACCATCCGAATAACTAATTAGATCCCGAATCCGCGGAATTGAGCGAAGAAATGAGTTTGTCCGCTTCCTGCATGGAGTTATCAATACTCTTGGTGAGCGCTGTGACATCTGTATTGATCTGGGCCGAAATTCCTTTCAGCGAGCCAATCGCACGAGCGTTCAGATTGTGTTTCAGGAAGAGCACCTGATCCTGGAAGGACTTCAGGACCGGGGTTAGCTGCGATTCGGTTCTTCGCATGGCGGTCATATAGGAGGCCTGGCGCTGCTTGGCATCGCGCCGCATAGCGGAACTCTGCGCTTTCAGCTTGGCTTTGCTCATCTGATTGATCTCCGATTGTCACTCCTTGAACATGTCATTGCTGACCTGGTCGATGGATTGAATGCGGTCGTGCAGCTTATTGGCCTGACCCTGCGCATCTTCATATTGGGAGTTGAGCTTCTTGTAGGATTTTTCGAGATCGCCGCCCTGAAAGCCGGTGAGCTGCTGAAAAGATTCGAGGGTAGTCTGCAACTTCTCCTTGGTCTCTTGCTGATCCTTCTTGGATTCGATGACGCGCTTGACCAAAATATCGCGCTTCTCCTTACCCAAACTCTTCATGGTCTTGTAGTAGACGGATTGACAGCTGACCAGTCCCACAGAACACCGCAGCACGGCGAGAAGCCGCGAGCGGCTACGCATGATTCCTCCGAATGTGGGGCGGATGAGTGAGTATTGTACCCACGCGAAGTCACAGACGCGCAGTGAAAACTAGCTGCAGGTAACGGGACTTTGAATTTTACGAATGCAACGCGGCCAATAGCGTATCGTACAGGCGATCGGCGACAATCGAATCCTCGCCTGGCTGCAGCATCCAGACGCCAACGATGATGGTGTTTGCCCCGCCGGGAAGTCCCGCGCTGGCGGGGGCGCCGCCGGTACCCGGATTCAGTTCGATGCGCGGTTTTCCAGAGCGCATCCGGTGCATCACCTCGGCAGCGGAAATCTTGATGCGGTTCTGGTCGTAGCTGATAAGTAGATGGGGCACGTGGTTGGCCACATCGGGAATAAAGGTTTGCGCTTGCACGGTAGGAAGCGCTTTGAGTTTGCCAGCAATCAGGTCGGCCCGCTTTTGGTACTCAGATTCCATGGCCGCGTCATTTTGGTCCAAGAACCAATCTACGGCGGCCACTAGACCAACGATTTCTTCTTTGGCGACTTTCATCCCCCGACCCACGGTGTTGGAGAAGGGCGAATTGTTCTGCTTCGCCGCGTCAATCAGTTCTTTGCGGCCCAACAGCAAGCCTGTGCACTGCGGCCCGCGCAGGCCCTTGCCTCCGGAAAAGGTCACTAGATCGAAACCCATTTGCGTGTAGTTCCACAGGTTGGAAATAGGCGGCACATCGGCGGCCGCATCGTTGAAGCAGGGAACGCCGTGCTGGTGAGCCACGCGGATCCAGTCTTCGCGGGAAATCTTTCCGCCCTCGGCGGCATTGAAGAAGTGGCACATCACGGTTTTGTCCGTGAAGGCTTTCTCGTATTCGTCCATGGTTTCCACTTCGACGTAGCGAATCCCGCAATTGCGTAGCGCATGGTCGTAGTCGTAGCGATGCGCTTTCTGCACGAGCACTTCGTTCTTCAAGCCGCTCATATCCGTGGGAATGTTCAGCACCGCTTGTTTGTTTCCGTGGGTGATGCAAGCGGCGGTACCCACGGTCAACGCGGCGGCCGCGCCCGCAGTGACCAAGGCGGCTTCGCATTTCAGGCGCTGCGCTAGATACGCACCCGCAGCATCCTGCAATTCCAGAATGTTGACCGGATGCTGCGATGCTCGCGCGATGGCGGCCTGTACTTCGTCGGGCATGGTAGAAGCGGACAGCACGGTGTAAGTGCCAGCGGCGTTGATGAATGGGGTAACGCCGAGTTTCTGGTAGTAATCCACATCCTTGGTGGAAGCCGGCTTCGATTTGGGCACCGGCGGAACAAGAGCAGGCACAGCGCGGGTGCCAACCGCTCCTACGAGCGCAGCCTGCGCTCCTTTACTGAGCATCTTGCGACGGCTGAGTTTTTCTGACATGGAAGCCTCCAAACCTTCTCTCTGAGCCAGCGACTCCTAGCTTGTTGTAACAACTCGCCCATCCTGCTGCACAGCGGCGTAAAGGTGCGACTACCGATCAATGGTGTGGCAAATCTTCGGCGGTGGAGGGCGGGTCCGAGCCCAATACCGGCGAAGTGAAATATTGTTTGCGGGCGTGTTCCCATTCGACCATGCTCAGGCCCGAAGGATCGTAGACGATGCGCCCGGCACGAACGGTCATACGCGCGGTGATGGTGGTGTCTCCATCCATGCGCGCCCACCCGCAATCGATAAAACCGAATTTTCCATGCAGTTCCTGGAGCACCGCGATATCCGCATCGCGGCCAACGGTGAGTGTGCCAAGTTCGGGATGATGAATTTCGTTGGCAGGATTCACCGTGGAGCGCTTGATAAGTTCCTGGAGTGGAACACCCATGGAAGCAAACTTCGAAAGAACATTGTCGTAGCTGAGAATCGTGTAGTTTTCAATGTGCAAGTCGGTGGAAATAGAATCGGGCAAGAAGCCTTGTTTGACCGCGGGCACGGCGTTGCGGAACCAGAAGCTTCCGGCACCGTGGCCCACATCAAAAATGACACCGCGCTTGCGCGCTTCCAGCAGGATGGGATTCAGTTTGCCGTCGGGAAGAATAATGGGGAATTGCTGGGCGAACACGTGGGTGTGAATATCGCCGGGGCGGGCTTTTTTCAGAATGAGGTCGGCATAAGTGCGATCCGGCCGCGGCCAGAAATCGAACATAACCGGCTTATTGACGGCGTCGCCACAGGCGACAGCGCGGTCCACCGCGGCCCAGGGGGTGTGCTCGCCGTCCCATGGCTCGCTGGGCCAGTAGTGCGCGGTTTTTACGCCCACAATGAGGTCGGGATATTTCTTGATGGTGTCGGCGCAACGCTTCACGTCCATCTGGTCAACGCTTTGCTCGAGCCCGCCGCTCATGCCGTTGGCAACGATGTTCAGGAAAGCCAGTACACGAACTTTGGCGTGATCCATGACGCTTTCTTTTTCCTGGAGAAACGATTCGGCGCCCGCGGTACCCGCATCGACCACTGTGGTCACACCCGAGGTAAGCACGAGGTCGGCGGGGATAGCGTAAGGCTGGATGTGGGAACGCGATTCTGGATCAAACCAATTCAGCGGCGCACCGCCATACGTGATGTGGACATGGATATCGATCAAGCCTGGAGTGACATAGAGCCCAGAGACATCCACAACTTTCGCCGCGGAGGAGTCTGGAATGTCTTTCTCGACGGCAGCGATCTTGCCACCCGACACGGCAACGTCCATAACACTGTCAATATTGTTGGCGGGATCGATGACGTGCCCACCCTTCAAGAGCAGGTCATAGCGAGGAGTTTGCGCGTGCGCAGAGGAGGCAAGAAAGGCGAGCAAGGTGAAAAGGAAAACTAATTTTGTGAAGAGTTTCATGGGCGGTCCCCTGTTTCTGTTCACCGGTTATTTGCGCGAGAGAAAAAATTCGTTGCGCTGAATGATCGCTCCGGTCAAACACCTAAGAGATTACTCGCATGAGTGCGATTCCTCCAGCATTAAAACGAATCAATGGAAAATGCGGCGTAACGGGAACAACCACGTTCCTCTCGTCGTAAAAGAAAAATGAGAGTAAGCTGGACGTGAATAAGGTGAAGCAGCTGTCACCTGGGCGCCCCGGAAAAGAGGTTCGGTCAACATGGGAATGGATCGGAGGGACTTCGTAAAGAGGACCTGTGTTGGGGGCGCGGGGTTGCTACTGAGCGGAGTACCCGCTCTTGGTACGGAGGAAGTGGTTCTGCCGGTGGCGCCGCCGATTGAAGTGCGCGAAGCGCCGTTAGCGAAAAAATCTTCTTTGGGGATGCCGGGGCTGTATCCGGGGCGGGTCGTGGAAGTGGCCGATGCACGCGCCATCGTGGACAACCGCGTCTCGCAACCAATCGTCCATGAAATGCTGGAGCGCGGGTTGAAAGAGTTGACTGGCGCAAACTCCGTAGCGGCGGCTTACGCAAAGTTCATCGAACCGAACGACGTGGTGGGCATCAAGATCAATCCGTCGGGAGCTCCGGCGTGTTGCTCTTCCCCGGAACTGGTGCGGGAAATCATCGAAGGCGTGCATTCGGCGGGAGTGCCGCTGAAAAACATCCTGGTCTACGACCGCTTCGGTTATGAAATCGATCTTGGCAGTTATCAGGCACTGATGCCTATCGGCATCGACGTCATCGGAGTGCAAGACGACCTGCTGGATGCCTCCGGCTACGAACCCAATATTTATTGCGAGATGAACTTTTTCGGGGAGTGGGAAACTCGGTCGTATATGGCGAGTATCGTGGCCAATCGGCTGGACAAAATTATCAATGTTCCGACGCTGAAAGACCATTCGGCCTCTGGGATAACCGGGTGCCTGAAAAACGTAGCCTACGGCACGTTCAACAACGTGGCACGGTCGCACAAGGAACCGTACTCGTTCACAAACCCGTTGATTGGGGTGATGTGCACGGTGGAACCGCTGCGCTCGAAAGTGGTGCTGAACATTATGGACGGTATGCGCATGGTGTGGCACGGCGGGCCGCTGACACAGAATCAGACATTTATTTATCCCTCCGGCGTGTTGCTGATCGGCACCGATCCGGTGGCCGTCGACACCGTCGAGATGGAAGCCGTGGAAAAGAAGCGCAAGGAAGAGGGCGCTCCGTCGGTGTGGAAGCACGATCCCAACAGCATCACGAAAGATTCGCGCGAATTTTACGGAGATGCCAGCAAAAACCTGTTTTACCGCCAACCGGGGCACATCGCCGCTGCGGGAAAACTCGGGCTTGGCGTTTACGACTTGAAACAGATTGACCACAGGAAACTGCAGATCAGTTAACGACCATGACAGACGAATCCCTGGCAGCAGAAAGCGTCGCAGTCGCGGAAGACGATTGGGTAACCCTGCTCAAAAATAGCGCGCGCACCGGCGGACTGAGTGCCCCGGCATTGCCCTCACCGACAAAAGCACGCTGGCAACTTCGAGCAGGCAGTTCCATCCGCACCGCGCCGGTGTACCGCGAGAACACGCTCTATGTCACGGCGGGCTCGGGGCAACTCTATGCAATACAAACTGAAACTGGCCGCAAATTATGGGCGTTTCAGGCAGGCGGCCAGCTTCATTCCACGCCGGCGCTCTACGGCAGAGCGGTTTTGTTCGGCTGTGATGACGGCAAGCTGTACGCGGTGAATGGAGATTCTGGCGCAAAGTTGTGGGAGGCGAAGTCCCAAGGGGAAATCTGGAGCTCGCCTGTTATTCAAAAGGGAGTGGGGTATTTCGGAAGCGCAGATGGCTCGGTGTACGCCGTGGAAGCCAAGAATGGCAAGCTGCGCTGGAAATCGCCGCTGGACAGCCGCGTATATGCGACTCCGTATGCGGGCGAAGACAAGCTCTACGTTGGTTGCGGCGATGGCCATGTGCATTGCTTGGATGCAGCAACGGGCAAGGGTGTGTGGACGACACCGACAAAGAATGGTATCGATTCGTCTCCCGCACTGGCGGGAGATACGCTGATTATCGGCTCTCAGGACTTCTTCGTGTACGCGCTGGACGCAAGCACAGGCGCAGTGCGTTGGAAATACGAAACCGGCTTGGGCGTGTCTTCCGCGCCGGCGGTTTCTGGAAACATGGCGGTAGTCGGTAGCAAAGACGGTTACCTTTACGCGTTGGAAGTGGCAACCGGAAAACTGATCTGGAAAGTGCGAGCGAGCCAAGTCATCACCGGGCCGGCGGTCTTCGGACAATCGCAGATCTATATTCAAACGGAGTGGGGATTCGGGGCCTTGGACCCCACGAACGGAAAAGTGCTCTGGCACGCGGGACTGGGCGCGGGCATACAGAATGCTCCGGCGGTTACAGACAAGGCGATTTACCTTACGGGCCATGAAGGTGAAATCTATGCGCTGGAGTAAAGCGCTGGGCCTGGTTTGCTTGTCGCTATGCGTGCCGCTGTTCGTCGCTTCCGCGCCTGATACGAAAATACCGCTGGTGCACAAAACGAAATATGCGATGGGCACGGTGTACGAAATCGCGGCTTTCGATGAATCGCCGGACCACGCGTCGGCCGCTATCGATAAGGCTTTTGCGGAGATCGTGCGGCTCGACAATATGCTGAGCAATTACAAACCCGACAGCGAGTTGAGCCAGCTAAATCGCGAGGGACATTTTCACGCGGTGAAAGTTCCCGCGGATTTGTATCGCGTGATCGAAGAGTCCGATAGGTACTCGCGGATCTCCGGCGGAAAGTACGACATCAGCGTGGCTCCGCTGGTGGATATGTGGAAGGCGGCGCTGCGCGGCGGACGTGTGGTGTCGGAGGCGGAACAAGCGAAACTGCGCGCTTGCGTCGGTTACGAAAAGATCGAATTGATTCCGCCGGACATGGTGGAATTTCATTCGCCGTGCATGCGCATCGACGTGGGCTCGATAGGCAAGGGATACGCGGTAGACCGAGCTGTGGAGGTCCTTCGCGCGAATGGGATCAAGAATGCTCTGGTGGACGCGGGACAAAGCAGCATTTATGGCATGGGCGCACCCCCAGGGCAAAGCGCCTGGGTAGTGCACTTGCGTGATCCTTCCAACCGCGTTGATCCCACGGTGATGCTGAACGAAAACAGCGTCTCCACCGCGGAGCAAACTCAACCAAGTCTGCTGGGAAATGAAACCGCAGGGCACATCATCGATCCAGACACGGGCAAGCCGCTGGAAACCCGGTACGCCTTGAGCGTTGTCGTGAAAACGGGAACGGCTTCGGATGCGCTTTCCACAACGCTGCTGCTGGTTGGCCCGGCAAAAGGAAAAGCCATCATCCACAA
>Ga0335073_10001963_pt1 | contig 28041 bp, 27 predicted proteins | sample Lox_Sample_22_FD_207093 | JGI IMG/M metagenome (GOLD analysis project Ga0335073, IMG submission 207093) | Soil microbial communities from Loxahatchee National Wildlife Refuge, Florida, United States - Lox_Sample_2.2 | ecosystem: Environmental > Terrestrial > Soil > Wetlands | place: USA...
CGATCAGCGAAAGCCGGCGGAAGCCGATCACCACCTCGTCGTCGGACCAGGTGCCGGCATCGTCCGGGCCGCGGTGGCGCATCTGCACCAGCGAGCGCTCGATCGCCTCCCGGGTCTCGGCGGAGGTCTCGGGGTCGGGGCGGGCGGCGAGGAAGCCGATCAGTCCGCACATGCCTCAGCCCACCTCGCTGAACGCCGGCGCGGTCGCGTCCTTGACCGAGATGCAGGCCGGGTCGTCCGGGTCGATCGGCAGCGGCCAGGCGATGCCGAGCTTGTCGTCCAGCGGCGTGTAGGCGACCCCGGCCATGCCCGGCTGCCATTCCTCGGTGAAGCAGTAGAGGTACTGGGTGCCTTCCGGCGACAGCGACTGGAAGCCGTTGCACACCCCGGCCGGGACCAGCACCTGAATGCCCGGGGAGAGCTCGACGGTGACCACCGCGCCATGGGTCGGGGAGTCCGGGCGGGCATCGAGGTAGGCGCCGAACGCCTTACCGGACACGCAACTGACCAGCTTGGTCATGGCCTCGCCATGCAGGCCGCGGACGGCGCCGTAGCCGGACTCGGTGACGTTGATCTGGCGCCACTCGCCGGCCCCGACCAGCACCTCGCCGTAGCCGGAGGCGCGGTAGAACTCTCGCACGGTGCCCCGCTCGTCGCTGACCTGCTTCAGGGTGCACACCAGCAACCCGTCGATGTCGGTGCGCTCGACGCGCATGTCGGTGATCTGGACGGCCATGGCAGCGATTTTCCCACGGGGCACCGACATCACCGCAGCCGCCGCACCCGGTAGCGACCCAGGTCATCGGCGGCCACCAGCTGCTGGCCGGTCATCCGGCACCAGGCGGCGATGTCGTTCGCGGCGGCCGGATCGTCGGCGAGCACGGTCAGCTCGGCGCCCACCTCGACACCCGGCAGCGCCCGGGCCAGGTCCAGCACGGGCAGCGGGCAGCGCCGGCCGCGGCTGTCGACCACCGTCGTGTCGCCGGGTGGTGGCTCCTCGGCGGGCGTGCCCTGCCCGACGGGCGTGCCCTGCCCGACGGGACAGGGCGTCCTGGCCGGCCCGCCGGCCGGGACGGCGGCGCGAACGCGGGACACCGCCTCGGGCAGCACGGCCAGGAACCGGTCGATGTCGGCCTGGTCGGTGCCGGGATGCAGCGAGATCCGGACGTTGCCCGAGGTCAGCGCGCCCATCGCCACCAGCACGTGCGACGGCACCAGCCGGTCGGAGGTGCAGGACGAGCCGGACGAGACCTCGAACCCGTGCCGGTCGAACTCGGTGAGCAGCGCCTCGCCGTCGACGTACAGGCAGGAGAACGTGACCATGTGGGGCAGCCGGTCCTCGTCCGCGCCGAGCACCACCGTGTCCGGCACCAGTTCGGGCACCCGGCGCCGCAACTGGTCGACGTAGTCGGCCAGCCGGCGGCCGTGCGCGGCCCGGTCGGCTCGGGTCGCGCGCAGGGCGGCGGCGGCACCGACCACGGCCGGCACGTTCGGCACGCCCAGCGCCCGGCCGGCCTCGCTCTCGTCCACCGGGAACGGCGGCTGCCAGCGGGTGCCCCGGCGCACCACCAGGATCCCGACGCCCGCCGGGCCGCCCCAGAGCCGGGCGTCCGCGGCGACGACGGGTGCGGACGGCGCGCTGCCGTAGACCAGCTCGTGGCCGGCATCGACGACCAGCGGCACCGCGGCCGGACCCGCGGTGCGGAGTCCCGCTGCCACCTCGGTCACCGGCTGCCGGGTGCCGACCTCGTGGTTGGCCGCCTGCAGCACCGCGGCCGCCACCCCGGATCCGGTCGCGGCGGCCAGGAACCGCTCGGCACTCACCCGTCCGGTGCCGTCCACGCCGACCACCTGCACGGTCCCGCCGCGCTCGGCGTGCCAGTCGGCGGCCCGGAACACCGCCGAGTGCTCGACCGCGGAGTGCACCAGCGTCCGACCGGCGCGCCGGCGGGCGGCCAGGCAGCCGAGCACCGCCAGCTGCAGCGCGTGGCTGCCCGAGGGGGCGAAGACGACCTCGTCCGGCTGCACCGCGAACTCGGCGGCGACGGCCGCCCGGGCCGCATCCAGCAGCACCGCGCTGCGCCGGCCAGCCCCGGTCAGCCGGCTCGGGTCGGCCCAGCCGTCGGCCAGCGCGGCCTGCACGGCCGCTTCCGCCGCCGGGTGCCAGGGCAGCCCGGAGGCCGCGTCGAGGTAACCGCCGGTCATGCGCTGCAACGCTAGCCCCCTCGGACCCGCCGTGTCCGGGGGGTCGGCTACGCTGACGAACGTGTGGACGTGCGGAGTCAGCCATCGGCAGCCCCTGCCACACCGCGATGCGATCCAGCCGGCGTCGATGAGGCACCGCTGATGAGAAAGGCGGTTCCGTCCGTGCAGCGCACCCTGTTGTCCCGCGTGTCGCGCCTCGGCCTGCTCGCCGGCTCGGCCGTGCTGCTGTCCGGTTGCACCGCACACGACGCGGAGAAGAAGCTGCGCTTCGGCTGGCCGACCGGCGTCACCCACCAGGCCGACCGGATGCGCACGCTCTGGAGCTGGTCCTGCGTGGCCGCCCTGATCGTCGGCGTGATCGTGTGGGCGCTGATCTTCTGGTGCTGCATCCGCTACCGCAAAACCGACGACGTGCTGCCGCGGCAGACCAAGTACCACCTGCCGATCGAGATCGCGTACACGATCGCGCCGTTCATCGTCATCGCCGGCCTGTTCTACTTCACCGCCGTCACCGAGAACTACGTCAACAAGCTCACCCCGAACCCGGACACGACGGTCCAGGTCGACGCGTTCAAGTGGAACTGGCAGTTCGAGTACAAGGACAACACCCAGGGCGGCAAGGTCGTCCAGACCACCTACCCGTCCTCGGACCCGTCGTCGGGCAAGCCGATCTCGACCGTCGGCAGCTCGACCGAGATCCCGGTGCTGGTGGTTCCGGTGAACAAGCGGGTGCGCATCGTCGAGGTCTCCGAGGACGTCATCCACTCGTTCTGGGTGCCGGAGTTCCTGTTCAAGCGGGACGTGATCCCGATGCCGAAGCCGAACCAGTTCGAGTTCACGCCGACCCAGATCGGCCACTACGTCGGCCGCTGCGCCGAGCTGTGCGGGACGTACCACTCCCAGATGAACTTCGAGGTGCGGGTGGTCTCCGACAGCGACTACCAGCGGTACCTCACCAACCTGGCCGCCATCCCGTCGACCGACCCGGCCCGGCAGCGCGAGGCGCTCACCTCGATCGGCCAGGCTCCGTGTGCGACGACCACCCATCCGTTCAAGACCAACCGGCTGTCGCGTTCGGCGTCCGAGGCGCCGATCTGCCCGGTCACCGCCGACTAGGGGTTAGGGCTCATGAAGATCGAGGCCAGGATTTTCCTCTGGACCATGCTGTTCGTGTTCGCGGCGGCAGCGGCGTACGGGGTCTGGACCGAGGTTGACGACGGCCGGGTCGAGGTGGCCGGCACCGCTGCGCTGATCCTCTCCGGCGGCCTGCTGGGTATCTCGGGATCGTTCTTCTGGTTCGTCTCCCGGCGCATCGACGCCCGGCCGGAGGACCGCAACGACGCCGAGATCGCCGAGGGCGCCGGCGAGCTGGGCTTCTTCTCGCCCGGCAGCTACTGGCCGCTCGGGATCGCGCTGGCCGGCACCATTGCCGGGCTCGGCCTGGCGCTGTTCCAGATGTGGCTGTTCGCCGTCGGGGTCGTCGCGATTCTCTTCACCGCCGGCGGCCTGCTCTTCGAGTACTACGTCGGCAACCGCGCGCCACTGCGCTAGCGGCTACACGCCCGTCGCTGGCGGACCGGCGCGCCGGGTGTCAGGTCGCCCTGGCTGAGGCCTGGCCAGCTTCGTCTCGAGTGCGTGGCAGACAGAGCCAGCTCGCACGGTGCCCCGGCGGAGCCTGGCGCGACCACTCCCGCCGCGGTGCCGACAGGCCCTCGTGGCACGACGGTTTTGCGGCATGGTTGCCGGCGACGCTCGAAACCGGACAGTGCGGGTGCTGCCCGACGTCGTTGTCGTCGCCAGCGGTGACTGGCGCCTGCCGGGTGGGAAGCCCGTCGCGGTGGCGACGCTGTCGCCCTCGCTGTGCCCGCGAGATCGCCCGTCGCCGGCAGCCCACCGTCCAGCTGTGAGCGTCATCGACAGACGGGACCCGGTCGTCCGGCCGGCAGGGGTGGCGCCGCAACGGGTGGGGCCGGGGCGGTGGAGGAGGTGTGGGGTGATGTTGGAGAGGCCACTGGTGATGAGCATCCACTGGGCGCGCCCGTCCCTCGCGCACTGGGCCGACCGTCGTGAGAATCGGTCGTCCACACGACCGATTCCGATGACGGCCCGTCAGGCGCCGGCCCTGCCACCGGATCCGTCAACCAGGTAGCCGACCGGCTGTGCCAACCGAAGGACGCCCAGGTCCGCCGCCAGGCGAAGCAAACGACGCGGCGCCCCACCCGGTTGCCCGGGGGAGCGCCGCGTCGAGGCGTGCGGAGCGGGTCAGTCGGTCAGCTCGCGCTCGCGGCGGTCTGCCTCCTGCGCCTGCAGCGCGCGCAGCTCGGCCTCGATCTCGGCCGATTCGCGGACCGGCCAGAGGAAACCGCGGACCTTGCCCGTGTGCGGGTTGCCGAGCCGGTTCATCTTCTTCGGGACCGCACTGCCGGCGTACTGCAGCTGGCCGTGCCCGTGGTCGTCCACGGGGCCGAGCGGCTGGTGCACCTCGATGAACTCGCCGTTCGGCAGCAGCTTGATGATGCCGGTCTCGATGCCGTGCTCGAGCACCTCGCGGTCATGCCGCTGCAGGCCGAGGCAGATCCGGTAGGCGACCGCGTACGCCAGCGGCGGCGCGACCATCAGCGCGATCCGGCCACCCCAGGTCATCGCGTTCAGCGAGATGTCGAACGCCTTGGCGATCAGGTCGTTGCCGCCCGAGAGCAGCAGCACCGCGTAGAAGGCGATGGCCATCGCACCGAGGCCGGTGCGGACCGGCACGTCGCGCGGCCGCTGCAGCAGGTTGTGGTGCGCCCGGTCCTTGGTGAGCTTGGCCTCCAGGAACGGGTAGGCCCCGGCCAGCGTGAACAGGATGCCCGGCAGCACCACCGTCGGCCAGAACAGCGGCGGGATGGTATGGCTCCAGAGCCGGATCTCCCACGAGGGGAAGAGGCGGGTCGAGCCGTCGAGGAAGCCGATGTACCAGTCCGGCTGCGAGCCGGAGGAGACCTGCGCCGGGTTGTACGGGCCGAACAGCCAGACCGGGTTGATCTGGGCCAGGCCGCCGAGCGCCGCGCAGATGCCGAACACCATGAAGAAGAAGCCACCGGCCTTGAGGCCGTACGTGGGGTACATCCGCTCGCCGGAGACCGTGGTCTCGTTCTTGCCCGGGCCGGGGAAGTCGGTGTGCTTCTGCTTGACGATCAGGGCCAGGTGCGCCCCGATCAGGCCCGCCAGGATGCCCGGCACCAGCAGCACGTGCACGATGTAGAGCCGGCCGATGATCTCGGTGCCGGGGAACTTGCTGCCGAAGACCAGGAAGGCCACCCAGCTGCCGATCACCGGGATGGACTGCATGATCGCCTCCGCGATCCGCAGGCCGGTGCCGGAGAGCAGGTCGTCGGGGAGCGAGTAGCCGGCGAAGCCCTCGACCAGGCCCAGGGTGATCAGGCCGAGGCCGATCAGCCAGTTCAGCTCACGCGGCTTGCGGAACGCGCCGGTGAAGAACACCCGGAACATGTGCACCGTCATCGACGCCATGAACAGCAGCGCGGCCCAGTGGTGGATCTGGCGCATGACCAGGCCACCGCGCACATCGAAGGAGATGTGCAGGGTCGAGGCGTAGGCGCGTGACATCTCCACCCCGTCGAGCGGGATGTAGGAGCCGTTGTAGCGCACCTCGGCCATCGAGGCGTCGAAGAAGAAGGTGAGGAAGGTGCCGGTGAGGATCAGGATGACGAACGAGTAGAGCGCGATCTCGCCCATCATGAACGACCAGTGGTCGGGGAAGACCTTGTTCAGCTGGGAGCGCAACGACCCGGACAGGCCGAGCCGCTCGTCCGCCCATTTGCCGGCCTTGCCCTGCGGTGTCCGTGGCTTGTCGTACCGCCGCGGGCTGGCCACGGTCGGGCCGTTGTTGTTCTCTGTCACTGTCATGGCCGCTCCCAGAATGCCGGGCCGACTGCCTCGGGGAAGTCACCCTTGGCTACAAAGTACTGCGTACCGTCCACAACCTCGACCCCGAGCGGCAGCTTCGGCAAGCTCCGGGTCGCCGGGCCGAAGACCGGCTTGGCGTCCTCGAGCACCTGGAACTGCGACTGGTGGCAGGGGCAGAGCAGCCGGCCGGTCTGCTGCTCGTACAGCGACGCCGGGCAGCCGGCGTGCGTGCAGATCTTGGAGTAGGCGACGAAGTCCTCCCACTGGAACGACGCCTGCCCCTTGCGCGCCTTGATGCTCTGGCCCGGCCGGAGCCGGATCAGCAGGGTGGGGGAGTCGCCGGCCGCGACACCGCCCGGAACGCCCGGGAAGACCGTCATCAGGCCGCCCGGCAGGATGTCGTCCGGGCCGATCCGCTTCCCCTCCGAGTCGACGACCGCGACCCCGCTTGCCCAGAGCGTGTGGAACAGGCTCTGGCCCTGGCCGCGGTTCGGCTTCTTGATCATCGCGCCGACCAGGGCCACCAGCGGCACCACCGCGAGCGCGCCGCCGGCCAGGCCCAGGGTGGTCTTGAGCATCGACCGCCGGGCGATGCCGGTGTCGTGGAAGCCCTGCACCAGGGTGGCCGCGGTCAGCATCTGCTGCGCGGAGTCGACCGGGCCGTCGTGGCGGTCCTGGACCACCTCTTCCTCGGGCAGCAGCCACTTGGCCCACAGGACGGTGCCGATGCCGATCGCGCCGAGCGCCAGCCCCAGCAGTGCCCCCAGCAACGGCGTGAAGTAGCGGAAGTCCTGGCTGCCCTGGCCGGGCAGCTTCCACTGGTACGGGACCGCGCCGCAGAACACCACGATGAAGCCCACGGCGGCGAGGAAGCCGAGCAGGAAGACGCCGGCGACGATGCGCTCGGCCCGCTTCTCGGCCTTCGTCCCGGCGATAGGGAACCGCTCGCGCCGGTGGACGATGAAGACGTCGTCGGTCTCGGCGCCGGCGATCATCGCCTCTTCGGTGCTGAGCTTGGCGACCTCCTCGGCGGACAGGTTCTGCTTCGGGTGGTCCGGGGACGTCCCGCTCACGGTTGTGCCTCCTGGTCGTGCGCCGCCTCGGGCGACGCCTCCTCGCGACTCACGACTGCTGCTGCCGGCTCTGCCCGGCCGGTGCTCACGACTTGGCCCCGATCCAGAGGATCGCCACCATCAGCACCCCGAGCCCGACCGACCAGATGACCAGGCCCTCGGACACCGGACCGATGCGCGCCAGGCCGGCGCCGCCCGGGTCCTTGGAGTCCTGCAGGTACTTGACGTAGGCGACGATCTCCTTCTTCTGGTCCGGGGTGAGCTGGTTGTCGGAGAACACCGGCATGTTCTCCGGCCCGGACAGCATCGCGGTGTAGATCTGGGTGTCGGTCGCCTTCATCAGCGACGGGGCGACCTTGCCGGCCGACAGCGGGGCGCCGTGACCGGTCGCGCCGTGGCAGGAGGCGCAGTTCAGCCGGAACAGCTGGCCGCCGTCGGCGAGCTTGCTGGAGTCGGCACGCAGGTTCTCGCCGCTGGCAGGCACCTGCGGGCCGCCGCCGACCGACTGCACGTACGCCGCGAGCTGACGGGTCTGCTGCTCGGTGAACTTCGACGGCTTGCGCTCCTCGGTGGCGCCCTGCGCGGGAGCCGGCATCCGGCCGGTGCTGACCTGGAAGTAGACCGAGGCGGAGCCGACGCCGACCAGGGTCGGGCCGCGGCCCTCGACGCCCTGCAGGTTCGCGCCGTGGCAGGTGATGCAGCTGGTCTGGTAGATCTGCCGGCCGGCCGCGATGTCGGAGCCGCTCGAGCTGGTGTCCGCGGCGCCCGAGGTCGGGGCGATCAGCGCGTAGCCACCGCCCACCACGCCGAGGGTCGCGGCGAGCAGCGCGACGCCGGTGAGCCGGCGGCGCAGCCCGCGCCGGGGCCGGCCCGCCGGCTTCGCGGGACGGCCGGCGTTGTCGGACACCACGGGGGAGAAACCGAATTCGCTGTCCGCGTCGACGTAGTCGCTGGACCTATCGTCGGTCATGGACGTCCTTTCGCTGTGCACCGGCTATCGGAGATTCTCGGCACGGATTCCGACTCAATGGATGATGTAGATGGTGGCGAACAGCCCGATCCACACGACGTCGACGAAGTGCCAGTAGTAGGACACCACGATGGCCGCCGTCGCCTGCGCCGGGGTGAAGCGGCCGAGCGCGGTGCGGGCGAGGAAGAACAGGAACGCGATCAGCCCGCCGATGACGTGCAGTCCGTGGAAGCCGGTGGTCAGGTAGAACACCGAGCCGTAGCCGGAGGACGACAGCGTCATGCCGCCGTCGTGCAGGCCGTTGACCAGGTGGTGGTACTCGTTCACCTGGTTGCGGTACTCGTTGGCCTGGCCGCAGACGAAGATCAGGCCCATCACGAAGGTCAGCAGGAACCAGCGGCGCAGCGAGTAGACGTCGCCCTTCTCCGCGGCGAAGACGCCCCACTGGCAGGTGACCGACGAGGCCACCAGGATCACCGTGAAGACCGTCGCGTAGGCGACCGTCAGGTGCACGTGGTAGGCCGGGTTGCCGTTGGCGGCCGGGGCGCCGGGCCAGACGCTGAGGTTGTTCGCGCGCACGGTGAAGTACATGGCGAACAGGCCGGCGAAGAACATCAGCTCACTGGACAGCCACACGATGGTGCCGACACTGACCAGATTCGGCCGGGTGAGCGAATGAACCCGAGACGATGCGAAGCGCTCCGCGGGAGCCTGAGTCGAGGTCACCCATGCATTATTGCCCCTGCACCGCTCCGGGTCGGGTCTGGGGTCGCCGCCGGGGACCGGCGCGCCGCGGGCCTCGCCGGGGCCCGGCGGCCAGGTGGCTCCGGGCGCCGGCGGGCCGGGTACCTCCCGCCCGACACGGCGGGTCCCTCCCGCCCGACACGGCGGGTCCCACCCGCCCGACACGGCGGGTCCCACCCGCCCGGCACGGCGGCTGTCCGGGCGCTGGATACCATCGGCATATGACCTCCGCCAACCGCGCCGACGCCAGCATTGCCGTACTGGTCTACAGCCAGCATCCCGAGGTGCGAGCCGAGGTGCGCCGGGCGGTCGGGCGCCGGGTCGCCGGCGACCTGGGCCGGATCGACTGGGTGGAGTGCTCCAACTACAGCCAGGTGCGCAACCAGCTCGATTCCGGCGACATCGCCCTGGCGATCCTGGACGGCGACGCGCAGCCTACCGGCGGGATCGGGCTGGCCCGCCAGTTCAAGAACGAGATCCGCGACTGCCCGCCGATCGTGGTGCTGCTGCTGCGTCCACAGGACAGCTGGCTGGCCACCTGGGCGCAGGCCGACGCGACGATCGTCCGGCCGATCGACCCGGTGACCGCGGCCGAGGTGATCGGCGAGACGCTGCGCACGCACGCCGCGACCATTCCCGTCATCCGGTAGTCGGCAGCGGAGATGCCGGACGCGCACAGTTGGCCCGGGCTGCTGTCGGCCCTGATGCGGGGCGAGCAGGTCGGTGGCGGGGCGACCGCCTGGGCAATGAACGAGATCATGGCCGGCGAGGCGACACCCGCCCAGCTGGCCGCGTTCGCGGTGCTGCTGCGCGCCAAGGGCGAGACCCCGGACGAGCTGGGCGGCCTGGTGCGGGTGATGCTGGCCCGCGCGACCCCGGTCGAGGTGTCGGGGCCGGCGGTGGACGTGGTCGGCACCGGCGGCGACCGGGCCCAGACGGTGAACATCTCCACCATGGCGGCCCTCGTCACCGCCGGCGCGGGGCGCACCGTGGTCAAGCACGGCAACCGGGCTGCCTCGTCGGCCTGCGGCACCGCGGACGTGCTCGAACGGCTCGGCGTGGTGATCGACCTGCCGGCCGCGGCGGAGGCCCGGACGGTGACCGAGCTGGGCATCGGGTTCTGCTTCGCGCCGGTCTTCCACGCGGGCATGCGGTTCGCCGGCGCGCCGCGGCGCGAGCTCGGCGTGCCGACGTTCTTCAACTTCCTGGGACCGCTGGCGAATCCGGCCCGGCCGGCCGCGGCGGCGATCGGGGTGTACGAGCCGACCCTGGCGCCGGTGATGGCCCAGGTGCTCGCCGACCGGGGCGACACCGCCCTGGTGTTCCGGGGCGACGACGGCCTGGACGAGCTGACCACCACGACCACGTCCCGGGTCTGGCTGGTGTCCGGCGGCACGGTGCGCGCCGAGGTCTTCGACCCGGCGGCGCTCGGCATCGCGCCGGCGCGCTCGGCCGACCTGGTGGGCGGCGACGTCGAGCACAACGCCGCCGCGGTGCGCCGGATGCTGGCCGGGGAACGCGGCTCGGTGCGGGATGCGGTGCTGCTGAACGCCGCCGCCGCGATCGCGGCCCACGACGGCGTGCTGACCTCGGCGACCGAGGCGGTGGCCTACGGCCTGCCGATCGCCGCGGCCGCCGTCGACGACGGGTCGGCCGAGCGGTTGCTGGCAAGCTGGGCCGGCGCCACCCAGCAGCTGCGGGACTGACCGCCCGCCGCCGGGACCGGGGGGAGCGGCTATTCGGCCGAGTCCAGGCCGATCGAGAAGGCCGCGTCCAGGTCGTGCCGGGAGTACGCGCGGAAGGCGACGTGGGTGTCGGTGTGCAGCACGCCGTCGATCTTGCTCAGCCGGCCGGCGATGACCTCGGCGATCTCGTCGAAGTTCCGCACCCGGACGACCGCGATCAGATCGACGTCGCCGGCCACGCTGTAGACCTCGCTGACCCCGTCGAGATCGGCGATCGCCTGCGCGACCTCGGGGATCCGGTTTGCGTCGACGCTGACCATGACGATGGTGGTGATCACGCCTCGATCCTAGGGCCGCGGGCCGGCTGGGCGCTCAACCGCAGCCGGCGGCGGTCGGCGAACGGGTCGGCGCCGCGGCGCCCGGCGTCGGCCGAGGCCAGCCAGCTGCGCAGCCGGGCCGCTCCGGCCGCGGGGGACTGCCACGGCTCGCTGGCCACCACCAGCCGGGTGCCGGGCTCACCCAGCCAGCGGAGCACGAGCTCGGTCTCCTCGACGTGGGCCGCGGTCGCCAGCCCCGGCTCGGGCACCACCTCCGCGGTGGCGACCAGCGAGTCGACGATCGGCATCGGCGGCACGCCGCGCGGGGCGTGACCGGCCGCGACCAGCCGACCCTGCCGGACGACCGAGAGCTCCCAGCCCCCACCGCCGTCCGGCCGGGCCGCGACCAGCTCGCGGATCCGGACCAGGGCGGTCAGCGACTGCATCCGGGCGCAGCTGCGCACCAGGGTGGCGATCCGGTCCCGCACGACGGCGGCCTCCTCGTACCGCTGGGCCTGCGACAGCGCCAGCAGCCGGGCCCGCAGCGGCTCGATCAGGGTTGCCACATCCGCCTGCCAGGCTTGCACCACGGTCTCGGTCAGCCGGGCGTAGTCCGGGACGGTGACGCGGTCCTCGCAGGGCGCGGCGCACCGTCCGATGCCGGCCAGCGCGCAGGCCGCGCGCACCGCCCGGCCGGGCACCAGGCGATCGGTGCACTGGCGCAGCGCCACCGCGTCGTGGATGGCGTCGCGCAGTTGCTCGGCCTGCCGGGTGGACCGCAGCGGGCCGAAGTAGCTGCCGCCGTCGCGCATCTGCCGGACGATCGAGAGCCGGGGGAACGCCTCGTCGGTGAGCCTGAGCCAGATCGTCCGGTCCCCGTTCTTCGAGCGCCGGTTGTACCTGGGCTTGAGCGAGGTGATCAGCCGCAGCTCGCGGACCTGGGCCTCCAGCGGGTGCGCGCACACGATGCCGGAAACGGACTCGGCCAGCCCGACCATCTCACCCATCCGGCTGCGGGTCTCCGAGGCGACGAAGTACTGCCGCACCCGGCTGCGCAGGTCCCTGCTGGTGCCGACGTACAGCGGTGCCCCGGTCGCGTCGGCGAAGACGTAGACCCCGGGCCTGTTCGGCAGCGGGTCGGCCAGGTGGCGCTTGCGGCGCTGCGCGTCGGTGACCTGGGAGCTGAAGTCGCGCAGCTCGGGCAGCGAGTGCACGCCGAGGTTGCCCAGCCGGGACATCAGCCCGTGCAGCACGTCCACGGTGGCCCGGGCGTCGGCCAGCGCCCGGTGGTTCGGCGTGGTGGTGGCCCCGAAGAAGGCGGCCAGCGTGCCCAGCTTGCAGTTCGGCACCTCGTCGCGGGTGAGCACCCGGCGGGCCAGCAGCGCGGTGTCGACCACCGCCGGCTTCGGCCAGGGCTGCCCGTGCTGGTGGCAGGCGGCCTTGAGGAAGCCGACGTCGAACGGGGCGTTGTGCGCGACCAGCACCGCGCCGCGCAGGAACTCCAGCAAGGACGGCAGCACCGCCGAGATCGGCGGCGCGGTGGCGACCATCTGGTCGGTGATGCCGGTGAGCACGCTGACGAACGGGGCGATCGCCACGCCGGGATCGACCAGCGTCGCGAACTCGCCGAGCACCTCGCCGGCGCGCACCTTGACCGCGCCGATCTCGGTGATCGAATCGGTGCCGGTGCTGCCGGTGGTCTCCAGGTCGAGGACCACGAAGGTGGTGGCGCGCAGCGGCTGGTCGAGCGCGTCGAGGCTCAGTTGGGCCTGCCGGCCGGCTGCGCGGTGGCCGGTGCCCGGGGCGGTTCCCGGGCCCGAAGCTGCGGCGGTTGCGTTGCGATCGATCACGCTGTGCGAGGCTAGTTGCGGGGTCTGACGAAACCCGCCCACCAGCCGTCCGCACCAGCCGAAACGGGGCACGCCAGCATGGCCGACCGCACGCCGGAGCGCCCGCTGCCAGCCCAGGCACGCCAGCAGCTGCTCACCATCGCCGCCGACGTGATGAGCCGGACGCCGGTCGCCGACCTGCCCCCGGCGCTGCGCCGGTTCGCGCGGTTCGCGCCGGCCAAGCGGCTGCGGCTGGGTGCCTCCGAGATCGCCACCTCGCTCGCGGTGGACGAGCCGTTCCGGCACACGGTGGCGCAGGTGGTCGCAGAGACCTCGCCGGAGCTCGCGCAGCAGATCCAGGCCGGCACCCCGCCGGAGACCGCCGACCCGATCGACGTCGCGGTGATCACCTACCTGCTGCGCCCGGCCGGCTGGGTCGAGCTGCTCGACGCCATCGGCGCCCGGCTGGACGCCCAGGACCTGCGCCGGGGCACCGACGCCGAGCTGGTGCGCCTGCGCGGCGAGGTGGACCGGCTGGCCGAGACGAACCGGGCGCTGCAGGCCGAGCGGGACCAGGCCCGGGCCGCGGCCCGCTCGGCCGCGGCCGGGCAGGCCGACGAGCTGGCCGAGCTGCGCCGGCAGCTGCGGTCGGTCCAGGCCGAGCTGCGGCTGGCGCACCGCGGCGCCGAACGCGCCACCGAGGAGCTGGAGCGGGTCCGGGCCGACCACGAGCAGCAGCGCACCGGTGAGGCGGCCGAGCTGCGCCGGGCCCGGAACCGGGTGGCCGACCTGGAGGCGGAGCTGGAGACGGCGCGGCGGGTGGCCCGGTCGGACCGCGACCACGACAGCGCCCGGCTCTGGCTGCTGCTGGAGACGATCGGCTCGGCCGTCTCGGGCCTGCGCCGCGAGCTGGCGGTCTCGGCCCCCGACGTCCGGCCGGCCGACCTGGTCAGCTCCGGCGACGTGGTCGCGGCGGGCCGGCCGTCGACGGCCGACGGCCCCCTGCTGGACCGGCTGCTGGAGGCGGGCTCGCTGCACCTGATCGTGGACGGCTACAACCTGACCAAGACCGGTTATGGCACGCTCGCGCTGGCCGAGCAGCGCAGCCGGCTGATCGGCTCGCTCGGCCCGCTGGCGGCGCGCACCGGGGCGGAGGTGACGGTCGCCTTCGACGGGACGGCGGCCCCGGTGGGGGTCGCGACCGCGGTGCCCGCCCCGCGCGGGGTGCGGGTGCTCTTCAGCGCCAACGGGCAGCTGGCGGACGACCTGATCCGGGAGCTGCTGCGGGCCGAGCCGGCCGGCCGGCTGGTCGCGGTGGCCAGCTCGGACCAGGAGGTCGCCGCGAGCGCCCGCGCCGCCGGCGCCTGGCCGGTGCCCGCGGCTGTGCTGCTATCCCGGCTGGAGCGGTAACCGGTCCCGGCCTGCTTTCGTGGGGCCGGCGGTGCTCGGCGGAGAAATCGTGGGGCCGGCGGTGCTCGGCGGAGAAATTGTCAGAGGGTGTTCCTACGGTGATGGGCGTCCGGGCGAGTCGGCCCGGTGCCCGTTCGAAGGGACGATTTCGATGCTGATCGACTGCGACACCTGCGCGGCCCGCGACCTCGCCTGTGGCGACTGCGTGGTGGCCGTCCTGCTCGGCCCGCGCACCCAGGGGCTGGAGCTGGACAGTGCCGAGCAACACGCGCTGGACGCCTTCGCCAGTGGTGGGCTGTTGCCGCCGCTGCGACTGGTGCCGAGCTACCCGCCACCGGAGGAGGCGGACGTCCCGGACGAGGGGACCGGGCATAGCGCAATCGCCTGACCTGGCTTTGTACCCCAAACCGGACGGGCGCAAAAGTGATGTGCTGCGACACACGTGTCCTCGATTGATCTGGGCGCTGACGTCACGTAATCTTTCCGAGACCTACCGGCACGTAGCTCTCTAACCGGAGGGCTCCGGTGGTCACCGCCGAGTCGACACCACGGTTCACCGCTGGGTTCGCTACAGAGCCTGCCGGGGAGCCCGTCGAGCCGGGGACCCAGGTTCCTGGGGTGAATCGGAGCAGGTACGGGGTACGCCGCAGCAGGATCGCGGCCGACTCGTGCGCAGGCACCGTAGGGCATCTTCCAAGCCCGAACCCGACAGCTAACTCGGTAGGCGGTCGAGTGGAAGAGGAGTTCCGCCGGAAGTGGCGTCAACTCGTACCGGGCGGTCGGCCCGCACCCTGATCGGTTCCGCAGTCGTTCTGAGCTCGGTCTTCGCCGCGCCGTTGGCAGCCCACGCGCTGCCGCATCCGGCGACTCCGGTGGTGGCCAAGCCGATGACCGCACAGCAGGTCACCGCGAAACTGCAGAGCCTGGCCAAGTCCAGCGAACAGCTGGCCGAGCAGATGAACCAGGCCAAGATCGACATCGCGACTGCGCGCAAGAAGGTGGTCGCGGCCACCCGTGCCGCCGAGCAGGCCCAGCAGCGGCTGCACACCGCGCAGCGGCAGCTGGCGATCTCGCTCGCGTCGCAGTACAAATCCGCCTCGTTCAGCCGGACCGTCGCGCTGCTGTCGAGCAACTCCAGCGAGAACTACCTGCAGACCGTTCAGTCACTGAACTTGCTGACCCAGCACCAGGGTGAGGTCGCGACCATCGCCGCGAACGCGACGAACGCCGCCGCCGCCGCCGCCTCCCAGGCGAAGGCAGCCGTCGCCGCGGCCACCCAGAAGCAGGCCGACCTGGCCAGGCGGCAGAGTGCGCTGAACGCCGAGGTCACCAAGTACAAGACCCTGCTCGCCACGCTGACCGCCGCCCAGCGGGCCGCCTACCTCAACCCGAGCCCACCCAGCCAGACCCAGGTCACGGTGGCGTTCGGCTCCGCCGCGGGCTCGTCCGCGGCGCAGACCGCGATCAACGCCGCCCGGGCCCAGCTCGGCAAGCCCTACGTCTACGGCGCCAGCGGGCCGGACTCCTTCGACTGCTCCGGTCTCACCATGTACGCGTGGGGCCAGGCCGGGGTCAGCCTGCCGCACAACGCCGCCTCCCAGCAGGGCATGGGCACCTCGGTATCGCGGGGCAACCTGGCGCCGGGTGACCTGGTGTTCTTCGGCTCGCCCGCTTACCACGTCGCCATCTACATCGGCAACGGCATGATCATCCAGGCCCCGACCAGCGGCGACGTCGTCAAGATCAGCTCGCTCGCCAGCATGCCGGACTACTCCGGAGCGACTCGGGTCGGGTGACCCGGCCGGCGCCGCGCGCCCTCGCGCTGGGTCTGGCGGTGCTCGTCGCCGCCACGGCCGGCTGGCTGGTCACCCGTCCGTCCGGTCCCCGGCACACGGCGGGGGCGGCCGAGAGCGCCCCGCCGACGTCCGGCGAGGTCGCCGACGCGATGCAGCTGCTGGACCGGCATGCCTCGGCGCTGCTCGGGCGTGACCGGGCCGGCTGGGCCGCCGGGATCGACTCCGCCGGTGCGGACGCCGGGTACGCCGGCGTCGAGCGGGCCACCTTCGACAACCTGGCCGGCGTCCCGCTGACGACCTGGAGCTACGTGCTGGTGGCGCCGGTCACCGACCCGGCGGTGCTGACCCCGGTGGCCGCCCGGCTCGGTGCCCGGGTGGCGGTGCTGCACGTGCAGTTGCGGTACGCGCTGGCCCGGGTCGACCCGCTGCCCACCGCCAAGGACGAGTGGCTGACCCTGGTCCGGCGCGCGACCGGCTGGCGGCTGGCCGGTGACGGCGATGCCCAGCAGGACGGCGGGGCCTCCTGGCGCGGGCCGTGGGCTTTCGGCCCGTTGGTGACCCGCAGCGGGCCACACACCCTGGTGCTGGCCCACCCGGCGCAGCAGGCCGAGCTGGCGACCTTCGCGGCGCTGGTCGAGCAGTCGATCCCGGTGGTGGCCGGGGTCTGGGGCACCGCCTGGAACGAGCAGGTGGCGGTGCTGCTGCCCTCCGACACCGCCGAGTTCCAGGCGGTCACCGGTGACCAGGCCGACAGCCACGACCTGGCGGCGCTGGCCATCGCGGACTCGGTCGCGCCGGCGCCGGACGCGGCCGGCCGGGATGCCGTGCTCGGGGCGCGGATCGTGCTCAACCCGATGAACCTGGGCCGGCTGGATGCCGCCGGTCGACGGCTGGTGGTGCAGCACGAGCTCACCCACCTGGCTACCCGGGCGGTCACCGACGACCAGATGCCGACCTGGCTGATCGAGGGTTTCGCCGACTACGTCGGCAACCTCGACTCCGGCCGGAGCGTGCCGGCAATCGCGCCGGAGCTGGCCGGCGAGGTGCGGGGCGGCCGGTTGCCCGCCGCGCTGCCGACCGCGGCCGACTTCGACGGCGGCGACGCCCGGCTGGCCCAGGTGTACGAGGAGTCGTGGCTGGCCTGCCGGCTGGTCGCCGAGCGGATCGGGCAGCATGGCCTGGTGGACTTCTACCGGACGGTCGCCGCGGACGCCCGCCAGGATCCGGGCACCGCGCTCGCGGACGGCCTGCGCGCCGACCTGCACCTGACCCCGGCCGCGTTCACCGCGGCCTGGCGCGGTTACCTCAGCCGCCAGCTCGCCGGGCCCGCGGGGTGACCGGCTACCGCAGGCTGCTGGTCGTTACCAACGACTTCCCGCCGCGGCAGGGCGGCATCCAGACCTTCCTGTGGGAGCTGGTGCGGCGGCTGCCGCCGGAGCAGGTGGCCGTCTACGCCTCGCGCTACCCCGGCGCGGCCGAGTTCGACCGCGACCTGCCCTTCCCGGTGCGGCGGCACCCGACCGGGCTGCTGGTGCCGACCCCGGCCGCCCGCCGCCGGGTGCTGCGGCTGCGCGCGGAGTTCGGCGCGACCTCGGTCTGGTTCGGTGCGGCGGCCCCGCTCGGGCTGCTGGCCGGCCCGTTGCGGCAGGCCGGAGCGCGGCGGCTGGTGGCGACCACGCACGGCCACGAGGTCGGCTGGGCGATGCTGCCCGGGGCCCGCCAGGCGCTGCGCCGGATCGCGGGGCAGGTCGACGTGCTGACCTACCTGGGGGAGTACACCCGGCACCGGCTGGCCGGGCTGGTGCCGGCCGGCACCGAACTGGCCCAGCTCACCCCGGGCGTCGACACCGACACCTTCCACCCCGGCATCTCCGGGGCCGAGGTGCGTGCCCGGCATGGCCTCACCGGGCGTCCGGTGATCGTCTGCGTCTCCCGGTTGGTGCCGCGCAAGGGGCAGGACGCGCTGATCCGGGCGCTGCCCGCGATCCGGGACCGGGTGCCCGGCGCGGCGTTGCTGCTGGTCGGCGGTGGCCGGTACGCCGGCCGGCTCACCGCGCTCGCCGACCGGGCGGGCGTCCGCGAGCACGTGGTGCTGACCGGATCGGTGCCGTTCGCGGAGCTGGCACGGCACTTCGCCGCCGGTGACGTCTTCGCCATGCCGTGCCGGACCCGGCGACTGGGGATGGACGTCGAGGGGCTGGGCATGGTCTTCCTGGAGGCGTCCGCGACCGGGTTGCCGGTGGTGGCCGGTGACAGCGGCGGCGCGCCCGACGCGGTGCGGCCCGGGGTCACCGGAGAACTGGTGGACGGCCGCGCGCAGCGCCAGATCGCCGACGCGGTGGCCGGCCTGCTCACCGACCGGGACCGGGCCGCCCGGCTGGGCAAGGCCGGCCGGGCGTGGGTCGAGCAGGACTGGCAGTGGGACGCGATCGCCGCCCGGCTGGCGGGGCTGCTCGAACTGGACTGACCTGCCCTACCGCCCGGCGTAGAGCGCGTCGATCTCCTGGGCGCACTCGGTCATCACGACGTTGCGCTTGAGCTTCAGGGAGGGCGTCAGCTGCCCGGTCGCCTCGGTCCAGTCCGAGGGCAGGATGGTGAACTTCTTGATCGCCTCGGCCTTGGAGACCGCCTTGTTGGCGTCGTCGATCGCGTGCTGCACCTCGGTGCGCAGCTCCTCGTCGTCCACCAGCTCGGCCATCGAGACGCCGGACTTGCCGGTCTTCTCGGCCCAGGCCGGCAGCGCGTCCGGGTCGATGGTGATCAGCGCGGCGATGAACGGCTGCTGGTCGCCGACCACCAGGCACTGGCTGACCAGCCAGTGCGCGCGCACCCGGTCCTCCAGCACCGCCGGCGCGACGTTCTTGCCGCCCGCCGTGACGATCAGCTCCTTCTTGCGGCCGGTGATCTTGAGGAAGCCGTCGTTGTCGATCTCGCCGATGTCACCGGTGTGGAACCAGCGCTTGTCGCCGACATGGTCGAGCGCGTCGGCGCTGGCCTGGTCGTTGCGCCAGTAGCCGTTGAAGACGATCGGGCCGGCCAGCAGCACCTCGCCGTCGTCGGCGATGGAGACGCTCATGCCGGGGATCGGCCGGCCGACGGTGCCGATCTTGATCCGGTTCTCCATGTTGAGGCAGGCGCCGGCGGTGGTCTCGGTGAGGCCGTACCCCTCGTAGATGGTGACCCCGATGCCCCGGAAGAAGTGGCCCAGCCGGGCGCCGAGCGGCGCGCCGCCGGAGATGGCCGCGGTGCACTGGCCGCCGAGCGCCGCGCGCAGCTTGGAGTAGACCAGCCGGTCGAAGAGCGCGTGCTGGGCCTTGAGCAGCACGCCCGGGCCGCGCGCGTCCAGGGCCTCGGAGTAGCGGATGGCCACCGCCTCGGCCCGGTCGAAGATCGGGCCCTTGCCGTCGGCGTGCGCCTTCTGCTTGGCGGTGTTGTAGACCTTCTCGAACACCCGCGGCACGCTCAGCACGAAGGTCGGCTGGAACTGCGCCAGGTCGGCGAGCAGGTTCTTGATGTCGGCGGTGTGCCCCAGCGTGCAGCCGGTGGCGATGGCGCCGAACTGGATCGCCCGGCCGAAGACGTGCGCGATCGGCAGGAAGAGCAGCGTCGACTGGCCCTCCCGGAACAGGTCCTCCAGGCCGGCGGCCACCTCGGAGACCTCGGACAGGAAGTTGCGGTGGGTCAGCTCGCAGCCCTTCGGGCGGCCGGTGGTGCCCGAGGTGTAGATCAGCGAGGCGAGGTCGTCGTGGTCGGTGGCGTCCATCCGGCCGGTGACGTCGCTGTCGGCCACGTCCTGCCCGGCCGCGGTCAGCTCGGCGACCGCGCCGTCCTCGATCTGCCATACGTGGCGCAGCTTCGGCGTCTGGTCGCGGACCTCGGCCACCAGCGCGCTGTGCTCGGCCGACTCGATGACCACGCCGACGGCCTCGGAGTCGCTGAGGATCCACTCGACCTGCTCGGCCGAGGACGTCTCGTAGATCGGCACGACCACCGCGCCGACGGCGAGGATGGCGAAGTCGAACAGGGTCCACTCGTACCGGGTCTTCGACATCAGCGCGACCCGGTCACCGACCTCGACCCCGCTCGCGATCAGCCCCCTGGCGACCGCCCGCACCTGGTCGGCGAACCGCGCGGCCGTGACGTCGTCCCAGCCGGCCCCCGCGCGCACCTTGAGCGCGACGTTGTCCGGCGCGCTGGCGGCGTTGTCGAAGACGTACCGGGCGGCGCTGTTCTGCTTCGGGATCCCGTTGCTCGGGATGGTCAACTCACGCACCGCTCTCACGCCCTTCGCTTGTCGGTGCCCGGCGAACACCGCGCAGCCTTCTGTCATATTGCCGTAATGCAGCCGAGGATCCACCTGATCGATGAAACCTGGATCGACGCGCCGCCCGACGCAGTGGCAAACGAGGTCGCCGAGCCCGGGATGTGGCGAGTGTGGTGGCCCACTCTGGCCTTGACGGTAACGCGTGATCGCGGTGTGAAGGGGTTGCAGTGGGTGGCGACCGGGCACGCGCCGCCGCGCCGGCTCCGGCCGGCCCGGCCGCTGACCGGCACGGTGGAGCTCTGGCTGGAGCCGATGCGCGGCGGCGTCCTGCTGCACCACTACCTGCGGCTGGATCCGGCCACCGGCACCCTGCCCCGGCGGGCCGCCGAGCGGGCCACCCACGACTTCGCCCGGCACGCCAAGCGGCAGTTCTGGCGCGTGAAGGACCGGTTGGAGGCGGGACGGTAGCCTGACGCGCATGGCCGACGAGTCCACCCAGTCCATCAGCATCAACGCCGATCCGGCCGACGTGATGGCGGTGATCGCCGACTTCGCCGCCTACCCCGAGTGGGCCGCGTCGGTGAAGTCCTGCCAGGTGACGGTGCCCGGCGATGGCGGCCGGGCCAAGCAGGTCGCGTTCAAGATCGACGCCGGCGGCATCAAGGACGAGTACGAGCTGGCCTACGACTGGGACGGCGACACCAGGGTCAGCTGGAACCTGGTGAAGGGCCAGATGCAGAAGGCGCAGCGTGGCTCGTACACGCTGGCCGCCGGCCAGGCCGGCACCGAGGTGACCTACAACCTCTCGGTGGACCTGGCCATCCCGATGCTCGGCATGCTCAAGCGCAAGGCCGAGAAGATGATCATGGACACTGCGCTCAAGGAGCTGAAGAAGCGGGTCGAGAGCGCCCGGTGACCGCAGCGCCGTGCGGATAATTCTCGTCACCGGCAAGGGCGGCGTCGGCAAGACCACCACCTCGGCCGCCACCGCGGTCCGGCTGGCCGAGCGCGGCGTCAAGACGCTGCTGCTCTCCACCGACTCCGCCCACTCGCTGGCCGACGCGCTCGGCCAGCCGCTCGGCGGCGAGCCGGTGAGCGTGCTGCCCGGGCTGGACGCGGTGCAGCTGGACGGCCAGCGCCGGTTCGAGGCAGCCTGGACCGAGATCGAGGGCTACCTGCGCCGGCTGTTCAGCCAGGGTGGGGTCGACCCGATCGCCGCGGACGAGCTGACCGTGCTGCCCGGCATCGAGGAGGTGCTGTCGCTGCTGGCCGTCCGCGAGCTGGCCGCGGCCGGCCGCTGGGACGCGCTGGTGGTGGACTGCGCGCCGACCGCGGAGACGTTGCGGCTGCTGGCGCTGCCCGAGGCGCTCGGCTGGTATCTGAACCGGGCGTTCCCGGTGCACCGACTGCTGGCCCGGGGCATGCGGCCGGTGAGCGCGCTGCTCGGCCGGGCCGGCAGCGTCCCGCCCGATGCCGTCTTCGACGCGGTGCTGCGGCTGGCCGGCGAGCTGGCCGAGATCCGGTCGCTGCTGGCCGACCCGGTGACGACCTCGGTCCGGCTGGTGCTCACCCCGGAGGCGGTGGTCACCGCCGAGGCCCGGCGGACCTTCACCGCGCTGGCCCTCTACGGCTACCGGGTGGACGAGGTGGTCGCCAACCGGGTGTTCCCGGCCGGCGCCGACTCGGACTGGCAGCGGGGTTGGGTGCGCGCGCAGGCCGAGCAGCTGGCCGCGCTGGCAGAGTCCTTCGCGGGGTTGCCGGTGCGCACGCTGGGCTACCGGCCCGACGAGCCGATCGGTGCGCCGGCGCTGCGGGCGGTGGCCGACGAGCTGTACGGCCCGCTGCCGGGCGAGGACCCGGCCCCGCCCGGGGTGGCCGGCCAGCCGCTGGCCGCCCGGTCGGTGCCCGGGCCGGAGCCCCGGTTCGAGCTGGAGCTGGCATTGCCGCTGGCCGACCGGTCCGCGGTGTCGGCAAGCCGAGCCGGTGACGAGCTGATCGTGACGGTGGCCGGCCACCGGCGGATCCTGGCGCTGCCGAGCGTGCTGCGCCGCTGCCGGGTGACCGGCGGCACGGTGGCCGGCGGCCGGCTGCTGCTGTCGTTCGAGCCGGAACCGGCGCTGTGGCCGGCCTGACCCGGCACCCGGCGAGCGAGAGGGCGGCCCGATGACCGAACCCGGCCCGCTGGCGGAGGAGGCAGCGCGGCTGCTCGGCGCCGCCCAGGACTGGCTGCACCGGACCGTGACCGACCCGGCCACCGCCCGGATCGCGACCGGCGATCCGGAGTGCTGCTGGTGCCCGCTGTGCCAGCTGATCGCGGCGGTGCGCGATGCCCATCCCGACCTGGCGCACCAGCTCACCGAGGCGCTGGCGCCGGTGCTCGGTGCCCTGCCGCCGGTGCTGGAGAGCCTGGCCCCGGCCGTCGCCGAGCTGCGGTCCGCGCTCGCCGGGCTGGCGCGTGCGGCCACCGGGGAACCGGCCGCCGGAGGGCGAGCCGCCGGGGAGCCGGCCGCCCCCGCGACGGCCCGGCCGGACGGCCCCGCGCCGCGCACCGTGCACCGGATCGATCTGAGCGGCGAGGCCGCCGGGACGGAGGCCTGAGGTGCCGCTGGCGATCGGGGTGGACATCGGCGGCACCAAGGTCGCCGGCGGGGTGGTCGACGACGCCGGCCGGGTGATCGACCGGACCCGCCGCTCCACGCCGGGCACCGACGTCGCCGCCACCGAGGCCACCATCGCCGAGGTGGTCGCCGAGCTCGCCGGCCGGCACGAGATCTCGGCGGTCGGCATCGGCGCGGCCGGCTGGATCGCCAACGACCGGGCGACGGTGCTCTTCTCCCCGCACCTGGCCTGGCGCAACGAGCCGCTGCGCGACGCGCTGGTCGCGGCGACCGGCATGCCGGTGGTGGTGGAGAACGACGCCAACGCCGCCGCCTGGGCCGAATACCGGTTCGGCGCCGCCCGGGGCGCCCGGGTGGCGGTGATGGTCACGCTGGGCACCGGCATCGGCGGTGGCCTGGTGGTCAGCGGCATGCTCTACCGTGGCGCGCACGGCGTGGGCTGCGAGTACGGCCACCTGAGCATCGTCCCGGACGGCCGCAGGTGCGCCTGCGGCAACCGCGGCTGCTGGGAGATGTATGCCTCGGGCACCGCGCTCGCCGTCGATGCCCGGGAGCTGGCGGCGGTGGCGCCGGTGGCCGCGCACCGGCTGATGGAGCTGGCCGCCGGCGACCCGGCCAACCTAACCGGGCCGCTGGTCACCCAGGCCGCGCGGGAGGGCGACCCGGCCGCGCTGGAGATCTACACAGCGATGGGGCGCTGGCTGGGGCGGGGGCTGGCGAACCTGGCCGCGGTGATCGACCCGACCGTGTTCGTGATCGGCGGCGGGGTGTCCGAGGCCGGCGAGCTGCTGCTCGGCCCGGCCCAGCAGATGCTCGCCGAGACGCTCACCGGCCGGGGCTTCCGGCCGGTGCCCGAGGTGCGGCTGGCCGAACTCGGCCCGGACGCCGGCCTGGTCGGGTCGGCCGACCTGGCCCGGCGGCGGAGCTAGCGGGAACGGGAGGCCGGACATGCCGACGCTGACAGTGCTGTCGTACAACGTGCGCTCGCTGCGCGACGACCGGGACGCGGTCGCCCGGGTGATCCGGGACGCCCGGCCGGACGTGGCGATCGTGCAGGAGGCGCCGCGGTTCCTGCGCTGGCGCTCGACCTGCGCCGCGCTCGCCCGCCGGTCCGGCCTGCTCTGGGAGGCCGGTGGCCGGGTGGCCGGCGCGAACCTGATCCTGACCACGCTGGCGGTGCGCAGCCTCGCCCGTTACGAGGTGCCGTTCGCCGACCGGCCCCGGCTGCACCATCGCGGCGCGGCGGTGGCGGTGCTGGAGCTGGCCGGGTGCCGGTTCGCGGTCGCCGGGACGCACCTGGACCTGATCGAGGCACCGCGGCTGGCACACCTGGACGAGCTGGCGGCATTCGCCGAGTCCCGGCTGGGCGGGGTGCCGCTGGTCGTCGGCGGCGACCTGAACGCCGCCCCCGGCTCGGCGACCTGGCAGCGCTGCGCGCGGTTCGGCCCCGACGCCTTCGCCGCGGCCGGCGCCGGGGACGGCTTCACCTACTCGGCCGCCCGCCCGGTGCGCCGGATCGACGCGGTGTTCGCCGACGCCCGACTGCGGCCGGTGCACGCCGAGGTCCTCGACTCACCGGACGTCCGGGCCGGTTCCGACCACCGGCCGCTGCTGGTCCGCTTCGAGCTCTGACCCCGCCGCGTCCGGTCAGGCCAGGCCCAGCCGGTCCAGCTCCCAGGCCAGGTAGAACGCGGTCTCCCGCCAGGCGTCGTACCGGCCGGAGCGCCCGGCGTGGCCGGCCTCCATCTCGGTGCGCAGCAGGATCGGCCGGTCGCCGGTCACGGTAGCGCGCAGCTTGGCGACCCACTTGGCCGGCTCCACGTAGAGCACCCGGGTGTCGTTCAGGCTGGTGATGGCCAGGATCGCCGGGTAGTCGGCGGCCGCGACGTTCTCGTACGGGGTGTAGGACTTCATGTACGCGTACACCTCCGGGTCGGCCAGCGGGTTGCCCCACTCCTCCCACTCGGTGACGGTGAGCGGCAGCGACGGGTCGAGGATCGAGGTCAGCGCGTCGACGAAGGGCACGTGTGCCACGATCGCGCCGAACGCCTGCGGGGCCAGGTTGGCCACCGCGCCCATCAGCAGGCCGCCCGCGCTGCCGCCCTGGGCGACGATCCGCTCCGGGGTGGTCCAGCCGGTGGCGACCAGGTGCTCGGCCGCGGCCACGAAGTCGGTGAAGGTGTTGCGCTTGGCCAGCATCTTGCCGTCGTCGTACCAGCGCCGGCCCAGCTCGCCGCCGCCGCGGATGTGCGCGATCGCGTAGACCACGCCGCGGTCGAGCAGCGACAGCCGCGGGATGGAGAAGGTGGGGTCCAGCGAGTGCTCGTACGAGCCGTAGCCGTAGAGCACCACCGGCGCGTTGCCGTCCTGGGCGACGTCGGCCCGGCCGACCAGCGACAGCGGCACCCGGGTGCCGTCCGGCGCGACCGCCCAGTCCCGCCACTGCCGGTAGGCGCCTAGGTCGACCCCGCCCAGCACCGGCGACTGCTTGCGCAGCAGCAGCTCCTTGCCGGCCACGTCGTAGTCGTAGATGGTGTCCGGGGTGACCAGCGAGCCGAAGGTGAACCGGTAGGTGCGCGCGGTCCACTCGGGGTTGGCGCCCGGCACCGCCCGGTAGATCGGCTCGCCGAACTCGATCGGCTCGGGGGCGCCGAAGCCGTCGCCGGTGCGCAGCAGCACCGACAGGTTGGCCAGGCCGTCGCGCCGCTCGTGCAGCACGGCGTGCTCGGCGAAGGCGTCGACGCTCAGCAGCCGGCGCTCGTCGGAACCGGCCAGCACGCCCTGCCAGTGCTCGGGCCCGGTCCGGTCGAGCCCGGCGCTGCTCAGCTCGAAGTTCGGGTGGTGGGCGTTGTGCAGGATCAGCAGCCGGTCGCCGGCGTGCTCGACGCTGTACTCGACGCCCTCCCGGCGCGGCGCCACCACCACCGGGGCGGACTCGGGGGAGTGCGCGTCGACCAGCCAGACCTCGGAGGTGAGCTTGCTGCCGATCGTGATCTGCACGGCCCGCTCGTTGCGGCTCAGCTCGACGCCCAGCCAGAACCGGTCGTCTTGCTCGGTGTGCACCAGCACGTCGTCGGCCGCCGGGGTGCCGACCGCGTGCCGCCAGACCCGGTACGGCCGCCAGCTCTCGTCCACCGTCACGTAGAAGACGAACCGGCAGTCGGCCGACCACGCGGTGCCGTAGTGGGTGTCGGCGATCTCGTCGGCGAGGTCCTCGCCGGTGCGCAGGTCCTTCAGGTGCAGGGTGAACCGCTCGTCGCCGGTCAGGTCGATCGAGTACGCGAGCAGGTTGCCGTCGGGGGAGACGTCGTAGGCGCCCATGCTGAAGAACTCCGACCCGGCCGCCACCGCGTTGCCGTCCAGCAGCACCTGCTCCTCGGCCAGGCCGGCGCCGGACTCCAGGTCGGGCGGGGTGTCGCCGGTGGCCGGCACCCGGCAGTACACCCGGTACTGCTGGCCCTCGACCGTGCGGACGTAGTACCAGAAGGCGCCGTGCCGTACCGGGACGGTCAGGTCGGTCTGCTTGGTCCGCTCGACGATCTCGCCGAAGATCCGCTCCTGCAGCGGCGCCAGGCCGGCGGTGCTGGCCTCGGTGTAGGCGTTCTCCGCCTCCAGGTAGCCGATCACCTCGGGGTCGGACTTGTCCCGCAACCACTCGTAGTCGTCGACGAAGACGTCACCGTGGAAGGTGCGCTGGACGGGCTTGCGGGCGGCGGTGGGCGGCGTTGCGCTCTCGATGCGTGACACGCAGTGAGGCTACCGCCCGTCCGCTATGTGCGACTTCTCAGGATCGTGGCCCCGGCGGGCACCGGATGCTCGGCGAAGAACCGGTCCTCGGCGTCCAGCCAGGCCCGCCATTCCGGCTGCGGCGGGCCGTCCCGCTCGGCCCAGCGGCGTTCCCGTTCGGCCCGGCCGACGGCCAGGTGGGCCGCCGCCGACCAGTACGGCGCGCAGCCCCAGATCGCCGACACGCCCTCGACCACGAGGTGCCGCGGCGGCGCGACCGCCACCCGGTCACCGAACCGGCCGGCGGCCCAGTCGTAGCGCAGGTAGCTGCCGGCCCGGCCGTCCGCCAGCGGTGCCAGCAGCTCGGCGTGCAGCCGGTCGCGGTAGCCGAACTGGCCCGCCCAGCCGTCGAGCAGGTCGTCCAGGTGCACCACCGCGCAGTCCGGCAGCGCCGCGGCGAGCCGGCCGGCCAGCGTGGTCTTGCCGGACGCGGCGCCGCCGTCGACGGCGATCACCCGGACCGCGCCGCACCGGGGCGCGGTGCCCTCGACGGCCCGCAGCAGCTCCTCCATGACGCCGCCCACCGTACGGCGGTCAGGCTCCGACCGGCCGGGCCGCCTGTGCCGCGCGCAGCCAGTGCTCCAGCGGCAGCGAGCCGCGCCGGGCGGTGCTGACGCCGGCGTCGAGCAGGATCGGGTACGGCGTGCCGGCCAGCTCCCGGACCTGGGGGCGGGCCAGGAAGGCCTCGCGCTCGTCGGCGCCGAACTCGGCCGGGTCCTGGCCGGTCAGCCGGCACCAGAGGGTGAAGACGGTTTCCTGGGCAGAGATCATCGGGCTGCACCTCCTGCCTCCACCATCGGCGGCACAGGTGGCAGCCGGCCCACCACGACGTGAAGGTCGGGCGAACGGCTGGCGTCAGACGACCGCGCCGTCGTCGTCGGAGTCGTCGCGCGGCTCCGGCCGCAGCCGCAGGGCGAGCAGCGCCGCGCCGGAGAGCACCAGCACCGCGCCGAGCGGCAGCGGCAGGTCGGCGGGCAGCCCGAGGGGGTAGCCGAAGGCGATCACCGCGATGCCGAACAGGGTGACCAGCACCGCGATCACGGTGCCGAGCGCCGGCCGGGGCACCGGGGGCGGCGCGGGCGGCACGAAGTGCTCCACCTCGTCGAGCGTGGTGGCGTCCTCGTCGGCTGCCGGGGTGGTGCGGGCCGTCCAGTCCAGCAGCGGCCGGCCGAGGTCGGGCATGCCGGCCACGATCGCGGCGAACTCGGAGTCGGTGTCGATGCCGGCCAGCGGGTCCGGCCGCGGCGCCGGCTCCCGGTGGCGGCTGGCCGACACCTCGATGCCCAGCTCGGCGGCCAGCTCGGCCAGCACCTGGCGGGCGGGCGCGGTCTGGTCGGCGGCGACGAACAGCCGGTCCGCGGTCACCGGCGCGTTCGTCGGCTCGACGTAGGCCGGGATGTCGCGCAGGCCGAGCACGTCGAGCAGGTGGTCGGAC
>Ga0335073_10001964_pt1 | contig 28035 bp, 26 predicted proteins | sample Lox_Sample_22_FD_207093 | JGI IMG/M metagenome (GOLD analysis project Ga0335073, IMG submission 207093) | Soil microbial communities from Loxahatchee National Wildlife Refuge, Florida, United States - Lox_Sample_2.2 | ecosystem: Environmental > Terrestrial > Soil > Wetlands | place: USA...
AGCGCAGCAAGCCGCGGATCCCCGGCTCGGCGGAGTTCAGGGTGATGTGCGGCATGCGTGCTCCTCACTTAGGCTGCGAAAACCGGGCGCTGCGAAAACCGGGCGCTGCGAAAACCGGGCGCTGCGAAAACCGGGCATAGCATGCAGCATCTGTCTCACGAAAGCCGTCGGCAACAATCCCGCGCGAATCGTCCCGGCTACGGCGCGCTGCGATGCTCGGGCCGCAGCTCTTGATCCGCGCGAGTCAAGGCGCATCCACCTGCGGGCATCGACGTGCCCGCGCTTATTCTTCTTGGGGTGAGCACCGCGTACGGCATTACGGGGATGCCGCCCGGCGACAGCCCGCCCGGCGACAGCCCGCCCGGCGACAGCCCGCCCGGCGACAGCACGCCCGGCGACGGCCCGGCCGGGCCGCGACCCGGGAATCTCTGACGGCCGCGCGGATGAGCCAGCCCTCCGGCACGCATGGCGTGCCAGCCCCCGATCCGATCGCCTACATGGCCCAGATGGCCGCGTCGGAGCACGGGCGCGTATTCCGGGAGCGGGCACTGGCCGCGCTCGACCTGCGGCCGGGCCAGGTCGCGCTCGACGTCGGCTGCGGCCCCGGAGCGAACCTTCAGGATCTCAGTGACGGCGTCACCGCGACCGGAAGCGTCATCGCCGTCGACTCGGACCCGGTGATGGCGCGGGAGGCCGGTCGCCGGATGGCCGGCCAGGTCAACGTGAAGGTGCTGGCCGGCGACGCGCACGCGCTGCCGCTCGCCGACGGGTGCGTGGACCGCGTCCGGCTGGACCGCGTCCTGCAGCATGTCTCATCCCCTGCGGGAGTCCTGGGTGAGGTCCGCCGGGTAGCCCGCCCGGACGCGGTGGTCGCCCTGGGCGAGCCGGACTGGGCGACGCTGGCGATCGACTCACCCGACCTGCGTACCAGCGCCGACTTCACCGCTTTCGTCTGCGCGCACGTGGTACGGAATCCGAGTGCCGGGCGCGAGCTGGCCCGGCTGGCGGCCGGGGCGGGCTTCACGGTGCGCTCGGTGCACGCGCACGCGGCGCTGTTCGGTGACTTCGCGGCGGCCGACCAGCTGATCGGGCTCGGCCGGGTGACCAGGCGGGCGGTCGACGGCGGGTTCATCGGCCGCGATCGTGCGGCCTGCTGGCTGGCCGGCCTCTCTCAGGCTCCGTTCCTGGCCGCGGTGACGTTCTTCAGCGTGGCGGCCGGGCCGGCAGCGTAGCCGCGGCTGCCGCCGTCCCCGTCTGCCCGTCGGCCCTGCCGGCACCGTCGGCACCGTCGGCACCGTCGGCACCGTCGGCACCATCGGCACCATCGGCACCATCGGCACCGTCGGCACCGAATACCGACCGCTCCACCGCCCGGATCGCCTCGGCAACCGGCGGCGCCGCGGCCCGCTGATCGTGCACGACCACGCACAGGTTCTCGTCGTATGTGCCCACGTAGGCCGAGCTTCCCGGCAGCACGCGGTAGCCGAAGCGGGTGAAGAACCGGTACTGGCCCTCGCCTTCGCCCGCGGTGCCCCAGATGACCGGCCGCCCGATGTGCCGGGCCAGGGCCAGGGTGACCGTCATGAGCGCGGCCGCGACGCCGCCCCGGCGCCGGGTCGCGGTCACCGCCAGCCGGCCGCCCTCGAGCAGCCCGGTACGGTCGATGCCCAGCCCGTCGATCACTTCCGCGGTCCGCCCGGGGCCCAGGTGCGCCGCCACCGGCGACGAGCCGAGAGACTCGCCCGGCGCCGCGCGCAGGCAGCCCGCCAGAGCGCCGTCGCGGTCGCGGCAGATGATGTGATACGCGTGCAGATCCGCGTCATCGGGGTCGACGAACCGGCCATCGGGCGCCCGGAAGGACGGGCGGCGGCCGCCGGCGTGGTATATCTCAGCGCGAAAAGCCCGCACCGCGGCTATCGCCGTGAGTAACCCGGGCTCGCTGCCCCTGCCAGGATTGTGCACCTCGATGAAGAGCGAGGCCCCCAGCGCCTGGACGGTGCGCTCGGCCGTGTCGCAAACCCACTGCCAGGACTCCGGGGCCAGCACGCTCCCGCCCGGGACGCCCTGGCCATTCGCCTGTCCCTGTACCATGCCGGGATCATTCTACCGATTAGCCCAGCTTAGGAAGCCCGTCCCTGGATAAACCGTCCTGTCCGGATACACCGGGACTCTTCACAGGCCCGGCGGCCACGCAACCCCGTCGCGTGAATCCTCAGCCCCCGGCGGCGATTCCCAGGGCCGAGCTCAGGGCGGCGATGATCGCTCCGCCGACGGTGATCGCCAGGAACGACCGGGCGAAGCTGGTGCGGAAGAACCTGCGCCGCAGCCAGGCGAGGATAACCAGCTCGCCGGCCACAACCGCGACGGCGGCGCTGATCGCGGCGCCGTACCCGGGGATGAGGAACGGGAGCGTGTGGAAGATCCCCCCGGCGAAGGTTCCGCCGCCGGTGATCGCGCCGCGCCGCACGGGGCTGCCGCGGCCGGTCAGGTCCCCGGTGTCGGACAGGCCCTCGGAAAAGGCCATGCTCACCCCTGCGCCCAGGGCGGTCGCGGCGCCGGTGAAGAACGCCGTCAGCGGCCGGTGGGTGGCCAGGACCACCGCGAAGATCGGCGCCAGGGTCGACAGCGACCCGTCCATCAGGCCGCTGAGCGCGGGCTGGACGCGCGTGAGCAGGAACGACTGGACGCCGGCGGGGTCCGGCGAGCTCCTGGCCGTCGTGATCGTCTTGGCGGTGCTCATCGGCGTTCCAGGCCGGCACGTAGCTTTCGTTGCCATGCCACCGATGCTGCCGACCGGACGGCCCGCCGTCGTCGTGCGTGGGAAGCGTCTTTCGCCTGCTGAGCGCGGATGCGGCGGCCCGCGCGGGTACTCCGCGGGGAGTACCCGGAAATGGCTCCGGCGGTCGAACGCGGCCGGATCGCGTTCACGCAGGGTGTGCGGTTGACGCGATCATTACGGCGGGCAGGCCGTCAACCGCGGTGACAGCGCACGGCGGGATGCCCGCCGCCGGTCCGGGCGGCCTGCCCGCGGCCCTGGCCGGTCAGCCCGGGGTCACCCGGCAGGGGCCGTTTCTCGCCGTGCTGCATCAGGTAGGCGAGCGTCACGCCGGCCATCCTGCCCGGCCCGCGGGCCGGGCCGCCACCCAGTTTCTCCTGGCCCGCGAACCGGAGGGCCAGGTCCCAGCCCCCTTCCTGAACGTTGCGGAATCCTCGGGGTCGTGGCCGGGCACGCGTGGCAGGAGATCAGGCCGGCATGTATTTCTCGAACCAGGTCACGAGCCGGGTGAGGTAGTCGGTGACGGCCGGGAACTGGCGGACGCCGTGCCCTTCCCCGGGGTAGATCACCAGTTCTGCGTCGACGCCACGACCGGCCAGTGCCTGGTAGAACTCCCTGGCCTGGCCGGCCGGCGTGCACCGGTCCTTCGCGCCCGCCGTCAGCAGTGTCGGCGTCCTGGCCTTGCTCGCATGCATCACCGGGCTGCGGGTGTGCACCTGGTTGCCGGTCTCCTCGGGATCGGCGTTGTCCAGGAACCACAGTCCCCAGCGGGGGATGTTGGTCGTGAACGTGAAGCTGTACCACTCGGTCACCGGCGAGCCTGCCACGGCGGCCTTGAACCTCTGGTCCTGGGTCACCAGCCAGGCCGACATGAACCCGCCGTAGCTGACGCCCATCGTGCCGATCCGCGCCGGGTCGGCGATCCCGCGCTCGATCATCGCGTCGATGCCGGACAGGTAGTCGCGGGTGTCCGCGCCGCCCATGTCGCCGACGACCGCGGCGGCGAACTCCTGGCCGCGCCCGGAGCTGCCGCGGGGGTTGGGGAGCAGGACGGCATATCCGCGGGAGACCAGCAGGGGTATCGCGTTGCTGTGCATCATCCAGCTCCGCTGGTAGGCCCCGATCGGCCCGCCGTGGACGTCCAGGACCAGCGGGAACGGCCCGGCCCCTGCGGGCGTGCACAGGATCCCTTCGATCGCTGTCCCGTCGGGCGCGTGCCAGGTCACGTCCGTCGCCGAGCCCGCGACCGACCGGATGTAGTCGGTCCCGGCATGGGCCAGCGAGGCCAGCACCTGGTCGGTGCCCGGGCCGACGATCGCGATCTGCTGCGGGGTGTCGTAGTCGTTGCGGATCACGATGACCCGGCCGTCGGAGGTGAACGCCCCGGCCGGGTAGAACCAGCTCGCCCACGACTGCGCCGACGTCACCAGCTCCTTGGCGGTGATCGTCTCCGGCAGGGGTCCCGGCCCGGCGTCGGCGACCCCGGCCACGCTGTCCAGGTGACGCTGGCCGGCGTAGCCGAGCCTCGATCCGTCGAGCCACTGCACGGCGGTGACATCCGTCCCGGCGGTGTCGACGTCACACCTGGTGCCGGCCGCCAGGTCCAGCAGGATCAGGTTGCCCGCCACGACCCACCGGTCGCTGCACACGGCCTCTACCACCGCGGCCCTGGTGCCGTCGGGCGTCCCGGCCGCCAGCCCGAGCTGGACGTCGCTGCGGAGCAGTTCGGCCACCTCGCCCGTTGAGATGTCGAGCCGGCTGAGCACCGCGGAGTACCAGTCGTCTTCGCCCGGCTGCTCGCTGGTGATCGCGAGCACGTGCCCGGAGCCCGACCAGGCAGCTTCCCAGACGTTCAGCCCGTCGGGCGAGACCCGGGCAAGCTCGCCGGAGGCCGGGGTAAAGAGCCACAGGCCGCGCCAGGCATCCTCCGGCGTCCCGGCCTCGACTTCGGGGTACCAGGCCGGCAGTTCGGATTCGCCCGAGCCGGCCGTTCCCGATCCCTGCGCGTCGGCCATCTCCGCTCCGAGCCCGGCGACCCCCAGCAGGATGCGGGTGCCGTCCGGTGACCACTCGAGAAACTCGACCGTGCCGGGGACGGCAGGCGCCGGCCGGGCCTCGCCGAGCTGCCCCTCGGCCAGCAGGTAGAGCTGGAACACCTCGGCCTTGGCCCGGTCGGACAAGAAAGCCAGGGACGACCCGTCGGGCGCGAGCCGCGCGGCCTTGGCCGACCCGCCACCGGAGGTCAGCGCGTGCAGCGCGCCGTCCCGCACCTCGTAGAGGGCGGTACGTGGCAGCCCTTCGAGCTCGTCATAGACCGATCCGGTCACCACGATGCGGCCGGCGTCGCTCGTCGAGACGAGGTCGGCGACATGGTGCGGCCTGCCGAAGGCCGGCTCGTGCAGCCGCCGCAGATGCTCGGCGACCGCGGCGTACTCAGGAGATTCACGCAGGTCTTCGCGCATAGTCCAGGATGATCTCATGCATTGCGGCGCTGCCGCCATCTGCCAGGCGGCCCGCCGCCCGCTGTCGCCAGCGGGCCGGGCGGATCCAGGCGCCCGGTTTGTTCAAGGGTCCGCCTCCGGCATACTCGCGATGTGAGCAGGACATCGATCACCCGGCTGTCCCGTAAGGCCAGCACCGATCGGGCAGCGCTCGACCGCTTGCTCGATACCGTCCGCATCGGGCACTTCGCGATCGTCGCCGAGGACGCCTATCCGGTGGTGCTGCCCACTGCCGTCGTGCGCGACGGCGACCGCGTGCTCGCCCACGGCTCGACCGGCTCGCGCTGGCTGCGGCACCTGGCGGCAGGAGCGCCGACCTGCCTGGCCGTAACGGCCTTCGACGCCCTGGTGGTGGCCCGCTCGGCATTCGAGTCGTCGATGCGCTATCGCAGCGCGGTGCTGTTCGGACAGTGCCAGGCGGTCACCGAGCAGGACGCGAAGCGCCGCGCGCTGGACACCATCACCGACGCGCTCATCCCCGGACGCCGCGCCGAGGTCCGGGCATCGACGGCAAAGGAACTAGCCGCCGTGCTGGTGGTGGCGTTGCCCATCGCGGAATGGTCGCTGAAGGTGTCGGAGGGGTGGCCCGACGATCCATCCGACGACGTGGCCGGCCCAGCCTGGGCCGGCGTGCTGCCCGTGGTGCAACGCTACGATCAGCCGGTCGCCGCCCCGGACCTGCGCGATGGCATACCAGTGCCCGCCTCGGTGCGACGTCTGCTCACCAGCTGATCATGCTGGCCGGGCACCTGGAACCCGCGACCGCGGCCGGCCCGGACGTGACTGAGCTGCTGCGAGATCCCGTTTCATGATCAACGGGGCGGGCCCGGGGCGTGTCATGATCGGGCCGGAAAGGGGGCGCCCGTGCGGTACCTGGTGGTAGCGGAGGCCTACCGTGACCTGGAGCAGGTCAGCAGCCGGCTGGCGCTGACGGAGCGGCTGGCCGCGCTGCTGGCGCAGACCCCGGCAGGGCTCCTGCCGACCGTGTGTTACCTGTGCCAGGGGCTGATAGCGCCCGAGTTCGCCGGGGTGGACCTCGGGCTGGCCGAGAAGCTCGCCGCGCGGGCGGTGGCCGCCGCGGCCGGCGCCGACGCCGCGCAGGTCGCCGCCCTGGTACGGGAGACCGGCGACCTGGGCCAGGCCGCGGAGCGGCTGTTGGCCATGCCCGGCCGGCCGGCCGGCGCCCAGGCGCCAGACCTGGAGGTCACCGATGTGGCGGGCACGCTGGGCGAGATCGCCGCGGCCGAGGGGGCAGGTTCGCAGGGCCGCAAGCTGGATCTGCTGGCCGGACTGCTTGCCCAGGCCACGCCGCTGGAGGCCCGCTACCTGCTGCGCCTGGTGACCAAGAACCTGCGGCTGGGCATCGGCACGCCCACCATCCTGGACGCGCTGGCCCAGGTGCACGCGGGCGGCAAGGCCGCCAGGCCGGTGCTCGAGCGTGGCTACAACATCTGCTGCGACCTCGGCAAGGTGGCCGCCACCTTGCTGAGCGGCGGGCTGGCCGCGGTGGAACAGCTGCGAGTCCAGCCAGGAAACCCGGTGCGGGTCATGCTGGCCCAGCGGCTGGCCGAGGCCGACCAGATCCTGGCCCGGCTCGGCGGGCGGTGCGCAGCCGAGTACAAGTACGACGGCGTGCGGATCCAGGCGCACCGCACCGCCGACGGGACGATCGAGCTGTTCACCCGGCGGCTCGAGCGGATATCGGCGCAGTTCCCCGACGTCGTCGAGCTGCTGGCCGGGCTGAGGCCGGCCGAGGCGATCCTCGAAGGGGAGGTCGTCGCGTACGACGCGGCCGCTGGCGAGCTGCGGCCGTTCGGAGAGGTCATGCTGCGACGCCGCAAGCACGGCATCGACCAGGCCGTCCGGGACGTGCCCGTGGGCCTGTTCTGCTTCGAGCTGCTGTACGCCGACGGCGAGGACCTGACCATGCTGCCGTACCCGCGGCGGCGCGCCGCGCTGGAGGCGGCCCTTGCCCTCTCGCCCCGGCTGCGGCTTACCACCGCCGCCGAGGTCACCGGCCCGGCCGCGCTGGACGCGATGTTCGCCCAGGCGGTGACCGACGGGTGCGAGGGCCTGGTGTGCAAGTCGACCGGGCCGGATTCGGTCTACCAGGCCGGAGCACGCGGCTGGCAGTGGATCAAGCTGAAGCGGGACTACCGGACCGAGCTGTCCGACACCGTCGACCTGGTCGTCATCGGCGCGTTCGCCGGGCGCGGCCGCCGCGCCGGGGTCTACGGCGCGGTGCTGCTGGCCGCTTACGACGCCGACGCCGACGTGTTCCGCGCGGTGACCAAATGCGGCGCCGGGTTCTCCGACGCCGACCTTTCCGCGCTGCCCGCCCGGCTCGCGCCGCTACTGAGCCCGCGCAGGCCCGCCCGGGTCGACGCGCGCCAGGAGCCGGACGTCTGGTTCGAGCCCGGCCTGGTCCTCGAAGTGCTCAGCGCCGAGCTGACCCTGTCCCCGAACTACACCGCCGCCTGGGGCCAGATCGACGACGACGCCGGGCTGGCCATGCGATTCCCCCGGTTCACCGGGCGGTGGCGGGGCGACAAGGGCCCCGAGGACGCCACCACCACGCGGGAGCTGGTCGAGTTGTTCCTCACCGCCCGCCGCCAGTCGCCAGCCGGGGCTGCGGTAGTGCCCTACCCGCTGGAGCCCAGGTCACGGTGAGGTTCCCCGGCTCCGCACAGGCGCCTACCACTGCCCGTCTTCGGGAGTCAGCTGGCTGAATGCCCTGCCCGCATCCGAGCCCTGGTAGATGTTGTGCAGGTTGTCCTGCACGACGTGCGCGAGGTTGTCGTGCTTGACGGAGGAGATTTCCAGGTCGTGGCCAAGCACCTCGGCGCGGAAGCTCCAGCCGGCCGGCAGATCGAGCCGGCCGGCGAGACGGGCGAGGTTGTCCTCCCTCAGGGCCGGGTCCCAGTGCCGGGTGAAGGACCGCATGACGAACACCTCACCGTCGGGAGCCTCGAGCAGGTAGACCTCGCTGCCCCTGTCGAAGCCGAAGGCGCTGGTGCTGTAGACGTAGCCCGGATCGTAACTGCCCTGTGCCGTGGCCGCCGTCGCCGCTGCCGCGCCTGCCACGCCCGTCCAGGTGCCCGTGATGCTCCCGAAGGTCCTGTCGTCTCCGGCTTCCCGGACATCGAGCCGGTCGGACATCCAGTGGCTCACCGGGTTGAGCCAGGAGCGCAGGGCCCCGTTTTCACGCGCGATCGTGTCGGCGTCGAGCGTGTCGAACTGCTCGGGTGTCGGGTCACACGCACCGGTCGTGTTCCAGATGTTCACGATGGCATTTCCGTGGCTGGTGCCAGTGATCAGGCCCACTTCGCAGAACCGGTGGCCGCGCATGTCCTGCATGTGGATCTCGCGGCCCGGGACCAGGTGCTCGTGGCGAGCCGCGGTCATATTCTGCTCAAGGCTGATTTCGTTCATGGAACTTCCCCCATCGCTGACTGCCTCAGCGCGGCATTCGTTCAACGGTAGGACTTCAGCCTTCCAGGCCGGTCACTCGGGTAGGAGTCCGTGCCTCATCGCAGCCCGGGATATCACGCGTTCGTAACCCCTCCCCCGGCGGCACCGGCGCCTGCGCAGCTTTCGGCTAAACCGATTGTTTCGGGACTTCATCGCTTTTCCGAAGCGACTCCTGCTCGCTTCAGGGCGTCTGTTGGCCGCTGGCTCCTAAGCCTTGGGTGCCAAAGAAATGAAGATTGTTGTCATCGGCGGGACCGGGCTCATCGGATCGCAGGTAGTCAAGATCCTCAACGCGAGCGGGCACGAAGCGATGCCGCAGTCGCCGGAAACTGGTCCGGGCCTGCTCAGCGGCCGGGGCTTGCCCGAGGCGCCGAGGGGCACCGGCGTCGTCGTGAACCTGACGAACTCGCCGACCTTTGACGACGCCTCGCCGGCGTTCTTCCAGGAGACGACGGACAACCTGCTTGCGGCCGCCGAGGCCGCCGGCGTCGGCCACGCCGTCATCCTGTCCATCGTGGGCGCCGACCAGGTGCCAGGCCCTGGCGTACTACCGCGCCAAGGTGCTGCAGGAGAACATCCTCGAGGCCGGCCCCGTGCCGTACTCGATCGTCCGCGCGACACAGTTCTTCGAGTTCATGGACTGGGCGCTGTCCGAGACCGCCGACGAGAACACCGTCCGCCTGCCCGCCACGCTCATCCAGCCGATCGCCTCGGCTGACGTCGCCCACGCCGTGGCCGACGTCAGCGTCGACCCCCCGCTGCGTGGCACCCGCAACATCGCCGGCCCCGACGTCTTCGCGCTCGACGAGCTGGGCAGAATCACCCTCGCCGCCCGTGGCGACCATCGCAGCGTGGTCACCGACAACAGCGCCGGCATGTTCGCCGCCGCCTCGGGCGACGCCCTCATCGCCAAGGACGGCACGGTCATCGCCAAGACCACCTATCGGGAGTGGCTCGCGTTAGCTCGCTCCGCTAGTGCCCGGGTACCCGGGTGCCCGGTTACCCGGGTACCCGGGTGCCCGGGTGCAAGCCCTCGCGGGCCGCATCAGGTGCGCACACCTTGGCCCGTCGGCGCGTCTATACCTATTTCGGCTTAGAAGTCATAAATCCGCAAGTCGGCGGTCTACGATGTCGCCATGGGTCTCTTTCGCCGCAGGGCTAAGAAGAATCGCGAGACGGCGGCGGCCGAAGTTCTCAACGAGCAGAACGGCACAGCCCAGGCACAGGCTGAGGCTGCGCCGCGGCAAGTGACCGCCGAGGCACGTCCCAACCCGGACCAGCCAGGATGGGGCGAGACCATCGGCCAGCAAATCGGCAGGGCTCGCGAGGATCGCGCCAGCCAGGAGTGAGAAACCCGGTTCATTGACGAGGTGCGGCCGCCCTCGGTGATCGGGCCCGCGGGATTCGCCGAGGCACTGGACGCGCTCTTGCCCGGTCTCGCCTGCCGGCCGCACGAGAACGGTGACGGTACGCCTGGCTGGTCTCTCGATCGTGTGCCCCATACGCCCGGCCGCGTCGAGCGACAGGCGGCCAACTGCCGATGGCCCGTCTCTGGCATCAGGACTTCGTCGCGCACAATCGCCGGCTAACGACCTGTAGTCGGCGTATCGCCTTGGCGGTACCTTTTGTTCTAAGGCTGCGGCCTCCGGACCGAACGGGGGTGGCCGATGCCCAGGGTTGCCAGACTGAGCGTGGTGGCCGTGGCCTTGTTCGCCGCGACCTGGGCGGTGTGCGAACTGCTCGCCGGCCTCGGTGCCGGCATTTCGTTAGCGCTGGCGGGCGTCGTGACGGTCAGCACGGTGCCCTGGGTTTTCCGCACCTCATATAGTTCAGCGGTCCTCGGCCGGGTGCCCAGGCGCGAGGCGCGGCCCAGGCGAGCCGATGAGTTCGCCGCGCAGCCGGACCGTGCCGCCATGATTCTCGAACGGCCCCCAAGGCGTGCCGGAGGTGACCGCGCACCGCGGCGCCCGCAGACGCTGGTAACTCAGTACGTCCGGATCGTTGTTGATGATGCCGGCTTCGAAGTCAAGAAAAGACGCAAGACCGGGATCGCGGACGATTGGGAAGAGCATCTCCGGATGCGGTGGTCCGCGGTAACGGCCATGAAATTCGCGACCGGCAGGCATGACCCGATCGTCGCCCTGTATGCATGGACCATATTTGGCAAACGCCACCATGTGGCGGACTCGAGTTTCCTCAGCCGGTCGGATTGGACTCAATTGAGTAAGCTGATCGCCGGGTCGACGGGCGACAGGCTGACTCTTGACCTGACCGAGCGGGACAATCCGCGAACGTTGCTGGATTCATGAGGCCCTCGGAGGGTCCCGGATATCTGGATCAGGCGGGCACCGACTCGCTGATCTCCACGAGATGGCCGTCGGGATCCCGAAGGAAGCAGCGGATTTCGCCGCCCCAATCATGTGGCGGGGTGAGGAAGGCCGCGCCCCTGGCCGTCAATGCCGCATAGGCTGCACGGCAGTCAGCGACCCGCAGTGTCATGGCGTGACTGACCTGATCCGGGTCACTCGGTGGCGCGAAGGTGACCCCGGGCTTGTCGGCGGTCGGGCCTCCCCCGCTCACCAGCAAGAGCCAGGTACCGGCGAACTTGAGCACCACGCTCGTGCCGCCGTACTCCCGGTACGGTTCCGCGCCCAGGACATTTACCCAGAAATCACGAGAGACCACCGGGTCAGCGACCACGAGAATGTGCGTGACCGCGACGTCGTCGCCCAGCGGGCCGGACTGCTGGCCCATCCTTCCCCTCCCTCCGAACTGCCTGATCCGTGAACCGCCACGGGCTCGCCGACACCATCATCGCGGTTCGGCGCAGCCGCGCCGGCCCGCGCAGCCGGTCAGCGAGGCCAGGATCCGTATCCCCTTGACGCGCCAGCTAACTGTAAGGCTATAGTGCTAGCTACCTAGTTAAAGCGAGGTCGTGGTGATCGAGTTCCATTTGGACACACGCTCCGGGGTCGCGCCGTACCGGCAGCTGATCCACCAGGTCCGGCACGCGCTGCGGCTGGGCATGCTGCGCGAGGGCGACCAGCTGCCGAAGGTCAAGGACGTGGTCGCCGGGCTGGCGATCAACCCGAACACGGTGCTCAAGGCCTACCGGGAGCTGGAGTACGAGGGGCTGGTCGCGGCCCGCCCAGGGATCGGCACGTTCGTGACCGGGACGCTGGACGGCGGGCCGCTGGCCGCGCACCAGCCGCTGCGCCGCGACCTGCAGCGCTGGCTGGCCAGGGCACGACGCGCCGGACTGGACGACGAGTCCATCGAGGCGCTGTTCACCAGCACCTTTCGGTCCGCAGCCGAGGAGGACATAGCGTGAGCGCCGTCATAGAAGCCAGCGGGCTCGGCAAGCGATACCGGCGGCAGTGGGCGCTGACCGACTGCACGCTGTCCATCCCCGCCGGGCACGTCGTGGGGCTGGTCGGGCCCAACGGCGCGGGGAAGACCACCCTGCTGAACCTGGCCGTCGGCCTGCTCGCGCCGGATACGGGCACGATCGAGGTGCTCGGCGGCACGCCGGGGGCCGGGCAGGCGCAGCTGTCCCGGGTCGGGTTCCTCGCCCAGGACTCGCCGGTGTACGCGGGGCTGTCGGTCGCCGACCACCTGAACCTCGGCGCACACCTTAACCCGGGCTGGGACGCGGCGCTGGCACGCGGCCGGGTCGGGCGGCTGGACATGGACCCCAGTCAGAAGGCCGGCACCCTCTCCGGCGGGCAGCGTGCCCAGCTCGCGCTGACCCTGGCCATCGCCAAACGACCGGAATTGCTGATCCTGGACGAGCCGGTCGCCAGCCTGGACCCGCTGGCCCGGCGGGAGTTCCTGCAGGACCTGATGGAGGCCGCCGCCGAGCAGGAGCTGTCGGTGGTGCTGTCCTCGCACCTGATCGCGGACCTGGAACGGGTCTGCGACTACCTGATCGTACTCGTCGGCTCGCGGGTGCGCGTCGCCGCGCCGGTGGACGAGCTGCTGGCCACCCATCTCCTGCTGTCCGGGCCGCGCCGGGACCCGGCCATGCTGCCGGGCGGCCTGGAGGTCATCTCCGCCAGCCACACCGACGTGCAGACCACCCTGCTGGCGCGCACCAGCGGCCCGGTGCTGGACCCCGCTTGGGCGGTCTCGCAGGTCGGCCTGGAGGACCTGGTGCTGGCCTACATGAGCCAGGCCGCCGGACGCCGCCGCCGCGACAACCACCACCACCTGGAGGTGCAGAAATGATCTGGCTGACCTGGCGGCAGTTCCGGATCCAGGCTCTCACCGCGGCCGCGGTGCTGGCCGCGTTCGCGATCCTGCTGGCGGCCACCGGGCCGCACCTGGCAAGCCTGTACGCCACCAGCAAGATCAGCGGCTGTCACGGCTTCGCCTGCACCACCCCCGTCAACACATTCCTCAACGAGCTGGCCGGGCCCTACCCGGTCGTGTACCTGCTCGGCATCGGGCTCATCCTCATAGCGCCCGCAGTTATCGGCATCTTCTGGGGCGCCCCGCTGATCGCCCGCGAGTTCGAGACCCGGACGTTCAACCTCGCCTGGACCCAGAGCACGTCCCGGACCCGGTGGCTCGCAGTCAAGCTCACGCTGACCGGCCTGGCCGCCATGGCCGTCACCGAAGCACTCAGCCTCATCTACGCCTGGTGGGCGAAGCCCATCAGCGAAGCCATCCGCCTTGGCATTAAGGACGGCGGCTTGCCCAAACTGTTCAGCCAGGGCCAGTACAGCTCAGTGATCTTCGCCAGTCACGGCATCACCCCGCTCGGCTACGCAGCCTTCGCCTTCGCCCTCGGAACCGCAGCCGGCGCCCTCACCCGCCGGGCCCTGCCCGCGATGGCCATCACCCTGGCCATCTTCGCCGCCGCCCAGCTCGCCATGCCGCTGTGGGTCCGCCCCCACCTCGTCCCGCCAAGCCACACCATCGCCGCGATCGACGCCGCGGACCTGGCCTTCGGCACCCTCACCGCCGACGCCGTCCCCGGCCAGGCCGGCGCCTGGATCCTCTCCAGCCAAGCCCGCAACCCGGCAGGCCAGCCGGTCGGCACAATCCCCGCTGCCTGCAACAACGCCAACCTCACCGGCCAAAAGGGCGGAGCCACGGCAATCACCCCGGCACAGTGCATGCAGAGCCGGGGCTACCGGGAGGCCATCACCTACCTGCCCACCAGCCGCTACTGGCCCCTCGAGTGGATCGAGACCGGGATCTTCCTGGCCCTCGCGCAGGCCCTGGCCGGGTTCTGCTTCTGGCGGCTGGGCCGCAGGCGGACCTGATGTGCCCGCAAGAGCTATTGAGCGTCGGGGGACGGCACGGGCAGCACAGCTTCCGGGCCCGTCCCGGGCCGCGACGGGTGCCGAAAGGTGACGATCGATACCGCGCCAGGCCATCAACAGCGAGTGCCAGGCCCGGGCCCTGGGCGGCCCGGCGCCGGAACTTGGTGACGCTGGACTGGCTGTTTCTCCCACGCGCGGGTGAGATCACCGCAACGGTCCAGCACACCGCCCACGCAGCCAGCCGGGTTTCTTCCCGCTGCCGCAGCCTACGGGCATCCGCGCGCCGGGCGGCCAGGAGAGCTCGAGGCCGCCTAGAGTCCAAGATCATCTGCGAAATGCCGACCGGGCGCTAGCTCACCCGCCAGGCTGGGACCATGCGTCTCTGGGCAGGGACGCGGCGAGGCCTTCAAACGACATCGTGCAGTAACACCGGGTACATCCAAGCTTTGTGAGGATCAATGAGCAAGTAGGCCGGAACTTTTCGCGCTTCTGATCTGCGGGCGGATGTGCAGGTGATGACTATTTCATGCTGATCCTGGCGCGTGCGGCAAGCGCGAGCACGGGCGGCTTCCGCCACAGGACCTCCGGAGTGCGTGCGACTGCGCGGCTGACCCGCTGGTAGTTCGCCAACCGCCGTTCGAGGCGGTCAGGACGGCCCCGAATTACGCGGAACCAGGGTCACGCGCGTCAGCCACTGCAGCACCGGTCGAGCATGGCTGGCCTCGGCTTGCCAGCAAGTACTTCACGCCTTCTACGCCGAGGAAGGAGGTGACGACGGCAATGAGGATGGGCGCGGTCTGCAGCGCCCCTACACGCGTCAGGAACACAGACATCAGCACCATCGCGAATGGCGCAGCCGCGAGCGACCCCAGGACGGCGGGGAGCAGGCAGCTAAACGCCAGTCCCAGCGGAACGCCAGGGATGGCCTGGTGGACGATGACCCCGGCGGTTCCGCCGATAAACAGCGACGGGACGATGGGCCCGCCCACGAATCCGCTGCCCTGGCTGATCGCGTACGTGAGCATCTTGGCGATCAGGATCGCGATGCACAGCCCAAGGCCCAGGGTCCTTGCGCCTTTCAGCACCGAGGTGAGCTGGTTGCCGCCCGAGAACATTGTCAGCGGGAGTGCCACGCCGACGATGCCAAACATCACGCCGCCCAGCGCCGGTTTGGCGATGGCCGGGAGCTTCAGCCAGCCGAACAGCCGCGACGCCAGCACCATGAACCCAGCCACCAGGGTCGTCACCAGGGCCCCGACCAGGCCAAGGGGTATGCCAGCGAGCAGTTGCCAGTCCTCGAACCTGTACCGCGGCACCTGGTAGGTGCCCAAGAACACGGCGCCGGCGACGGCGAAGTAGATCCCGAAAGAGACGCTCCCTGCCACGATGTCGGTGACCAGGATCTTGCTGAACCGCTGTCCGCCCGGGCGGGCAATCTCCAAGATCAGCATCACCGCGATCACCGGGCTGGAGAACAGCCCGCCGAAAATGCCGGCGATGCCAGCCAGGGTGTTCACCTGGGAATCCTCTTTGCCCAGCCGTCGTCGCTGGGCCATCCAGCTGCCGGCGCCTGCGCCCATGGAGGCCAGCAATTTCTCCGGACCGACGCTCGCGCCGCCAATGAGCGACACTGCCGAGACGGCCACCGTCCCCGGCACTAGCCGCGCGTCGAAGCGCTCGGCTCGCAGGTCATCGAACAAGCCGGGAACCTCCTCAGGCAAGCTGGTCAGCCGCCGCAGCAGGCCAGCCACGACCCCGGCCGCCGCGGTGACCGCCACCCACCACCAGTGCCCGCCGAACCAGCCGGGACGGGAATCGGTGCCCCAGCTGCCCCCGAATTTGATCGCACCCAGGGAAACCAGCCCAGCGAAACCGCCGAACACCCCCAAGGCCGCCGCGTAACCCATGAGCACCCAGAACTCCCTCTTTCGGGTGGCCGGGCCAGCTGCGGCCGGCCTGACCATGGCGCCCACAAACGTGACGCTAGCAGACCTGAACCCGCGATTTTTCCCTTGAATATCGCTTTCTAAATAGATGCCATATTCTGTGGGCGCCGTCCCATGGAGCCCGCTACCGTCCTGCAGCGGTCGGGGGGCGTCTGGGCAATATGAAGAACGGCCTCGGCGATCTTTCCGCCGCCGACGCCGACCAGCTCACCGCGATCATCAAGAACTGGCTCAAGAGCAGCCAGTACCGACCCGCGCTGATCGACGCCTTCCTCGCCCAGACCGGAACATCCTGACCGCATTGGCGGGCTGAACGACCTGCTGGCCGTCCTTCCCTGATGCCCAGGCATATGAGCTCGTAGGCGGCGAGCCATGGCCCACGACCGCAACGTGCGCATCTCCCGCAGGCCGCGCAACGACGTTCCCGCGGAAACGTCGGGTCATACAGCGTGGTGTGCCGGGCGTGGCGAGCCGGACGGAGCGGACGACATTGCGCGGAGACGACGTCTCGACCCGCAGGAAACGCGGGCTGTCGACCTGCCGGGACAGCACAAGATGGCCGTTGAGGCCTGTCCGGCTCGGCAGACGATTGTGCCGTCGCGGGGTCAGGCCAGGGCCGCCTCGTCGGCGCCGGGGCTGTCCTGGAGCAGGTGCAGGCGCAGGAAGTCGAGCTCCGCGGCGACGACGGTCTCGTGCTGGTCGAGGAAGGCGGCGTAGTGCGTGCCGTCGACCTGGAGGACCTGGCCTCCGGGCGCCCGGCGGGCGGCCTTCAGCCCTGGTGCCGCCAGGACGGATTGGTCGCGGGTGCTGATCACTGCTAGCAGCGGGCAGGTGATGCGGCTGGCGGTCCTGCCCGGCCGGTACAGGGCGATGGGGACCACGGAGCGGGCTGCGATGGTCTGCTGCCAGTCGGGATAAGCATTGCCCGGGTTGAGCGCGCGATCACTGTCAGTAGCGTCAGGTGTGGTGAGCATCGCGACCGCCCCGCGGGGCCCGGCCAGCGGCACCACCAGGGGCTCGCGGCCGGCCAGCCCGCGGGCGACGTCGCGCAGAGCGATCAGCGGGAAGCGGGCGAGGACCCCTGGGGTCTCGTGGCCCAGCGCGCGCGGAGAGCTCGCCGCGCCGTCGGCCAGCGGCGCCTGCGCGATCACTGCGGCAAGGCGATGCTGATCTCGGGGCCGGGCGGCGAGGCGGAGCAGGTGCCCCGCGGCCAGCGAGAAGCCCCATCCGGCGATCTTGCCGGCCGCCACGCCGGGAAGGGACGCGGCGCAGTCCAGCGCGGCCTGCCAGTCGGCCAGCTGCTCCCGGATCCGCAGCACCTGCCTCGGCGTTCCGCCGGAGCCGCCGAAATGGCGGTGGTCGAAGGCGAGCACGCTGTACCCGGCCGCATGGAAGCGGGCGGCGAACCGGTCGGTGGCCGGCTCCTTGGCCACTCCCGCCCCGCCGGCCATCACCACGCACGCGCCGTTGCTGCCCTGGTAGTACCAGGCGGCACAGTCATCGGTGCCGCTGCGGAAGGTAATCCCCTCCCGTTGCGCCGTGGCGGGCCCGGCGATGCCGCCCACGACCGAGATCTGATCCATGACACTTCCCTTCGTGTCCGGCTGTATCCCCGCGGACGTGCCAGCAGCGGACGGGGATCTCTTGTCTGCAATAACATACAGGCAGTATGTATGTATGTCCAGGCCGTATGACGGCGCTTGCCGCGATGAGGAGAATCGGAGAATGTCATCCCAGGTTTCCGCTACGCCGCGTACACGGCGTGCTCAGGCCGACCGATCAGCCGCCACGCGCGACGCGCTGGTGGCGGCGGCGCGCCCGCTTTTTGCCGCGCACGGGTTCGCGGACGTGTCGACCGACGCGATCGTCGCTGCCGCCGGGGTCACACGGGGGGCGCTGTATCACCAGTTCGCGGACAAGACTGCGCTGTTCGAGGCAGTCCTGGCGGCTGTCGAGGCCGATATCGCCAGGCGGCTAGCCGATGAGGCAGCAGCGGCCGGGATATCAGATCCAGTCGAGGCCCTGCGGCACGCCGTGCGAACCTGGCTCGACATCTGCGTCGAGCCGGAAATTCACCGCATCGCCCTCATCGACGGGCCGTCCGTCCTGGGCTGGACGCACTGGCGGGAGGTGTGCCAGCTACACGTCCTCGGACTTGTGCGGGCACTCTTGGCGCACGGGATCGAACTGGGGCGCATCCGCCCCCAGCCAGTGATGCCGCTCGCGCACGTGCTCATGGGAGCCGGCGACGAGGCCGCGCTGTACGTGGCCGAGACGGCAGACCGCTCGCGAGCACGAGCTGAGATGATCGAAGTCCTCGACCAGTTCATCCAGGTTCTGACCGCCTGACGACCCTTCCCGCTCCGTTACGGGAACGGCCTGACCCGGAACCGCTGAGTCCCGGGCGGGACAGCCGGACAGCAGGGCAGGACAGGATGCCGACTCCCGACTCAGCCCGGCGCTGGTCAGGTAGCGGAGGATGCAACACGCTCGCCCGCCGCGTGGTGTCCGGGCTGACCGCGCACTCTGGCGGTCTCGTGCTGCCGGCAGTGTTCGCCTACCTCGCGGCCCAGCTTGCGCGGCAAGGCCCCGCCACCAGGGCGGCGACCGGCGCGCCGACCGAGGGACGGATCCTGTACGCCGCGCTCCGCCTGCGGCGTGGGCGAGCGCGTCTCTTAAAGTCGAGCCCTGGCTCGCTGGACGCGGCGTGGGCCTGAGAGGGCCAGAGACGGTCACGCCTGGTTTGCCCACAGCCAGGCGGCCAAGCTCAGGCCGACGAGCGCGACCAGCCAGCGCAGGATCGCGGCGGGTACCCGCCTGGCGACCTTCGGACCGATCAGGCTCCCGGTAATCAAGCCGACGGCCAGCGGCAGCACGACTTTCCAGTCCACCGGTCCGGCCAGCACGAGGATCAGCGCAGAGATAGCGGTGGCAATACCGACGATGATGTTCTTCAGGGCGTTGGCGCGGGCCAGGTGGCTGTCGACCGTGAACAGGAGCAGGGCCAGGGTCATTACCCCCGAGCCGGCGCCGAAGTAACCGCTGTAGGCGCAGATCAGCAGCAGGCCAGCCAGCAGCACGCCGGTATTGCCCCGCCCGGGCCCGTCCCGCAGGGCCGAAACCCGGGGCTGAACGAGTAGTGCCACCGATCCGAACGCCACCAGGTACGGGACCATCCGGCTGAACGACCCGGCAGGCGTCAGCAGCAGCAGGATGGCTCCGGCAGTGCCGCCGGCCGCCGCCGCGAAGGACCATCGCCGCACCCAGCCGGCGCGGCCTGCCAGTTCCGGCCGGGACGCCAGTGCCGCGCCGGGACCGCACGTCACCAGGGCAACGATGTTGGCGACGTTCGCGGTCAGGGCCGGCACACCAACCGCCAGCAGCGCCGGATAGGAGATCAGCGAGGTGATACCGCCGGCCGTGCCCACGATGCCGGCCAGCACTCCAGCCCCGGCGACCAGCACGACGTCGGCGGCACCGATCACGGCCGCGGTCCTGGCCGGCGCGGTACACCGCCGCCGGGGCGGCCCGCGCGGGCCGGCCCCTGACGGGGTACCGGTATAGCCAGATAGCGGATAGCGGTATCGTTGTCTTTCATAAATGACGATAGCACTACTGAGGCGCTGAAGCGCTGGCTGCGGGCCGAGGCAGACCGGCTCGGGCCGGGCCAGCGCCTGCCCGCGACCCGGGCGATCGTGCAGGCCCGGCGTGTCAGCCCGGTGACGGTTTCCCGCGCGCTGGCTGACTTGAGCCGGGAGGGCGTGCTGGTAACCCGGCCCGGCGCCGGAACCTACACAGCCGAGCCGCAGCGCCGGCGGGCGGGCGACCCGGCCGGCTACTGGTGGCAGACCGTGGCGCTCGCGGACCGTGCCGTGGACACTGCCGGGCTCTCGCCGCTGGCCGATCCCCCGCAGGCCGACGATGTCATCTCCCTGGCGGCGGGCTATCTCCACCCGTCGCTGATGCCGCAAGCCGCGCTGCGTGCTGCGCTGGCCCGGGCCGCCCGGCTGCCCGACGCCTGGGACCGGCCGCCGACAGCTGGCCTGCGCGGCCTGCGGTCGTGGTTTGCTCAAGCGGCGGCCCCTGGCTTTGACGCCCGAGACGTGCTCATCACCAGCGGCGGCCAGAGCGCGCTGTCAGCCGTCTTCCGCGCCCTCGTGCCGGCCGGCGCGCCGTTGCTGGTCGAGTCGCCCACCTACCCCGGCGCGCTGGCGGTCGCCCGGGCAGCGGGCGCGCGGCCGGTGCCGGTTCCGGCTGACCGAGACGGCATCATCCCGGCGCACCTAGCCGAGACCTTTGGCCGAACCGGTGCTCAGGCCCTGTACTGCCAGCCCGCCTACCACAACCCGACCGGCGCGATCCTTGCCGCCGCCCGACGGCCGGAGGTGCTCAGCGCGGCAGCAGCCGCGGGCGCGTTCGTGATCGAGGATGACTTCGCCCGCTGGCTGCCGCACGCCGGGCAGGCTCCGCCGCCGCTGCTGGCCGGCGATGACGAGGGACGGGTGGTCTACGTGACGTCGCTGACGAAGGCGGCGTCACCGAGCCTGCGGATCGGCGCGATCATCGCGCGCGGTCCGGTCGCCGACCGGCTGCGGGCGTTGCGCGCCGTGGACGAACTGTTCGTCGCCAGGCCGCTGCAGGAGGCGGCGCTCGAGCTGGTCAGCCGGCCGGCCTGGCCGCGCCATCTCAGGACCCTGAGCCAGGCACTGAGCGCGCGGGCCGCGACGCTCGCCAGCGCGATCAGCCGGCTGCTCCCCCAGGTCAGCGTTCAGCTGCCCCGCGGCGGAATGCACCTGTGGGCCAGGCTGCCGGCCGACGCCGACGACGTCGCGGCCGCCGAGGCAGCCCGCCGGGCCGGCGTGGTCGTAATGCCGGGCAGGCCGTTTTTCGCTGCCGAGCCGCCAGGCCCTTACTTGCGGCTGGCCTTCTGCGGCGCGGCCAGCGAGGGGGAGCTGGTCACCGCCATCAGTCGGCTGACCGGCGCCATCACCTTCTCCTGACCCGACTCATCGGTACCCCCGGCAAGGTGCGCCGCAGCGTGGCCGCTGACCGGGCCTGCGAGAAGCGCTTCCACACGGAGAGGGGCAAGGGTGGCCGATGGCGGAGATGACGCCGACGGCCCCAGAACGTCCCCATCCTGGCACCAGCTCCGCGAACAGTTGCCCTCGGCCAGCCAGGAACACGCGCTCGCGCGAACTGGCGCGCAGATCAGGTCGTTCACGGATCCTGACCCACGCGGTCATGCCGATGTGAGCATGCCATTAAGAGGGAAGTCGGTGCTTAGATGACGGTGCTGCCTGCAGTGGCAGGAGGCTCAAGATGTCCGCCCACCGCATTCTGACGCACACCGCTCTCGATGCCACTGACTGCCGTCGTCCCATGGGATTCTACCGGCAATTGCCATAATCCTGGAGCAGGTTGATGAAGTTCTGTAGTCTCGAGAGGACATCGCCTGGGAGCGGGTCATTGTTGAAGTGCATGATGTTGTTGCGAATTCTTCCGATCTTCTCGAGGCGGTCACAAAAAATCTTGCGGTGCAATGGCCAGCCGAGTTCAGCCCAGCAATCGGGATTCTCAAGGACTCGCTGGTAGTCGCCCATTGTAAGCTGGCCATAAGAGGTTATGCCGCGCAGGCCTTCTGGATCAATAAGCGGAACAATGGCCTTTATCGTAAAGGTAGACTCGATGATATGTCGCAGGCTCTGGTCGATCCGGCCGATCATGAAGAACGGGGAGGCCATCTGGCCGTAGGCTTCCACCACGTCTACTAGAGTGACAATGCCTGTGATGGATCTATCCGGACCGTGGACGAAGACGAATTCTTGACGCTCGATCACAGGCAGCATGCTGATGAGGTCTGTGGTGTACGGAACCGCTTCAGCCTTGACGATCGCTGCCGACAGCTTAGCGGCCGGATTGGCGTTGCGCGTTTTGGCTATTGACTTCCAGCTCACGGCACCTTTGAGCTCCCGGGGACCAGTCATCACGGCCAGCTGCGAGAAGTCCTCGGTGAGCATCAGCGTGATGGCCTCCTCGAAAGTTGCGTTGGGAGAGACCGAGGAAACCTCTTTCGAGGCAGATGGAAGGTTGCCGATGGTGAGGCCATGGTCCCATGCCCCTTCGTCGTGATTGATCGCGACATCGATCTGCGGTCGTGCGGCTTCGAGGGCCGATCCGGCCACTACGGGCGAGGTCGGTGCCTCATCGGTTGCTCTTTGCGTGGTAAGAACGATGGCAACCGTGTCATCCAGGGTGACGGTGCGAAAATCAGGCTCCGTGGTCATGCCGTGATTGCCTAGGTCAGCATCGACCTGCTCGTTGACTCCGAAGTCGCGGCCACGAGCGCCCCAGGTGCCGATCAATTCGCGCACGCTCATCTGAAAGGGAGATCCGCACTCCGCGGCCTTCTTCGCTGATTCCAAGAACTCGTCCTGCCGGGCCTCAAGGTCCGAGTGCCCTCCGTCCAAGGCTGTCTTCTCGATACTGCGGAGTTCCTCCAGTACCGCCTGCGCGCTGGGCGGACGGTCTTCCCGGTCGGTGGCCAGCATCGACAGGATGAGCTTGTCAAGGCCTGACGGAATATCGCTCCGCCATCTGGATGGGGGGGCGACCTGCACGCCCTCGCCTGCCAGCGCTGGCTCCCTGCCGGTGAGGAGCTCATAGAGCACCCCGCCAAGCGAATAGAGATCGGAGCGGGCGTCCGGCGCATCACTGAGCAGCTCGGGAGCAGGATAGCCTTCGGCCGCGGGCGGGCCGCCGTGATCGGGCAACCGCTCATTGAGGGGCATCGCCCTGTCGAAATCGCCCAGGTGCGCCTCACCGCGTTCATCTAGCCAGATGTGGGTCGCCGAGACATCCTGGTGAATGAGGCCTTTCCCATGGACCTGCGCGAGCGCCCGGCATAGCTGGCGGGCGGTGCGGAAGAAGTCGCGAAGCGGCACCTGCTGGCCCTGCGACTGCAGGTTCCGGTAGTAGTCGCGAAGCTCGCCACCCGGAATGTATTCGAATACCAGGTACGGGGGGTCCGCATCCAGATCGGCCGCATATAAGGTAACGATGTTGGGGTGAGGAGATACCTTGGCTAGCATCTCGACCTCTCGCTCGGTCGCGAGCGGATCGGCGCCAGGCAACATGACGGCAAGAGCGACCTGTCGGCGAGCCTTCAAATCCCAGGCTAGATAGGTCCGTTTACGCGGGCCCTCCCCGATCAGATGATCGACTCGGTAGCGGTCGGCGAAAATCGAGCCCTCGGGAAGCCCACTGTCCATGTGCTCAGATCGTAACGCTGCCCCGCAGCCCAAACAAGCCAACGCAGGTATCCGCTGTGCAGAAAGCACGCGGTCGGGCCTGGAAGCTCGGAGGTCATCACCGAAGCTGCGCCGGGAACCACCGAGATCAGCCCTATGCCCGTCTCCATTCTTTCAGGGGATCCGCGCGACTCGGCTTCCCCTCGTAGCGTGGACACATCGCCTTAAAGAGGATGGCGATGGCAGAGAACGGGGGATCGCGGCGCGGCAGGCGAGGCTGCGGTGGTTACCGACCGACGGCGCGGTGGGGCGGTGCGATAGGACTGTGCCATGGAAACGTGGGATGCTATCCGGGCGCGCCGCAACGTACGGCAGTACACCGGTGAGCCGATCGCAAGGGAACACCTCGAGCGCATTCTGGAAGCTGGGCGGCGAGCACCGTCGTCGCAAAACTGGCAGCCATGGCACTTCGTAGTGGTCACCGGCCGCGACCAGCTGATCGAGCTAGCGAAAGCCTGGGAGCGCGGCGGCAGGCACATCGCGCAATCGGCGGCGACGATCGCGCTAGTGGCCAGCGAGCCCGAAGATCAGCGGCACCGCGACTGGCTGCTGTATGACTTTGGCCAGGCGACCGCGTTCATGATGCTGGCCGCGGCCGACCTGGGCATCGGCGCTGGCCACTCGGCGGTCGGCGACCAGCAGCAAGCGCAGCGGGTACTGGGGTTCCCCGATGGCTACCGCGCCGTCTACCTGATCGGTCTGGGCTACCCAGCCGGTCGGCCGCTGCGCCCCATCAGCCGGCCCGACCGACGGCCTTTCGACGAGATCGTGCACTGGAACCACTGGTAACTCTGAACAAGCGCAGTGATGCTCGATCTGGCCGCACCGCAGCATCCTCCAGCCATGCCATGGAGGCGCCCGGATCTGCCCGTTGACAGCGAGTTAGGCAAGTGCGATGCCCGGACCATAACAGTGTGCTACCACATGTCACATGTCTGACGAAGCTGCGCCAGGTCGTCCCAGCTCCGCTTTGGCGAGCGCCGACGCGCTCACCTGGCGCAAGCTCAGCGACAGTGGCCCGTTCCGTACCGCACGGTGGGTCGCGTTCATCATTTTCTTCGGGATTTTCTGGTGTCTCAACGGCACGCCCCGCACAGCCGCAGGCTGGATCCCAGTGCTCATAGCGTTCGTGATCGCGTTCCTGCCCGACGCTAAGCGCGTTTCGTTCGGCGGCATGTCCTGGGAAGCAAGGGAGCAGATCGAAGCGACTCGCAGAGAGCTGGCAGCGATCAGGCTGGACATCCACGTCGGCGAACGGGCCGGCGAGGCCGCTATCGAGTCGGCTCAGGCCAGAACTGCCCCGGCCCAGCCTATAGAAAAGAGCGCTTGGCGCCTTAGCGCCGATGAGCTAGAACGGCTACGTCAGGGCGGATATCTCATTCAGCTCCAGCAACGCAATAACTCCACTGCCAGGCCGGAAAACCAGAGCATCCTGCTCTCCAAGGTCTTCACAGACAACCTGGAACGACTGTCTGCAGAGCGCCAGAGACACATCGCTACCGCGGTCGCCAGGATCCTCACTGAGCCGGGCATTCCCGTTCCCCTAACCGTTCCCGGCGACCCACCCGGAACGCAGTATTACGCCATCGTTCCGCACGGTGACCTCACGCCGGTCCCGATCTACCGGGACACGCTCGACGGAGAAGACGGCAGGTACCTCGTTACTACCCTCATGGACCGGCAGAGCTTCAACTACTACCTGCGAAACGGAGCCGACCCAGTTGTCCGGGGCGTAGCTGCCTCGGTTGCTGTAACAGGCGCTCCAGACATCGTGTACCGCACGCCCGATGGAACGACGGTCCTAGGCGAAGTGAAACGTTATGACAGCAGCCAGGAACCTTCGTGATCGCGGAGTCGGAAACCTGCCTACGGGCCGCAGTTCGTAATCGGACGCCTCTTGTGCCCTGACCCCGGACTGGCAGCGGCCAGCGAGTACGCGCCCTCCGCACGCCGCGGCTAGCTGTCCTCGGACTGTTCAAATCGAAAAGGACATCCGATGCAGACCTCAGGAACCCGGTTGGCAGCCGCCGACCACGCCGATCGACGGCCACCCGCGCAAACGGCTGCGGCGCTGCGATACGCGTATCGGGCTACATGAATACGTCCTGCGCGGGACGACAACGCGCGCATCTGCCGCGATCAGGGAAGACATGGAGCAGCCGTTCAAGACGCCTCGTGCGAGCGCAAGTCTCGGTCGGTCGGCACTTCAAAGGTCAGTGCGGAGCTTACGCAAGGCCTGCCGCATCTCAGCAGCCGTGGAGAACCGGTCAGCGTTAGCGGGGGCGCACGCTTTGATCAGAAACGTGGCAAGGTCGGGGTTGAGGTCAGGACGGATCGTTGCCGGGTCTATCACCGGTTCGTCGACCATGGGCATCGCGTTGGGGTACGGGTGGTGCCCGTTGCACAGGAGCTGGTAGAGCACCACTCCGACGGCGAACAGATCGGGGGAGACGTCCCAGTGGGTCAGGTTTGCGCCGGGCGGCCGGTACGGCGGCGTGCATGCCTGGGTGGACACCGGATCGCCGACTCTGGATGCGATGTTGAAGTCAAGCAGCTTCGCTCCGGTGCGGGTGAGCATCACGTTGAGCGGTTTGATGTCGCGGTGGACCAGGCCTTTGTCCTTCAATTCCATCCACTCGCCGAACTCCGCTTCGGACAGGTCGCCTTCGCTGCTCTTGGCCTCCAGCTCCTTGAGGCGTGCCGCGGGAGGGTGAAAAGCGACGAGCGCTTCCAGCAGGTCGACGGCCACGTCGGCCGCCTCCCGGTCGCGAAGGTGCCGCGCCCCGTTGACGAAGTCATCGAGTGATTCCCCATCGATGAACTCGGTGACGAGGTACCAGTCGCCGGTGCTGGTCTTGCCGGCCCAGAAGACCTCCACCACGTTTGGGTGATGGATCTTCCGCAGGGCACCAATCTCGCGGCGCACCGCCTGATAGCCGGCGGCGCTGTTGAAGAGCTTGAGCGCCCGCTCCTCACCCTCGACATTGTCGTGTACCCGGTAGACCGTCGAAAAAGCGCCCCGTCCGAGTATCTGGAGAATCTCGAAACGATCGTCGAGGACGTCACCGACAGCCACGTCGGCAACCTTCGTTGCCATCGGCGCCCGCACCTCGGCCGGGTCAGGCTCGGGAAGCGCCTGGCTGTCGCCGGAGAGCTTAGGGGCCAGGTCCCGCACGGTCAGGGCCGCGCGCAGGCCCTCCAGGCATGCGACGACTTCCGCCGCGGTTGCCGGCCGCTGCCTGGGTCCAGGAGCAAGCAAGCGCACGACCAGGTCCCGCAATCCGTTGGGAAGATCGTCTCGCTCAGGAACCGGGGGAGGGCTTGTGCGGCGCGCAGCGATCACCTCGGCACGGGTTCCGCTGAAGGGAGGGTGTCCCTGGCACATCGCATAGATCGTCGCCCCGAGCGAGTACAGATCAGCGCGTTCGTCAGCAGCCGCGCTGTCGGTCAGCTCCGGAGCCATGTAGTCGATCACCGGGCGGTGCGACAGATCGCTCATCTGGCGATCATCGACCGACACCGAGGTATCGAAATCCACCAGGTGAACCGTGCCCCACTCATCGAACAGCACATTGCGGGGCTGCAGATCACGGTACAGGATGCGGCGCCGGTGGATATGCTCCAGCCCGCCCGTGATCTCTGTCGCGATCTGCAAGATGCGCTCAACCGGGAGGTTCTCGCCGGATTCGCGCGAACGCTCAATCAGGCCTTGCAGCGACCCGCCGGAAAGGTAGCGAGTGACCATGAAGGCCGTATCGCCATCTTCCCAGTGATCCAGCACGGTCGCGATGTTGCGATGGTCACCCAGCTGGCCCAGCACCTGGGTTTCCCACGCGCTCACCGTCAGCCCGGTCGGCATGACCGCATTATCGGAAAAAACATCGACAGTAACCAGGCACCCCAGCTCCCGATCCTGCGCGAGATAGATCTTCTTGTCACGAGTGGAGTGCAAGAGCCGCCGGACGTCGTACCGGCCTCCCCGCAGGAAGTCTCCTGGTTGAACCACCGCTCCCACGCGCGAAAGCCTAACGGCGCCGTTCCCGTTACTGCCAGCCCGCCAGGCGTTCTCGCGGCGTTGACATTCCTGATGCCAAACTTCTGCTTCTGCCGCATCGTGCCCGGTTGCCGGTCAGTGTTCTTGCCGATGAAGGCAAGTCGATCAGGCAGGTCCCGACCGACTTGACGGGACCACACGGGAACGAATGAGATCTGCCGCCGTCTGGATACTGGCGCGCAGCAAGCCGAGTTTCTCCTCAGTCCACTCCGGGTGGTACTGCTCGCCAGGGGGCGTTATCGACGGCAGACTGTTCCCGAGGAAGAGCTTGTTGTAGACGTCGTTGAGGGCCTCGCCGCGATCCTCGAACGTCTCGTTGACGCTTCTCGCGACGTCGCCCGCCAGGTTCCAGATGGCAAAGAGGAGGCGGCAGTCAGGCTCGGCTTCGGCTTGCAGCCAGCGGGCGGCACTATCGAGGTCGTGGAGGTGAAGCTCCTCTTCGGGGCCAGGGGCAGGTTCTCCCCTAGTGCGCATTCCCTGGCGGACTTCTCGTCAGAGAAGGAGACCAGCTGGCCCGCGCCGGCAAGCACGCGATCGAGTGCCCAGTCGTCGGAAGCCCAGAGAAGGAACAGAGTGCGCCCGCCGACCTTCAGAGCCAATGGGTACCAGGTCTCGCTCACGCCGTAATCATTGCGCGGACAGAGGTCAGTGGAGACCACTACGCATTGCCACGGCCGGGCACGAGTATGCGCGCTCATGCCGCGCCTGGT
>Ga0335073_10001967_pt1 | contig 28027 bp, 24 predicted proteins | sample Lox_Sample_22_FD_207093 | JGI IMG/M metagenome (GOLD analysis project Ga0335073, IMG submission 207093) | Soil microbial communities from Loxahatchee National Wildlife Refuge, Florida, United States - Lox_Sample_2.2 | ecosystem: Environmental > Terrestrial > Soil > Wetlands | place: USA...
ACTACCTGGTACCCGAGCGGTTCGCGGCGCAGGCATGCCCCGGAGCCAGGGTGCGTGTCAGGTTCGCCGGCCAGCTCACCGACGGCTTCATCCTTGAGCGCGCCGACGCCAGCGAGCACCAGGGCCGGCTCGCCTACCTGGAACGAGTGGTGTCACCGGAGCAGGTGCTCACCGCGGAGATCGCCGGCCTGGCCCGCGCTGTGGCCGACAGGTACGCCGGGACGCTCGCCGACGTGCTCAGGCTCGCGGTCCCGCAACGGCACGCGGCCACCGAGGCCGCTCCGCGGGCCGTTCCGGAAGCCGCCTCGCAGGCCGCCGCGGATGCCGCGTCGCCCGGCGGGGCGCGCGCCCGGCCGGAAAGGCCTGACCCGGGACCGTGGGACCGGTACCCCGCGGGCCGGGCATTCCTCGACGCGGTTGGCGACGCCCGCCCGGCAAGGGCCGCCTGGACCGCGCTGCCTGGCGCCACGTGGCCGGAGGAGATCGCCCGTGCCGCCGCGACCGCGGCCAGCGCCGGCCGGGGCGCGGTGATCGTGGTTCCTGACGCCAGGGACCTGGCCCGGGTTGGCGACGCGCTCAGCGACATCACAGCCGGCCACGTCACGCTGACCGCCGACCTCGGCCCGGCCGAGCGGTACCGGCGCTGGCTCGCCGCGCTGCGCGGCGAGGCGCTGATCGTCGCGGGCACCCGCGCGGCGATGTTCGCCCCCGTCCGCGACCTGGGCCTGGTCGTGCTCTGGGACGACGGCGACGACCTGCACGCCGAGCCGCGGGCCCCGTACCCGAACGCCAGGGAAGTGCTCGCGCTGCGCGCCCACCGGGCCGGCGCCGCCGCGCTGATCGGCGGGTTCGCCCGCACCCCCGAGCTCGCCCAGCTAGTGGCGTCCGGCTGGGCGCGCTCGCTCGAGCCGGACCGGGCCACGCTTAGGCAGGCAGCCCCGCTCGTGCGCCCCGCGGCCGAGGAAGCCGAACTCGCCAGGGACGAGGCGGCGGTCACCGCTCGCCTGCCCAGCCTCGCGCTGCGAACCGCGCGCGCAGCGCTCGCGCACGGCCCGGTGCTCGTGCAGGTGCCGCGCCGCGGCTACCTTGCCGCGATCGCCTGCGAGCGCTGCCGCGCCCAGGCACGGTGCGCCCGGTGCGCCGGCCCGCTTCGGCTGGCGGGCCCTGACGCGGTGCCCGACTGCCGGTGGTGCGGCGCGCTGGCCGGCGGCTGGAGCTGCCCGCGCTGCGGCCACGGCAAGATCCGCGCGATCGTGACAGGCGCGGCGCGCACGGCCGAGGAACTAGGGCGCGCGTTCCCTGGCGTCAAGGTCCGCACGTCAGGCGGTGAGTCGGTGATCCCGGCCGTGCCCGACGAGCCCGCGCTGGTCATCGCGACCCCTGGAGCGGAGCCGTGCGGCCGCTACGAGGCCGCGCTGCTGCTCGACGGCTGGGCGCTGCTCGGCCGCCCTAGCCTGCGGGCGGGCGAGGAGGCGCTGCGCCGCTGGCTGGCCGCGGCCGCCCTCGTGCGGGCCGGGGGCACGGTGCTTGTGCACGCCGACGCCGGGCTCGCCGCCGTCCAAGCGCTGATCCGGTGGGATCCGGTTGGTTATTCCGAACGGGAGCTCGCTGACCGTGGCGACCTAGGCTTTCCGCCCGCCGTGCGCATGGCGGCGGTGACTGGTTCGGCGCCCGCGGTCGCCAGTCTGCTTTCGAGCATGACGGCGGGCTTGGAGGTGCTCGGCCCGGTCCCCGTGGACAGCGGCGGTGGCCAGTCAGAGCCCGACGAGCAGGTGCGGGCGCTGGTCCGCGCCCCGCGCTCGCAGGGCGCGTCGCTGGCCCGCGCGCTGCACGCGGCCCAGGCCGCGCGCAGCGCGCGCAAGGAAGGCGGCGGCGTCCGCGTCCAGCTCGATCCGGCCGAGGTGATCTAGGCCACCGATAGACTTTGGGTGAACAAGCGCTTGCCATCTGGCGGTGGGATGACGCGCGGGTTCGCGACTGGGGAGGATTGTCCATTGCTAAGGCCCGTCCGGCTGTTCGGCGACCCGGTGCTTCGCACCCCTGCCGAGCTGGTGGTCGATTTCGACGCCGAGCTCCGCAACCTGGTGCGGGACCTCACCGAGACGATGCTGGAGGCGCCGGGTGTGGGGCTGGCCGCACCGCAGATCGGCGTCGGCCTTCGGGTATTCACCTACCATGTCGACGACGAGCCCGGCCACCTGGTCAACCCGGTCCTCGCCCTGTCCGGCGAGGAAGAGACCGACGACGAAGGCTGCCTGTCGCTGCCCGGCCTGCAGTTCCCGACGCCGCGCGCGCCGCAGGTCGTCGCCACGGGGTTCAACATGTACGGCGACCCGGTCAGGGTCGAGGGCACCGAACTCCTCGCCCGCTGCGTCCAGCACGAGACCGACCACCTCGACGGCATCTTGTTCATCGACCGGCTGGACAAGAAGCAGCGCAAGCTGGCGATGAAGGCGATCAGGGAAGCCGAATGGTCCGGCGAGCCGGTCCCCGAGGTCAGGATCTCGCCGCACTCCACGCAGCGGATCTCCTGAAGGGGCGTGCCTAGGTGCGGCTGGTCTTCGCGGGCACCCCGGCGGTCGCCGTGACCGCGCTGGGCGCGCTCCTGGCATCGCGGCACACCGTGGCGGCGGTGGTCACCCGGCCGGACGCGCCCGCCGGCCGCGGCAGGCGGGTCGAGCCGTCCCCGGTCGCCATGCTGGCCCGCGAAGCGGGACTCGAGGTGCTCACGCCGCAGCGGCCGCGCGAGCCGTGGTTCCTCGACCGGCTGCGCGAGATCGCCCCTGACTGCTGCCCCGTCACGGCGTACGGCGCGCTGCTGCCGCAGGCGGCGCTCGACATCCCCCCGCAGGGCTGGGTGAACCTGCACTTTTCCGTGCTGCCGGCCTGGCGCGGCGCGGCCCCGGTGCAGCACGCCATCCTGCACGGCGACGACGTCACAGGTGCCACGACATTCCGCCTGGTCGCGGAGCTTGACGCCGGACCGGTTTTCGGCGTGGTGACCGAGCCGGTGCGCCCGGACGACACCGCGGGAGACCTGCTTGAAAGGCTGGCCGCCTCCGGCGCCGAACTTCTCGTCGCGACGCTGGACGGGCTCGAGGAGGGATCGCTGCGCGCCGTGCCCCAGCCTGCCGACGGCGTCAGCTTCGCGCCGAAGCTCACCCCCGCGGACGCGCGGGTCGACTGGAAGCTGCCGGCGCACCTGACGGGCCGGCTGATCCGTGGCTGCACGCCCGAGCCCGGCGCCTGGACGGAATTCGAAGGGGAGCGGATGAAGCTGTGGCCGGTGACGCTGCAGCCGGAGGGCGCCCCCGCCGGACTCGCCCCCGGCGAGCTGCACATCGAGCGCGGCGCGGTGTACGCGGGCACGGGCTCACACCCGGTACGCCTCGGTGACGTGCAGCCGCCGGGCAAGCGCCGGATGGCGGCCGCCGACTGGGCGCGGGGCCTGCGCGCCGGTCAGCCTTCCCGCCCGGGCTTCGGCTGACGATGACCGCGCGACGAGACACCCGGCGCCGCCCGTCATCCGGGCACGGCGGAGCCGCGCGCCGCCGCGCTGACGCGGGGCGCCGCGGCGACGCTGGCCAGGACGACGGCAAGCCCGCCGCGGCGACCCCCGCCGCGGCGCGCGGCGGGGGAGCCGGCCAAGCCCGCCGCGCCGACCTGCCACGGCGCACCGCCTACGACGTGCTCGCCGCCGTCGCCGGCCGCGAGGCGTACGCGAACCTGCTGCTGCCCAGGCTGCTCGCCGAGCGCTCGGTCACCGGCCGGGACGCGGCGCTGGCCACCGAACTCGCGTACGGCACGCTGCGGGGCCAGGGCACCTACGACGCGGTGCTCGCCGCGTGCAGCGACCGCCCGCTGGACAAGCTGGACCCGCCGGTGCTGCACGTGCTCAGGCTCGGCACGCACCAGCTGCTCGCCACCCGCATCGGCAGCCACGCGGCGGTCGCCACCTCGGTCGACCTGGCGAAGGCGGTGGCGGGCCCGCGCGTGGCCGGGTACGTGAACGCGGTCCTGCGCCGGGTTTCCACCAGGGATCTGGACCAATGGCTGGAGATCGTCGCCCCCAGCGAGGAGTCCGATCCTGATGGCTACCTCGCGGTCCGGCACAGCTACCCGCGCTGGATAGTCGGCGCGTACCGGCAGGCGCTCGGCGCGACAGCCGAGTCAGAGCTGGCGGCGGCGCTTGCCGCGGGCAACGAGCGGCCGCGCGTCACCATGGCGGCCGCTGCCGGCGGCCCCGGCCGGGACGCGGTCATGCCGGACGGCGCCGAGCCGTCCCGCTGGTCACCGTACGGTTTCACGCTGCCAGGCGGCGACCCGGCGGACCTCGTCGCCGGCGGACAGGCCTGGGTGCAGGACGAGGGCAGCCAGCTCGCCGCGCTCGCGCTCGCGTCGGCGCCGCTTGGCGGCGCCGACGGGGATCGCGCCTGGCTCGACATGTGCGCGGGACCCGGGGGCAAGGCGCGGCTGCTGCATGGCCTAGCCGCGCGCCACGGCGCCCGGCTGGCCGCGGCGGACGTGCACCCGCACCGCGCGGCGCTGGTCAAGGCCGCGCTCGCCCAGTCTGCCCAGTCTGCCCAGTCTGCCCAGTCCGCCCTGGCCGCCCCCGTCGCCGAGGGCGCGCCGGACGCCGCCGTGGTGGTCGCGGACGGCCTGCGGCCGCCGTGGCGCGACGGCGGGTTCGACCGGGTCCTCGTGGACGTGCCGTGCTCAGGCCTCGGCGCGCTCCGGCGTCGGCCAGAGGCCCGGTGGCGTAAATCCGAAGCCGACCTGCCCGCCCTCGCCGCGCTGCAAGCCGCCCTGCTCACGTCCGCGCTCGCGGCCTGCCGCCCGGGCGGCGTGGTCGCGTACGTCACCTGCTCGCCTGTTCCCGCCGAAACCAGCGCCGTCGTCACCGCCGTGGTCACCGCCACGCCAGGCACCGAGATACTGGACGCGCCCGCCGCCCTGCCGGGCGTGCCGGGACTGCCCGCACCCAACCCGCTCTTCGCCCAGTTGTGGCCACACCGGCACGGAACGGACGCGATCTTCATCGCGCTACTGCGTCGTGGTACACAATGAGTCCAACCGTCACGTCGGCCGCCAGCCAGATCTTTACGGGAAGTTAGAACTATATGCATGCCACCTCGCGGCCACGCCGCCGCTCGCCCGACGAGGATCGGGGCAAGGACCCTCAGCGGGCGATCAGGCGACGCTCATGGCTGGTGGGCCTGGTCTTGATCGCGGCGGCGGTGGCCACGGCTGTCGCGCTCGTGACGATAGGCACTGGCACCGGCCCCAAGCCACCGCCCACCCAATCGCCGACCCCGCCGCCCGTGACCGGGAACTGGAATGTCGCCGTCGACTTCGCCAGTACCGTTCGGACCATCGATCCCGACGCGATCGGGATCGACGAGAGCACCTACGGCACGCCGACGGATGTCACTGACAAGACATCGCAGCGGCTGCTGCGGGTCCTCGACGCCGGCTACGCGCGGCTCGCGGTGACGATGTCTGACCCGTCGAACCCGCAGAGCCGGATCATCTGCGCCGCGGCCGGCTGCAACCCCGATGTCAGCGTCGACACCTGGATCAAGGTGATGCAGTCGCTGGGCGAGACGCCGCTGGTGGAGATCACCCCCGACTCGCTCAGCCCGGCGGATGCCGCGGCGATCGTCCAGCACTTCGACGCGGCCGGGAACGCGCCGATCATCTACTGGGTGATCGGGAACGAACCCGACGTCAACAACCAGGAGAGCGCCACCACCTACAGCGCGCACTTCAACGCCATTTACGACGCGATGAAGCGCGTCGATCCGTGGATCAAGATCGGCGGGCCGGCCACCCTCGGGTTCGACGAGCCGTTCATCAAGACCTTCCTGGCCGACTCGGGCTCGCGCGTCGACTTCGTCGATTTCCACTACTACCCGGGGTACGAGGACGAGACCCAGCTGCTCAGCGACCTGACGGCGATGTCCGCGGACCTGCAGACGCTGCGCACGATGATCGACTCCGCGGTGCCGAGCCGCGCGTCCGACATCGGCATCCACGTCGGCGAGTGGAACATCAGCGCCGACAGCAGGACGCTCGGCGCCTTCGCGTACACCGGCTTCGCGTCGATGTTCGACGCCGACATGCTCGGCCGCATGCTGGAAGGCGGCGCCGACAGCCTGGTCTGGGGAAGCAAGAACGGCCCGATGAGCATCGTGTACGGGGATGGCACCGGCGCCCCCGCCGGCTACACCCCGGACACCCCCATGCCCATGTACGAAGGGCTTGGCATGTTCACGGGCGAGGGGCTGTTCCCGCACTTCGGCACCAGGATCGTGTCCGCGGCCTCGAACCTGCCCAACGTCGATGCTTTCGCCTCGGCCTCTCCCGACGAGATCGTGCTGGTCAACAAGGGAACCACCGCCACGCACATCAAGGTCCACATCACCGGCGCCAACGCCCGCGCCGCGACGATCTGGCAGCTCACCCAGCCCGGCGTGACCCCGTCACCGCCGCGCAGGCTGGGCACCGCGCTCAGCGTGAAAGGCACCTTCGACATCCTGCTCCCCGGCGAGTCGGTAACGACACTAGTGCTGACCCCCCTAGCAGAGAAGCCCAAGTAGCCCCAACCGCCCCCGCCCCGCCCCAGCCCACCCCGCGTCACCTCACCCTTACCCCACTTGCCCCACCACACCCTCACCTCGCCTCAGCTCGCTTGCCCCGCCTCGCCCTTACCTCGCCCTTCACCCCACTTACCTCGCCTCACCCTTACCTCGCCCTTCACCCCACTTACCTCGCCTCACCTCGCCTCATCGCCTCACCCCGGCAAATACCCCACCAGGGTATTTGCCGGAGTCCGCGAGCATGATCATGGGTCGTTGGGGTACGAATTCGCCCCCCTTTGACCCACGATCATGAACGGGGTCGATTCAGCTCGGCGCCAGTAGCGGCTGAATATGCGGATAAATATGGGCATAACGGACTGCATACCCCCCAGCTTGCGCCCGTGGGCGCGAGCGAGGACGCCGACTTCCGGCCTGTGTCAGCACGCCGCGGCGAGAGTGCGCGGATAGGCGACCCAGGCGCGCCCGGTAACCTACCGGGCCGCGTCTCCCAGGCGGTACTCGTGGGTCAGCTCGTCCAGCTGGCGCTTGAGGTCAGCGTCAAGAGCATAGTCAACCGCGGCCAGGCTGGCGCCAAGCTGCTCCGGGCGGCTGGCCCCGATGATCGGCGCGGTGACCGCCTTGTTGGCGAGCACCCACGCGACCGACAGCGTGACAAGGCTGACCCCGGCCTGGTCGGCGAGCTTGCGGAGTGCCGCGACGGTGTCGAAGGCGCGCTCGTTCCAGTACCGCTCCTGGTACAGCTGCCCGGCCCAGCCGAGCGTGAACCGGCTGCCCTCTGGCGGGGGCGCGGCGAGCGTGTGCTTGCCGGACAACAGCCCGCCCGCGATCGGGTTGTAGGAGATCACGCCGACCCCGTCCTCCTCGCAGAACGGCAGCATCTCCCGCTCGATCTGGCGGAACAGCAGGTTGTACCGCGGCTGCACCGAGTCGAATCTGGCGAGCCTGAGGGTCTCGCTGCGGCCGATCGCCCGCACCAGCTGGTAGGTCAGGAAGTTGGAGCAGCCGACATAGCGGACCTTGCCCTGGTGCACGAGATCATCGAGGGCGCCGAGCGTCTCATCGATCGGCGTCGCCGGATCGTACCCGTGCAGCTGGTAGAGGTCGATGTAGTCGGTCTGCAGGCGGCGCAGCGACGCGTCCACGGCGGACATGATGTGCTTGCGCGAGTTGCCGGCGTCGAACGGCGCCGGGCCGGTCGGCGCGAAGCACTTGGTGGCGATGATGAAGCGGTCCCGCTTGCCGCGCAGCCAGCGGCCCATGATCTCCTCGGTGCGCCCGCGGCTGGCCAGGTCGCCGCCGAGCGGGTAAGCGTCGGAGGAGTCCATGAAGTCGAGTCCCGCCTCGGCTGCCGTGTCCATGATCGCGATCGCGGTTGCCTCGTCGCTTTGCAGCCCGAACGTCATCGTCCCCAGGCACAGCCGCGACACCTGCAGGCCGGTGCGGCCCAATCTGACGTGATCCATGACTCGACGCTATCGCCCGGGCCGTCCCGCGGAACATCCGCGCTCGCCCGGTTCTTGGGCGCGGTTTTCGGGGGAAGTCACTAAGCTCCTACCGTCCGGAAGGAGCCGGAAGGGGCCGGAAGGAGACTGCTCGTGACGGAGCACAGCATCACCGTCGCGGACGCCGGTCCGATGGTCCACGCCACGCTACGGCTGCCGGGCTGCCCGCCGGACCGCGCCCTCGCGGCGTTCACCGACCCCGGTACGCTCATCCGCTGGTGGAGCGGCGAACTGACCACCAACATGTCCGTCGGCAGCCCGTACAGCGTGCATTTTCCCCAGCACGGCCAGACCATGACGGGTGTGGTTCTCAGCTACGAGCCAGCCAGTCGGCTGGAATTCACCTGGGCCTGGGACAACGAGCCAGAGGAGGTCAGCCGGACGGTGCTGGTAACTGTCGGCGCGGGTACCGGCTTCGATGGCACCGAGCTGACAGTGGTCCACGGCCCGCATGGCGACAGCGAGGCCGAGCTTGCCGCCAGGAAAGGACACCGCGACGGCTGGGAGTACTTCCTGCCCAGGCTTGCCGCCGTACTGTCGCAGCCTGGCGGGTGAGGTGGTCCTGAGCTCCGCGGTCACCACGTGAGCCGCTTCGCGTCACAGTTCCGCGTGAATTCAAGATGTTTGAAGGAAGTGTCGTTATAGCGACAGTTAATTCAAACATTTCCTCGAGTGCGTTACGTGATCGGCGCAGGAGACGCCTGGCGTGAAGAGCTCGGGGAACTGCAGCGCCGCACGGCTCTGCGGCGTGCGGCCCGGCAGGCACAGCCACGCGTCTGCGGACCGGCATATTGGTTCCGGCCGCGGGCCTGTCAGGCCGTCCGGGTGCCGACGAGCAGGGAGTTCCGCAGGTCGGGCAGGACGACCTCCACAGACACCAGCCGGGGATCGCCGAAGAAGAACTCCCGCTTCGGGTCACTGGCCACCAGCGGCGAGCCCGACGGCAGCGCCTCCAGCGGCGTAACGTCGTCCATGACCACCCGCCCGCCGACGCGGAGCAGGCTGACGAGCTCGGCGTAGTCGACCGCGCCGCCGTCGTAGAACAGCAGGTCGAACGGCCCGAGCCTGGCGATGACCGCCCGGGCATCGCCGGTCACCACGGACACGCGCGGATCTGCGGCCAACAGCTCCCTCGCGGCCGCCGCGCGCACAGGGTCGATCTCGACGGTAACCAGTGAGCAGTCAGCCGGCATGGCGCTGGCCAGCCACGCGGCGCCGATTCCCACACCGGTGCCGAGTTCGGCGATCCGGCCCCCGCCGCAGCCCGCCGCCAGCATGGCCAGGAATCGTCCCACGCCCGGCAGCGACGCCGACGGCGTGCCGGCCGCCGCTTCCTCCCGGGTCAGCGGGAACCCGGACGAGCGCGCGACCGCGCGCGCCCGGGCGACCAAGGGCGGGAACTCCTCCACAGCGGACCTCCGGAGAGCGGCGGATAACGGGAGCGTCATCGGCTCAGCGCCGCGGCCGAACGCGACCGGACCTTCGCGCCGCCGATGTCGGCCTTCTGGCCTTCACGGTAGCCCGCCTGGTAGCCGTTGCCCGAGTACGTGACGCGGGTCCTGCGGGTTCTGGGATAGGCCTGCTCGGCATGGCGCCGCACGGTGACCGCCCGGTCGGCGAGCACGACCGCGGCCGAAGTCCCGTGCGGCGCCGTGTCGCCGTCAGCCGCGTTCGCGACCGCGGCCTCCTCGGCGGCGCGCACCCGGGCGACGACGGCGGAGGCGTAGCCGAGCATCCAGGACCGGCGCCAGGCCTTCGCTCCGCCGCCGGCGGCGGGCACGGGCTCCATCGCGAGCGCCCGGGCCATCTGGACGAGCAGCGAGGTGAACAGGATGTCGGCGCGCTCCAGGTCGGATTGGTAGCCGAACACGTGCACCCGGCTGCCCGGGTCCCGCCTGCTCAGCAGGATGCACTGGCAGCGCAGCGCGGACGCCAGCCCGGCGAGCAGATGCGCCTTGACAGCCGCCCACGGGTTGTCCAGGTCGAAGACCCGGTCGGCGGGGGAGTCCGTCTCCGGGTGCAGCGCGCCGAGCAGCGCCCGGTCGATCCCGTACCTGGCCATCAGTTCGGCCGCCTTCGCGGTCAGCGCCTCGGCCTCATGCGGCGTGACCCCTTCGTCTTCGGCCTTGGCCAGAAGTTTGCGCACCCGGTCGAGCAGATCAGTGGGCGGCTGTGTTCGCACTGGAGACCTCCAAATCACATGCATTCGAACTCAACGCTGAATGCTATCGAAGGGGTGTGACATTCCAGGGCCACAGCGCGGGCCCGCCGACCGCACTCTACACTCGCTACTGTCATGGCCGTTCAGATCTCGCCGAGCATCCTGTCCGCGGACTTCGCCCGGCTCGCCGAAGAGGCCGCCGCCGTCTCGGGCGCGGCCGACTGGCTGCATGTCGACGTGATGGACAACCACTTCGTGCCCAACCTCACGCTCGGGCTGCCTGTCGTGGCGGCGCTGCTCAAGCACGCCACGCTGCCGATCGACTGCCACCTGATGATCACCGAGCCGGACGAGCACGCCCCGGCCTACGCCGAGGCGGGCGCGGGGAGCGTCACGATCCATGCCGAAGCGGCCAGGGCGCCGGTCCGCACACTCCGGGCGATCCGCGCCGCCGGCGCGCGTGCCGGGCTGGCGGTCAACCCAAGCACGGCGATCGAGCCGTACGAGGACCTGCTGCACGAACTGGACATGCTGCTGCTGATGACAGTCGAGCCCGGCTTCGGCGGGCAGCATTTCCTCGACCTCGTGCTGCCCAAGCTGCGCCGCGCCCGTGCCATGGTGAACGCCCACGGCGGCGCGGTGTGGCTGCAGGTCGACGGTGGTGTGAGCGCCGAGACGATCGAGCGGTGCGCGGAGGCGGGCGCCGACGTGTTCGTGGCCGGCTCGGCCGTGTACGGCGCGGATGACCCCGCCCGGGCCATCCAGGCACTGCGCGAGCAGGCACAGCGCGCGACCGCCCGGGCCGGCTGGGCCCGGCAGGCTACGGAGCGCTAGCCGAGCCCGAGCACCACAGTCACCTGCTGGCCGCCCGGGTTGACGGTCAGCGTGGTGTCGAGGCTGGCAAGCCCTGTCTCGGCGATCGTCACCTGCACACTTTGCCCCGCGGTCAGGGTTCCCGACGAGGGCGAAACGGTCAGCGCCCCGAGCAGGCTGGCGGGCTCGGAGATAGACCAGGTCACAGGCCCGTTCTCCGCCGTCAGGGTGAGCGAGCCGCCGAGCAGCGGGGTGAGCACGATCGTCGTCGGCGCCACCGCGAGGGTGCCTTGCGCGGGCTGGCTTGACGGTGCCGGCTGCCCCGAAGGGCTTGCGGACGTCGCCGACGGCGCCGGCTGGCCGGACGGCCCAGGCCGCTGCGACGGCGAACCGCCCCCGGACGGCGGAGCGGAAGACGGCAGAGCGGAAGACGGCGGAGCGGAAGACGCTCGACCCGAGGCCGGCGCTGTCCCCGTCCTCGTCCGTGCCGGAGACGTCGCGCCAGGGGCGCCGCCCGCCGACCGCTGCGCCCCAGGGCTGACGCTCGCGCCAGGCGCGGTGCCGGAAGGGACCGCACTCGACGGAACGCCGGGTGTGGCGGCGCCGCCCGAGGGGCCACCTGTCGGCCCGCTGCCTCCGGCCGCGACGTGGTGCGGCCCGCCCGCCGTCGCGAGCACGATCGCCGCGGCCACGACCGCCGCCGTGCCAGCGGCCGCGCCCGCGTAGACGCGCGGCGCGTGCGGGGGCCATGGGCGAGCCGTCCGAATCGGCTGGGGAAAGCCATCTTTCCCGAACGATCCGTTGCTTCTCCACAACGCACCCCTGTACGCCTCGGCGTGCAGGTCCTTACTCGTGGCCATGCGCAGCGCCTGATCGCGCAGCGCGGCCGGGGCGGCGTGCGCCATGGCGTGCGCCGCGGCCGTGCCGTGCGCCGCGGCCGCGTCGCGCGCGGCGAACGCCCCGAGCATCCCGGCCGGGGACAGGCCGAGCAGCAGCTCGGGGCTCAGCTCACGCCGTCGCCGGCCGGAACATACCGCGCACTTGCCGATGTGCCGCTCGAGTCGCTTGCGCAATGGGACGGTCAGCTGGCCGTCCCAGCCGGTGAGCAGCGCGTGCAGCGCCTGGCAGTCCATGCGGCCGGAGCGCGCCACGAGGAGCACGCCAAGGGACGCCTCGAGCTGGCGGCGCGCCCGCGAGAGCAGTGCGTGCGCGTGGTTGCGGGACACACCGAGCACCATGGCGACCTCGCCGGCGTCGAGGCCGTGCCACACCTGCGTGATGACGTCGCGCTCGGCGGGACCGAGGCCGCCGAGCGCGTCCTGCAGCAGCGCCCGGATGAGCGCTCGCTCTGCCTCGGCGCTGACATCGACGGTCTCGTCCGGGCGTTCGGCGTCGTCGGCGAGCTCAGATGCCGCTTCCCGGGACCTGAGCCTGCGCAGGCACTCGTTACGCGCCACGGCGTAGAGCCAGGGCCGCAGCCGCTCCGGATCGCGCAGCCCCGCCAGGCGGGAGGCGGCGATGACGAACGTGTCCTGCACCGCGTCAGCGGCATCTGCCGGCTCGCGCAGCAGCGACCGGCAGTAGCTGTACAGACCGTCCGCGTACCTGTCGTAGGCGACGGCGAGACCATCCGGATCGCCGGCCACGATGGACGCGACAACGTCGCTGTCACCCATCTGCTCACCGTAGTGGCTCGATAGCGGTCGCGTCATAGGCCGGAAAAGAACGCCTCGAGGTCTGCCGCGCTGACACCGGACAGCTGGCCGCTATTCGTGAACGGCCCGTTGTGGCCGACCACGAGCGTGAACACAGTGCCGGACGGGCTGACCGTTACCTGCCGCCCCGAAGCCCCATGGCTCGCCGTGATCAGCACCGTCACCTCCTGGCCTTCGGCCAGCGTTCCCGAGGACGGCTGGACGCCGACGAAGCCGAAGCCCCCGGACACCCCGATCGACCAGCTGACGGGGCCGCCCTGCGCGACGAGCGTGATCGTGGCGCCGTCGCCGGACGGGACGAACAGCTGACCGCCGTCCGGGTTCACCGACAGCGTGCCTGGACTCGGCGGCGTAGGCGACGGCGTCGGTGACGGCGTGGGCGACGGCTTCGGGCTTGGCGGGGTCGGCTTCGGCGCTGGCGTTGTCGGCGCTGGCGTTGTCGGCACCGGTGTGGTCGGCACCGCCGTGGGCGCCGTGACCGGCGCCTGCGACGGCGACGCCGTGGTCGGTTTCGGCCTCGGCGTGGGTGACGTGCTCCGCGTGGTCGCTGACGGCGCCGCCCGCGACGCCGCGGCGGTGGTCATCCCCGTGCTCGGCAACGCGACCGCGGCCGAGGCCTGCGCGGTGGTGGACCCGGCGCCCGGCGACTGGGCGCCCGCCAGCTTGGTGGGCGCGGAGTTCCCGGTCAGCGCGAACGCGATCGCTCCAGCGATGATGGCGAGCAGCACGCCCGCCGCCACGGCGGTCTGCCGCTGCGGCGAGGCGCGCATGGCCTTGCCACCTGAGTGCTGTACCCCGCCCGCCTCGCGGGCGTGCACTGGCTTGGGGAAGCCGTCCCGCTCGAACGCGCCGGCCCGGCCGAGCACCGCGGCCTGGTGGGCGAGCGCGCTCGGGGCCTGGCCCTTGGCCAGCGCGAGCGTGTGCGCTTTGAGCTCGGCGGGCGGACCAGCCTCGAAGCGGAAGCTCTCGGCCGCCGCGGCGACGAGCGCCGCGCCGGGGGACAGGCCGAGCAGCATGGCCGGGCGCAGCTCGTACAGCCGCCGGGCTTTGCAGGTGGAACACTGCTCGATGTGCCGGTGCAGCCGCTTGCGCAGCAGGATGGTCAGGTGGCCGTCCCAGCCGGCGAGCATGGCGGCGAGGTCCGCGCAATCGCGCTGCCCGGCGCGGCTGACGAGCAGCACGCCCAGGCAGGCCTCGAGCTGGTCGCGGGCACGGGACAGCAGCGCGTGCGCGTGGTTGCGTGACACGCCGAGGACGGCGGCGACCTCTGCGGGCTCGAGCCCCTGGCGCAGTTGCAGCTCGATGGCCTCGCGCTCGCCTGGGTTCAGGCCCTCGGCGGCGCCCTCGAGGAGGGAACGCAGTTCGCCGTGCTCGATGTCCGCCCCGGCGCCGGCGCCGCCATCGGTCACGTCCCGCGCCTCGTCAAGCGGCGACGTCGCCCGCTGCGTCCGCGCGATGCGCAGGCACTCATTCCGCGCGACCGCGTACAGCCACGAACGCAGCCGCTCCGGGTCGCGCAGGCCGCCGAGCCGCGAGGCGGCGACGACGAACGTGTCCTGCACCGCGTCCGCGGCGTCACCGGGATCGCTGAGCAGCGTCCGGCAGTACTTGTAGATGGGGTCGGCGTACCTGTCGTAAGCCTCGGCGAGCCCGGCGGGGTCGCCAGCCACGATGGACGCGACGACCTCGCTGTCGCGCATGTGCTTACGGTAGCGGTGGTTTCCTCCCAGCGATGACGAAGAGACGGCATTGTCGTTTTCCCGATTGAGTTAAATGAGGGCCGGGGACGGATGTGTGCCCCTGTGACCCATCCGTCCCGTTTGCCGCGGAGGCGTCGTCAGCACGCCTGGGCCGTGATGAAGGCCCCCCGCACGCCTTCATCACGGCCTCGGCTCCCTGGCGCGGCGCGGAAGGTGGCCGGCGTGTCCACCTCTCTCACGCCGGCCCGCGCTCCGCCGTTTCCACCCATCGCGTGTATGAGTGCCTGACCCGCCCGCCGCCAACAGCTTTTCCCCGATTTTTCCGAGAATTTTTTACGGGTCGGACTTCCCAGTAGCGTGGGCGGCATGGCGAGCATTTTCGTGACGGGATCGTCGGACGGGATCGGCCAGGAGACCGCGCGGCAGCTGGTGAAGGACGGCCACCGGGTGGTGCTGCACGCCCGCGATGAGGCCCGTGCCGAGGACGCCGCGGAAGCGGTGCCCGAAGCGTCTGGCGTCGCGGTCGGTGACCTGTCGGTCCTCGCCGGCATCCGGCGGACCGCTGAGTCGGCAGGCGCGCTCGGCCCGTACGACGCGGTGATCCACAACGCGGGGGTGGGGAGCGCCGCCGCGCGGCATCTGACGGCCGATGGCTGTGAGCGGATTTTCGCCGTCAACGTGCTCGGGCCCTATCTGCTCACCGCGCTGATGCCGCTGCCGCCGCGGCTGGTGTACCTCAGCTCCGGCCTGGAGGCGGTCGGCCGCGTGCACGTGGATGACCTGCAGTGGGAGCGCCGAGCCTGGAACGGCATGCAGGCCTACAGCGATTCCAAGCTCTACGACGTGCTGCTGGCGTTCGCGGTCGCACGCCGCTACCCGTGGCTGCGCAGCAACGCGGTTGACCCGGGCTGGATCAAGACCAAGCTGGGTGGCCACGGCGCGACGCATGAGCTTCCCGTCGGCGCGCAAACCCAGGTCTGGCTCGCCACCAGCGACGACCCGGACACCGATGTCACGGGTCGCTTCTTCAAGTGGCGCCGCGACCTGCCAGCCAACCAGGCCGCTTACGACACCGGCCTGCAGGACGCCTTGCTCGCCGCGTGCGCCCGGCTCGCCGGGACCGCACTGCCTGACTAGCCCGTCCTCGCCCGCGAGGCGATCGGCGCGGCCGCTGCAGTTACAGGGTCGTGTCGCCAGATTGCCCCGCGGGTACACCGTGACTCGTGATTCCGCCGCACATGAGCGATCCAGCGACATGAGCACCATGCGCACGAGCACATGAGAACGGAGAAGCCGTGAGCGAAACGGGCCAGAAGGTCGTCATCGTCACGGGCGGCTCGCAGGGAATCGGCGCCGGCCTCGTCGACGGATACCGGCAGCGAGGCTGGGCGGTGGTGGCGAATTCACTCCATATCGAGCCGTCGGCCGACCCGAACGTCCTCGCGGTCGAGGGCGACGTGTCCGACCAGACCACGGCCGACCAGATCATGAGCCAGGCCCTTGCTCGCTTCGGGCGCGTCGACACCCTCGTCAACAACGCGGGCATTTTTCTCGCCAAGCCATTCACCGACTACACCGCGGAGGATTACGCGCTGGTCACCGGCGTCAACCTCACTGGATTCTTCTGGCTGACCCAGCGCGCCATCGGCCAGATGCTGAAGCAGCACAGCGGCCATGTCGTCAACATCAGCGCCAGCGTCGCGGAGAGCGCGGACTCCGCCGAGCCAACCGCGCTGGCCGCGCTGACGAAGGGCGGCCTGGCAGCGGTCACCAGGTCGCTGGCCGTCGAGTACGCTTCCCGCGGTATCCGCGTCAACGCCGTCGCGCCAGGCATCATCCAGACCCCGCTGCACCCGCCCGAGTCCTACACGCCTGAAGCGCTCGCCGGCCAACTGCCCCCGCTCGGGCGCGTGGGCCAGGTCAGTGACGTCGTGGACGGCATCTTGTACCTGGAGTCCGCGCCGTACGTCACCGGACAGGTCCTGAACATCGACGGCGGCCGGACCGCCGGTCACTGAGCGTGTGTCACTACGCCTGGAGCCCGGAAGGCGGTTAGCCTCACAGCAGCCGCTCGCTATTCAAGGGTCAGGGAGGACGAGATGAGGGCTGCGGTGTTGCACGCCATCGGGGAGCCACTGCGTATCGAGGAGGTGCCCACCCCGCATCCGGGCCCAGGGCAGGTGCTGGTGAAGATCGCCGCCGCGGGAGTGTGTCACTCCGATTTGCATCAGCAAGACGGGAGTGTGCCGCCGCATCGTATCCCCCTGATCCTGGGGCACGAGAACGCCGGCTGGGTCGCCGGGCTCGGGCAGGGCGCCGCGGGCTTCGCCGAAGGAGACCCGGTCGTGGTCTACGGCGGGTGGGGATGCGGCCATTGCCGCTTCTGCCTGGGCGGCCAGGAGCAGCTGTGCGACGGCACGCGGTGGGGGGGCCTGGGGCCGGACGGCGGCTACGCCGAGTACCTGCTCGTCCCGGCAACCCGCCACCTGCTGCCGGCCGGCAGCCTGGATCTTGTCAAGGCGGCGGGCCTGACGGATGCGGGCCTGAGCTCGTACCGGGCGGTGAAGAAGGCCCTCCCGAACCTGATTGCCGGCACCGCGGCCGTGGTCATCGGGGCCGGGGGACTGGGACAGTACGGCATCCAGTACCTGAAGCTCATGACCAGCGCCACCGTGATCGTGGTGGAGACCTCTCCGGTCAGGCGGCAGCTGGCGCGCAGCCTCGGCGCCGATCACGCCCTCGACGGGTCCGTCGCCGGCCTGCATGAGCAGATCCGCGAACTCAGCGGCGGCGAGGGTCCGGTGGCGGTCCTGGACTTCGTCGGCATCGACGCGACGATGAGGCTAGGCCTGGCCTCGCTGGCCCGGCAGGGGCTGTTCGTGCTCGTCGGGCTCGCCGGCGGGAGCGTGCCGGTGACGTTCTTCGGCCAGGCATCCGAAGTCGCCGTCACCTCCAGCACCTGGGGAAGCCGCAACGACCTGGCCGAGGTGATCTCCCTGGCGCAGGCAGGCAAGCTCACGGCAGCGACAGAAAGCCATCGGCTCGACGACATCAACGAGGTCCTGGAACGCCTCGAGCACGGCCTCGTCGACGGACGCGCTGTGGTCGTGCCCTGAACCGGCCGGTCAACGGCCACCCGGCAGCTGTCCCGCCTTTTCCACGAAGGCCCGCTGCAGGATGGCCGTATCGCCGCTCACCGCTCCCGTGGCCGGGTCAGAGTCGCGTTCGCCGATGAACTGCAAGGTCACCGGGTCGAAGATCCACTCGTCGCGACCTCCGCTGTCCGTATAAGCGATCGCGACGCCGGTCTGTCCCGCCGCGTTTGTCGTCCGGCCGGCCAAGGTGACGCCGGGAATGAGCGCCGCCGCGCGGTACAGCGCGGCGGCGGTGCGCGGCGGGACGATCATCTCGCGGATGAGATCGCCGATGGTGGTGAAGGCCTCGCCGTCAGGCCCCTGGGCCTGCCCCTCACCCTGAGTCTGCGCGTAGATGAGGCTGAGCAGGGCGCGGGGATCTGTCGGCAGCGACTGCAGCAGCCGGTAGGTGGGGTCGTTGAGGCTGCCCTTTCCGCACCCCGCGAAGTGCGAGCCTGGCGGCGGCGGCACGACCTTCCCGTTGGCGACCGGGTAGGCGCTCAGCGGGGTGCTCTGGCCGTCCTCGATGAGCAGGCCCGTGGTGCAGAGGTTGGCCACGGGCAGCCAGACCTGGCGCTCGTGCGGCGCGGCCATCGTCATCGTCTGGTGGCCGCCGACGCCGGTGTAGACGGCGAAGGCGACCTCGCTGCGGATGTACATGAACTCGCCATCCCGCACGTGCTGGCTCGGCTGCCGCCCGGCCGCGTAGGCGATCTTGGCGAGCAGCGCGGCCGCCTGCGGGGTAGCGCCGCCGGGGGACGAGCCTACGCCGGCGATGAGGACGCCGGCCCCGGACGCCACGCCAACGGCGCACGCACCCGCCAGAGCCGCCAGCCGCGAGCGCCGCACCCAGTGCCGCCGCGGAACCACGACGGTGGTCGCCGTCTCGCGCCGGAACTCCGCGAGCATGTGACCCTTGACCTCCCGCGCACGCTCCACCGGGAGGTCCCGTGCCGCTGGAGCGGGTAGCAGGAGCGCCAGGTCGCTGATCTCGTCGCCGCTCATCGGGTGCCTCCATGCGCTGATCGTGCTGCCGTCGTGCCGTCACTGAGTAGCTGTTCGCCGCCGCGATCGGGTTCCACAGCGCCTTCGGCCGGCGACGGCGCGGCGTCGTGCCGCCGCCGGTCGCCGGCCAGCTCGCGCAGCTTCCGCCGCGCCCTGGACAGCCGCGACCGCACCGTGCCGACCGGGACGCCGAGTGCGCGTGCCGCGGCCGCGTAGTCCAGTTCCGACCACACGCACAGCGCGACCACGTCCTGCTCGGCGGGTCTGAGACCGGCGAAGGCGGCGCGCACGGCCGCCAGCCGGGCCGCGTCGTCGATGCGCTGGGCCAGTTCCTCGGCGAAATCCGGCGCGGCGGCCGGCTCGGGCAGCCTGGCGATCGCGGCCTGATGCCGCCGGGACGCCCGGGAGAAGTTACGGACGACGTTGACCGTGACTCCCATCAGCCAGGGACGCAGCGAATCTCCGTCGGGCTCCACCCGGGCGCGCAGCCGCCAGGCTTCCAGGAAGGTCAGCGAGACGATTTCCTCGGCTTCATGCCAGCTCCCGGTCAGCCGGAACGCGAGGTTGTAGACAGCGCGCGAGTGCTCGTCGAACAGCAGGCCGAAGGCGTCAGGGTCGCCATCGCGCACCCGGCCGCGCAGGCTTGGCTCCATACACCTGCCCTGTCCGCTCAGCGCCGGCTGGTTCCCGCTCCCGGGGTGCCTACCACCCGTCCAGGTGCGCTGGCAGTTCGGCGAGGCGGCCGATGATCGCGTCCGGTACGACGCCGTCGTGTGGCGGCACCTCGCTGTGCGGGATCAGCACCGCGCGCATGCCGAGCCGCTTCGCGCCGAAGATGTCGTCGTACGGACGGTCGCCGACGAAGACACACGACCCCGGCTCGGTCACCCCGACGGCCGCCATGGCCGCGCGGAACGCCTCCGGGTGCGGCTTGGTCCACGGAATCTCGCTGGTGTACACGGCGCCGTCGATCAGGCTGAACACCTCGTCCCTGATGAACACCAGTTCGTGGGCGCTGCGCGGCCACATCGTGTTGGAGAGCACGCCGATCCTGATGTCGCGGGCCCGCAGTTCGCGCAGCAGCGGCGCCACGTCCGGATCCGTATAGGTGTGCGGCGCCCACGTGCGGAAGTACGTGGCAAGGAACGTCTCATCCGGGCGCACCCCAGCACGCGCGAAGACATGCTCAAGGGTGGCGCTGACCTGCGTTGTCTCCGACTGCCGCCAGAGGTCGAATTCCGCCTGGCGGATCGTTTCCGCGATCGCGGCGGCATCGTCGGCCGGGAAATGCGGCGCGCACACTTCCCGCCATAGCGCCCCGTGATCGATCGTGTGCCACGGGGTCAGCGTGCCGCCCCAGTCGAAGATAACCGCTTGTACCGCCATGAACCGAATCGTACGGACTCAGCCAGCCCAACCTCGCCCCTACTGGGCGCCTTGCGGAGTCAGCGGCACTCGGGCGATCCCGTCCGGCATGCGTACCAGCGACTCGATCATGGCCACTGCCCCTGGGGTCGCCTGGCCGGTGGAGATGCCCATCAGCCCGCCGTTGCCGGTCTGGTACCGGACCACGCGGTCGCAGCCGCCGAGTTCCACGTAGATCACGGGGGACTTTGACCCTTCACCGCCGACCACCGCGAACATCGGATGCGGCAGCGTGCACAGGTTCGTGCCCCTGGCGCCGGTCAGGCCGGAAAGCAGCGCGTTCTCGGTCGAGCCGGTGACTGTCGTGCCCCGCACGAACTGCGCCGTGGTCGTGGCGGCGCTCGCGGAGTACACGCAGATCCGCAGCGACGCGGGCGCCGCGGCGTAGACCGCCCCGCCCGCCGACGGCCGCGGCGAGCCCGACGCGAGGAACGGGTCGTTGTACGCGGGCGCGCAGCCGCTGGCGACCTGCTGCTGGGTCTCGATCTGCGAGATCAGGTGCACGGAGACCGTGTGCCATGACAGCCCGGCCAGTGCGACGAGCACCTGCTGCTGCGTCAGGCCGCAGCCGGTCACAGGCAGCCGCGGGATGATCGTCTTGCCGTCAGCGCCGACGAGTGCGATCTGCGGCGGCTGCATCGCGATCTGCGGGCACATGATGCCCGGGCTGGTGTGTCCCGGCGGATTGTGCAGCGCTGTCGTGAGCGACGCCAGGTTCTTGTCAGCGCGCTGGAGCGTCGCGGTCAGCCATTCGCCCTTGCCCGGGATCGTCTGCTCACTCGTCACGCACCGCAACACGGCGACGGGAACGAACGTGGCGGGCAGCGCCTCGTGCACGGCGTTCGCCGGCCAGCCCGTGCACCCCGGCTGTCCGGGCGCGACGGTCCCGCCTGTCGTGGTGGGCGCTGGCGTGGCGGTCACCGGCGCGGGGCTCGTCGCCGTGCCCTTCCCGGACGTTCCGGACGTTCCGGCTCCGCCGGGTGTGCCGGATCCGCCCGATGTCACCGTCCCGCATCCGGCGGCGAAGGTGACCAACGCGAGCAGGGGGATTGATGCGAGCAGCGTGACCCGGCTGGCCCGCGTGCGTCGTGTAAACATATGGGTGCCTCGATTCAAGCCGACACCCCTTAGACGGCGCCCGGCCCCCCAGCGGTTTCATGAGCGCCAATATTCGCATCTCGGCTAGTTCCCCGTGGCTAGCCGCCATGAACTGTATGTTACGAGGCTTCAGTTTCACCGGCCTGGAGGCCAAACTAGGTGGTGTGCACGACTATGACCTGCTGGTAATCGGCTCGGGCCCAGGCGGCCAGAAGGCGGCCATCGCGGCCGCGAAGCTTGACCGGCGGGTCGCCGTCGTCGAGCGTCCGGACATGCTCGGCGGAGTGTGCCTCAATACAGGGACGATTCCGTCCAAGACCCTTCGCGAGGCGATCCTCTACCTCACGGGCGTCGATCAGCGAGAGATATACGGACAGTCCTACCGGGTCAAGGACGAGATCACGATCGCCGACCTGACCGCCCGCACCCGGCACGTGGTGACCAGGGAAAACGACGTCGTCCGCAGCCAGCTCACCCGCAACCGCGTCGCGATCATCCCGGGCACCGCGCGGTTCACAGGACCGCACGAGGTCGAAGTCGACGACGGCGGCGGGCGCCTGCGGAAAGTCACCTCGGACAACATCGTCATCGCGACCGGCACCACGCCGGCCCGCCCGGACAGCGTCGCCTTCGACGACAAGACGATCATCGACTCCGACGGCATCATCCACCTGGAGCGGGTGCCGCGCTCGATGGTGGTGGCCGGCGCCGGCGTGATCGGCATCGAGTACGCGTCGATGTTCGCCGCCCTCGGGACCAAGGTGACCGTGGTGGAGCGGCGCGACCGCATGCTCGAGTTCTGCGACGACGAGGTCGTCGAGGCGCTCAAGTATCACCTGCGCGACCTCGCCGTGACGTTCCGCTTCGGCGAAACGGTCGCCGGCGTCGAGTCCCACCCCGATGGCGCGATTGCGCTGCTGCGCAGCGGGAAGAAGATCCCGGCCGATACCGTCCTGTACTCGGCGGGCCGCCAGGGCATGACCGCCGGCCTGAACCTCGAAGCGGCCGGGCTGGCCGCCGACGACCGGGGCCGGATCACGGTCGACGAGTGCTACCGCACGCAGGTGCCGCACATCTACGCGGTGGGTGACGTCATCGGCTTTCCCGCGCTCGCCGCGACATCGATGGAGCAGGGCAGGATGGCCGCGCACCACGCCTGCGGCGAACCGGAGAGCACCGCGGAGGTGCCGCAGCCGATCGGCATCTACAGCATTCCCGAGATCAGCTTCGTCGGGCGCACAGAAGACCAGCTGACCGACGCGTGCGTGCCGTTCGAGGTGGGCGTGTCCCGCTACCGCGAACTCGCGCGCGGGCAGATCCTCGGCGACTCCTACGGCGTGCTCAAGCTGCTGGTCTCGCCCGTGGACCGCAAGCTGCTCGGCGTGCACGTGTTCGGCACCGGGGCCACCGAGCTCATCCATATCGGCCAGGCCGTGATGGGCTGCGGCGGCACGGTCGACTACCTCGTGGACGCCGTGTTCAACTACCCCACCCTGTCGGAGTCCTATAAGGTCGCCGCCCTCGACGCGACCAACAAGATGCGGCAGGTCACCCGCATCTCTGCTGACTAGTGCGGAGCTGACTAGTGCGGAACGGAACCCCGAAGCGTACCGATATGTCCGCCATGTGTTCAGTCTCACACTGGTGCCCGGAGCCCGGTCTATCGATGGAATAGGCGGTGTGGCAAAATAGTTGCCACATAGCAAGCGTGCTCCGGGGTCGGTGAAACTCCGAACCGGCGGTAAAAGTCCGCGACCCGGCCGCTACCGCGGCTGGCTGATCCGGTGAAATTCCGGGACCGACGGTTAAAGTCCGGATGGGAGGCAGCACGCGCGCGGCCGGCCCTGGCTGGCCGTGCACCCGGCGACGTCTCGCACCGCGGGGCGGAACCGCCGGGGCACGGACATCATGGCCTACCGCGTCCCCCCGGAGCATGGACCGGGAGGAGGACGCGGGTGTTCACGGGCATCGTGGAGGACCTCGGCGAAGTCGAGGCTGTCGAGCATCTCGGCGACTCCGCCAGGGTAACCATCCGCAGCGCGCTCGTCAGCCAAGACGCCAGCCCCGGCGATTCGATCGCGGTCAACGGCGTCTGCCTGACCGTCACAGGGCTTACCGGCGGCCCCCTTGGCGCGGACGACCTTCCGGGCACCACCGGCCCGAGCACCCCCGGCACGCGGGCACAAGCCCCAGCTAACAAGGACGGCGCCGTTCCGCGAGCGCCGCGCGGTTTCACGGCCGACGTCATGGGCGAGACGCTCAAGCGATCCAGCCTCGCCGGGCTCGTCCCCGGCGCGAAAGTCAACCTGGAGCGCTCGGTCCGCCTCGAAGACCGGCTCGGCGGCCATCTCGTCCAAGGCCACGTCGACGAGACCGCCACGATCACTCGCCGCGAGCCGCAAGAGCACTGGGAGATCGTCCGCATCACCCTGCCCCCCGCGCTGGCCAGGTATGTCGTGCACAAGGGCTCCATCACAGTCGACGGCATCAGCCTGACAGTGTCCGCGATCGGGCAAACCTGGTTCGAGGTGAGCCTGATCCCCGAGACGCTCAAGCGCACCACGCTCGGCACGAAACAGCCAGGCGACACGGTCAACCTGGAGGTCGACGTGATCGCGAAGTACGTGGAGAAGCTCATCGCAGGAGGCGCCAGGTGACCGCCCAGACCGCGCAGACCCAGGACAACGACGCGGCCGTCCCGCTCGACGACGTCACCCGCGCGATCGCGGACATCGCCGCGGGCCGCCCGGTCGTCGTGGTAGATGACGCCGACAGGGAGAACGAGGGCGACATCATCATCGCCGCGAGCAAGGCCACCCCCGAGCTGCTGGCGTTCATGATCCGCTACACCAGCGGCGTGATCTGCGCCCCCATGCTCGGTGAGGACCTGGACCGGCTGCAGCTCCCGCTGATGACCACCCAGAACAACGAGCACATGCGCACCGCGTTCACCATCACCGTGGACGCGCGCGACGGCGTGACCACTGGCATCTCCGCCCAGGACCGGACGACCACGATCACCAGGCTCACCGACCCCAGTGCCCAGGCACAGGACTTCGTGCGACCCGGGCACATCTTCCCGCTCCGCTACGCCGAAGGCGGCGTGCTCGTCCGCCAGGGCCACACAGAGGCGGCGGTCGACCTGGCCAGGCTCGCGGGGCTGCCGCCCGCCGGCGTGCTCGCCGAGGTGGTCAACGACGACGGCACGATGACGCGCCTGCCGAAACTCCGTGAGTTCGCCGACGAGCACCGCCTCGCGCTGATCTCGATCGAACAGCTCGTGGACTACCGCCGCCGCACCGAGCGGCTGGTCACCCGGGTCGCGCAGACGCAGATCCCGAACGCCCACGGCCGCTGGCGCGCCTACGGCTACCGCAGCGACATCGACCACGCCGAACACGTCGCGCTCGTCCTCGGCGACATCGGCGACGGCACGGACGTCCTGACCCGGGTGCACTCCGAATGCCTCACCGGCGATGTCTTCGGCTCCCAGCGCTGCGACTGCGGGCCCCAGCTCGAGGCCGCCATGGGCAAAATCGGCGAGCGCGGCCGCGGTGTCGTCCTCTACCTGCGGGGCCACGAGGGCCGCGGCATCGGGCTGCTCAGCAAGCTGCAAGCCTACGAACTGCAAGACGGCGGCGCCGACACCGTGGACGCGAACCTCGAGCTCGGGCTGCCCGTGGACGCCCGCGAGTACTCGGTGGCCGCGCAACTGCTCGCCGACCTCGGCGTCCGCTCGGTCCGCCTGCTCACGAACAACCCCGCGAAGGTGGACGCCCTCGCCGCGCACGGCTTCGGCGTCACGCGCATCCCGCTGCCGCCGCTGCCCACGCCGCACAATCTGCGGTATCTCACCGCGAAGCGGGACCGCTTGGGGCACAAGATAGAAAACATCGGTATCCCGAACGGACACATGGTTCCAGCCTCGAAGATCGTTCCTGTCGCGGGAGAGAAAGCCGGATGAGCGGAGAAGGGCGCCCGCAGCTCCAGACTGTGGATGCCGCTGACCTGACGCTGGCCATCGCGGGCACGCGATGGCACACGGAGATCACCGATACCCTGGTCGAGCGCGCCACCGCCGCGGCCAAGGCGTGCGGCGTCGAGGACCTGCTCGTGGTCCGGGTCGCGGGCGCTGTCGAGCTACCCGTCGTCGCCGCGGAGCTCACCAGGCACTATGACGCGGTGGTCTGCCTCGGCGCCGTCATCCGCGGCGGGACGCCGCACTTCGAGTACGTCTGCGACGCGGTGACCGCCGGCCTCACCCGGGTCGCCCTCGACGCCGGAACCCCGATCGGTAACGGCGTGCTAACGTGTAACACGGTCGAGCAGGCCCGCGACCGGTGCGGGCTGCCCGGCAGCAGCGAGGACAAGGGATGGGGGGCAGTAGTGGCAGCGCTCGACACCGCGCTCCTGCTGCGCTCGATCCGCTGCGGCAAAGGCCCCAACACTCAGCGTCCCAAGAACACTCAGCGACATTAACAGCGCCACGTCACGGCATTCGGCCCGCCCAGTGTCTTCCTACAGGCACGCGTGACGTCGGCGCGTTTTCACGCGCGGGTTACCTCCCATCCCCACGGACGAAAGAGACTTAACCCATGCTGTCGCTGGTACTGCCCAAGGGCTCGCTGGAAAAAGCCACCCTCGACCTGTTCGACGCCGCCGACCTGACCGTGCTGCGGGCTTCGGAACGCGATTACCACGCCTCGATCGACGACCCGAGGATCGACCGGGTGCGCATCCTGCGCCCGCAGGAAATCCCCACCTACGTCGAGCGCGGCCTGTTCGACCTCGGCATCACCGGGCGTGACCTGATCACGGAGGCTGGATCAGAGGTCGTCTCCCTCGGCGAACTGCAGTACTCCAAGGTCACGTCCAACCCGGCGCGCATCGTGCTGGCGGTGCCGCAGGACGCGCCATGGCGGTCGGTCACCGACCTGCCGGAGGGAACCCGGATCTCCACCGAGTACCCGGAGCTGACGAAGCGCTTTCTTGACGAGCGCGGCGTCAAGGCGGTGGTGATCCGCTCGTACGGGGCAACCGAGGCTAAAGTGCCGGACATCGTGGACGCGATCGTCGACCTGACCGAGACCGGATCGTCGCTGCGCAAGAACGGCCTGCGCATCCTGGACACGCTGCTGACCAGCTACACCGAGCTGATCACGAACAGCGCCGCGTATGCCGACGCGCAGAAGCGGGCCGCGATGGAGGACATCGCACTGCTCCTTCGCGGCGTGATCCGCGCGCGCGGCAACGTGCTGCTCAAGCTCAACGTCCCGGCCACGAAGCTGGCGGCCGTCACCGAGATGCTGCCGGCGATGTCGTCGCCGACGATCACGACGCTGGCCTCTGGCAACATGAACGCGGTCGAGACCGTGGTCCCCAAGCGCGGCGTCAACACGCTCATCCCCGCTCTCAAGGCAGCCGGCGCGCAGGACATCCTCGAGATCCCGATCTCCAAGATCGTCGAGTAAGCCTCGGCCCTCGGGAAGTCCCAGCGGTACTACCGGGCATAGCGGGTACTCCCATAGCGTTGCTAGCAACCAGGCGGATCCTTGAGGTGGGCTGTGCGCGACATTCTGAATACGATCACCAAGTGGTGGGAAGCGGACCAGGCTTTTGGCCTGGCTACCGTAGTGCGGACGTTTCGCAGCGCGCCGCGCGACCCCGGGGCCGCGCTCGCGGTTGCCGCAGGCGGTGAAGTAATCGGCAGTGTGTCCGGTGGCTGCGTCGAGGGCGCCGTGTACGAGCTGTCCACCGAGGTGACGGCCAGCGGCGAGCCGGTGCTGCAGACCTACGGAGTGAGCGACGACGACGCGTTCGCCGTGGGCCTTACCTGCGGCGGGATCCTGGACATTTTCGTTGAGCCGGTCAGCAGGCAGACATTTCCCGAACTCGGGGAGATCGCCGCGGCGGTGGAGCGCGGCGAGCCCGTGGCGGTGGCGACCGTGATCTCCGGGCCCGGGCAGATCGGGGCGCGCCGCGTGATCTGGGGCGACATCGGCAAGACGAGCACCGGCACCCTCGGTGCGGGGGATCGGCTTGACGCGGCTGTCGACGACGACGTCCGGGGCATGCTGGCGCAGGGGCTGACCGATACACGGCACTACGGCGAGCACGGGGAGCGGCGCGGAGACGAGCTGGCCGTGTTCGTGAACTCGTTCGCGCCGCCGCCGCGGATGCTGGTGTTCGGAGCGATCGACTTCGCCGCGGCGGTAGCCCGGGCGGGCAAATTCCTCGGGTATCACGTGACCGTCTGCGACGCGCGGCCGATCTTCGCCACCCGGTCCCGCTTCCCTGACGCTGATGAGGTTGTCGTCGACTGGCCGCACAGGTTCCTGGCCGGCGTCGAGGTGGACGCCCGCACGGTGATCTGCGTGCTCACCCACGACCCGAAGTTCGACGTGCCCGTCCTCGAGGTCGCGCTACGCACCCCGGCAGGCTACATCGGCGCGATGGGCTCGCGGCGCACCCACGAGGACCGTCTCGAGCGGCTGCGCGCCGTCGGCATGACCGAGGCCGAACTGGCAAGGCTGCGCTCCCCGATCGGCCTCGACCTGGGCGCCAGGACCCCGGAGGAAACCGCCGTGTCGATCGCCGCCGAACTGATCCAACTCCGCTGGGGCGGCACCGGCCGCGCCCTAACCGACACAGCGGGCCGCATCCACCACGAGACCCTCCCCGCCTAGCCCACCACCACGCCCACGCCACCAACACTCCGCAGTAACCCCGGACGCAACTGCGCCGTCCAGGCAGGCAACGGCTCGCAGATACCCCGGATGCAAGTGCGCCGTCAAGGCGCAGCCGGGGGGTCCGGGGGGTCGCCCCCCCGGGCAAACATTGCAACCACCCAACGGCTTCCGGGGGTCTGTAAG
>Ga0335073_10001968_pt1 | contig 28026 bp, 21 predicted proteins | sample Lox_Sample_22_FD_207093 | JGI IMG/M metagenome (GOLD analysis project Ga0335073, IMG submission 207093) | Soil microbial communities from Loxahatchee National Wildlife Refuge, Florida, United States - Lox_Sample_2.2 | ecosystem: Environmental > Terrestrial > Soil > Wetlands | place: USA...
AATAGCTCTCCAGCATCACCGGAACCTGTGGTCACAAAAGTTCACTTCCCCGGCGATACTCGAACTATTATCGGGGCGTATTCGGGCTTTTGGGAGCGCTGTGGGGTCTATCCCGAACTTGATCAAATCCACCATCGTGACTAGTTCAGGCCGCCGTCTCGTGATCGAAGCTAGATTTGAAATCTAGCTCAATAATCCCTACCGAGGCCAGCCGACGCCTACCGTAGCGACCCGATCCAGCTGCGTGCCAATCGTCCACGGCGTCGGCCTCATCACCGCTGCCAGACGCACCGGAGGCATGCCTACGGCTGTGACTGGCCTCTTCTTGGCCACGGATCCGCGATTCCAGGGCAGCGCTCAATCCTGGCCTGGAACCATGCCGACGCACAGCTAAGCCGCGGCGAACCACCTCACGGACGTGACCGTCACGATACCGCCCATCGGGATCACGACGACGTTCCATGTCCCGCTTGACGGGACCACGAGCCGGACCGGCGACTGGTCGACCGCCCCGCCGTAGCCACGGAACCCGCTCACGTCCCCGCCTTCGAGCTTGCGCAGGTTCGCGTCGTCGGCGAGGAATACTTCCGACGCGGACCCGCTCAGCACGACCTCGACCACTGTGCCGCTCTTCAGGTAATCCAGTCGGCTCTTCACGAACTCACCCATGAAGGTCTCCTCGCCCTCGGCGAATCACACCAGTGTAAGTATGACTTCGCCACCGCAATGCTATCGGATGGACGTGGTAGGGCGATCACTCTCAGCGGCTCATGCTCCGAGCCGTGGTCGACGCGATGACCGGCCGGAGCGGATACCATGGGCGGCATGTGGCCCCGGCACACCGGGCCCCGACCTTCGGAGACGCCGATGCGTATCCTTCCCGCCGTCGCGCCCACGCGCGAGCAGTTGAGGATCCTCGCGGACACCAAGCCGGGTTTCGTTCTCATCCGCGGCGCGGCCGGCAGCGGCAAGACCACTACCGCGCTCCTGCGCTTGCGTCAGCTATGTGATACGCGGCTGTTGCGCCACGAGCGCCTGGGTCTGACCAGCCCGGTCCGCGTCCTGGTGCTGACCTACAACAGGACCTTGGAGGGCTACATCGCCGAACTGGCGCGGCAACAGGTTGCGGGACACCGGTACCTGCAGCTGGAGGTGCGCACGTTCGGCAAGTGGGCGGTCGACCTTCTCGGCGGCGCGGACATCCTTGACCGCGACGGCACCGCGCGGCTGCTGCGACCCTACCTCGCCGCGCTGCCCTGGGCCTCCGCCTTCACCATGGAGGAAGTCGAGTACCTGCTCGGCCGGTTCGAGCCGGCCGGCCTGGATGCCTACTTGACAGCCAAGCGGGAAGGTCGCGGCACGACCCCGCGCGTCGAGCAGGCGCTGCGCCGTCGCCTGCTCGATGAGGTCGTGGCCCCTTACACCGAGGCTAAGAAGCGCGACGGCGTGCTGGATTGGAACGACATTTCCGTCGCGGCTCGGGACGTAACCGATGTGCCGCCGTGGGACGTGGTCATCGTGGACGAGGCCCAGGACTTCTCTGCCAACCAGGTCCGCGCGGTACTCGCGCACCTGGCCGATTCGTTCTCGGTGACCTTCGTGATGGACGCGATGCAACGGATCTACCCCCGGTACTTCACGTGGGCCGAGGCCGGCGTCGACAGGTTCGCCAACGTGTACACGCTGAAGGAAAACCACCGTAACACCAGGCAGATCGCGGCCTTCGCGCGGCCGATCATCGAAGGGCTGGCGGTCGAGGACGACGGCGCTCTGCCGGACCTTGATGCGTGCACCAAGGAGGGGACGCTGCCGGTCGTCGTGGCGGGTAAGTACAGCAGCCAGATCGATTTCATCTTGGCCCGGCTGCTCGCCACCGTCGACTTCGGCAGCGACTCAGTCGTCTTCCTCCAGCCCCGGGCTGGCAAGTGGTTCAGCTACCTGCGCGGCCGGCTGCGCGTGGCCGGGCTGCCGTGGACGGAGCTGACCCGGGCCAGCGTCTGGCCGACCGGGCCGGAGGCGATCGCGCTGTCAACGGTGCATAGCGCCAAGGGCCTCGAGTTCGACCATGTCGTCATCCCTGGGCTCAACGCCCAGGTGACTCCCCACGGCGGGGGCGATGGCGATGCCCAGTATGACGCGCTGCGCCGCCTCATCGCCATGGGCGTGGCCCGCGCGCGCAAGTCGGTCATCGTCGGGTTCAAGCCCGATGACCCGTCGGCGGTGCTGAGCCTGCTCAAGCCCAACACCTTCGAGCTGGTGACGCTATGAGCGCCCTCGAGGCCCGGTTCGCCGAGGCGGTGGCGGCCTACACCGCGCAGCGGGGGATCACCGAGGTCTTGCACTTCACGACCAACTACGGCGCGGTGGGGATCTTGGCCAAGGGCTTCGTCCTGTCCCGTGACCGCTTGGCCAAGGACAAGTACATCGAGCACATTTACACACCGAACTGCCCGACCCGGCACAAGGACAGCGCCTGGACCGACTACGTCAACCTGTCCATCAGCCGGGTCAACAGCCGGATGCTCGGCATATCTGCTGGTAAGTGGCACGCCACTGAGGACCTGTGGTGGGTCGTCCTCGCCTTCGACGCGTCGCTGCTCGCCCACCCTGATGTTCACTTCGTAACCACGAATAACACCTACCGCAACTGCCTCAAACGCGGTACCGGCGCCGAAGGCCTTCAGGCACTGTTCGCTCACTCTGTGGAGTGGGGCTGGCAGGGCAGCCACATCACCCGTTACCCTGGCATGCCTGATGCATGGACGACAGACCCGCAGGCCGAAGTGCTTTACCCCGAGCAAGTACCGATACAGCTCCTCCGCGCAGTCTACGTGCGCGTGGAGGAGCACGCGGATACCGTCCGTAGCTGGTTCCCGATCATGGACGTGCCCCCGGTTCCGGTCGTGTTCCGACCAGATGTATTTCAATGAGTAGCCATATGAATACGCAACGTGCTAGGCGTACGACAGGTTCGATGCTGTGGTCCGCCTGGGCTGACGCACTGGGCTTCATTTCCGAGTTGACCGACGAGGCGGGACTCCGCCGGCGCCTGCGGGGTCAGCCCCTGGCCGAGCCTGTCCAATGGACGCGCCGCGTAGGCGGGAGGTTCGGCGTCGACATGACGCTGCCGGCCGGATGTTACAGCGACGACACGCAGCTTCGGCTCGCCACCGCGCGTGCGGTGCATGGCCGCGGATTCGACGTCGAGGCGTTCGCCCGGATCGAGCTGGCCACGTGGCCTTCCTATGCGCTCGGTGGGGGCCGCGCTTGCAAGGCGGCCGCGGCCCAGATGGCAAAGCCGGGCACGCCATGGTTCGGCAACTTCTACGATGGGTGGCTCAACGCCGGCGGCAATGGCGTGGCCATGCGTATCCAGCCGCATGTATGGGCGGCGGCATATCCGGCTGTGCTGGGACAGCATGTACTCGACGTGCTGGTGAACGGCGTTACCAGCCACGGTCATCCCAGAGCCCTGGTCGGCGCCGTCTTGCATGCGCTGTCGCTCGGCGCGACTCTGCAAGATGGCCAGGTGCCATCCCCTCAGCGGTGGACCGAACTGCTCGACCTCACCGAGCAGGCCGTCAAGCTCATCGATGACCACCCGCAGCTAGGCACACTATGGCGACCCACGTGGGAAACCCAGGCCGACACCTCATTTGCAGGGGCGTGGCGGGAGACCGTTGACGAATGCCGCCAGATGCTGCCCGTAGCTGTCCAGACAGCCAATCAACTGAGAGGCCTGGACGGCCACCTGGCCAGCAACGCTAAAGGCGCGTATGACAACTTCGTCAACGCGCTCGAACTTCGTAACCCTGAAAAACGAGGCAGCGCCACGACGACGGTTATCGCAGCATTGACGCTTGCCGCTGCGGCACCTGCCGACCCCGCCGCCGTCTCACAACTCGCCGCCCGCTTCGTCGGTACCGACACCGACACGATCGCCACGATGGCCGCTGCCTTGATCGGAGCATCCGATACAGCACCCGAAGCCCCGCCCGTACTCGATGCGCCGTACCTCACAGCCGAAGCCATCCGGCTGGCCAACATCGCAGCCGGTCAAGCGACCATGCCGTTCAGCTATCCCGATCTGTTGCACTGGATTCCGCCGCGCACCCAGCTTGACTCGGTCGGCCTAGCGGGTGCATTCCCCGCCCTGGCTGGTCTCGGCTGGCTCGAACTAGTTGAAGAGGCAGAACCTGCGGAAGCCCGCGGTACCAGGTGGCTGTGGATGCAGAGCGACTTCGGCGCCTCCTTCCTTGTCAAGCTGCGGTCCCGGCTACGTGAACTACCGAAGGCTCAGTGGCCGGTCCGGCGGGAACGGCTGGTCGATTCCCTCCCAGGTCACGCCGGACCAAAGGTGTCACCCGACCAGCTCACGCTCTACGAAGATGCGGACATGGCTCAGCCGGTTGCCGAGACGACGGCACCTAACGACGGGACGCAGGTCAGGAACTCCCGTAACTCGGCTCGTGAACCAATAGCAAACCATGATCAGGTCAATGTCGATCAGGTGCTTGACTGGATTGCCCGCCGCGGATTCGCAAACGAAGATATTGGACTTGCCGTGAAGCGCATATCACAGCGCGGCACTGCGGAACAGCTCATAGCCTTCGCCTCACACCTACGTGTCGCGATCCGCAGATCTCCCAAGTAGGTGAGCGTGGCGCGCTAGGCGTCCCGGGCCGCAGCCACCCACGAGGGGGGACCCACAGGCGATACCCGGTATGCAACCGGACACGTCGCTACGCCCCTATTGAATCCGCCCGGATCAGTCGGCCTGAGCTAACCTAAGTGGCGATTTCGATGGGGATGCCGATCTGCGCGGCGATGGGAGTGTAGATATCGGCTGCCACGGCTTCGGTCCGCAGTGAGACGAGAAGCGCATAGCGGACCGGCAGGCCCGCTCGGTCGCGTCGTCTGTTATCTTTCCACCAGCCGCCTACCGGAGTGACGCCAACGTAGCCGCTGTCCGCGAGTTCTGCGCCGGTTCCGTTCCAGATGTCCGCGTGCAGAGAACCGACGTTACGCGTCCGGGCACCGACCTCCCACCGGTCGTCCGGGCTGGGTGCTCGAGGTACTGAGCCCCCCTCCTCCTGCGCCGCCTCATTGCTGATGCGCCGCCGGAATTCGTCGAGGCTCTCCGCCGGCCGCTTGACGTCGAAGCGCAGACCGTGCGACGCGTACCGGTACCTTCCCTGCCAGCCGCGGCTCGACGGATTCGGTTCCACGAAATATGACAGCGTGACCCGGAGCCGCACTCTGGCATCGAACAGGTCGCGGAGCTGCTCTGCAGGCCAGGGAAGGCGATGCAGGCGCAGCCCGCGCATCGCAATTCCATTCCTGTCCGGCTCGAACGGCAGGAACTCATCCTGGATGATCAGCGTGACCGAACTCGATGCGCTCGCGGTGACCCGCTGCTGCGAGGGGGTGCCCCAGCCGTATCGTCGGATGAGCCTGAGACGTTCCTCCTTGGTGCGCGCCGCGTCGATGCGCGAGCGCATTGCAGGCGTCCACTCCGCGGAATGAACGAGCAGCGCGCGGACCGTCTCCGGCCATAGGCTCGGGTAGCTCTCCATGGCGATCGCCGCTAGCCTGGCGGCCTGGGCTGTTGCCGCGCTCGTCGCGTTGGCTGTCGTCAGCAGCCTGAACTCGTTGTTGCTGGTCGTCAACAGGCTGAGATCGTCGTGGGCGTCAGGCAGGCCGCTTGGGGAGATGATCAGGTTGCCGCCTTCGAGCACAACATCGGGCTTTATCGGCCAGGAGCGCCGGAACATCATGGAGGTCCTGCTGAAAGGGGACAACTCTCCGGCCGCGGCCACAGTCGTCCAGCCCCGAAAGTCCGGGCCGGACGGTAGCTGCGTCAACTCGGTATAGGCACCCACGGTCAGCGCGTTCCAGGCCTGGGCTGGACTTTGAACGCTGTTTGTATCCGAGATGTCCAGGTAGTCGCCGCGTCCATGCAGTTCCCATGGGACGTTTCCTGCGCTCACCACGAACAGTCGGGCCGCCCGCGGGTCCGGTTCGGTGAGAAGCTCGATCCCGTTGGAGACCCGCCGGATGTCGGTTCCGAAGGCCAGGGCATCGAGCGACGCTGACCACGACGTGGGACGTCCGTCTGAACCGTTCGGGTCGTCCGCGGTAACCGCCATGGAGAATGTCCGGCGCCGGTTCGGCGCTGCCACTTCGACCCGCGCCGCGGCAGTAGCGCTGATGGTCCCGTACATCGCGGGATCGGTCTTGTCATCATGACTGCCCGGGATGACCTTCACGGACTCGAGTCTGTGGCGCAGCGCCACCCTTTGGCCGCTCTTGAGATCGCCATCAAGATCCTCGAACAGGGCCAGCCCGGCCATCTGCGTCCCATGTCCTGCTTGGTCCGCCGGACCCACGCCATCCAAGGCAGAATCGACGGTGTCGACGGATGCTCGGAGCAGCGGATGAGCGCTCATGAGGCCCGTGTCGAGAACGCACACAGCCGCCGAACGAGCCGGTGCGGAGTCGATCCGGGTTTCCAAGTCTGCGATCAGGTCGCGCCGGAAATAATGATCAAGGTCGAGGATCTCGGACGTGACCCGCGCCTTGTGGAGTTCCCTTGGGATAGCGCTGGTGTTTAGGATTATCCCGAGTTCGCTGGCAGTCGCGCGAACGAGGGTGATCACGTTGTCGGGAAATGCGAGCGTCTCGTTGACAACCGGCCATTCCCGCTCAGCTGCAACCGCCTTGAGCATCTCGCCGGGGTCCTGGTCGCGGGTGAGCCGGGCCAGCCACACTTCCCACCAGCGCGGCTCTTCGGGATCAGGGAAATGGTCTTGTTCCTGCCATAGGTCACGAAGGATCGCCAGCCGCAACTCCGCGATATTGGCTATAAGAGGAAGGTTCCTGGGCTTTCCTGTTCTCGTTTCCTCCGTCGCGTATTGCTCGATCGTGTGGAAGAACTGCCGTACGGCAGCGTACGGGAGCCACAGCACTGCGCGCTCTACCGATTGGTCCGAGGCCGGCTGCACGCTCAGCAGCTTGGCCCCATGCGCGTCGAGGCTTTCTAGCGCAAGCGCGTAACCAGGTTCGTCCGACCAGCCCTCGACCGCCAGGGCGAATCCATCGGAGCGAACCTCCTCCGCTACCTCCCACTGCCGTTCCAGCGCCGTCTGCCGTGCGGCCTCAAGTTCGCCCGACAGGCGCGCGGCGTGACCGCCACGGTCGACGATCCCGTGGATCCTTCTCGCCTGGCCACCGCTCCGGCTGCGATAGGGCTGATCCGAGCCTGGCCACGGAATTACCAGGTGAGGTAGTTGTGATTCGCCGCGGCGCTCGGGAGTTCCGTCAGGCATTGCGCGCCATGCGGCGCTCGTCCAGCGCAACGGTCAGATCAGAAGTCTGCACCGAGTCGCTTTCATCCAGAATTGCCCTTTTTGCCGCGGCCTCAGCTGCGCGGACAAGTTCAGCCTGGCTCAGTTCGTTCACGTGATCGGCTACCTCTTCCCAGGAGACAGCAGACGTGTCCATAGCGGCGAGCCGCCGCCGGAGTACATCGACTGCTTCGACCGGACTGGGAAGAGCATACGTGATAACCGCGTCAAAACGCCGGAACAATGCTTTGTCCAGCAATGCTGGGTGGTTAGTCGCCGCCACCACGAGGCTTTCCGGCTGGGTGTCATCGAGAAACAGGAGAAAAGTGTTGAGAATGCGCCTGGCCTCACCCACATCGTTACCTGCCGTACGCTGGGCACCAAGCGCATCGAATTCGTCGAACAGGTAAACCGCCCTGGTTCTGACGGTCGCGTCGAAGATAGTCCGCAGCTTGGTGGACGTCTCGCCCATGTACTTGCTGATCAGCGCGTCCAGCCGGATGGTGAACAGCGGGAGGCCGAGCTCAGTGGCCAAGGCCGAAGCGGTCATGCTCTTGCCCGTGCCCGGCGGTCCCACGAGCAGCAGCCGATGAATCGGCGCGAACCCGTGGGCCTCGATCTTGTCGCGCTGCCGCTGCTCGTGCAGCACGCGGCGCAGCTGCTGCCGGGTATCCGAGCCGAGGGTCATGTCAGTTAGCCGGACGTCCGGGTACTCGGCAGTCACGAGATCTGCCAGCTCGCCCCGCGGTCGCACCACTGGTGTGGGCGTTGCCCGGGGGATGCGCTCGGCTTTTGCAGAGTCGATGAGATGCTTCAGATCTTCGGCGAACCGGTTCTGGCCTCTCCGGGCGGCTTGCGCGGCCATCTGCAGCGCGACTGAGTAGAACCCGCTCTCGTCCCCGGCCGCATGCGCTCGGACGAGCGCCTTGATGTGATCGGCGGAGGCTGTCATGTCCGCCCTCTCTTCTGGCTGGCCAAGCCGCGCTCAGGATACCACGCTTCGATAAAACGATCGATTCCCCTCATGGGCGTGTCCGGCATATACCCACGAGATCGCAATCCTCACATGTCTCGCCCCACGTATCTAGGCGTGGCAGCCGGTTGGCCCGCAGGTCCTGTCCGGCTCTGAGGATCTTTTCGCGGATGTCGGTGAGCAGGTTGTCGTTGACAACCTCGCGAGTGTCCTTCCCGTTCTCATCGAGGTTGAGCACTTCCAGCATGTCGGCTCGCTGCCCGGTCAGCTCCTGGTAGCCGACCGCATAGACGTGCAGCTGGTCGCGAGTAATGTCCTCAGCCTGCGTCCGATCGCTGGACTTGAAATCGACGATTGAGGTCTCGTCCGTGTCGAGCCGCCGTATCAGGTCGATCCGGCCATCCACGGTGATGCCGGGCGCCACATGGACCTGGACCTGTTGCTCGGAATAAAGCGTGCTCGGCAGAGTGTCTCGGTTCTCGGCGATGTAGCGCTGGACCGCCCGGATCGCGGCCCGCCGCAGTGCGGCCCTTAGCGCAGGGTAGGCGAACGGCGTGTTGAGGTGGCGGTCGACCAGTTCCTCGGTTTCCAGACCGGACACGATGTCACCGTCGATCGCGCGTTTGTGTACCTCGGCCATCACGTCGTGCACCGACTTGCCGTAGCCGAGCGCCTCGTGGATCGGCGGGTTGAAGCCGTACAGGAAGCGCAGCTTGAACTGGTAGGGGCACTCGAAGAAGTACTTCAGGTCGCTGAAGCTGAGCACTACGTCTGGGATCTCATGCCGCGCCCGAGGCGCGAGCCGACCGTCCAGCAGCTGCGGTTCTGCCGTCAGCATGTAGGGGTTGCGGGTCGCGAAGCTGAAAAATGCCGACGCCGCCCGGTACTGGCTGGAGTCGCCGGGGGAGTAGCTGAGGTGCAGGTATTTCTGGGCTCGGGTGACCGCCACGTAGAACAGCCGGATCTCGTCCGCCCCGGTGCCCCGGTAACGGTCCGCGTCCGGCACGGCCTCCGGCGGGATCACATGGAACACGTTCAGGCCGCCCTGCCGCCGGGACGGGAACCGATTCTTGCGCAGCGCGGGAACGAACACAGCCGGCCACTGCATCCCCTTGGCCTGGTGCACGGTGGCGATCGTGACCGCGTCCGGAGTGGCGTACCCGACATCGGCGTCGCTCTCCGCGTAGTACGCGGGTGCCTGATGGACGAGCCACTTCACGAACGTGTCGTACTTTTGCTGCGGCTCGGACTGGAAGTAGATCTGCTCAAAGTCGGAAATCGCCTGGCTGAACTTCCCGAGGTTGTAGAAGACAAGCTCGCCGCGGGCTGCGTTGCCGGCTGACGGGACCGTCTCCTCGCGGATCACGAGGAACTCGAGGAACCGCAGGTACGTTCGCTGGATGTTGTAGGTGCCCCAGCGCTCACCTGGCTGCCAGTTTCTGGCTTCCTCAAGCACTGGCAGCCCACGGGCGAGATCATCGCGGGTCAGTCCCAGGTCGGCGCTCAGCCAGGCGTCAATGACCTCGTCCGCCTCGACCTCGCCCATGATGTACCGGAAGCACAGCACGCACGCCTGGACTTCCGGCGCGTCGAACAGCCGCGCCAGGCCCTTGATGATGTAAGGAATATTGTGGCGCTTCAGCTCGTCGACCACCGCGTCCGCATCCTTGCTCACGCTGCGGAACAGCACCGCGAAATCGGACCACGCCAGGCCGCGCGCCTCGGCGCCGGGCTCGTCCTGGAACGGCATCCCCCGCAGCCGCGCGATCCGGTCGCAGATCCAGCGCGCCTCCTCGGCCGCGGAGCCGAAGCTCAGCGCGAGCATGTCACCCCGGTCATAGGCCTGGTGGCCCGCCGCGGCCATGGACTTGCTCAGCCGTTCCGGGTCATTCAGCTCGGCCACGGACCGCCCGAACGCCACGATGCCCCGGCTGGACCGGAAGTTGTCATCTAGTGTCACGCGGCAGACGCCGGGCGTCCGGTCCTCGAAGCTTAGGATATTCGAGACCGCGCTGCCACGCCACTGGTAGATCGTCTGGTCGTCATCGCCGACCACGCACAGGTTCGCGCCGAACCGGCAGAGCATCCGGATCAGCTTGTCCTGGACCGGGTTGGTGTCCTGGTACTCGTCCACCACGACGTACCGGACGTCATCCCGAATGTGGCGGACCAGCGGGCCGGCCATCTCGTCGTCCGGCTCGCACGCCAGCAGGTCGGCGGCCGATGCGACCAACTCGCCGTAGTCGAAGTAGTTGTGCTCGTGCAGCAGCCGCCGGTAGCCGTCTCGCGCGGCGATCAGCCCGGGAGGCAGCAGCGACTCGTCCACCTCGTCTTCGCGAAGGATGCCGAGAACCTGCATGTAGAGACGCGAATCCACGTATCGCCTGAGCATCCTAGGCGTCCCGTTGACCACCGCCTCTGTGACCGTGAGACCGCTAGCTCGGCTGTTGCGGTCGATGAACAGCCGAGTCTGTATCTCGTCGAGCACGTTGTACTTGAAAGCGGCGGGCACGTACGTCTGCAGCACGTCGAGCGCATACGCGTGCATCGTGCCGATGAACAGCTCGGCAAGCCCGATCATGTCGCCGAACTCGGCGGTGACCAAGTTTGTCACGCGCTCTTTCAGTTCGGCGGCCGCCTTGTCGGTGAACGTGAACGCCACGATGTTCTTCGGATGAACGTCCGGGCGGCGCAGGATCTCGACGATCCGCTGCGAGATCACCTGGGTCTTCCCTGAGCCGGCACAGGCCACGATCAGCAGCGGATCATCCAGTGTCCCGATCGCGGCCAGCTGAGTCTTCGTGTACTCCATGCCCCACTCCTACACGTCGTAGACCTGGAGTACTTCGTCGCCGTAGTGGTTGATCACCTTTACCGCGATCTTCCCGCTCTCCGGCTGGGCGAACGGCCGAGATCGTGTCCGGTACAGCGTCGCCCACGCGGCCTCGTCGATGTCCGCCTTCAGCGCGCTCTTCAGCCTCCGGTACGGATCGTTGTCCCCGGTGAAGTAGCAGTGCCGCACGAAGAACGACTCGCCATCGTAGTCGGTGTCGATCATCCACAGCGCGATCTCGCCGGTCCCGCTGGACCGGATCTCACCCGTGGTCGGGTTGTACACATCCACGCCCCGGATCTCGACCATGATCCCGTCGCCGGTACGCTCGATCGCCACGTCCGGCTCCCCAAACACCGTGAACAGGTTCGCGCTCCCGGTCTTCTTCAACAGCACATCCGGCATCGACAGGTCAGAGTTCATCCGCACCAACAGGATTGGCACCCGTCCTATCCGCCGCTCGTCCGCCACCGACGCGAACGCGCCCGGCGCGTAGTCCTCGGCCACCGTCCTAGCCGCCTGCGGGTCGAACGCAAACGCGCACACCAGCAGCAGGTCGAACCCGTATCCGCGGGTAGCTTCACGTGCCGCGTCCCGGATAAATTCCGGGCTCACCGTGCCGAACTGCGGGCCGATGCTGACGGCGATCCGCTGCGGCGTGCCCTCGGCTCCGTCCTTGCGGATGCCCTCAGCCTGGATGTGCTCGCCTGGGTACGGCACCAGCGACTCGAACTCCAGCCGTTCTTTCTTCCGTCCGTTCTGTACCCCTGCCTTCAGCAGGTTGTCCAGGATCGCCTGCTCAAAGCTTGAGGCATCGTCTTGGCTGGCGTCTTTTTCCGATGCCGAACGATCCGGCGCTATCGCCTTATGCGGAGCCAAGCTCTCCACCGTGAACGGTCCGGACACCCGGACCTTCCTCTTGTCTTCATACGGTCGGTCATAAAGCAGCTCTACCTCCGCGTGCCGCCGGATCGCCGCCTCAATCGCCTCCCGGCTCATCCCGGGCTTGATCTCCTGGTTCCGCGCGATCGTCTCCAGCATGATGTGCGGCACCCTCTCGTACACGAACCCCTTGTGGATATCATCGCCCGTGGCGCTGTTTCCGGCCGTCTGTCCCGATAGCTCGGCCTCCCTAGCCCTCCCCTCGGCCGAATCGGCCAGCAGGTAAAACGGAAACCTCGCCCCCATTACCCGCTGCCGCGCCAGCGCTAGAGCCACCCGCGACGTATCAATGGTGATCCACCTACGCCCCCACTGCTCCGCCACGAACGCGGTTGTGGCCGATCCGCAGGTCGGGTCGAGCACCAGGTCCCCCGGATCAGTGGTCATCAGCATGCACCGCTCGATCACCTTCGGCGATGTCTGCACGACATAGAATTTGTCGCCTGGTCTACCCGCAATGGCGGTGTCGGCCCAGATTGTGTTCATAGCAAGCGCCGGAAAATCGTCCATGTATCGAACGTAAGCTAGAGAATTCCTCCGGGCGTGGACCCTATGGGCTATCAGAAGTCGCTGCATGCCCTCTTCGTTGGTCTTCCAACGACTTGTTGGAGGCGGCTTAATGAAACGCCCATCGATTTCAACAGCGAACCAGGAGGCCGCCCCTTCGCCTTTTGTTCTTCCCATGCTTTGGCTTGTAATGTTGTCATAACGAAATGGGCGGCCACCCAGTCCGTTTTCTGCGGCTTCAGCAGCAGTGAGCCTGGTTCCATTGTCCAGCTCGACGAACCGGTACTCTCCACTGCCGGCTCCGCCCACTGCCTTCGTTATGTAAAGCTGCCGATACCTCAGCGCTGCCTTAGCTTTTGCATACCAAAGTATGTAATCCGACGTCCTGGAAAGAAATTGGTCTGTCGCACTAGAGGTCTTGGCGAAACAGATCTGTGCAATGAAGTTATCAGGCTCGAAAATCTCGTCCAGAAGGTCACGAACGAGATGTGCGTTCTCATCGCCGATTTGGACGAAGACGGAGCCGGACTCAGTTAGGAGGCTGCGGGCGACGGCGAGCCGGTCGCGGAGGTAGGACAGGTAGGAGTGGATGCCGTCCATCCATGTGTCGCGGAAGGCCTTGATCTGCTCGACTTCGCGGGTGACGTCCTCCGGCTTGCCGTCCTTTATGTCCCACTTGTCTGTGCGTGTCTGCCAGTTCGACTTGAAATCGATTCCGTAGGGCGGATCGATGTAGATCATTTGGACCTTGCCGCGGAGACCTTCCTTTTCGGCCAGGGAGGCCATGACCTGGAGGGAGTCGCCGAGGATCATGCGGTTGGACCAGTTGGCCTGGTGCTGGTAGTACTCGACCTTCTCCCAGCCGGACAGGCCGTCGAAGCCCTCGAAGAGGGTCAGTTCGGGCCGGTCGACGGCCTTGCGCAGGTTCTCGATTATCACCCGAGGGACGATCTTCTCCTGGATGTAAATCGGCGGCGCAGCGACCACTAGGTCTTCGCCGTCCTGCTCGTCCTTGCCACGCCAGACGAGCTGCGGGTCAAGGTCCGGGTTGCGTCGCCGACGGAATTCTGGGATCCGAGCAGCTTCCTCGCCGAGCAGGGACTCGGAGTCGGCGGGCGGGTTGTTGACCCGCTTATCCTCGTGGCGGAACGCATCGACGGGGACCGGTCCGCTTGGCGCACTCTTACGTGCCGGCATCGACTGCTGCCCTTTCTCGCGCGAACTCCGATGAGCCCAGGTAAAGGGCCTCGATCGCTTGCTGGAGGCCCACGCGAAACGTCGCCGGATCGCGCAGTTCGCAGTAACCCCATACGCCGAACCCACCGTGGTTGTTGACCGCGGGAACCCACAAGTCCCTGGCCGTATCGGCCTTCTCCTGCGTCGGGCCTGCCTTCTTCAGCCCGCCGGACACCTCGACGATGAGCGTGCGTACCGGATCCTCGTTGTCGCGGGGTTTCAGCCGGACCAAGAAGTCCGGGTAGTAGTCGTGGCCGCGGCCCTGAATGGTGTACGGGATCACGAAGCCGAGATGATCGTTCTTGACGTAGGCGGCTACTTGCGGCGTCGTCTCAAGGACCTGGGCCATCGCCGACTCCCACGTGTTGCCGGCCGGACCGTCGAGTACCACCAAGTTGACGTGACACCGCCCGGGGTCGGCCGGGTAGACGTCCCGGGTGGTGAAGAAGTCCACCTGGTCGGTCGATCCTGTGGTCTCGCTCTGCCGGAACATGGGCAGGACGATGCGCTCCCGGTTGCCGGCCTGCCACCGGATCGACTCGTGCAGGATCTTGCGGGCCGCCTGGTCGGTGTACTCGGCAAACCCGAGCAGGCCAGGGAACGTCCCGGGCTCGTAGCTGACGCACTGCACGAGCCAGTCCTTTGTAATCGCGAGCACCTGCGGGAAGTACCACGGGCGCGGATCGCGGTCATGGTCGAGCAGTTCCATGACGCGATGGGCAATGCGATAGGCGACCTGCTGCTCTCGCATAGCGCGGAGCTTCTCGAGGGTGTGCTCGGTTTCCTCACCGGTCAGGCCGCTGACCTTGGTCATGGTCGCGAAGTCATCCAGGGTGAGCGCGAGCCGGGATTCGTCGGTGAATGTCGCGAACAGCGGTTCATCAGGCAGTTCGATGCGGTAGCCGGTCAGCTTTGGGAACGTAATCCTTGCCGCGGCCCGGTCCGCCTCAGCGTGCACGCTCCAGGTCTGCTTGATCTTAAGGTCCCTGGTTTTGGCCACCGTCGGGATGAATTGGAACGGCACGCCGTACACGTCGGCGTACTCGGGGGTGAAGAAGCCGTTCTCGTCGGTGGCGTACGAGCGCCGCCGCAGGCCGCGGCCGACCACCTGCTCGCAGAGGAGCTGGGTGCCGAACGCGCGTACGCCGAGGATGTGGGTGACGGTGTTGGCGTCCCAGCCTTCGGTGAGCATAGACACGCTGACCACGCAGCGGACCTGCTCGCCTAGCTTGTCTTTCTTCCCGACGGTGTTCATAACCTCGCGCAAGATTTGCGCATCGTCCACGTCGGCGGCCGACCGGCCGGAGAATCGGCGCGCATACTCGGCCTTGAATTCCTCGATGTCGGCGGCGGCGGCCCGCTTGTATTCGGGCGACAGGCCCTCACCGGATTCGAGTTGCTCGGAGTCGACAAGGATCGTGCAGGGGAGCGGGAGCCACCGGTCGTTCTGGATATTTGAAAAGAGACCAAGCTGGCCGGGCACCAGCACCTTCTTCCCTGAGCCGAGCGTCCGTTCCCAACCGGAGATGTAGTCGTACACCATCTTGGACACTGTGGTGTTGCTGCACACCACGATGAACACCGGGGTGGGATCGCCCGCCTTGGCCGATTGGGAGTCCCGCCACTCGCCGAACGCCTTCTCGTAGGAGTCGTACAGGCTGTTCAGGGCACCCTCAAGGATCTTCGGCATCTGGTCTGGCGTGACCTCGCCCTCTCTGCGGCTCTTCTTGGGCAGGTCATGACTGATGCTCGGCCACAGGTTCAGGTACGTGACGTTGACCGTTCGCGCGTTGTCGTCCACCGGGACGCGGGGGATCTTCACGATGCCGGACTCGATCGCCTCGACCAGCGCGAAATCGCTGACCACCCACGGGAACAGGGTGCCCTCTCGGTAACCGGAGCCGGACAGGAACGACGGCGTGGCGGACAGGTCGTAGATCGCCTTGACGCCGAGTTTCTCGCTGATCGCGCGCAACCCGTTGAACCAGACACGGGCGGCCCGCGAGTTCCGTTTCGCTTCCTCCTTCTCGTCCCCGGTCAGTGTCCTTTCCGTCGCCGCGTCCGCCTCGGGATCGTCGAACTTGCCCCGGTAGCAGTGGTGCGCCTCGTCGTTGAACACGACCACCCCGGAGGTGCCGCCAAGGTCCTTGCAGACCCGGTTAACCACTTGGCCCCACGATTCCCGGAACGGGCTTGCCCCGGATGACCCAGCCAGCAGCGCCTTGGTGGTGGTCGCAAGCCCGTGACCTTGCGCGGTTTCCCGGCGTTGCAGTGCGTGGAAGTTCGTGATGACGATCCTGGCCTGGCCCAGGTCGCCGCGCAGGTCGGCAGGCACTAGGCCGCGGAGCTTGTAGTAGTTGTCGTCTTCCGGGGGCAGCAGCACGCGCAGCCGGTCGCGGATGGTCAGGCCAGGAGTGATGATCAGGAACCGTTTGGCGAAGCGCGCGTCGTTCGGGCTAGAGACCTTGTTCAGCGTCTGCCAGGCGATCAGCATCGCCATCACGACGGTCTTGCCGCTCCCGGTCGCCATCTTCAGCGCGATGCGGTCCAGGCTCGCGTTGTGCTCAGCGTTCGCCTCGGCCAGCGCGTTGCGAATCCACGCGTCGCCGACCTTCGGCGCCGCCTCGGCCAGGTAGATCGCAGTCTCGGCCGCTTCGAGCTGGCAGAACAGGATCGGATCGTCACGTTGCGGGTCGGTCCAGTGGTCCAGCAAGCGACGCGTCGTGTAGGTAACGTGCGGGCGGCCCAGGCTGCGCCAGAGCCCCACCCGCTCGCGGACCTGGTTGACGAAGTCGTTCGGCCGGATCTGGTCGGCGGTGTACTCGGCAAAGTCGAGTTCCATCTGCTGGCCGCGCTTGCGCGGCCGGGGGACCGGAACGAAGTACGAGCTCGGCCTGCGTCCCGGGACGATGTCGTTCGTGATCCCGTTGAGGTCGAAGGCGAAATGCCGGTCCGGTGCGCGGTAGGGGGAGTTGATGATGGGGTTCTCGATAACCCGGTCCGCCACCTGCCCACCCCCTCGCGTTCGACCAGGCGCTGGGATATGAGCGTAGTCTGCCGCTTCCCCTCCGTTGTGTCCCGTGCCCAGAATGTCATCAGTGTTGCAGTACTGACACTCGACAGCGAAATGCGGTAACCGTCAGCTCCACGCAGAGCGCCCGCGCATCGACCGCATAACGCAAGATCCGCCGCGCAGGCGCTGGACAATGCCATTTTAGCCCGGCACCGTCTCCTACCTGGGTAAACGTGGCGGGGCCGTTCCGCCTCCGTGATCCTGACCTCACCCCCACTTCGTGCGGCCGAGGTCAGGATCACTACGGCTCCACTCCGTAAGAGACCAGAAGGAGGTGCCGATCCGGAATCGCAGCACGTAACCCAAACGAGCGCTGTCTGTACCCATGACCGCGGAGGCGTAGACGAGACCAGCTCCACTAACTGTAGCTCCAGTATTAGAGGCATTCTAAGCCAGTACGCCTGAAGCCTTCCTCGAAAGAAGATCATGTCAATGATCTTCCGATTTCCTCACCCGATTTCCTCATCCGCGCAGCCTGCGAGCCGCGTCAAGGGCAGCCTGCAGGGTCGGTGGAACCGTTCCGGCTGCAGTAGCTGCTGCGTGTCGGTAGGTGGCAGCGTTCTTGGCGTCGAAACCGAGGCCGGCCTGGATGAGTTCGTCCCTCCGCTGGTCCCATTGCGGCCACGTGGTTGCCAGCTCTTCCTCAAGGTTGTCTTCGAATACTGCGACAGCGCCTGTGGCCTGTGTGGCGGGCCAGTCCTGCTCGGCCTGGCCGAGGTAGCGCAGCAGGCTACGGTTCCTCTGGGCATTGGTGGTCCGTACAGCCGCTATGGCTGAGTCCGGCTTGCCCTGCGCGCGCATTCGGTCGGCCGCGCCCTTGTCGCCATCGAAGACCACATAGCACGGAATGCCGAGCAGGCTGAGGATCGCGCGGGGAAGGAGCAGGATGTCCTTGCCACCGACCTCGGCCACAACGATCCCGTCTTCAGCGAGTGCATCGCCCGCGCGCTCGCCGCAGCCTTCCAGGACTGCCCGGTCGCAATCGCCTTCGACCAGGATCACAGCCTCGGCGAATAGCGCTTCGGGAAGCCTGGCGAGGCAGACAGGGTCCAGTCGCTTCTCGATCGTCTCCCGTGCGACGAAGCCGTTGAGGTTGTCGATGACATCCTCGGTCTTCACCGAGGAGATGGTGACCTTACGCGTTCCGTCGCAATCTGGTGTGCGGCTGACTCGGCGGATCTGGTCGAAATGGGTTGGCTCGATGAAGCAAGGACTATGGGTGGCGTACGCCACCTGGACCTTGTGCCCGGAATCTTCGGCGAGCCGACGCAGGACTGAGGCGAAGGCCCTGGCCTGGACAGGGTGCTGGAAGAGTTCTGGTTCCTCGATGGCAAGGCAGATGACACCTTGGCGTTCTGGCGCGGTGCCGCGCTCGGCCAGCAGCTTGAGAGCGGCGATCAGCAACGCCCGCTGGAATCCGTGGCCTTGCCGGTCGACCCTGGTTTCTGTTTCCCGGTCCAGGACACTGATAGAGAACTGCGCTCTTGGAGGCTTAGGCTCGGCGCATAGCGGCTGGATTTTGATCGACCTGTCCCTGGTGAACACAGCAACCGCGTCCGATAGCTCCTTGGAGATCGCTTCCAGCTGCGGGCCGAAGTGCCGTTCATGGATGTTGCCTTGATCCTTCTGGAACTGGCCTACCAGCTCGCCGAGTTCCTCGTCCGCTGCGGCCCGGTCGACCGTTCTCTCCAGGATCTTGCCGAGGATGGCTGCCTTGGAGTCTTGGGCTTCCTCGCTTGCCCGCAGATCAGCGGTGACGAGCACGTAGTCGAACAGGCCCGACATCTTGCCCTGGCCGGCGAAACCGAAGAAGTTGGTGTCGGAGACCTCTGCCTCCTCCAAGGCATCGGGATGATCGCGCTCCCAGCCGCACATCGCCTCCTCCACCGCTGCGGCGCTGCTCGCCACGGGGAGGCCCAGGCTCGGGTTGGCCCCCCGTAGTTCCTTATAGGCATTTCGCTTATCCATCGCGGCGCCGTGTCGCCGGATTTCCTCGAACGCCGGGTAGGCATACGCCTTTCCCGTGATCTTGTCACCGCCGTTCTCCCAGGTCCGCCAGATCACGACCGAATCGCTGGATCCCGGAGCGTACTTGCCGAGCACAGTGCGGTCCTCCGGCGACAGGCTGTCAAATTCAGCTTCGATACGTATGCGCTTCTGGGTTGCTCTGTCACAAACGTCCTCCTCAGTTGGGATCAGGGACCGCTCACCATTGAAGAACCAATCGAGTGCCCGCAAGACCGTCGACTTCCCGACCCCGCCAGGCCCGATGAACGTGGTAACACTGTCGAACGAAATCTCGGTATCCGCCAGACACCGGAAATTCTGGATTCGGACGCGCTTCAACCTCATGGCATGGACGCCTCATATTCAGGGATGAATTCACGGGCTGTTGTGATGTAGATCTCGGCACATATGCCGCCCAACTGGTCGGCCGCGCCGTAAAAGCGCCGTAGCCGCCACCGGCATGATGAACATGCAGGATGATCAACATTGCGGCCGAGGTGGCCCCGGTCCAGCGCCGATGCAAATATTGTGGCGCGCTAAGCCCAGCGGCCAGGCCCTCCCACGGCAGGTCGGCCGCCTCCGTTTACTCCCAGCTTCTGCAGAAGTCTTTGGCGGGTACATGAATCAGCCCTCGGGCTCTTCCGTGCAAACGCGGGTGTTCATAGAGCGTCTCCCGTCGGTTCCCCGAGGGGAGTAGGGAGCGATCCAGACCTTGCTCATGCAGAACCCCTGGACAATCGATCGGCCACGCCGTACACGAGACACGATGCGCGCGTCCTTTCCCTACAGGACCGGCCGAGGCCTCGCGTAGCTGAAGGTACTCGCTCCACCTTGGGGCCAGCGGGAGGCGCGCGGTGGCGCGGCGCCCGGATATTCAGATTGCAACCAGTATGGATCCGTGACCAGGAAGGGCACCGCCGTGTTTGTGATCCGCCGTTTTAGTCGTCGAGCCGGGAAGCTGAGGCAGCCCGGTGAAGGAGGCGCTCCCAGGCGCGAGAACGCTCTCCAGAAAGAAGATCAGACCCGCCGCCACGCTTAGCCCCGGCCGAGTCCCCCGGCCTTTATCTCCGCGGTGAACTGTCGCCACTGCCCGCCGCGGAAGACCAGGACAGGCCCGTGGGGGTCTTTGGAGTCCCGGACAGCGTAGATCACGACGGTCTCGTTCTCGTTGTCGGTAGCGGCGACTTCGACGCATTGGCCACCGTTGCCGCCGCTGTAACTGCTTGTGCGCCACGCGGCGCCGCTGAGGTCCACGTTCAGTGCTTCAACTTTCCTGTTTCCGTGCTCATGCTGGCGTTCGGGCCGCCAGCTGCGCGATCAGGGCGCGGGATTCGGCCGGGCCGAGCGCCTGGGCGCGCAGGTAGTCGATCATCAGGCTATACCGGCGGACGTCCTCGGGCTTCTCCAGATACAAGGCACCGGTCTCAGCCTCCAGATACACCACATCACGATCAGCCGGGTCGGGGAACTGCATCACGGTGAAGGACCCGAGCATGGCCGGGTGCGCCCCGGCGGTAAACGGGAGCACCTGGATGGTGATATTGGGCCGGGCGGCGAGCTGGCCTATGTGGGCGAGCTGGGCGGCCATGACCTGCGGCCCGCCGACCTGGCGGTGCAGCACCGCCTCGTTCATCACCGCCCACAAGGTCGGCGCGTCGGGGGCGGTGAGCCGTTTCTGCCGTTCCAGCCGCACCGCGACCTGCCGGTCGATCTCATCATCGTCGTTGTCTGCACGCATCGCGGCGGCCATCACCGCCCGGGCGTAGGCCTCGGTCTGCAGCAGCCCGGTGACCAGCTCGGCGTTGTATTCCTGCATGGCGCGGGTGGCGGCTTCCAGGCCGACGTAGAACTGGAACCATTCGGGGATGGCGCCGGAGTACTGGTGCCACCAGTCCTTGACCCGGGCCCTCCGCGCCAGCTCCAGCACCGCGTCGGCCTGCTCGCCGGTGATGCCGTAGAGCTTGAGCAGCCGTTGCGCGTCGCGGGGCAGGACGCGGACCCGGTCGCCTTCGATCCGGTAGACCTTGGCGGCCGACCAGCCCATCTGCTCGGCGACCTGCTCGCCGGTCAGCCCGGCGGCTTCGCGGAACTGCTTAAGTTCGATGACCAGCCGCCGGCTGCCGACGGTGCGCATGTGCGCAGGCATGACCGCCTCCCATCCATTCCAGAGAAAACGTCTTAGTGCATTCGTACCATTGCATCGTTGCTAGGGCAGGTGCATACTCACACCATAGTGGCCCGCCGCTCTCGGGCCGCCGATTCTCGCCGCAGACCCGCCGGCCCGCGGACCAGCCCGGAGGTCCCGTCATGACCACGCCCCAGCCGCCTCACCCGGTCCCCGCCCTGACGGCTACGGAGCTGTCCGGCTACCGCCGCCAGCTAGAACAGGCGATCACCGGCATCACCCCGGGCGCCTCGGCCCGGGCCGGCCTGAACCGCAGGCTGCAGGAAGTACTGGCCAAGCAGCGCACTCCTGCGCCACCCTCACCGCCAGCGCCGGACGCACGCCGCCCTGATCACCGGCGCTGACCCGCCGGCCGGCGGCCCGGCCGCTGTCAGCGCCGGCCACCGGGCCGGCCCGCAGGTAACCCCGCCCGCTACGGCGATCGGGACGGCCCGTGACAGTGACCGACCGCGGCACCACGAGCAGGTCGGTAACCAGGATTTTTATGCCGAACGGAGCGTGGTGCGTGCCCGCTGGCCTCCTGTCCCGCCCGCCGGGCCCGGCGCCCCGGCCACCCCACCCGTCCCGACCAGGAGAACCGCCGATGACCGTCATGAGACCCGCCACCCGCCCCGGCGCTCCCGTACCCGTTCCTGCGCAGCCGGAGCCGGCGGCTGCCGCCCGCATCATCCAGGCCCTGCGTGACCATCCCTGCTGGTCAGCGTTCTGGGACAAGCGCGAGGGGGTCTGGCGCGTCGCCGACGACGACCCCGACTCCGGCCTGTACGCCGCCAGCAGCGACGTCGGCACCGTGATCGGCTACATCCAGGCGCACGCCTGATGCACCCGCCGTCGCCGCCGAGCTGACCCGCCAGCTGGGCGGGCACGGGATGACCGGCATCTACACCGCCACCACCGCCAAGGTCGCGGTCATCTCCGTGATTCTCGGGCTGACCGTCTGGACCGACGGCCACACGCTGTGGTGCACCCAGGCCGAGCAGCGCCGCACCTGGCCAGCAGCCGACACGCCAGCCGCAGCGGCCGCGATCGCCGTCCTCGCCCGCCCTGCGGACCCGTGACCCTCCCGCCGTCCAGTTACAGATAGTAGTTATGACGATGCGCTTACGGATACCCGCGGCGCCTTCCCCGGGCCGTGTCGCGCGGGAACAATCGTCACATCCCGTGCGTACGTGACCACACGGGGCATCCGATGCTGCTGTTACCGCGGGGAAGGCAGGGGATCGCCATGACCACGCACACCCACGACACCATCACCGCCGCCAACTCCGTGCCCGCTCCGCGCCCGGCCCGGCGGGCCGACGCCGGGACCGTCCGGCTGTCCCAGCGCGACATCGACGGCCTGCTGCTGGTCGGCGAGCATTACGGCGCCCCGGCCGACCTGCTCGCCGCCGCGCTGCGCATCGAGGAGGCCCGGCTGCCCGCGATCACCGCCCGGTGGCGGCGCGCCGGGTACGCGGCCACCGGCCGGCTCGGCCCCGGCCCCTCGTGGTGCTGGCTGACCCGGGACGGGATGACCGCCACCGGCCTGCGGTTCCCCGCGCTGCGTCCGTCGCTAGGCCGGCTCGCGCACATCCGCGCTGTGCTGGCCGCCCGGCTGTGGCTGCAGACCATCCCGGCCTGGGACGGCGGGCAGGCGTGGTGGCATTCCGAACGGCGGCTGCGCGCTGATCAGCCCGCCGCCGGGCGCGGCGGGCACCTGCCGGACGCCGAGATCCACTGGCCGTCCATCGACGCCAGCCCGTACCCCGGGCAGGTGTGGGCGGTCGAGGTGGAACTGACACCCAAGCCGCTGGCCCGCACCGTGCGGATCATGGGCGGCCTCCTCAGTCCCATGCGGTACGCGCAGGTGATCTACCTGACCGCCCCGGCCGCCGGGCCCGTGGTCACCCGCGCCGCCGCCGCGCTCCGCCAGGAGGATAACTCCCGGGTCACCATCCGGGAGCTGCCGCCCTCCGCGTTCGGCGCGGAGCTGGCCCGGTGACCGTCTGGTCGTGGCTGAAGCTGTCCGTGAGCTTGTGGCTGATCCGCAAGGCGGTCAAGGCCGCCGGGTGGCTGCTGGGGTTCGCGATGGTGATCCCGGCCTGGCCGCTGACCGTGGTCATCGCGGCCGGGTACGTGGCGGCGTGGTGGCGGGGCTGGCCGCCGGCCAAGCTGAGCCGAGCGGCGGCCTGGTCGCTAGTCATGCTCCCGGTGTGGCTGGCCGTCGCGAGTCTCCACCCGGACCAGCTGCGGGCCGATGCGCTGGCCCCGGTCCGGGCCTGGGAAGGCGGCTGGCCCTACCCGGCTGCGCTGGCTGCGGCCCGGATCTTCGTCCTGTTCACCCCGGCCACCATCCCGGCCGGGCTGGCCCTGGCCGCGCTGGTGTGGGCGTGGCGGACCTACGCGATCACCACCGGCCTGGGCGGCATCACCGCTTCCGCGCCGATCACCTTCGACCGGCGGCAGTGGAAACGCCAGGCCCGCACGGCCCGGGGCCTGACCGAGGCGCCCGGCGCGGTCCCGCTGCTGGCCCGCCGCAGCCGGATCCCGGTCGGCGGGACCATCCGCTCGATCGGGCACCGCTGGCACCCGGTCTTCACCCTGCCCGCCGCTGCGCTCGGCCGGCACATGGTGATCGTCGGCGCGACCGGATCGGGGAAGACGAACCTGATGATCCGGCTGTGGGCGGGGTGGTTCACCGCTACCTGGGCCGCGGCCTGGGCCGGGCGGGGATCCCGGCCGCTGCTGATCGTGCTGGACTGCAAGGGCGGCCAGGACGCCCGCAAGAAAGCCGCCCGCACCCGCCGCCTGCTCTACGGCGCCGGCGCCCGCCGGGTCGCCCTCTGGCCCGATGAGGCCCGCCTATCCCTGTGGGACCTCCCGCCGCGGGACCTGGCCGTGCTGCTGTACCAGATGATCGACACTGGCGCCGGGGCGGCCGCCTACTACGCCGACATCCTGCAAGCCGCCCTCACCCTGGCCGTCACCGCCCCCGGCGGCCCGCCGGCCAGCGCCGCCGCGTTCCTGGACCGCCTCGATGCCCGATGGCTGACCACCGCCTGGGGCGACGGCCACCACCCCGCCGAGACAGCCCGCGTGCAGGCCGCTGCCAAGCACCTGCCCGACATCCAGCTGCGCATGGCCACCCTGCTGGAGCGGCTCGGCCCCGCGCTCGACGGCCCCGGCACCCTGGCTGAGGCCGACGCCTGGTATTTCATCCTGGAGGGCACCAGCGAACCGTCGGTCGCCGAAGCCCAGGCCATGGCCGTGACCGCGCTGGCCGCCCACGCCGCCACCCACCCCTGGGGCGAGCCCCGTGCGATCCTGCTCGCGGCCGATGACTACTCCGCGGTCTCCGGCCGGGTGCCGCTGTCCAACCTGTACGAGCGGGGCCGCTCCCTCGGCATCGGCGTGCAGGTCTCCGCCCAGTCCTGGCAGGGCCTGGGCCGGGATGAGGACGAGCGGTACCGGATCGCGGCCACAGCCGACGGCGGCGTCTTCGTCCTGCAGACCCCCTACCCTGAGCCGCTGGCCCAGCTGGCCGGCACCCGGCGGGTGCTGGAGACCGCGCACAAGCTGATCGGCAACACGTGGGGCGATGAGGGCACCACCCGCGAGCAGCGGGCCTTCACCGCCGACCCCGACCTCATCCGCCGCCTCGACATCGGCCAGGCCTGCTACATCCACCGCGGCGCGGCCACCTTCGTCCAGGTCGCCCGCCCGAAGGCCTCCCCGCTGACCCTGCTGCCGCCACCCGCCCCCGAGCCGCCGCCCGCGGAGGTGCCCCAGCCTCGCAGCGCGGCCGCCCCCGGCCCCTGGCCGCCCCCGGACGGCCCTGACCTGAGTGACTTCTTCCGCCGCCCCGGAGGCACCCGGTGACCCCGAACCCGTTCGCTGTGCTAGGCCTGCCCGAACGGCCCGACCTGGACGACGACACAGTTGACGGCGCCTGGCTGGCGATCGCCGCCGCCACCCACCCCGACCGAGAAGACGGCGGGAACCTGGCCCGCTACACCCAGGCCACCGCCGCGCACGCCGAGCTGGCCAGCCCGTGGGCCCGGTCAGAGGCCTATGCCGACCTGGTCGAGCAGGCCTGGGCCGAGGGCCGCTACGACGCCTACCCCGATCAGTACCCGCCCGGCTACGATCCCGGCGGCGACCCGCTGCCGACCGCTGGGCGGGGGCAACTGCCGCCGCCGTTGTGGCTGGCCGACCCAAAGGGCATGCTCCTGAACCTCCCCTGGCGGTTCCGCCACGGTCGCCCGGCGGGCCTGCTGTTCCTCACCGCGCTCGGCGTCGGCCTGTGCCTGGCCACGGTGACCGTGTTCCCCCGCCTGCCGCACCCGGTCGTGGTGGCCGCCGGGATCGTGTGGCTCGTCGCGGCCATCCGCGAGACCCTGGCACCTCCGCCCGGGCAATAAGAAAAGCACCGGTCTGAGGAAAAGAAATGCCGGGAATGGAGATTAATGCCTCCGGCGGGGCCTCGGGCTCCAGGATGGACGAGGCCCGCGCACGGCTTTCCGGCCGTAAAAGGCTGGGCTGGGGGTGCCTGTCCTTCCCTTTTCCGCCGGCCCCGGGGATTGTGGCATACCGCCCGGCTCCACTCAAGGTCGTTCTTCCAGTGGGGAGCTCCACCTTGACCTCCGCCGGGCGGCATGCCCTGGGGCAGGGGGCGGCCGACGGTGACGGGATGGACAGGCAGGTCACCCCCACGCGCAGGAGCGCCCCCAGAGAAATCCGGCCGGAAAATGCGCTAGCGGAAAAGGAGCGGAAATGAGTCCGGACAGCAAGCCCGGAAATCCGGGAAATAGCCGCGATAATGCGCCAGGAATGCTTCAGAATGTCCGGGTAATCAGCTATAATATCCCTGAGGGGGACAGGCCGGGCGGGATCAAAGTCCGGTTCAAGATCAGGGTCGTCACCGGGAAACGCGGCAGAGAAATCGACGCCCGGCAGGCCCGCGCCATCCTGGAGGTACTGCAATGGCAACGCCAGCACCACGAACCCCGATGACCCTGGTGGCCAGCGCGGCTGCCAGCGCAGGCCTGGCCGGGCCGGGGGAGCCGGTCCCGGTCGCGTTCGTCGGCCGCACCTCCACCCTGGAACTGCAGGACCCGGTCGCATCCCTGCGCCGCCAGGTCCGCTCCTCCACGGCCGCCCTGCCGCCCGGCTGGTTCATCGCCGCCTGGTACTGGGACATCGAATCTGGCGGCCTGGACCTAGAGCAGCGCTCCCAGGGCGAGGCCTACCAGAAGTTCGCGGCCGCGGGCATCCCCCGCGACGGCGGCATGGCCGACTTGCTCGCCGAGGCGACGAGCCCCACGCCGCGGTTCGCGGCGGTGATCTGCGAGGATATCGAGCGGTCCGGCCGGGACACGTTCAACGCGCTGAAGCTGGAGAAGAAGCTGTCCCGGCAGGGCATCCCGGTGTTCGCCACCGACGAGCCGATCGTCATCGACGGCGTCAACGCCACCACCGTCCTCGTCCGGAGAGTCAAGCAGGGCGTCGCGGAATGGTTCCGGCTGCAGCTGAAGGAAAAGACCTGGAAAGGCCTGGCCGAGCACGCCCTGGACGGCTGGAACATCGGCCCGGCCGCCTACGGCTACCTCGCTGACCGGGTTCCGCACCCGGTCCCGGTCAAGGCCAGCCAGGGCCGCACCAAGACCCGCCTGGCCCTCGATCCCGTCCGGGCCCCGGTCGTGGAGCAGATCTTCACCTGGCGGGTCCTCTACCGGCTCGGCATGCCCACCATCGCCGCCCGGCTGAACGCCGACCCCGGCCGGTACCCGCCGCCGCGGCCCGGCCGCGGCTGGACTACCCAGACCGTGTACGCCATCTTGGGGAACCCCAAGTACACCGGGCACATGGTCTACGGCCGGGTCCGCACCCGCAACGGCCGCCGCGTTACCGTCCCGCAAGAGCAGTGGCTGTGGACCCCCGTGCCGGTTCACCCGGTGATCGTGGACCGGGACACCTGGCAGCACGCGCAGGCCATCGGTGCCGAACACGGCACCAGCCGCGACCTGCCCGACCCCGCCACCCAGCCCGCCGCCGGGCCAGCGGTCTACCCCTATCGGGGCCGGGTCCGCTGCCGGGACTGCCGACGCCGCATGGGCCGGATGGCCAACGGCCGGGCTGGCACGACGGCCTATGTCTACTACCAGTGCCCGCACCGGCCCTCCAACCCCCGGCACACCGCCGACCATCCCGATCATCCCCGCACCGTCAAGGCCCCCGAGACCCGCCTGGACCAGATCACCGGCCTGTTCTTCGCCCGCCACGTCTTCGGCCCGCACCGCGCCGAGTTGCTGGCCGCCCAGCTGCCCGCCACCGACGCCGAGGCCCAGGCCAGCCGTGACCAGCAGGCCGCCGCGCTGACCGCACGGCTCAAGCAGATCGACACCGCGCAGAATGCGCAGATCCTCAGCCTGGAACAGCTCTCACCCGACCCGGCCGACACCGCCGCGGCTGCGATGCGGACCCGGATCACCGCCCGGTTCGCCGAGCTGCATGCCGACCGTGAGCAAGCCCAGGCCCAGCTCGACGCTCTCCAGGCCGCCGTCCCGAAGGCCGCCGACCCGGCCCTCCTGGATGAGCTGCCGCTGGCCGGGGACGTCCTGCCCGGCCTGGATCCCGCCCTCAAGGCCCGCCTGTTCGCCGCCTTCGACCTGCAGATCCTGTGGAACAAGCCGGGCAAGCAGGCCACCGTGTTCGCTGAGATCACCGAGGCTACCCTGCGCGCCCTCCCCGGCATTCTCAACCCCGGCCAGGACGGATACGATGACACTGCCGACACCACCTCGGGCGAGGCGGCCGATGTGGAGGATTTGTTCGAGTCCCCGATAGTGCACAAAAGTCTCCCACAAGCCCAAATCCTCCCCGCTATATGGGACGGAAGCGACTAATGTTACCGCCAGGGCAGGCGTGACGAGCCCGGGCATCCCG
>Ga0335073_10001969_pt1 | contig 28016 bp, 22 predicted proteins | sample Lox_Sample_22_FD_207093 | JGI IMG/M metagenome (GOLD analysis project Ga0335073, IMG submission 207093) | Soil microbial communities from Loxahatchee National Wildlife Refuge, Florida, United States - Lox_Sample_2.2 | ecosystem: Environmental > Terrestrial > Soil > Wetlands | place: USA...
CGCGCTCCCTGGCCGCTATCGACTACCCGCAGCCCCTGCTCGGCATATACCTGACGCGTGGCCGTAGGTTCGGCGTGCTCGTCTCGATCGCCGCGTGCACGGTGCTGATCGGGTGGATCATCGTCCTCTTTCTGACCTTGCACCGCTCCTTCCACGCTGAGCACTGGAAGGGCGCCTGGGTCGGCTTCGATTTCATCCTGCTGTTCGCCTTCGCCGCGACCGGCTGGGCGTTCTGGCGAGGCCGCCAGATCGCGATCGCCTGCCTGTTCGTCACCGGGACGCTGCTGTGCTGCGACGCCTGGTTCGACGTCGTGCTCGACGCCGGCACGTCCGACGTGTGGGGCAGCGTCGCGTCCGCCGTGTTCGTCGAACTGCCGCTTGCGTTCCTTATGTTCAACGCGGCCCGCCGCCTGATCAGGCTGTCAGCCTTGGTGGCGGTGAGCGAGTCGGGCGACCTCGATGAGTACCCCGAGGGTTCGCTGCCTCCGCTGTGGAAGATCCCGCTGTTCGGCCTCCGCCCCGCTGCCTGCGAGCCCCAGCCGCGCGGCGATTCACCCTCCCGTGGCGATGCATTGTCCCGCGACGATTCAGAGTCCCGTGACAGGGTGAAACCACGCCGGATCTGACGAAGGTCACGCGGCGGTCTGCGTGCGGGATGCCCCGCTTACCCCGGCAGGCGCCGGCTGACCTCAGTGTCCCTGGAGTCGGCTCGTCCGGGTCGTATCCCCGGACGGCGGACGGCCGTGTTCTGTTGAATATCACACCGCATCCGTTGTAGACCGGCGTGCGCCGCGGACATAACCTCATCGCCATGGCTACCGATTTCACTGAGGAAACCGCGGCTGACGCAGTCATCGAGTCCTTCGCGCCAGATACGGACCCGAGGCTGCGCGAGATCCTCGTCTCGCTTGTCAGGCACCTGCACGCGTTCGCCAGGGACGTCGAGCTGACGATCCCCGAATGGGAGAAGGCGATCGACTTCCTGACCCGTACCGGGCACAAGTCAGACGACGAGCGCCAGGAGTTCATCCTGCTCTCTGACGTCCTCGGGCTGTCGATGCTGGTCGAGACGATCTCGAACAGGAAGTTCGGCGTCGCGACCGAGTCAACGGTGCTCGGCCCGTTCCACGTGGTGGAGTCGCCGGTGCGCGAGCTCGGCGACAACATCGACCTGGTGGGCACAGGAACGCCGTGCGTGGTCACCGGGCGGGTCGTCTCGACCGACGGTACCCCGCTCCCCGGTGCCACGATTGACGTCTGGCAGGCCAACGACCAGGGCTTCTACGACGTCCAACAGCCCGAGGTGCAGCCGCGCACGAACGGCCGCGGCCTGTTCACCGCCGACGACAAGGGCGAGTTCTGGTTCCGCACGATCGTGCCGAGCTACTACCCGATCCCGACCGACGGCCCGGTCGGCGAACTTCTCATCGCGACGGGGAGGCACGCGTTCCGCCCGGCGCACATCCACTTCATCGTCGCGGCCCCGGGCCACCGTCCGCTGACCACGCATATATTCGTGGCCGGCAGCGAGTACATCGAGTCGGACACGGTATTCGCGGTCAAGAAGTCCCTGGTCGCCGACTTCGAAGAGGAAACCGACGAGGCACTCGCCGAGCAGTGGAACGTGGGCAAGGTTCCGTTCAGGCACGCCGACTTCACCGTCATCATGCAGCCGGGCGGCTAGTCTCAGCGCGGCAGTTCCGCCGCGAGCGCCGCGCCGATCGTCGGGTAGCTGAACTCAAAGCCCTCGGCGAGCAGGCGCTGCGGCAGGACGCGGGCGCTGGTCAGCAGTTCGCTTGACATCTCGCCGAGCGCTAGCCTCAGCACCGGGACGGGGATGCGGAGCCAGGGGAAGTCGGGGCGCCTGAACGCGGCGTGCAGCGCGGCGGTGAGTTCGCTGTTCGTGACCGGATTCGGCGCGGTCAGGTTGTACGAGCCGGTGCGCTGGTCCGCGCCGGGGCCGTCGAGCACGAAGCGGATAGCGCTGATCTCGTCGGTGAGCGAGATCCAGCTCATGACCTGATGACCGGTGCCGAAGCGGGGCAGCAGGCCGAGCCGGGCGGGCAGCGCGAGCCGGGACAGGACACCGCCGCCGGTGCCGAGTACCAGGCCGCTGCGCACGTGCGCGACGCGGATGCCTGCCTCCTTGGCCGGGTCGGCGGCCGCCTCCCAGTCGTGTACGACGCGGGACAGGAAACCCTTTCCCGCCGGGGCGTCCTCGGTGACCTCGCGGCCGCCCGTATCGCCGTACCAGCCGATCGCCGATGCGGTGATGAACGTCTTGGGCCGCGGCTCCGCCCTCGCGAGCGCCGACGCCAGGGCGCGGGTGGCCACGACCCGGCTGGCCCGGATCTCCGCCTTGTAGCTTGCCGTCCACCGGTGGTCGCCGACGCCGGCTCCGGCCAGGTGCACGACCGCGTCGACGCCGGACAGCGGCGGATCGCCGGCGTCGGCGGCACGCGGGTCCCAGCGCACCTCGTCGCCGGTGCGCTCACCCTCCGCGCGCGGCGGCCGCCTGACGAGCCGCACGACCTGGTGGCCGTCGGCTCGCAGGCCAGCCGTCAGCGCGGTACCGACCAGTCCGGACGAGCCGGTGACCGCTACCTTCATGGGCGAGCGTTACAGGCCCAGGTCGGCCTCGAACGCGCCCTCCTCGAGACGGTTCTTCACCGTCACGAGGAACCGGGCGGCGTCGGCGCCGTCCACGAGCCGGTGGTCGTAGGTCAGCGCCAGGTAGACCATGGAGCGGACCGCGATGACTTCGCCGAGGGCTGGGTCGTCGACGACGACGGCGCGCTTGACCACGCTGCCGACGCCGAGAATGCCGACCTGCGGCTGGTTGATGATCGGCGTGTCGAACAGGGCGCCGCGGCTGCCGGTGTTGGTCAGCGTGAAGGTGCCGCCGGACAGTTCGTCGGGACCGACCTGACCGCCCCGGGTACGGGCGGCGAGATCGGCGATCTTCCTGGCAAGGCCGCCGATGTTCAGGTCGCCGGCGTTGTGGATGACCGGCACCATCAGGCCGCGCTCGGTGTCCACCGCGATGCCGAGGTGCTCGGCCGCGTGGTAGGTGACCTCCTGCGTCTCGCCGTTGATAACCGCGTTGAGCACCGGGTGCACCTTGAGCGCCTCCACGGCGGCCTGCGCGAAGAACGGCAGGAACGTCAGCTTGACGCCCTCGCGGGCCTCGAACGCGGTCTTGGCGCGCTCGCGGAGCCTGGCGATGTTCGTGACGTCCGCCTCGACCACCGTGGTCAGCTGCGCCGAGGTCTGCAGCGACTCAACCATCCGCTTGGCGATGACCTGGCGCGGACGGGACATCCGCTGCGTGGTGCCGCGCAGCGAGGACGGGACCACCGAGGGGCGGACAGGCGCGGGCGCGTAGGCGGCGGGGGCCGCCGGAGCGGCGGCAGCCACCGGCGCGGGCGCCGGGGCGGGGGCCGCGGGCGTGGCGGCGGCTTCCGCGGCGGCTGCCTGTGCGGCAGCGGCCGCTTCCGCGGCGGCGGCTGCCTCCGCGGCACGCTGCGCGCGGGCCGCCTCAAGGACGTCTTGCTTGCGGATCCGGCCGCCCACACCGGTGCCCTCGATCGCATCGAGCGCCACCCCGTGTTCGGCGGCGAGCTTGCGCACCAGCGGCGTCACGTACGGCGACTCGCCGGACGGCAGCGGCGTGGGCTCCGGGTAGTCCTCTTCAGGCTCGGCCTCCGCTGCCGGAGCCGCCACAGGGGCGGGCGCGGCCGGCTCGGCCGGCGGTGGCGTGTACGCGGCCGGTGCGGGAGCGGCGGGCGGTGCGTAGGCGGGGGCGGCCGGCGTGGGCGGAGCGCTCCACGACCAGTTGCTCGACGGCGCGGGGGACCCGCCGTTGGCCGGCGCGGTCGCCGTGACCGCCGGCTCGGGGGCAGGCGGCGCGTACGCCGGCGCAGGCGGCGCGGCGGGAGCCGGCTCGGGGGCGGGGACCTCGGCCACCGGCGCGGCGGGCACCTCGGCCGGCGCCGGAGCGGCCGCCGAGTCGCGGTCTTCGATCACGGCGAGCTGCGCGCCGACGGCGACAGTCTCGTCCTCGTCGACCGCGATGCCGCGCAGGATGCCGCTGGCGGGTGACGGGATCTCGGTGTCTACCTTGTCCGTCGAGACCTCAAGGAGCGGCTCGTCCGCCGTGACGTGCTCGCCCTCCTTCTTCAGCCAGCGCGTGACTGTGCCCTCGGTGACGCTCTCACCGAGCTGTGGCATTACTACGGAGACCGACATGTTGGGGGTGACTCCTTAGGCGTGGAAGTGCAAGGGCTTGCCGGCGAGCGCCAGGTGCGCCTCGCCGATGATCTCCGACTGGGTGGGGTGCGGGTGGATAAGCGCCGCGACGTCGTCTGGCTCCGCGTCCCAGTTGTAGATGAGCTGGGCCTCGGCGATGAGCTCGCCGACCCGGCTGCCGACCAGGTGGACACCGAGGACGCGTCCCGGCTGCCCGCCGGGCACCGACGGCGCCTCGGCGATCACCTTGGCCTGGCCCTGCGTCTGCAGGATGACGCTCTTGCCGTTGCCGCCAAGGGGGTAGTTCACCTCAACCACGTTGATGCCGCGTGCGGCGGCCTGCGCGGAGGTGATGCCCACGGAGGCGACCTCTGGGTCGGAGTAAGTGATGCGCGGCACGCCGTCGTAGTCAATCGGCCTGACTTCGAGGCCGCCGAGCCGCTCCGCGACCATGATGCCCTCCGCGAAGCCCACGTGCGCCAGCTGCGGGGTGTTGATCAGGTCGCCCACGGCGGAGATAGTCGGCACCGACGTCCGGCACAGCGGGTCCACATCGACGAACCCGCGGGTCACCGACACGCCGTTCTCTTCGTACCCGAGCCCGGCCGAGACCGGCCCCCGGCCCACGGCCACCAGCAGCACCTCCGCGTCAAGCTGCTTGCCGTTGCCGAGCGTGACCCGGACGCCGTTGTCGGTGTAGGAGAGCGACTGGAACGGTGTGCCGAGCTCGAACCCGATGCCGCGCCGGCGGAATACCCGCTGCAGCACCTTCGCGGACGCCTCCTCCTCGAGCGGCAGCAGTTGCGGCGCCATCTCCACGATGGTCACCTCGGCGCCGAAAGACCGCCACACGGACGCGAACTCGACGCCGATCACGCCGCCGCCGAGGATGATGACCGACGACGGCACCCGGTCAAGCTGCAGCGCCTCGTCGGAAGTGATCACGCGCACGCCGTCGAGCGTCAGGCCCGGCAGTGACCGCGGCACCGACCCGGTGGCGAGCACCACGTGGTCGCCGGTGTAGGTCGCGCCGTTGACCGTCACCGACGTCGGCGACGCGAGCCGCCCGTCACCGTAGATCGTGTCGATCTTCCGGCCGGAGATGGTCCCCTGCAGCCCCTTCCAGAGCCGCTCCACCACACCTTGCTGGTAGGACAGGACCGCTGGCATCTCGATGCCCTCGAACGACGTCCGCACACCGAACTTCTCGCTCTCCCGGGAGGCGTCGGCGACCTCGGCCGCGTGCAGCAGCGCCTTGGTCGGGATGCAGCCGCGGTGCAGGCAGGTTCCCCCTACCTTGTCCTTCTCGATCAGGGCCACGCGCTTGCCAAACTCGGCCGCGCGCAGCGCGCAGGCGTACCCGCCGCTGCCACCGCCGAGGATGACGATGTCGTAATGGCCGCCCTCTGCCACAGTTAACCCCTTTTCCGCTTACGCTCAGTTTCCCATCATGTCATCGGGCTGGTTTACGCGCCGGGGAGTCGCCCGGCCGCGGTCTCCGCCGCGATGGCGATGAGTGCCCGCACCGCCGCCCCGGTTCCGCCCTTGGGGGTGTAACCGAACGGTGCCTTCTCGTTGAAGGCTGGGCCGGCGATGTCAAGATGCGCCCAGGCGACCCCGGCCGGCACGAACTCCTTCAGGAACAGGCCGCCGACCATCATGCCGCCCTCGCGGTCCGGCGAGACGTTGGTCATATCGGCGACGGTGGAGTCCAGGCCCTTGCGCAGTTCCTCGGGGAACGGCATCGCCCACGCTGGCTCGCCCGCCTCCCGCATGACCGCGGCGATCTCGGCGGCGACCTCGTCGGACGATCCCATCACGCCCGCGGTACGCCCGCCGAGCGCCACCGTCGCGGCCCCGGTGAGGGTGGCGACGTCCACGATCAGCGCGGGGTTGTCCTCGGCGGACCTGGCGATGCCGTCGGCGAGGACGAGCCGGCCCTCGGCGTCAGTGTTGAGCACCTCCACGGTCTTGCCGCCGTAGATCGTGATGATGTCCGACGGCCGCTGCGCGGCGCCGCCCGGCATGTTCTCCGCGGCGCACAGGTAGCCGACGATGTTTACCGGCAGGCCGAGCTCGGCAGCGGCCACGGTGGCGCCGAGCACCGCCGCGGCACCGCTCATGTCGCACTTCATCGTCTCCATGGACTTCGGCGGCTTGAGCGAGAGGCCGCCGGAGTCGAATGTGATGCCCTTGCCGACGAACGCGACGGTCTGCGTCGCCTCCGCGTGCGTGTACGACATCCTGACCAGCCGCGGCGGCCGGATAGACCCCTGGCCGACGCCGATGAGCCCGCCGTAGCCGCCGTCCTTGAGCGCCTCCTCATCGAGGATCTCGACCGTGACGCCGGACGGGGCCGCCTCCTCCGCGGCGGCGGCGAGCGCGGCCGGCGGCAGGTCGAGCGGCGAGGTGTTAACCAGGTCCCGCACCAGGTTGACCGCATTGGCGATCACCTGGCCGCGCCGGACCGCGTCGGCGTTGCCGTCGCCGGTCAGCACGGTGACCGTCAGGTCGGTCGCCGGCGTCGCGCGGTACCTGCGGAAGCTGTAGGCCCCGAGCAGGGCCCCGGTGGTCACCGCTTCCGCCTCGGCGGGCATAAGCGCGGGCAGTGCGACGGTGACGGACTTGCTCCCCTGAGACGGGGAACCGTTGCCGTTCGCCGCGGCCTTCTTCGCCCCGACCGAGCGCAGCGCGGTGCCGGCGGCCCTGCGGAGCTTCTCCGTGTCATAGGACGTGCCCTCCTCCGGCGCGCCGCCGATACCGACCGCGAGGACGAGCCTGGCCGGCAGGCTGCCTCCGCCGGGGATCTTGGTGAGTTCCTCAAGTTCGCCGGTAGCACCAAGCGCGGTCAGCGTGCTGGCGAGGGTACCGCCGAGCGCCTCGTCCACGCCGCCCAGGCCGGGTGCGGCCGCCGGGCCATCTGGGGTCTGGATCACCCCTATGACAAGAACGTCGGCCTCGGCCGTCTCCGGCGCCGACTCGCTGGTTGCAAGGGAGACTGTCACGAAGCCGAGCTTATTGCACCCCGCCGCGCGCCCATGGCGGCGAGACCCCCGCCGTGACCGACGGCACACGGTGACTCTGTCATGGGGCGGAGGGGATCGGCCGCATCCGCCCCATGACCCCTCGCGTGTTTGCAGAAGCTGTCCTGGCCGCGTGGCGCCTCTGAGCACCGCAGGGCTCGCTTCGCTCGATCCGTCCCCCGGTCAGCGTCGCCCTCGGCGTCTCGGGCGCAACGGGCTCGCTTGGCATCGCACCTTGCCGCTTGGTCGGCCTGGCAACGTCGCGCGTCCCGGTGCTGAGTGGCTCGCTCCGCATCGCACCCATCGGCGGGTGAGCGGGATCGTTTACGCGGTGAGTGCCGGGGCGGGAGCGGACGTGTCGGTCTCCTCCGTCTTCGCTTCGGCGGGGAACAGGTGGCAGCCCTCCGGGTCCAGGCGCATGCCGGCCGAGTCGCCGCGGTCCGCGCGGTGCCGGGCGAACACGCCGGTCAGCCGCCCGAGTCCGGGCAAGTCGATGGCGTACTCGTAGCCGCGGCCACGGAACGCCACGTCGGCCACGCGACCGGTCAGGTGCGGTGTCTCGTCGGCCGACCGCAGCAGCAGGACGCCCGTCGGCCGGATCGCGAGCAGCGCGTTGTCTCCCGGCCTGAGGCCGGAGCCGGCGGCGTCGCCGGCGGCGCCGGGCCCGGGCGGGCCAGCCGGTGCGCTTACCCCGGCCTGACGGAGCGCGGGAAGGCGCGCGCCGTCGGAACCGGAGGCGGCCGTGAGCTCAAGCAGGCCTTCGCTGCCATGCCCCGCAACCCGCACCGGCAGTTCACCGGCGAGCCCGGTGAACCGTGCGACGAACGGGGTCCCCGGGTGGTGATAGACGTCCTCGGGCGAACCTGACTGGACGAGGACACCCTCCTCGAGCACGCCGATCACGTCGGCGAGCGCGAAGGCCTCGGCCTGGTCGTGGGTGATGTAGACGGTGGTCGCGCCGGCCTCGCGGACCAGGGAAGAGATCTCCACCCGCATCCGCTCGCGCAGGTCGGCGTCCAGGTTGGACAGCGGCTCGTCGCACAGGATCAGCCCGGTGTCCGCGATCAGCGCCCGCGCGAGCGCGACCCGCTGCTGCTGGCCGCCGGAAAGTTCGTTCGGGTAGCGCTTCGCGAACTCGGCGAGTCCCACCCGGGACAGCATCTCCAGGGCCCGGGCGCGGCACTCCGTCCGGCCGAGGCGACGGCGGCGCAAGGCGAACGCGACGTTGTCCAGCGCGGTCAGGTGCGGCCACAGGGCGTAGTCCTGGAACACCATCGACAGGTCGCGCTGCTCCGGCGGCACATGCGAGCGCCCGTCCGCGACAATCCGCGAACCGATGGAAATCGAACCGCTGTCGATCCGCTCGATCCCGGCCAGGCAGCGCAGCAGCGTCGTCTTGCCCGATCCGGACGGCCCGAGCAGGACAAGGAAGGAGCCGGGTACGACGTCTAGGGACACCGACTTCAGCGCGGGCACCGTGGCGCCCGGGTACGTCTTGGTCAGCGAGACCACAGAGATCGGCTCAGCCACGAACGGTCCCTCCAATGCGCCGCCACCCGGCCGGGGCCAGCAGTCGGTACGCGCCGAGCACCACGGCTACGACGGCGAAGGCGATGAACACGGCGAGCACGGCCTGCGCCATGCCGACGCCGAAGTGGTAATTGGACAGATTGTCCTCGATGGCGATCGACGCAGGCGGAGATCCCGGCGCGTAAAGCAGCTGAGAAAGCGGCAGTTCGAGGAACACGCCGCAGAACGTGTAGAGCCAGGCCATCACCAGCGGCCGGGAGATCACCGGGAGCACCCCCCGAGCCCAGGCGGTGACGGCGCCCGCCCCGTGCGCGCGGGCCGCGTCCTTCAGCGACGGCTGCAGCTGGGACACCGGCCCGACAAGCACCCGGGCGTTGGTCGGCAGCGAGGAGGCGATATACGCGATCACCAGCAGCTGGACCGTCTGGTACAGGTCGATGTGCAGGGTGGACATGATCGGCAGGTTGTAGGCGAAGATGTAGCCCGCGCCGAATACCACGCCGGGCAGCGCCACCGACGCGAGCAGCAGGAAGTCCATCGCGCCGGTCGCCGCGGTCCGGCGCTGGGAGAGCATCCGCGCCGCGATGAAGCCGAGCAGGACGGTCACCGATGCCGTGATGACCCCGTAGATCATCGACCGCTCCAGCGGTCCGATCAGCCCCGGCTGCTGGAACAGCGCCTGGTAGTTGACCCAGGTCAGGCTGAACGAACTGCCGTAGTCACCGAGCAGCGATCCCGACACTGCGCCGAACCCGGGAATGCCCAGGATGATCAGGAAAAACAGCGCAAGCCCGGTCCCGGCACCCGCGGCCTCAACCCGAGAAAGCCGCCGCCGCACCGCCTGTCGCGTCCGCCCCGACAAGATCGCGTAGGACCGGCCGCGCAGCGCCCGGGCCTGCAGGAACAACGGGATCGACACCGCGAGGACCAGCAGCCAGGACATCCCCGCGGCCAGCGGGAACGACGGCGGGAAGTTGCCGATCGCCGCGTACAGCGCGTAAGTCGCCAGGGCGAAGTTCGAGTTGTACGCCAGCGTCGCGGCCACGCCGAAGTCGGAGATCGACTCAGCGAAGCCGATCGCCAGCGCCGACATGATGGCAGGCGCGAGGATCGGGACGATAAGCCGCAGCGCCGCCAAGCGCGACGCCCCGTGCACCCGGGCGGCGTCCTCGAACTCCTGCCCGAGCCCGTTCAGTGCGGCGTTGACCGCCAGGTAGGAGAACGGCACGCAGCGCAGCCCGAGCAGCAGGACCACGCCGAACGGCCCCATGATCAGGTGCGTGACCCACGGCCAGTTGAGCCCGAGCCGGTACATGACGCCGTCCTGCTGCACCAGCCGTTCCCAGCCGGTGGCCGGCAGCCAGGACGGCAGCAGCAGCGCCAGCCACATCATGCCGTTCACCAGGCGACGGCCCGGCATCGTCGTCCTGGCGGCCAGCCAGGCGACCGGGAAGCCGACGCCGAGCCCGATGACCGCGGCCGCCGCCGACACCCACAGCGAGTTGACGATCGCGACCGCCGTGGACCCGGTCAGCGACTGCCGCAGGTAGGTCAGCGTGAACCACTGCGGGCCCTGGTCAAACAGGCGCGGGGAGAGGCAGAGGGCGAGGAAGCACGCGCACGGGAGCAGGATGATCGCGCACAGGATCAGCCAGAACACCGGCATGCCCAGCCGTGCCGGGCGAAGCCACGCCGGACCGCCGCTGGCCGGCGAGAAGCGCGAGGCTCCCCGTCGGCCAGCGGCGAGCGCCGAAGGCGGCGTCTGCAGAGATGTCAACGGACGATGTTGGAGTCGAACCAGTCGTTAATGGTCGCCTCCTGCGGCCCCCAGGTGTACGGGTTGATCGACTGGGTCTTGACCGACGCCAGCGACGGCAGCGAGGACAGCGGGTTGACGCCCTGGAGCACGGGGTAGTACAGGGAGTCACCGGTGGGGTCGCCGGACTGCATGACCTGCTGGCCGGCCGCCGACAGCACGTACTCGATGAACTTCTCCGCCTCGGCCTGCTCGGCGGGCGACGCCTTGGCGTCGATGCCGATCGCGGACGGCAGCAGGGTGGCCGGGCTCAGGTACTCGATGCCGATGTTCTTGTCGGTGAAGGTGGCGCCGATGGCCGCCGAGGACTGCACGAGCGCCAGGTTGATCTGGCCGCTGGTCAGCGCCTGCAGCGTCGGGCCGTTGGTCGGGTGGATGACCAGGCCGTTGGACTTCAGCGTGCTGAAGTACTTCTCGCCGGCCGAGACGCCGCCGAGGTAGTTCATGACGCCGGCGATCAGCGGGTAGGTCGGCCCCGACTGGGACGGGTCGTTCATCCCGACCTGGCCCTTCCACGCCGACGACTCAAGCGCCTGCCAGGTGGCGGGCGGGCTCGGAACCTTGGTCTTGTTGTAAGCGACGATGCCCATCAGCGTCACGCCGGTCGGCACGTAGCTCTTGTCGGCGGGCACGGACTCGGAACCGAGGGAGTTCCACGACACGTTGGGCTCGAAGCCCTTCAGCAGCAGGCCCTGGGTGTCGAGTCCGGCGAAAGCGGTGGCGCCGTCAACCCACAGGAGACCCCACTTGGGGTTGTTCTTCGAGGCCTCGATCTGGGTGAGCAGCGGACCGGTCGAGTTGTCGTCGAGTTGCACAGGGATGCCGGTGGCCTTGGTGAAGGCCTTGGTCATCGCTGAGTCGTAGCCCTGCGCCGAGTACACGACCAGGGGGACGACGGCGGACGAGGAAGCGGCCGCCGACGCCGACGCCGTGGCAGACGAGGCCGGCGAAGACGAGGATGCGGCGGCGGTGCTTGACGACGAGCTCGACGAGCAGCCGGCCACCGCCAGGACGGACAGTGCGACAGCGCCGGATACGCCGGCGAGCAGGCGCACCCGAGTGCGCCGGAGCGTGCTGTTCATGGCCCCGAGTCTGGGTCTCCGAGACATCACGCTAGTGACCTGAAGTTAGCCAGCAGATGAACCGATCATCACAACCTGGAAATAACGCTAGTTACTTCTTAAATCTAACGGCTGTTACAATGAGATGACGCAGAACCCCATCGGTATGCCCGCTGCACAGAGCGAGCCGCGGACGGCCGCGATGGCTGAGTGGAGGTGCATGTGGTGACCATCGTGACGACAGCGACGCCAAAGGCGGTGTCACTGCCCCTCCGCCTCCTCGGCGTAGACCCGGGCGGCGTACGCCTCGAGCGACTGCTCGCACCGTTCGAGGAAGTCCTCGCAGGCCGCGCGCCCACTGGCGCCGAAGACGTCCCGCTCGATGATCTTCGCGAACCAGTTCCTCAGCTTCACCAGGTCGACCTCGTTCTCCTCGAGTTCGGCGTAGGTGAAGTGGTTCTCGTCGTACTCCTTCTGGACCTGCGCGAGGAAGTCCTCGCACTTGTCGACGATCTCCTCGTACTCGTCGTTGCGGGCCGTCTGGAACGTGGCGCGCACCTCGGCCTCGCCGGCCAGCACGGAGCAGGACATCAGCATCGCCGTGCCGGACATGTCCGTGATCTCGCGCCGGAGCTTGCGCAGCGCACGTTCGTTCGCCGTGCTCGCCGGCAGCGCCGCTACCGAGTTCTGCAGGTAGATCGCGCCGAGCGACTTGATGCGCCGCCACACGGTCGAACGCAGCCGGGTCGGCTCCGGCGGCACCCGGTAGATAAGCAGCAGCCAGCCCGGAGCGGCGCAATCGCCGTGCGCGGGAGCAGGGACATCCGTCCGGTCCCGGTCAGTCGTCACCCGCACATTGAACCTTGTTCTTGCCGCCCCTGCCCAACGGACCTGTCCTTCCTGGCCGCACAGGGAAGAACTGGGTTCAAGCCGAATTAGCCGAGGAGACTCATTGAATGCCCTCCCCCTGATCCTCACCGTCTTTATCGCCTGCGCGGTCGAAGCGGTCGAGGCTCTCACCATCGTCCTTGCCGTGGGCATCACCCGGGAGTGGAGGTCCACGCTGCAGGGGATGGCCGCAGCCCTTGTCGCCCTCGCCGTGATCACCGCCGCGATCGGCCCGGCCATCGGCTACCTGCCGCTGACCCCGCTGCGCCTGGTGGTCGGCGCGCTGCTGGCCATCTTTGGCCTGCAGTGGCTGCGCAAGGCCGTGCTCCGCGCGACCGGCTACAAGGCGCTGCACGACGAGGCGAGCGCCTACCTGCGAGAGGTAGCCGCCGCCGAGGCAGCGACCAGGGAGTCAAGGCGCGGCGTGGGCGACTGGTACGCCTTCACCCTCGCGTTCAAGGGCGTGCTGCTGGAAGGCCTTGAAGTCGTCTTCATCGTCATCACCTTCGGCGACAACCAGAAGAACATCGGTGCCGCCGTCATCGGCGCCGCCGCCGCGATCATCGTCATCACCCTGGCGGGCATCGCGGTCAAGGCCCCGCTGACCAGGGTGCCGGAGAACTGGATGAAGTTCGCCGTCGGCGTCATGCTCACCAGCTTCGGCACGTTCTGGGGCGCGGAAGGCGCCGGCGTCGCCTGGCCGGGCAATGACGCCGCCCTGCTCGTACTCGTCCCGGTGGTCGCCCTCGTCGGCGCCGCGTACATCTTCTGGCTGCGCTCCCGCAAGGTCGCCGGGTCCGCGCTTCGCCCCGCCAAGGAATCGGAGGCCGTCGGCTCATGAAGCAGCTCAAGGCGTTCGGCGCGTTCTGGTACGACTTCATCGTCGGCGACGACTGGCACGTCGCCGCCCTCATCGTGGCCGGCCTGGCTCTCACCGCGATCTTGACGCACGCGGCGAAGGTCAATGCGTGGTGGCTGCTCCCGGTCGTCGCCTTCGCCGCCCTTGGCTGGTCCCTGCACCGCGCCACCAGCAGCACCCGCAAATAAAAGGCCCAGGCGCAAAAGTCAAAGTCAAGATCAGCCGAGGAACGGTTTCGTGCTTCGCGTTATCCCGTTCTGGTGGCACTGCTGGCGGGTCCCCGGCTGGCTCTGCCGCGCCACGAGACTCTGGTTCGCTCGGCTGGCCTGTTCCCTGGCGCTTCTTTGGGCGCGCATTGCTCCGCTGGGGGCTGTCCGGTGGCTCGGCCGGTTACTCGCCGAGGAAGCGGACCGGGAGTCCTGTCTCGGTGAAGCCGCCCTGGCCGTCAGAGGTGACGCGGAAGCCCTGGCCGCCGGGGCGGTCAGAGACCATTTCTGCGAGGGTGTCGTCGATGTAGTGTGCGCCGACCCCGTCATCGCAGGCCAGGCCGCCGGGCAGGCTGCGCGCGGCGACGAGGCGCTGGTACAGCGGGCGGCGCTCGTCCTCGGAGTCGTAGTGCGGGCAGAAGCTCCCGGCCAGCATGCCGAGCCCGTCGGTGTAGGCCCGGAGCTTGGCGCCGAAGGAGTCGGTGGTCCCGCCCTCGAACCAGCAAATGCCCCCGGCGGAAGAGCCGGCCAGCACGATGCCCTGGTGCCATGCCTTGCGCAGGATCTGATCGATTCCGTGCACCCGCCAGACCGCGATCATGTTGGCCACGGAACCGCCGCCGACGAAGATGATGTCCTGCGACAGCAGGAAGTCCTCGGGGTCAGCGACGTTCGGCATCGGGAACAGCGACAGGTGGCGGACCTCGGCGGGGGAGTCCGCGAGCCTGTCGTAGAACCGGAGGTAATAGGCGGGGTCGTCGCCGACGGCCTGGTTGAGCACGCACAACCGGGGAGTGGCCTTGCCGCTCAACTCCACCGCGTAATCAACATGAAGAGGGGTCGCGTCGCGGGGCATGAGCATGCCTCCCCCGATCGCGAGCACGTGCCGCCTTCCGTCTGCCGCCATGCCGTGACCGTACCGACGATCGCGGACCACCGCAAACGGGGTTATCAACTGAAGCGAATGAGCACTTACAGTTCTGAATATATAACGATTTGTACTCGCGATCTTCGTTCCCGCGCGGTGCCTGGCATACGCCTTTCCCCTAGCCGCCGCAAAGACGTACTATCGTGAGGAGGCGTCCCCGCGGCACGACGAAAACAGGCGGCGCCGGCACGGCTGAGTTCCTTCCCTGAAGGTGTGGTCTTCGCGGGTCGCGGACGCGGGCGGCCCAAAAAGGGCGGCGATGACATGGCTGAATGGTGGTCGATCGAGGTCTTCTCCGGCGACAAGCTCCCGGCCAGCGGGTGGCGGTATGCCTACGAGGACGAACTCACCGAGGCGGCGATCACCCACGGTGCGATCTACTACGAATGGCATGACAGCCAGTACGGCGTGATCTTCGAGGTCCTCTTCCCAAGCGACGCGGAGTGGGAGGCCTTCCGTGCGCTGCCCGCGGTGCGCGCCGCGCTCGACGCGGTGCCCGACCCGAACGGGCTGATCATCTACCGGGGCAGGGGCGGCGCGTCCGGCGCACGGAACCCGCGCAAGCCCAAGCCCGCGCCCGGTGCCGCCGCGCTTGAGCTTGAGGAGCCGAAGCGGCGGGTGAAACTCGCGCGGAAGCTGAAGTACAACTCCGGCGGCGAGGATCTCGACCGGCTGCTGCGCGAGCTCGGCGCGGAGCCGGAACCAGGCTCGGAGCCGGAGCCGGAGGGCGAGCCGCTGCGGACCGAGCCCGATCCAGGTGAGCCCGTATGGAGAGGTATCGCCGCCTTTGACCGTTCCGACAGGTAGGTCCGCACGGCTTTCGGCCGCCTGAGGGTGAACCATGCCGCGGCACGGTGCAGGATGGAGTAATGACGGAAACCCGAGTCATGACCGAGGACTTGCGAGCAGCGATTGAGCGCAGCGGCTACTACCCGGGACTGGTGACCGACGCCGTCGCCAGTGCTCTCGGCCCGGAGCCGGTCACGGCGTTCTTCGCGCTCCATGACGCGATATTCGACCCCGGCATGGAGGTCCGCAGGCATATGACCGTGCTGGCGCTGACCCCAACGCGCCTGGTCTACTCGCACACCGACGAGCATCCCGCAGAAGAGCCGGAGGGCAGGCCCCGCGCTGAGACGTCCACCGAGGCCATCAGGTTCTCCCGGGTGTCGTCGGTGTCGCTGACCCGGGTGGTACCCGACCCGGTGAGCTACGTGCCGGGCGTGACGATGCCGTCCGAGGTGATCCTGACGATCGGCTGGAATGTGCTGGCGCACATGGAGCTCGAGCCGGCGCACTGCGGCGACGAGAACTGCGACGCCGACCACGGCTACCTCGGCACGATCACCGCCGATGACCTGACCCTCCGGATCAGCGAGGCCGCGGACGGCGAGGACGCGGTTCGGCAGGTGCTGCAGTTCGCCAGTGCCCTCAGCGACGCCACCGCGCGCTCGGGGAGCTGATGACCTTGGCGCGCGAGCCCAGAACCAGCCCGATCGTGCCTTCATACGGCGAGTCAAGCCTCGCCGACCTGTCCGCCTCCGTCCTCGCATCGCTGACCGGCGATGCGGCCGCGAACGTGCTCGGCCTGCCGGAGGTGGGCAGGGTGTGCCTGCTCCTCATCGACGGCCTCGGGCTTGAGCTGCTGCGCGGGCACCAGGCGGCCGCACCGTTCCTTGCCGAACTGGCTTTCAACTCCCGGCCGCTGACCGCGGGATGCCCGTCTACAACCGTGACCAGCCTGGCCTCGCTCGGCACCGCCCTCCCCCCGGCAGCGCACGGGATGCTCGGTTACCAGGTCGCGGTGCCCGGCGAGGGGCGGCTGCTCAACGGCCTGCACTGGCCGGACGACATAGACCCCGCGGCATGGCAGCCCCGGCCCACGATCTTCGAGCGGGCGACGGCCGCCGGCGTGCCCGCCGTGCTCGTGTCGCCGCGCGCCTACAAGAACAGCGGCCTGACCACGGCGGCCCTGCGCGGTGCCGAGTACCGGGCGGCGGACTCGCTCGGTGCGCTCGCGGCGCTGACCGCCGACGCGCTGGCGGAGTCCAGTCGCACGCTCGTGGCCGCCTACCACGGTGACCTCGACGCGACCGGGCACCGCTACGGGGTGTCCTCGCCCGCCTGGGTCAACCAGCTCGCCCACGTGGACAAGCTCGCCGAGCAGATCGCCGGAAGCCTGCCATACGGCTGCGCCATGTACGTGACCGCCGACCACGGCATGGTGAACGTGGGTCCCGATGACCGGGTCGACGCCGACGCAGAAGGGTCGCCGCTGCGCGACGGCGTGGCGCTGCTCGGCGGCGAGCCGCGGCTCAGGCACGTGTACGCCCGGCAGGGCGCGGCCGACGACGTGCTCGCCACCTGGCGCGAGGCGGTCGGCGAGCACGCGTGGGTGGTGTCCCGCGAGGACGCCGTCAAGGACGGCTGGTTCGGCCCGCTAGGCTCCGCGGTCAGCGACGCCATGGGCGCTCGCATCGGCGACGTCGTCGCCGCGTGCGCCGGCACCTGGGCGGTGGTGGCCACGAAGGCCGAGCCGTTCGAGAGCTCCCTGGTGGGCATGCACGGTTCGCTGACCGTGGCCGAGCAGCTCGTCCCGATGCTGACTCCCGGCCGGTGACGCGCGACGTGACCGACGTCCTGATCACTCCGGACGAGGTGGCCGGCCTGATGGCGGCCGGCCAGCCGCTCACGCTGCTTGACGTGCGGTGGCGGCTTGGCGGGCCGCCCGGCCGTGAGCTCTACCAGGCGGGACACGTCCCCGGTGCCGTCTTCGTCGACCTGGACCGTGACCTCGCCGCGCCGCCCGGGCCCGGCGGACGCCATCCGCTGCCGGCGGCGGCCGACTTCGAGGCGGCCATGCGCCGCGCCGGAGTGAGCGACGGTCGTCTCGCCGTCGTGTACGACGACGCCGACTCGACCGCGGCCGCCCGCGCCTGGTGGCTGCTCCGCTACTTCGGGCACGAGCCGGTGCGCGTGCTCGACGGGGGGTTCCGCGCGTGGACGGCGGCGGGCCGCCCGGTCGAGGCCTCGACCGCGGCCGGTGCCGCGAGCCCCGGGGACTTCCGGGCACGCCCTGGACACCTGGATCTCCTTGACGCGGACGCCGCCGCTGCCATCGCCCGCGGCGGCCTGCTGCTCGACGCGCGGGCGGGGGAGCGGTACCGCGGCGAGACCGAGCATGTCGACCCGGTGGCCGGCCACATCCCCGGCGCGGTCAGCGCACCGACAGCGGAAAACGTGGACAAGGACGGGACGTTCAAGCCACCGGGCGATCTGGCGGCCCGCTTCAAGGCTCTCGGCGTGTCGGAAGACCGCCCCGTCGCCGTCTACTGCGGTTCCGGCGTAACCGCGGCCCACGAGGTACTCGCCCTCACCCTGGCGGGCATGCCGGCCGGCCTGTACGTCGGCTCCTGGTCCAACTGGATCACTGACCCCAGCCGCCCTGTCGCCACAGGCCCCAACCCGTAACCGTCAGCGCCCCGGTCACCAGCCCGATGGTCGCGGGCGTCCAGCCGACGACGGTGACCGTGACCGCGGCGGCCGCCGCTGCCCCGCCGACCCGCAGCGCCAGCGGACGACCGACATTTCCGAAATAACCGAGATTCCAGGAAGGCCGGGGAAGGCTGACTTCCGCCCGCGCCCGGTGGGCGCCGCGCCCGTGCCTGTGCGGGCGGGCACGCGAACGCGAAAGAGAGCGCGCCCGCGCGCGGCGGCGGTGACGCTCCTGACGACCGCCCGCGCGGAGGTCCGCTAGCGCCTCGCCGCGCCCGAAGGATGTCCGCAGCACCGCGTACGCGGCCGCCGCCGCGCCGAATCGCACGGGGTCGCCGCCGTCCTCCCGGTCGGGGTGCGTCGCCGCCGCGACGCGGCGCCACGCCGCGCGCACGTCCTCGTCCGTCAGGTCCCCGCGGGCCGGCAGCCCGAGCACCGCGAACAGGTCATCCGTCATAACCCCAGCCTCCCCTGCAGCTGAACGGCTCACTCATGCCGCCTCCCGAAGGCCTCATCAAGCACCTCGCTGGCGTCCGGCAGTGCCTGACCCGGCAGTGCCTGACCCGGCAGTGGCATCCCAGGCATTAGCGCCCCAGGCCAGGGCATCGCGCGCTGTGCGGCCGCGCCGTCCCCCGATCCCGGCCGTCCGGCCGCCGCCTGCGATGGCCCCCCGGAGGCGGAGACCGGGACCGCGCCATCAGCCGTTTCCGCGAGGGGCGATCCGCCGGTGACAGGCAGCGGCACGGTGGGCGGGCCGGGCGCCGCACCCCAGCCGGCCGGGCGCCCGCCGGCCGTCGCGGCCGGGGTCTCGCTCAACGGCTTAACCTCACCTACACCGCCGATCGCCGCCTGCCGGCCGGTCAGCCGCTTGATCTGCAGGAACGTCACGCCGCCGCGGTAGACGTAGCAGACCTGTCCCACGTCGAGGCGGCGCACCAGGTCAGCGTCAAGCACCGGCACCTGACGGTGCCGCGACAGCCCGTCATCTCCCCACGGGCCCGCCCCGGAGAACCGCCGGGTCGTGTCCACCGACGGCAGGGTTCCCGCGAGCTCGACCACCGGAGATGGCCGCGGGGTGCGCAGCAGCCAGATACCGCCCTCGGCGGTGGCGGCGACCCGTTGCCGCTCGTCCTCGGACCCGGCAAGTCCCTCCCACGACTGCGCCGACACCTGCACGGCGAGGCCGAGCGACCGCGCTCGTTCGTACAGCCGCGAGATCGGCAGCCGCCGCGACACCGCGGAGAACTCATCGACGCACAGCAGGATCTCCCGTTCCCCGCCGAGCGCGTAGCAGGCGAGCAGGTCCGTCAGCGCCCGTGCCTGTGCCTCAGCCACCGCGGCCTCGGCCGTGCCTTCGAGCACGCAGTACCACGCGTCACAGTCCGCGAACGCCCAGCCTCCGTCCAGTCCCGTGCCGAGCCTCCGCCACAGCGCACGGAACCGGAGCTTGACGTCTTCAAAGGCTCTGCTCCCAGAACGGATCGTGGCGACCGCCTCCCCGTCGCCGCTCGCACCGTAGACGGTGGCGAGCCAGTCGGCGTCCAGCCGGGCCAGGAAATCGGCCGAGTCCGCCGGCGGGCCGCACGGCGCATACACGGCGAGCGCGACAAGCGCCTCCATCACGTCGGTGTAGTACGCCGCGCCGCCGGTGCCATGCTCGATGAGGTCGAGCAGCGTGGTCACAAGACGGTCTGGCGGCAGCGTCCACAGCGAGAGCGACGCCTCGTCCGGCCAGATGGCGGTCGAGCGCGCGCCCGCGTCGCGCAGCACCCGTCCGGTCCGGTCGGCGACCTTACGGGAGGACGCGCCGCCCTTGCAGTCGAGCACCACGAGGAGCGGCCGCCGCCCGGCACCGGCGGCGTACCGGCGCAGCCCGGCCGACATGAACCCGGCCCACAGCCGCAGCAGCAGGGTGGTCTTCCCGGTTCCGGTCGCACCGATGACCACCTGGTGCGCACGCAGCCTCTCGTACGGGATCGCCGCGGCCCGCCCGGCCCTGTGCCTGACGGCGCGAATCGTCGCCCCGGCCAGCACGTGCCCGCCGCGCGAGATCAGCGGCAGCGACCCGGGCGCGGCGATCAGCGCCCGGGCGGCTCGCACCTGGTGCCGCCACTGCCGCGCGTCGAACGCGCCGGGCGCCTCGGGGGTGAGCCCGCCGGTTCCCGATCGCATGCGGAACAGCCGGTACGCCCACCCGAGCCCGCCGATGGCAATCCCCAGCGGCGTGGCCAGCGGCGCGACCGCGACCACCGCGGCAAGCCCATGCCCGTGCTCGATGAGCTGCCACATTCCGTCCAGCGCCCGGTACGGCGCGACCGCCACCCGAAACCACCACGCCCCCGGCCCAACCCCAGCCGGATAACCCCTGCCCCCCGCAACCGCTCCGCCCCCGGCGACTGCTCCGCCGCCCATGACCCTCAGCGGCCAGACTGCGACCGCGACCAGCCAGGCCACGAGCATGGGCAGGCACCACAGCGCGGCCAGGTAAATCCGCCTCGGGGGACACCCGCGCCACCACCCGTAGCAGAACGCGCAGGCCGCGACCACGGTCACCGGCGCGAGCGCTACCGCGCCCGCGACCAGAACGGCACCCCTCGCCAGCCACAGCAGCCCGCGCCCCATCGCACTGCGCACCGGATGATACTGATACGAGGCGCGATGCCGGCTCATGCCGTTAACCCGATCCCGCTAGCCACGCCCCCACTTCACCACACGCCATAGCAAAATGCGCAAATCGTTACCTTACGGTCCGCTTACGCCCGTATCCACTCCTATCGATTCCAGCGTCCCCGCCACTATCAATTCCTGCTTCGCAATTCACCGCAAACCGGATGCAAAAATGACCGAAACTGATACGAAGTCGAAAACAGCAACCCCTCCCTTTCACGGCTTGCCTGTGCGAGCAGCCTCTGAAGCCGACCTGAAGCCCGCGCGATAAGGCAAGCGGCCGGGCGCTACCGCGGCCGCCCGTTGCCGCAGCCGCGCGCTACCGCCGGCCGCCCGGTACCGCGCCAGCGCGGGGGCCGTAAGCACAGCAGCGGCGCAAGTCCGTACAGCGGCGGCGCACGCGCGGCTACGGCAGGAGCGCGCCGGCCGGGAGGTCGCGGACCTCGACCCGCGCGGCCAGCGGGCCAAGGGAGTCGCGGGCGCGGAGCACGGTGGAAAGCGCGGCGGGCGAGCACAGGTAGAGGGCGCGCGCGTGCCGGGGCGGGCGCCTGGGGACCGAGACCTCGGCGGCGGGACAACCGTAGTCTCCGGTGCGGCCGAGGATCTCGCGCATGATCGCAACGGTGCGCACGACGGTCTTCGGTGAGAGCTCGGCCTCGACCGCCCAGCACTCGCCAGCCCAGGCGACCGGAGCGTTCCCCGGCGTCTCGTCCGGCCAGTGCACTTCCGCGTCAGGGAGATGCTGCCGTACGCCGACCCCGTGCCTGGACCTGATCCGCCGCTCGCACCGCCAGTAGGCCGCGGCCTGCCGGTAGCCGCTCGTCGCCTCCAGGGCGATCCGCGCGGCCGCGACCGCCCTGATATGGGCCAGCCGGGACAGCGCGGGCCGCGCCGGCGAGTAGGTCAGCCCGCAGGCGGCCAGCCCCGTCTTTGTCACCCAGACCCAGGCAGGACCGGGGCCCAGTCTGGCGGTCTCCGCGTAGCCGAGTTCGCGCCACCGGGCCGCCGCCGCCCGCGCGGCCCGCTCGCCCCCGGTCAGCAGCGCCAGCTGGTCGAACTGAACGCCGTACATGTCGGCGGCGAAGATCAGCGCGTCCACGTCCCTGACAGCCCGCCCCCGCGCGCCTCCGCTCTCCCTGCCGCTCCCGCCCCTGGCGGACCTGGGGCGCCGCGCCCCCGGCGCAATGGCCGGCGACGTCGCCGGCCCGCTCCCGCCTCCGCTGCCAGCGGTCCCGGAGCGCGGTGCCGCGGACGACGTACCGGACGGCCCAGCGGCCGGCCCCACGGACCTGCCCCCGTGGTCGGCCCGCCGCTCACGCGACTCCTCACCGCGACCAGGGACTGTCATCGGCCGCCCGCTACAGCCGCGTGGTGACGATCGACAACTGCCCGATGGACCGGCCGCCGAGCACGTGCAGCAGGCGGCGCTGGAAGCCGCGGCACCGGACCTCGAGCCGCCGCGGCGGGTCAAGTCCCGCGGCCAAGCGCAGCACGGCGTCCGCGCTGTACACGTCGAAGAAGGACAGGTCGCTGACGTCGAGGACGAGGCTGGTCTCCGGCAGGCCGGCCAGCGTCCGCAGCGCCTGCTCGAACTCGGCCCGGCTGGCCAGGTCGCTGTCCCCGGTGATTGTCACGCCGTTCTCGGATACCGCGGTGTGCAGCGTGCCGAGGCTGGGCAGCAGCACCACCGGGTGCACCTTCCGTGCGGCGTCCATGGCCGCCGTCCCGCCGAACAGCCGCTCATCCCAGTAGCAGAGCGCGGTGTAGGGCGGCGTTCGGCCGGCGAACATCGCCGCGTGCAGCGCGGTCTCGTACTCCACGGCCTGGCCAAGGTGGTCGACCGGGGCGAGCGCCAGCGACATCTCGCTCGCGCTGCGCAGCCCGCTGAACCCCTCGGCGACTGTGGTGTCGATCCGCCGGCGTACCCCTTCCACCAGCCGGGATGCGTCGAATCCGCCCCGCGGGAACCGCGGCGTGTTCGACACGATGAGCCGCCCGGCACTCAGCGCGCGCCCGCCGGCCACCGTGCCGCCCGCCACCCGGGCCGCGACCCAGGCGGGGGAGTGGCTGACGTCGACGAGCAGCACCACCTTCTCACCGCGCGCGAGCCCCTGCTGGGTGAAGACGCCGAGAATGTCCCACCGCGTACCGTCGTCGGAGTAGGAAAGAAAGGCGTGATCGCCTTGCCGGAGCCGGTCCACGCCGACAGCGCGACCGTGGAGGTCCTCTGCTGGCATGGACACCGATCCCGCTTCTTAATCCGCAGCGATCAAATCGCGAGGCATCCGCCTAATTCACCGGGCGCGGCCCATCAAGCGGATCAGATATCACGCTGGTTTACTGTCGGCACAATACGCACGGTCGCGCCGCGTACTCGCTGTGCCATTTTCACCGTAACGTACCAGTAAATGTCCCCGTTTGCCCGAACTGCCGTAACCCGCGCCCCTATACATGCAGAGCCAGCCACAGGCAGAGCACCGACAAACCGAGCCCCGGGATAACACTCGCCGCACCTAGCCTGGTGAACTCCCCGAGCGCGACATCGGTGTCGGACGCATGCAGCACGCGTCGCCACAGCATAGTGGCGAGCGAGCCGGTGTAGGTGAGGTTCGGCCCGATGTTGACGCCGATCAGCACCGCGAGCACGGGGCCCGCCGCCTGCGCGCCCCCGGCAGGCAGGGCCACCAGCGGAAGCAGCACAAGCACCGCGGGCAGGTTGTTTACCGTCGCCGCGAGCGCGGCCGCCAGCGCGGCGATCGCGAGCAGCGCGGGAAGCGACGACCCCGATGGCAGCACCGGCCGCAGCGCCGACTCGAGCCCGTTGTTCACCACCGCGACGACCACGATCCCGAGCGTGATCACGAAAAGCAGGAATGGCACGTCCGCGCTCGCCGCGATGGCCGCCGCCGTCGTCTCGCGCCGCGCGAGCGCCCGCGCGGCCAGCAGCAGTGCCCCGCCGAGCGCCGCCCACGCGGGGTTCACCCCCGCCGCCGACGCCACGACGAACCCGCCGAGCGTCACGCATACCACGATCAGCGAGAAGAACGGGGTCCGCGCCGCCTCCGCAGACCGCGCAGGCCCAGGTCCCGCGCCGGCACCCGCATCGTTCCCGCGAACGGGTTCGTGTTCCACCTCTCCCGCGCCGCCATGACCGCCCCCGCCGGCCCGAATCCCGGCGGCAACCTCCCTGGCCCCGCTCGCTCCGGGCGTGCCGGCTCCGCCGGCTCCGCCCGCCTTGTCGTCGCCTCCGTCGTACGCGTGCCCGACCACAGCGGGCGCGATCCCGGAGGTCTCCGACGAGGCGGTCGGGGAGCTTCCCGGCGACACGCCGGCGGTCGCGGCAGTACCTGGCGATCCCGGGCCCGGCCATCCCCGGCCCGACAGCGACCGCCCCGATGACGCCCCTCCGGATGAGGCCTTTTCCGATGATCCCTGGCCGGACGCCGCGGGGATCGCCGGTATCAGGTCTGCCGCGAAGAAACGCCTGATCACGACGTACTCGACGCCGATGGCCGCCAGCCAGGGCAGCGCCATGAGCGCGGCGAACCGGCCGAAGGACAGCCCGCTAACCGAGAACGCCAGCAGGTTCGTCAGGTTGGAGACCGGCAGCAGCAGCGACGCCGAGTTGGCCAGGTGGCCGCAGGCGTAGGCGTGCGGTCGCGCCAGGACCCGCAGCTTGCCCGCGGCGATGAGCACTACCGGGGTCAGCAGCACGACGGTCGCGTCAAGGGACAGGACCGCCGTCGTCACAGCAGCCACCAGGAACACGCGCGACAGCAGTCGTTCCGCGTCGCTCCCCGCCGCGTGTGGGGCCCTTGGCCCCGTCGGGCCGCTCAGCCACGCCCCGAGGTACCGGAACAGGCCGTCGTCGTCGCAGAGTTTCGCCAGCACGAGCACGCAGGCGAGGAATCCGACCACCGGCGCCAGCCGGCGCGTCTCCGCGAGAGCGCCGGATACGGACACCGCACCGATAAGGACGACAAGCAGCGCCGCGGGGACCGCCGGGACCGCTTCCGACCAGCCGCGCGGCCGGCGTACCGCCCAGGCGAGGACCGCGACGAGAGCGGCGACCGACACCGCCTCGGCTGCCGCGGATGAGTGCATCCCGCCATTCTCTCAGCTAGTGGCACGCTGAAACCGCGCCCGAGCCTCCCGCGGGCGATACCTGGATCACGCAGGCCGTCCGCCGGCCCAGGCCCGGCCGCGGGCCGCGGCCCGGCAGCACCCGGCAGCACCCGGCAGCACCGCTGGATGAGGAGTACCTCGCGTTCCACGGCGTCGTCCAGCCGTCCGCCCCGGTCAGGTCGCCGCCGGGCGAAGTCGCGGCGGTGCTGCGGCCAGGCTCGTGGCCGTCGCACGAGGACGGCGCCGAGGTCATATTCTGGGTGCCCCGCCTTGAGGACGCCGCGGCAGCCGTGGAACGCCGTCTTGTCACCGGGTAATGGCGGATGAGAAAGTGTCATCCGCATCCGTTCTTCATATCGATTCCTGGTGTATTTAAGAGGCGAGGGAACAAATTCAGAAGTCGCATTGTGACTACTGAAGCAGGCCCGCGACCTCGTGATATGACCACAAAGGATGCCGGGTGACGTTGCGTAACCCAGGCTAGAAGTGCCTTACCCGCAGGGTGTAGGTTCGCGGGAAAGGCCGTATCAGCGGAGGATAAATGAGCATTCTCGGCACGCGGGTGATCCGTACGGAAGATCCGCGGCTTCTCACCTCGGGCGGCGTCTACGTCGACGACTTGCGCGAACCCGATCTCGCTGGGGCGGTGCGGGCTACCTTCGTGCGGTCGACGGTGGCGCACGCCCTGATCACTGGCATTGACACCTCGGCGGCGCTCGAGGCGCCCGGGGTGGTCGCGGTGCTGACCGCGGCGGACCTGACGGACCTGCCGGCCCCCCCGCCGGCTGAACCGGTGCCGGACGACGCGCCGCCGCCCGAGGGACCGGCCCCGGTCGGCGGGGTCTGGGCGGAGCCGCTCTTCGCGGTCGACCGTGTCCGGTTCGTCGGCGAACCGGTCGCGCTCGTCCTCACCGACAGCACCTACGGGGGCGAGGACGCCGCCGAACTGGTCAGCGTCGATTACGAACAGCTGCCCGCCGTGCCGTCGATCGAGGCCGCGCTTGCGGGTGAGGAACTGCTGTTCCCCGACGCGGGCAGCAACGTGGTCGTCAAGGGCGGGCGGCCCATCGGTGACGACTCGATCTTCGACGGGTGCGACGTCGTCGTCGAGGGTGACATCGTGAACCAGCGGGTGGCCGCCCTGCCGATGGAGGGCCGTGCCACCGCGGCGGTGTTCAAGGACGGGAAGCTTACCGTCTGGACGTCCACCCAGAACGCCCAGCTTTCCCGGCTGATCCTCACCGCGGTCGGGCTGCCGCCGGACGCGATCCGGGTGGTCGCTCCTGATGTCGGCGGCGGCTTCGGCGCGAAGATCGGCGTCGACCGTGAGCAGATCATCATCGCCTGGGCGGCCAAGCACACCGGCAAGCCGGTCCGCTGGGTGGAGACCCGCAACGAGAACCTGCTCGCCATGACCCAGGGCCGCGCCCAGGTGCACCACATCAAGATCGGCGGCGACCGCGAGGGGCACATCAAGGCCTACCGGCTTGACGTCGTGCAGGACTCGGGTGCCTATTCGCGGATGGGCGGATTCCTGCCCATGCTGACCAACCTGATGGCGCCCGGCGTCTACGACATCCCGAAGGTAGAGGCCGACTACAAGGCGGTGGTCACCAACGGGACCCCGATCGCCGCCTACCGCGGCGCCGGCCGGCCCGAGGCCGCGGCCACGATCGAGCGGGTGGTGGACTGGTTCGCCGCCGAGGCAGGCCTCGACCCGGCCGCGGTGCGGCGGCTGAACTTCATCAAGAAGGACCAGTTCCCGTTCGTAACCAAGACGGGTGCGCCGTACGACACCGGCGACTACGAGGCCGCGCTGGACAAGGTGCTCGAGGCTGCTGGTTATCCGGAGCTGCGCGCGGAGCAGCAGCGCCGCCGTGCGGCGGGCGACACCAGGCTGCTGGGCATCGGGCTTGCCTCCTACGTGGAGATCACCGCCGCCGACGCCGGTGCGGGCGAGACCGCGAAGGTCGAGGTGCACGACGACGGCACCGCGACCGTCTACACCGGCTCGTCCGCGCACGGTCAGGGCCACCACACCGCCTATGCGATGATCGTGACCGCGGAACTCGGCATCCCGATGGACAAGGTCGAGGTCATCCACGGCGACACCGACCTGATCCCGGACGGCGTCGGCACCTACGCCTCGCGGTCGCTCCAGCTCGGCGGCTCGGCCGTGCAGAAGGCCGCGATCGAGGTGAAGGACGAGGCAGGCAAGAAGGCGGCCGAGCTCTTCGAGGCCGCCGAGGACGACGTTGAACTGGACGCCGACTCCGGAACCTGGCACATCAAGGGCGACCCGGACAAGTCGCTGTCCTGGGCGCAGGTGGCCGCGGCCGCCGACCAGGGGCTCATCGTCGCCAACGTGCGGTTCACCGCCGACCGGCCGACGTTCCCGTTCGGCACGCAGCTCTCGCTCGTCGAGGTCGACGTCGAGACGGGCAAGGTGACCCTGCTCCGGCACGTCACCGCCGACGACGCCGGCCCCGTGCTCAACCCGCTCCTGATGGAGGGCCAGCGGCACGGCGGCATCGCCCAGGGCGCGGCCCAGGCGCTCGTCGAGGAGATCCTTTACGACGCGGACGGCAACCCGCTGACCGCCACCCTGATGGACTACGGCGCGATCACCGCGGCCGAGCTGCCCAGCTTCGAGCTGCTTACCAGCGAGACCCCGACCACGGTGAACCCCCTGGGCGTGAAGGGCATCGGCGAGGCAGGGACGATCGGTGCCACCCCGGCCGTGCAGAACGCGGTCATCGACGCCGTATCCCACCTCGGCGTGCGGCACATCGACATGCCGACGACGCCGGAACGTGTTTGGACCGCTATCCAGAAGGCGAGCGCGAAGTGAAGGTATCCCTGACCGTCAACGGCAAGGACATCACCGCCGACGTCGAGGATCGCACGCTGCTCGTGCACTTCCTGCGCGACACTGCGGACCTGACCGCCACCAACATCGGCTGCGACACCACGTCCTGCGGCGCCTGCACGGTCCTGCTTGACGGCGAGTCCGTCAAGTCCTGCACCGTGCTCGCCGCCCAGGCGGACGGGCGCTCGGTGACCACGCTCGAGGGCCTGGCCTCAGACGCGGGCGAGATGCACCCGGTGCAGCAGGCTTTCCACGAGCAGCACGGCCTGCAGTGCGGCTACTGCACCCCCGGCATGGTCAT
>Ga0335073_10001971_pt1 | contig 28009 bp, 18 predicted proteins | sample Lox_Sample_22_FD_207093 | JGI IMG/M metagenome (GOLD analysis project Ga0335073, IMG submission 207093) | Soil microbial communities from Loxahatchee National Wildlife Refuge, Florida, United States - Lox_Sample_2.2 | ecosystem: Environmental > Terrestrial > Soil > Wetlands | place: USA...
AAATTACCCTTTACCGCGAGCATTACGTCGAAGTCACGAGACTGAGCCCCCGCTCCAGGGGCATCCCCGGCTGGTACCCCGATGCCCTCATCCCCTTCCTTGACCCGAGCACGGGCAAGCCTCCTGTGCCCGCGCGGTTCGAGGCGGCGCCCTTCGGCATTGCACCTGATTCCAATCAGCCGCTCTGGATCGATGTGCTGACACCCCGGGATGCCGCACCCGGCGGATACGTGGGCGCGATCACGATCTCGGCGGAGGGAGTCCGGCCCATCCAGGTTCCGATCGAATTGACCGTTTGGGATTTCACCTTGCCCGAGACTCCATCGATGAGGACGCACTTCGGGGATGCCGACGTGAATCCCCTTGTGTCCCGCCCGCCTCAGATCAGCGCCTGGCGCGGCCTGGATGACGCAAAGCAGCGCGCACTGCAGACGGCCTATGCGGAACTGATGGCCGCACATCGGATTTGTCCGCCGATTCCGCCGTACCTGATGCCCAAGGTCAACGCGGACGGGAGTATCGACCCGGAGCCGAACCATGCTGAGTTGCAACAATGGATCGAGCGCTTTCACATCACCGGATTTCCGCTGCGGTTTCTCGGCATGGACGGCCGGGGGTGGCAAGGCGATCCGCTAGGCGCCGATCGCAAACGGAATGTGCGGTATCTGCGGTCGATGTATGCATATCTGCGAGCGCACCACTGGGACAAAATGGCCTACATCTATGTGGTGGATGAACCGAACTCCCGCGAGGCTTACAACGACGTGCGTGCCCGCTCCCGATTCGTTCACCAGGTCGTACCGGGGCTGAAGGTACTCTGCACAAAAGCTCCGCAGGTTCAGAACCCGGCATGGGGTAGCCTGGTGGGCTCTGTGGATATCTGGGCGCCCCTTTGGCCAATGTTCGAAGAGGCCACTGCAAGAAGGCGGCTCTCTAGAGGGAATGAGATTTGGTCCTATACGGCGCTCTGCCAGGGTCGAGACGAAACGCCGTTCTGGGAGTTGGATTTTCCCCTTCTGAACTACCGGATTCCTATGTGGATCAGCTGGCACTTCGGTATCACCGGCTTACTCTACTGGAGCACCACAAACTGGTCCTCTACCCGGGATGTCTGGACGAACCCTCTGACCTACCGCGACCAATACAACATGGAAGGCGCTCTGTTATATCCAGGAGCGGACGCAGGCGTCCAGGGTCTTATCGGGTCTATCCGGCTCAAGGAAGTTCGGGAAGGATTGGAAGATTACGAGTACTTCAAAATCCTGGCGAAACGCCGAGGCAGGCCGGCGGCGCAGGAGCTCGTCAAGAGGATTGCCCGAACCTGGCACGATTGGGACTCCGACCCCAGACATCTGCTGGAAGCCCGTGCGGAAATGGCGCGAATGATTCTGGCGAAGTAATCCATCACGCCATCGCAACTCTGGATTCTTGAAGTCTGCGATTGCGGGTGGATTCGGTGAAGCCCGGCGCTTGCCGGCTCCCGAACTCGACCCCTCCTTCCTCGTCAGCCCCACTGCATGCAATATAATGGCGACATCATGCGAAAAGGCTGCACTGAGCCGCAACGCAGGTGTGAGGGAATCTAGCCGGAGTCTGTGCAATGAAGAAAACTGAATGGGCGGCGCTCGCCCTGTCCGCTGCGGGTGCCATGGGGATGCTCCTCGCGGAAGCACACCCGGATCGGGTGTTGACGGGAAGGTCCGCATTCGTCTCCTCGATCACGGTGAAGCCGGGCACTTTTCGCAAGATCTCTCCGTCCGACCTGCCCAAGCCATTTGCGACGAAATCCGTCTCGACCCGCTCGAAAATCGTGCCGCGTCCCGCCGGCGCGATGCCGCTGGCTCCTCCCGGTTTCCACGTGGGACTGTTCGCCGAGGGCCTGGTGATGCCGCGCGTCCTCCGCGTGGCGCCCAACGGCGACATCTTCGTCGTCGAGACGCAGCTAGGCCAGGTACGGGTCTTTCGCGGCATCACCGCAGACGGTAAGCCCCGCGAGACTTCGATCTTTGCCACCGGATTCCATGAGCCATACGGCATGGTCTTCTATCCGCCTGGTAACAACCCGCAGTGGCTGTACATAGCGAACACCGACTCCGTCGTCCGCTTCGCCTACAAAGCCGGCGATATGAAAGCCAGAGGAAAAGCAGAGACGGTGATCGCGGTCGTCCCCTCCAGTCGCCCGCGCGACATCGATGCTTTTCGAGCCTATGACGCGGCCGTTTACAAAGGAGAAGCGCCACCGGACCACGGGCACTGGACGCGCGACCTGGCATTTTCGCTCGACGGCAAGCGATTATTCGTCGGGGTCGGCTCTGCCTCCAACGTCGATGATCCGGATGATCATCCGAGCGAAACCCGCCGCGCAGACATTCTCGAATACACTCCGGACGGGAAATTCGTCAAGGTTTACGCCGCCGGCATCCGCAACCCTTCCGGAATCGCCGTGAATCCCACAACGGGACAGCTGTGGTGTTCCGTGAATGAGCGCGACGGGCTTGGGGATGATCTGGTGCCCGACTACATCAGCCATGTGGAGGAGGGCGGATTTTACGGATGGCCTTGGTATTACATGGGCGCCAACCCGGATCCGCGCCACGAGGGAAAGCATCCCGAACTAAAGGACAAGGTGATCGTGCCCGACGTATTGCTGCAGTCGCACACCGCCTCGCTGCAAATGACCTTTTACGAGGGGACGGAGTTCCCGGCCGAGTATCGGGGCGATATTTTCGCCAGCGAACATGGATCCTGGAACCGGCTGGTCCGGTCCGGCTATGAGGTGGTGCGCGTGCCGTTGAAGAATGGGAAATCGGACGGAACCTATGAGGATTTCCTGACCGGCTTCCTGACACCTAAGGGTGATGTCTGGGGACGCCCCGTGGGCGTTACCGCCGCTCCCGACGGTTCCCTGCTGGTTTCTGATGACGGATCGGGCTCCATCTGGCGCGTCTCTTACACCGGCAGGTGATCCGCGGCAATGGTCTCACCGGGGCTTGGCCGATGCCGGGCTGCCATTGAAATCGAAGTGCAGAATGACTTCGCCAGGCACCGGTTGCTCCTCCAGGCGGGCGGGCGCGAAGCTCCAGTGGCTGGCCGCATAGCCGGCCAGCGTGGCCAATTCTTCGTCGCGCGGCGACAGCAGTTCTATGCGCGTCACCCGCCCAGAAGCGTCTACCTCGGCCTTTACATCAATTTCCTTTTTTTGAGTCAACGCTGCCGATGCGCCGGGCGGTAGCACAAACTGAATTTCGCGGATCGGGTGCGGGGGCGTAAAGTTCTTGCCCCTTGTGACGGCGGCTCCTTTGCGATTTCCCGTCAGCCTGTGAAGGATGCGCCGGATGCCCCGCGGGCTGACCGCCTCGTAGGTAGCGGTCGCGGTAGTTCCGAGGGTCCCGGCAAGGGCTGGGCTTTCGTCGGAATTGACCGATGCTCCAATAGCCGGGGGTGCCGGAAGCGATGCGCCGGTCTCCTTCCTCGTCACACTCGCGACCTCCGGCGGCCTGAACGGCTTCAAAGTTCGCTCTGCCTTGTCGGGCGAGCGATGCGCGTGGCCGGTCGCGTTCCCCTGTGCCGTTAGAGCTTTGGGCGGCTCAGCCGGCTGAAGGTTCGGAAATGGCGACGTCTTTGTCTCTCCCAAAGAGGAATCCGGTGTCGCGGGCGCCGGCGGGGCCTTGCTGGCGATGCCGCTGTCACGAGGCGAGTTGAAGGCGCGCGCATGATCGGATGTTGTTCGACGGCCGCAGGCGGTCGCCTGCAGAAGCAGCCCGGCAGCCACCGGGATCCACAAACACACTCTTCCGTCCATTGGATTGACCCGATCGGTTCATGTTAGCAACTCTGCCGCCATAAGGGGCTCTGACCGCAATAGCATTGCGACGTCGCCAGAAGTGTTTGTGTTAGCAGGATAACCAACGAGTGCCTCAAATCAGGGACGATTGCGGGAATGGGGTCGGATGGCACAATTTACCTTCGAAACTCTACCCGCATGTACAAATGTCTACTCTGGACTCCGCCCCACACTCTCCTGCTCGGACAAATACCCTAAACGTGGCGTTTTCCTATTTCGTTTGCGACTAAGCACTTAGGAATGAACGGTATATATCTTAACCATGGCAGACCGGCAACGGGCATTTCAGACCTTGAAGAACTACTGCAGCCGGTGGTATATTCCTCCGCATCGGTCGAATCTGAGGGTCGACCGGAAAAGACCGAGCGGGCCGCCGGGTTGCGGCCGCGTCGCACTGATGCGGAGGCGGACCTGGACCTCCATGGTCTTGTGCAGCGGCGGGCTCGCCATACCCATTCCGCTATGCTGCGGTGAGCGGGGCCGGGGTAGTGGGTGTTCGGGGGACTTACGAAAAAGGGAAGAAGGGGTGATTTATGCGTCTGCCGTCGTGTTCCGTAACAGTGTTGGCATGCCTGGCGTCGGGAATTTTCCTGCATGCTCAGACCGTTGACACTGCAATTCTTGGCCGGGTTACCGATCCGCAGGGCTCCGTTGTTCCCAACGCCAGTGTCAAGATCGTCGAGGCTTCGACTCACGTCGAGCGTACCACCGTCACAAGCGCCGAGGGCAATTTTGAAGTGCGCTACCTGGTCCCGGGGGAATACAGCGTGGAGGTCACCGCAGCGGGGTTCCGCTCTGAGCGCAGGACCGGGCTTACCATCCAGATCGCTCAGCAGGCGCGCATCAATTTCGCGCTTCAGGTCGGCGACGTGCAGCAGACCATGGATGTGACGGCGGTGGCGCCGTTGCTGCAGACCGAAACGGCAACCCTCGGCAGCGTCGTGGGCACGGAGCGCACCGTCAACCTGCCTCTCAACGGGCGCCAATTCGACGACTTGGCGGTGCTCACGCCGGGCGTTGTGGTCAGCGACGTAGATTTGCACTCATCGAGCACTGCGGGTGCGCTGATATCGGCCAACGGCCAGCGGCCGATTTGGGACCAGGTCAACGTGGATGGCGTAAGCATGGTCAACAACCGCCACGCCTACGTCAATATCTTTCCGTCGGTCGACGCCATCGAGGAATTCAAGGTGCAGACCGGAAACTTCTCGGCCGAATATGGCGTCGGCGCGGGGGCGAACACCAACATCCAAATCCGTTCGGGCACCAACCAGTACCATGGCGACGCCTACGATTTTCTGCGGAACCAGGATCTCGACGCCCGGAATTTCTTCGTTCCTGCTCCCAAACCCAAGAGCATCCTGAAACAGAACCAGTTCGGCGCGACCTTCGGAGGTCCGGTGGTTCACAATAAGACCTTCTTCTTCACCAGTTATGAAGGGCTTCGTTCCATCGCGGAATCTCCCAGCACCAGCGTGGTGCTGACGCCGGCACAAAGGGCCGGCAATTTCGCCGGCGGCAGCACCATTACCGATCCCCTGAACAACAGCACGCCCTTTCCGGGCAACATCATACCTTCCAGCCGCCTGGACCCCGTCTCAACGAATATCGTCAATCAGTACATGCCGCTCCCGAACTCGTCGGGAACCACCAACTACACAGGCGCCTCCCTTGGCGATCTCACCATCCACCAGGGCATCGCGCGCGTGGATCAGTACATCAGCCCGAAAGACCAGTTGTTCGCGCATGTGATTCTGGGGCACCGGAACTTTCCGGACACGAACCTGAACCCCAATTTTCAGTTCACCGGCGACTATTCGATGTCCAATTACCAGGTTCAATATATCCACACCTTCAGCCCCACGTTGTTAAACGAGCTGCGTCTCGGCGCCGATCTGGAAAACGTTGCCCAGCTTAGTTTGCGCACCAACACGAATTTCACCATCGAGTCGCTCGGGATCAACGGGATGCTCATCGGCGGACCCAATGGTCGGCCGCTGGCCAGGAATGAAGAGGGCTTTCCGGTGATCAGCATTTCGGGCTATCTTGGCATGGGCGACAGCACGGCCGCTTCTAACCTCGACAACAGCAGGACAACACAGCTCGTGGACAACGTAACGGTAGTTCGTGGCGTCCACACCTTTAAGTTCGGCGCCGACATTCGCCACAATATGGACGAAGCGACCACGAACAACTGGCCGTTCGGAAGCATGACTTTCACGTCGGACATTGCCAGCAATGCCGCCGCAGCATACATGCTGGGGTACCCGCGGACTGTTCTGACGCCGGAAGGCGTCCCGATCACGGGCGCGCGGCAATGGCGCATGGGTTTTTACGGGCAGGACGATTGGAAGGTCACTCCGAAACTCACGTTGAATCTCGGCCTCCGCTATGACCTGTACACGATCCCGCACGATGCCAACAACATTACGCGCACGCTGGATTTCTCTACCTCGCCTCCGACATTCATCCCGGGCCCTGGACAGGCGTTGGATCCCCTCTGGTACGCCAGCCACAAGAATTTTGCTCCGCGGTTCGGCATGGCTTATAGCGCGCCAAAAGGATTCGTGTTACGCGGGGGGTACGGGTTGTTTTACTATGGCGGACAGTTCGATAACTTGAATATTCTGCAGTTGAATCCGCCCGAGGCGGGCAGTATCACGTTGACCAATCCCACGCTGCCTCCCCTTGCGACCATCGAATATCCGATTCCGGCCGCCCTGTACCCGGCCAATCCGTTCTTCAACGCTGTTACGCTTCCTCCCGGACGCAATCACCCAAACACTTACGTGCAGAACTGGAACCTTCAGCTCTCGCACCAGCTCGGCCCCAACGATATGATCGAAGTCGGCTATGTAGGAAGCAAGGGTACGCACGTCGACACGAGCATGAACAACTACAATCAGCCGTTGCCCGGCCCTGGCGACGTGCAATCCCGCCGGCCCTATCCGGTCTTTTCAGGAATCCGGATGGAGTACTATGGCGTGAATACGGAATATAACTCCCTGCAGGTCCATTACGAGCATCGCTTCGTCAAGGGCCTCAGCGTGACGCTGGCCTACACCTACTCCCACCTTATCGACGACGCCGGCAACACCATCAACGAGGGCGGCTGCGTCTGCCAGACCCCCAGCGTCACGGGCAACCGCGACAGCAGCACCACGGATCAGCGGAACTTGCTCGTGGTGGGATACGTCTGGGAGATTCCGTTTGGCAAAAATCTGCACGGTCCCGCGGGAGGTGTTCTGAGCGGATGGTCTTTCAATGGGATCGTGACGCTGGCTTCGGGCAATCCCTTCCACATTGGCGAGGCTTCGGATACCCAGAACAATGCGGGTACCTGGGAATATCCGAATTTGGTTGCCGGCCAAGCGGTCGGCATCGCGAACCGGGGACCGTCGCTCTGGTTCAACACCGCCGCGTTCGCGCCCAGCCTGCTCCAGTACGGGAACGCCGACCGCGATCCAGTGGTGGGACCCGGAACGCACACGGCCAACCTCTCCTTATTTAAGACATTCAAAATGCCCTTTAATGAGCAGCACACGCTGCAGTTTCGCGCGGAGGCGTTCAACGCCACCAACACCCCGGAATTCTCGAACCCCGGGTCTTCGCTGGGCACCTCGACATTTGGGGTGATTACCAGCACCAAGATCAACAACCGGATTCTGCAGTTCGCGCTGAAGTACCGGTTTTAGCGTAGTAGGATGATCGGGAGGGTCCGATGCCGATAAGAGCAAGCAGACGAGGTTTCCTGCAAGGTGCTGCGGTAGGTGCGGCGTTCACGCCGCTTCCCCCGGCCAGCGCCGGAGAACCGAATGTTTACGCCCGACTCGGAGTGAAGCCGGTCATTAACGGAGTGGGAACGGTTACCATTCTCGGCGGGTCCGTTATGCCGCCGGAAGTGGTGCGGGCGATGGAAGAGGCGTCGAGATACTTTGTGCCTCTCCCCGAGCTGCAGCAGAAGGCCGGAGCAAAGCTGGCCGAGATGCTCGGTGTACCGGCTGCCATGGTGACCGCCGGGGCGGCCTCGGCGATCACGGTCGCGACCGCGGCCTGCGTGGTGGGCGGTGACGCATCCAAGCTCCGGCAGCTTCCCGAGACCACCGGCCTCAAAAACGAGGTCATCCAGCAGAAGTCGCATCGCAGCGGGTATGAGGCGCAGATGAGCGTGGTCGGCATCAAGATCGTTCGGGTCGAGACGCGGGCCGAGCTGGATGCCGCCATTAACGAGCGCACGGCCATGCTGCACTTTCTGAACCTGGCTGACCCGAAAGGACAGATCAAGCGGGATGAATGGATCAGCGTCGGCCGGCAGCGGGGCGTCCCCACTTTCCTCGATGCCGCCGCCGACGTTCCTCCCGTTTCGAACCTGAGTGCTTACGTCAAGCAAGGCTTCGATCTGGTTACTTTCTCCGGTGGCAAAGGACTGTTCGGTCCCCAGTGTTCCGGATTATTGCTGGGACGTCAGAACCTGATCGAGGCCGCACAGGAGGCGATCAGCCCTCACGACGGGATCGGTCGCGGCATGAAAGTGGGAAAGGAAGAGATCGTCGGGCTGCTCACCGCCGTCGAGCGCTATCTCAAGGTCGATCACGAGGCCGAACACCGGGAGATGGAAGCGAAGGTTTCGCACATCATCCAGGCGGTCGCGGATGCCGGCGTCCGGGGAACGGTGGATGTCCCTGAAATTGCCAACCATGTTCCTCACGCCGTGCTGGAGTGGGACGAAGCGGAGAAGAAGCTTACCGCACAGCAGGTAGTAAAACAGCTAAGGGACGGCGAGCCTTCGATTGCCGTTTCCAGACAGCGCGAAGGCGGACTCCGTATCTCCGTGTGGTTGATGCGTGGTGACGAGCATAAGATCGTAGCCAAGAGATTGCGCGAAATCTTCAACAGCTGATCGCCGGCGGCAAGGCGGACCCGCTACACCCTTCTACCGGCTCGTTGGTCTCTCACTTGCCCCGGCCTCTACAAAATCTGGGTCTATCGCCCGCTGCAAGCTTTGGCGCGCCACCTGCCACGCGCATCCCGTACCGTTACAACCTGGAAGCGTCAGGTCCTGGCCCTCGGGTGGCATGGTCAGCGATAGCGGTTCGGAGTTTCGCATCTGCTCGAGTGTCTGGGCCACGTACCGCAGCCGCAGAGAGTACTGTCCCGAGCTTCGCTCGCGCCACAAGGAGAAGATCATGGCGCCGCCAGGGGGCGTGTCGTCCGGCTGATAGCCCGTGAGATTCCACGATAATCCGAGCATGCCGCTGAGGTTGGACAGGTTCGTATCGTGGCCAACCAGCACCAGCAGAAGATCGCCGGGGCGGCCAAGAGCACCGGGCACGGACCTCCCGGCCGCCGCCTGCTCGAGCGATCGCAAAATATGGGACAGGAGGTTGGATCCGCGTGCCCGGGCGAGATAGGGAGTGCGACGCATGAAATCCGCATACAGCGCATGGATCTCTAGAACACGGTACAGGCCCTCTCGCGTCAACCGGCCCCACCCGAGATCCGGGCCCTCCATTCCGTCGACGTACTCCAACAACAGGTTCTCGCTAAAAGTCGATCCAAGGGCGAACGGGCCGGTCAACTCGATCCATCGCCCCTTCGGTGCAACACCCACTCGGGCGGCAGCCTCCTTCTTGATTCTCACGATCGATTCCAGCGTGTCCAGCGCCGCTTGGTACCGGCCTATGAGCTGTTGGGGATTCTCGCCCAGCCGCTCGCGAACCGCCTCAAGCGCGCGGTCGGAATCGGGAGTTCCGGCGCCTGAGAAAAGCGGATCCGCCTTGCCGTCGGTCTCTGCCTGAACGTCGATCCGGCACCGTCCGGCAAGCAGCGATTCCGCGAACGCACGGCCCGTTTCCAGGGTCCGCTCGTCACGGTCCGCCCGAATGTGGATGCGCCCCGCATCGTCGCACCCATCGGAACGCAGGAGACCGTCGCGCGTGAGCCATTCATGGTAATAGGCACCCATGATTTGGATCAGCTTTCGCCCGTGCGGCGTGAGGTTGCCGGGAAGCACACCCCAATCGGGCCATGGCTCGGCCGAATACGCGTTCAGCCGTGCATTGTCCCATGTAGGTGACCTGACACCGTGCCGGCTGACGATCACGACATACTTCAGCTCGAGACCGTCAGGTCCACCAGCGCTTCCTGCGGGCCGCGGAGCCACCAGGAGGGCCGCAAATAGTATGACGAGTCTCTTATCTTTCACGGTTGAAGTTATACCGAAGGCCGCCGGCATAGGTCGCTTTGTACCATTCCCGCTGGTTGACGAAAACCGGGCTGCCCGTGTAATAGCCGAAAACCTCATTGGTGAGGTTCAGGCCGTAGACCACAGCGGATAGCCCATGACTGAGGCGGAAGCTGGCCTGTGCGTCCAATTGGAAATGCGGGAGCGTGTAAACGTCACCGGTCGGGCCGGTGGGCCCGAGATGGCTCACGTCTGAGGCGGTCTGATATTCGTACTGATAGATGCTCGGCCCGTTGTACGACATGCCGACGCGCGCCGAGAGGCGTCCGCGATCGTAGGTCGGGCTGATGTTCCACGTATTTGGCGCCTGGCGCTGCAGCCCGGGGCTGTCGGCGCGGCCGGGAATGCTCTTGATTCGCGAATCCGTCCAACTGTAGTTGGCCATCACGCCGAAGCCCTTCAGCAAGCCGGGGAGCATGGCGAGCCGCTGCTGATAGGAGATCTCGAATCCGTAGAGCTCGGCGTTGCTGACATTCAGCCACTGTGAAACCAGATCCCCCGCATACAGGCCGCTGGTCGCCGTATACGATGTGCTGATGAGCGTGTCGTTGATCTGCTTGAAGAAGAAACCGGCCTGGATGATGCCGGTGGGATTCAGGTACCGCTCATACAGGAGGTCATAGTTGTTGGCGTGCTCAGGCTTGAGCCTGGGATTGCCCTCCGCGATCGTAGCGGGATTAGTGGAGTCGTCCTCCGTCACGTACGGCACCAGCTGGTAGGCGTCCGGACGCGAAACTCCCCGGCCGTAGACTAGACGCAAGCCGGATTGTGAATCGAGCGCGTAGCGCAGGGAAATGCTGGGAAGAATATTGACATAGGATGGATTGTTGTTGACGGGAACCGGGACGCCGCATCCGGTCGAGGTCGCGCACAATCCGCTGCCCGCGGGGTAGAGCGTCACATTGTAACCGAGCGTGTTCATCTGCGTGCCCTCGATGCGGACGCCGGCCACCACGTGCAGACGACCAAAATCCATCGTATTCATGAGATACCCGGCGGAGATTCGCTCCACAATGTTGAAGATGTTGGGATAGGTATCAGCGGCCGTCTTATACCCGTCCACGTAGCCGCCCAGACTCGACAGCGTGAAGCTCGCCACCTTGTCGAAGTTAGACAGTGGCCCGAAATGTCCGCCGAAGTAGTCATTATTCAGGTAATTGCTGCTGCTGAAACTATCCAGAAACTGGGTCATGGGATAATTCGCGGCCGACCAGCCGTCGTACACCGTCTCCGTGGCGTTCTGGAACTTATGCCCGTTCCGGATCTTGCCGCCGACTTCGAAAATGCCGAAATGCGAACCGAGGTGGTAATTGCGCGAATAGCTCGCGGACGCGGTCAGGTTCAGCTGCGCCGACAGGCCCGTTGAGGTCGTGATGTCTTTGAAGCCCCAGTTGCTCGCAACCTGAAGCGGTGAGTTGGCGCCATCGCACCCCGAGCCGAAATGCGGCACCAACGTGTCGGTCTGCGTCGCCGGGCTATAGCCACAGACTAGCTTGCTTCCGATCCAGGAGAAATCGGCCTTGGGGTTGCCGGCCGAATCCAACTCATACGAACGGGCAAAGGAAACCTCCCACGATAGCAGCGCGGAAGGCAGCTGATGCTTGCCTCCCAGCACCAAGTTACTGATGGAAGCGTCCGGACGCTTGCTGGACGTATAGAATTTGGGCGCGCTCGTCGACACTGGTTCGTAATACCACTTGTCACCGTAGTCTCTCAAGTTGGAATATAGCCCTCGCAAGTAGAAACTGGAAGAGGTGCTCAGCTTGTAATCGGCGGATCCTGCGTACCCCCAACGCTCGCGGTAATAGCGGTACTCGCGAATGGTATTGTTGTCGTAAATTGGCTGGCTGAATGTGGAGGCCGGGTCGATGGCCGGCTGGTAGTTATCGATGCCACGCCCATTGAAGTCGTAAGTCCCGCCAAATAGAATGCCCAGCTTCCGGCTGCGGCCGAAGCGATGGCCTACTGTGCCGCCAAACTGATCGTTGTAGCGGCCGCCCAGGATCTTGTTATAGCCGCCAATGCCGTAAAGCGTGATCGTGGGAAACTCCCCGGCGGTCTTCGTCTTCATGTTGACCGAGCCGCCGATGCCGTCGCCATCGATGTTCGGTGCCAGGGTCTTGTTGATTTCCACCGACTCTACCAGATCGGCAGGGAGGACGTCGAGGCGGATCTGGCGGACTGTCGGCTCCGGCGAGGGAACCGAAATGCCGTCGATCGTCACGTTGGTCAGCCGCGGTTCCGTGCCGCGCACCTGGATATAAACTCCTTCGCCTTCGATCCGCTCCAGCGTCACGGATGGCAGCCGGCCCAGCGCGTCCGCGACATTTGCGTTCGGCAGCGACGTAATGACCTCGGCCGGCAGCACTTGGAGCACGTTATCCGCCATGCGGCTGCGGTTGATCGCTTCTGCTTCGCCGCGCGGCCGCTCGGCCGTCACCAGGATTTCCTCGTTCGCCGACCCGACCTCCATGCGGACCTCCAGGTTCTGCGGCTCACCTGCAGAAACCACGACGTCCTTCTCGAACGCGCGGAACCCCACGTATGAAACCAGGAGTTTGTAGTTTCCTGGCTCGACGTCGTTCAACGCGAACTCTCCTTCGGCATTGGTAGCGGCAGCCGCACCGCTCTCCTGCAAACGGACTTGCGCTCCCTGCAAAATCGCGCCGGAACTGTCCTGGACCCGGCCCGCAATCGCGCCTTTACTGTTCTGCGCGGCGGCGGAAGAGATCAGGCAAAAGGCAAGCAAGCAGCAAAGCAAAAAACGTATGAGGCGCATCTCCGGCGCACAAATAATGAGGCCGGGCTTCCGATTTCGTGTATTGATGTGCATCGAGTCCTCCAACATACTGTTCCTCCCAGGACCAATGAAGGCAGTACGAGGGCATTACAGCAAGCGAGTCTGAGAACAATCTGAGGAATCGCCCCGAGAATCAGAATTTCGCAAAACTGTAATCACGCGTTAACATAGGCGGCGCAACATGAAGACATTCGGATTCTAGTAGCGGAAGATCGCCCGAAAACCGCAGATCTCCTTTGCAGGGCACTTGAGGCGGAAGGACATTCCACCCTGCTCGCTTACGACGGAGATCGGGCGTTGAAGCTCGCCTTTGGGACCGATATCGACGTCATTCTTCTCGACGTCATGCTCCCTCGCTTGGATGGCCTCAGCGTGCTGCGCAAGCTGCGCGAGGGACGCCGCAATACCGCCGTCATCATCGTGTCGGCGCGAGACACCGGAGCCGACATTGTCCAGGGATTGGATTTGGGTGCGGACGACTATCTTACCAAGCCGTTCGAACTGGACATTCTGCTGGCGCGTGTCCGGGCGGTGGCCCGGCGGTCTCACGTACCGCAGCCCGCGGATTTGACATTTCGGGATTTGAAACTGAGTCCCGGCACTTACCAGATTCAGCGCGGCGATCGCACGGCCTCGCTCAGCCGTACCGAATGTGCCCTCTTGCAGGCGCTCTTGCGGCGTGCGGGAATGGTCGTACCGCGCGAAGTTCTGATCGAAGAAGGATGGGGAAGCGAAGCCGATGTCAGCGACGCTAACCTTTATTTCTTCGTGCGCTCGTTGCGGTCCAAGATCACGCAGCCTGGAGAGGCCGAACTCCTCCACACCGTGCGCGGCGTGGGTTATTCCATTCGAGGCGAGGACTGTTGATCCGGCAACGTTCCATCTCCCTGCGTCTGACGATCTGGTTCTCGGCGGTGTTTTTCGCCGGGTTAGCCCTGTTCGGCGGAGTGATGTGGTTCACCCTGGAGAACACGCTGACAAACGGGCGGTCGCGGACGCTGGAGAGGCGCGTGGAGAGACTGGGCGAACTTCTGCGCGACACGCGGCAGTATACACCAGAAGAGCGAGCGGCCAAGTTTCAGGCCTTCGCCGATGCCACTGGTGGTGGGCTGATTGAGGTCTTTCGACGGAATGGCGCTCGGGCACTTCCTTCTCCGACGTCCGCCGCCCAGGCATTCCCGTGGCCCCATGTTGACTCCACCGACCGGAGCCGGTTCAGCGAGATCACCTACCTCGGACAGCCATACAGGGTATTGGCACAACCCTTCGCAACCGGTTCTGAGATGTTGATGCTCTGCGTCGCGGCGCCATTGGAGGGCAATCGTCTGGTCTTGCGCACATTCTCCGCTGGATTGCTCTGGACGGTCCCTGTGCTGCTGGTTCTGTCGGCGCTCGGCGGATACATTCTAAGCCGGAGAGCGCTGCGGCCGGTGGACCAGATCACCGCGGCTACACGCTTGATCACCTTGTCGAACCTGTCGGAACGGCTGCCGGTGCCGGAGACGCACGACGAGCTCCAGCGCCTTTCAGAGACGTGCAACGATATGCTGGCGCGCCTGGATTCGGCCGTCAATGAAATCAAACGATTCACGGCTGACGCATCGCACGAGTTCCGCAATCCGGTTTCGTTTATGCGAACCACCGCCGAGCTCGCACTGCGAAACCGGCAGATCGATGCGGAAAGCCGCCGCGCTTTCGAAGACATCGTGGCGGAGTGCGGGAAGGCCAACCGCCTGCTCAAGGACATGTTGACACTGGCGCGCGCCGATGCCGGCAACTCGCAACTGGCCTTCGAGCCGGTCGATCTGGCAGCAGTTGTCAGGGCGGTCTGCCAAAAAGCCCGGGTGGTCGCAGGAGAGCACGGACACACACTCGCTTTCCAAGTCGCGGAAGAATGCGAGGCCACCGTATGGGGCGACTACCCCAGTCTGCACCGGCTGCTGTGGACCCTTATAGACAACGCCGTGAAATACACGCCGGCGCCCGGCACTATCCGGGTCTCGGTGACGGCTGCGAGCGGTGCTGTCGTCCTGGCGGTCCAGGACAACGGGATTGGGATCTCGGGAGCCGACATGCCGCATATCTTTGAGCGCTTCTATCGCGCCGACCCGTCCAGAAGCCAGGTGGAAGGCTCGGGCCTGGGCCTGTCCATCGCGCTCTGGATTGCCAACACGCATGGGGCCTCCCTTTCGGTCCAGAGCCAGGAGAATGCCGGGACTATCTTTCGCGTTGTTTTTCCCCCACTCCCCAGTGAGCGGCATCGGGCTGAAGCGTTCGCGGCCGCGGGCTGACAAGAAAAGCGGGGCAATCGCAAGCCGGGTCTAAGCTGCTTGTCCCCGCGAAACCAGCGGCAAAGGGCTGTGTTACTCTCGTTCCATCCATGCAGAAAGAACGGGAAGAATCCGAAGCGCCGAAACATCCCGTAATTGCCGATGGCATGACTTTGGGGATTATCGGTGCAGGTGTAATGGGCCAGACGCTCGCCAAAGGTCTAATCGCGAGCGGATTGATCGAACCCGATCGATTGTGGGCGGGAGACAAGAGCGCAGCGGCCTGCGAAGCCGCTCGTCACGCCCTGCATATCTCCGTGGAAACCGGCTTCGCCGTGCGCGTACCCACGGCGGATATCATCCTTCTCTGCGTTAAGCCCGGCGACGCCGCCGCGGTGATGACGGAGTTGCTCGGCGCGGGGCTGCGGACAGATACGCTGCTCATTTCCATCCTCGCCGGAGTTTCCACCGAGAAGCTGGAATCGCTGCTGGGCGCTCCCAATCCGGTGGTTCGCGCCATGCCGAACACGCCGTGCATCGTTGGCGAGGGCATGACGGTCGTGTGCGGAGGGAACAGGGCAACCGGGCATCACGTCTCGCGGGCACAAAAAATTTTCCAAGCCGTAGGAAAGTGCCTGTCGCTGGATGAGAAACATTTTGACGCCGTAACCGCCTTGAGCGGGAGCGGCCCGGGCTATCTGTACCTGATCATGGAGGCTCTGGCAGACGCGGGGGTCCGCGTCGGCCTGCCTCGCCAGGTGGCATTGACGCTGGTGGCGCAAACGGTTTTGGGCGCGGCCCTCATGGTCCTTTCCACCAAGCGGCACCCGGCGGCTTTGCGTGATGACGTGACCACGCCCGCCGGATGCACTATCGCCGGCATCCTGACTCTGGAGGACGGCAGAGTGCGCTCCGTGCTGGCACGCGCGGTGGAGGAAGCCACCAGAGTAGCGGCGCAACTCGGGAATCCGCCGAAAGCATGAGACGTGCCGGACGCCCCGTGATAGGTTACGGCAATGCACAATGTAATTCCCTCAAGTCTGCGACCCTCCAACGATCGCGAGAGTTTCGGTCGTATCCGGCGGCGTGATGCCCTGAAACTCGCGGCTCTGCTGGTGGATCCCACGGCCGAATGGGCGGCCCAGCCGGCCACCCGGAAGAAGCGTGTAATCGTGGCCGGCGGCGGGTTGGCGGGTCTGGTGTGCGCATACGAACTGCATAGACGTGATCACGATGTCGTCGTGCTGGAGGCCTCCAATCGCATCGGCGGGCACGTCAGGACTCATCGCGAAGGGCTCGGCGACGGACTTTACGCCGATGCCGGGGCCGAGCATTTCACCAAACCGGGATACGAACTTTGCTGGAACTATTTTCGTGAGTTCAACCTGGAGATTCTCGACTATCCGCACCGGGAGAAAATGCTGCGGGTGATCGATGGGCGGATGCTCACCGAGGAAGAGGCGGCCGCCGTCAATCGATCCAAAACGGCCGCCGCCGCATTCAACGGCCGCGAGCGCGCTTACCTCAAACAGCATCCGGACGGCGGGGGGCTCTCCACCCTGTATCTGGACGGGTACATCGAAAAGATCAGGGATGAGTATCAGCCATTCGGCGTCGGCCTGGATGAACTTGATGCAATCTCGGTCACGGAATTGCTGAAGCGGGACGGCGCTTCGGAAGCGGCCATCCAGCGCCTTGGTTCGGATAACTCCGCACTGCACACTATCTGGAAATCAGCCATCCTGCGGTTGCGCGGTATCACCTCTTCCTCTCCACGCGGACTGTTTCGGGTGAAGGGAGGGAACCAGGGCTTGGCCGACGCTTTGGCCGCCCGGTTGCGCGACAGCATCCGGCTCAACAGTCCCATCACCGCGATTCGCCACGACAACGGCGGGGTCTCCGTCCGCGTCCGGAAACCCGGCGGAGAAACAACCGTGCAGGGCGACTACCTGGTCTGTGCAATGAATGCGATCGTGCTTCGTCAAATTCCTGTGGAGCCCGCCTGGCCGGAGGCAAAACACTATGCAATTGCGAATCTGCCGTATACGGTGGAGACGCGGTTGATTTTTCAATCCGCTACCAAGTTCTGGAAACGGGATGGATACACAGGAAATATGGATTTCGGGCCTCCGGTCGGGAATATTTGGCCCATGGCGGAAGAAGTTGCGACGCCGCGCGGCCTGCTCATCGGCACCAGTCCCGCGGCAATGACAACGAAGTTCGCTCTCGCCGCGTTCCACAAGTATTATCCGGGCAGGTCGGCCGATATGGAGCGTTCGCTGGCGCTCGACTGGTCGCGGGACCCATGGGCGATGGCCTGCGAAGCAAGAACGTACGCGCCCGGGGAGTTGCGAAAGATCTGGCCGGCAGTCATCCAGCCCGTAGGACGCGTTTATTTCGCCGGCGCCTATTGCGATAACAATAGTTGGGGAATGGAAGCCGCCAGCCGCTCGGGTTTCCGGGTTGCGCGGGCCATCGATCAGGATTGATGACCTGCGGCCCCGGAGATCCCGCGCCACCGAATTCCAAGACCTGCGGCTATAATTGGACCATGAAAAGGGCGCTGGGTCTTCTGAGTCGTGTGAGAGCCGTCCATAGGGGCTCTCTGGCAGAGTGGGCAGTCACATTCATACTTCTCCTCTTTGGCACAACGACACTCCTGCAGGCCTTTGTCATCCCGACCGGATCCATGGAGAATTCGCTCCTGGTCGGTGATCACTTGCTTGTGAACAAATTGACGTATGCTCCTTCGGGCGATATCACCAAACACCTCCTGCCGTACCGCGACGTTCAGCGGGGGGACATCATCGTCTTTCGATATCCTATCGAGCCGGCGAAAACCCTGGTCAAGCGCGCCATCGGTATTCCAGGCGATCGTATTCGACTGCTGAATAAGGAACTGGTCCTCAATGGCGTGCCGGTTCACGAGCCTTATGTGATCCACGTCCAGACAGGTTTCGATCCATATCGCGACAACTTTCCAGCCAACGCGCCGGTCAGTGGTCTGCGGCCGAGCGCGGCGGAAATGCTTCGTCAAGATGTCGTTTCCGGTGAATTGGTCGTGCCGCCAGGGTACGTTTTCGCCATGGGGGATAACCGCGACAATTCTGATGACAGCCGGTACTGGGGGCTCGTGCCCCGCGAAAACATCGTCGGTGCACCGCTGGTTATTTACTGGTCGTTCGACGCGCCGACCGCCGATTTAGAGAATGGGAATATCGGGATCGATCATCTCGTCGACGTCGCGAGCCATTTTTTCACAAGGACCCGCTGGTCCCGGACTTTCCAAAGGATTCCTTCCTATCCGTTAGGCGAGCACTTACCTGACCGGCGGTAATTCCCGGTCACCCCTGTCCGGGCTGCCGTTCGCTTAAATTTGGGACAGCTTCCTTGAGACGAGACAGCGTGTCTCGTCTGCCTTGAAGATTAGCCCGGAACCGGGTTAGGGACTCGGAACACCCGCCGGACTTCCCCCGCCAGCCCCGGCGCACATCCGAATGCCGAGCCCCGGTCGAACCCCCGCGAACCATCCAACGCGAAAAACGCTCCTCCCGCCTCTTCAATGATGAGCCTGAGACCGGCGACGTCCCATGACGCCACTTTGGGCTCGAACCAGATATCTACCTTGCCGGCCGCGACCAGGCAGGCATCGAGTGCGCCTCCATATGCGCGAACGGACCACGACCGCTGCATCAGTTCCACGACGGTTGGCAGATGGGGGCGCGCCTCCGCCAGCTGCAGGCCGCTGGCATGGAAAGTGCACTCGCCCACCGCGGTCCGAGCAGACGCGCGCAACCGCTCGCTGTGCAGGTAAGCTCCCTCGCCGATGACTGCCCAATATGTCTCTTCGAGCAGCGGAAAATGCGCCACGCCCACCAGCGTTTCGCCGCCGGATTCGAGCGCAATCAGCACGCACCAAAACCGATTGCCGCGGACGAAATCGCGGGTGCCGTCGATAGGATCCACAATCCAGCACCGGCCGCTGGTTCCGGCTTTGGAGGAGCCTTCCTCCCCGAGAATGCCGTCGTCGGGGAATTCGCTCTCGATCGCTTCCCGTAACAGCCGCTCGTTATCCCGATCGGCAACTGTCACCGGCGACGCGTCGGCTTTGGCTTCCGCGTTGATTCCCTGCTTCCGGATGTGTTGCGCGTTTGCGCCGGCTGCCGCCGCCATCCGTCGCGCGAATTCCACCTCTCGTTGATATTTCATTCCGTGCCTGGAAACGCTCTATCCATCGTTTACCGATTGCCTCCGGCTGTCAACATCGCACGAAGCGAAGGGTCGTCGCCAATGTTGCGTCCGAATTTCACGGATCACATTTTGCGGATAGAATGTACCCCGGAGGACGACGTGATCGCGGAGGATCGAAGCCGTAGAAACTTCTTGAAGCAAATTATGGTAGCCGGAGCGGGGTTGGCTTCCGCAGCGGTACCACAAACGGTACGCGCAGCCACCACCAAAGGGCCGCACGATTTCGTGATCGTGGAAGGCCATCGGGACATGTGGGAGATCAGCGGCCGGACCCGTCTGGCTGGCGCCGGCCAGCACCTGCCGATCACCAATTACCTGGCTCCACGGTTGATCGAGGGCGGCGTGAGCGTTTGCATTGCGCCCGCAGGCGGCGGGGACTCGATCGAGGAACGCGACGGCACCGAGGACCTGCTCGACGGCAATCTGCGGGTCCTGGATGAGTATCTGACGGATATCGAGCAATCGAAGGGCAAGGCTTCTGTCCTCCGCACCAAATCCGATATTCCCAACGGGCCCAGCGTGGGCAAGGTGCAGTTCTTTTTTGACATGGAGGGAGGCGGCGGCATTCAGACGAACTTACCCGAGCCGGTCTTCCCCGCCGAGCGCAGCCTGGCTCTCCTGCGGCAATTCTTCCGGCTGGGGGTCCGCGGCCTTCAATTGACTCACAACGGCCGCAACCAGCTTGGCGACGGGCGTGGAATCGACAAGATGGGCAGCCGGCTGACTCCCTTCGGGGTGGCCGTGGTTCAGGAGATGAACCGGCTGGGAATGATGGTCGGGGTATCGCATTTGTCCGCCAACGGTGTCTTCCATGCCGCCGAGATCTCGAAGACACCGATCGTTTCGACACATCAGAACCTGGAGCGCTTCGTCAAAAGCCGGCCGTTGGTGGAGATTATGGATGAAGAGGCCAAGGCAATCGCCCACACGGGCGGCATCGTCGGAATCCGGTACATCGTGGACGTGACCCCGTACAGCATGCTGGCCGACGAGGTGGAATACCTATGCAAACTGGTCGGGCCGGAACACATCGGTGTCGGCTGGCTGGGGCATGACAAGGAGAATCCGAATAATCGCGAAGTCGAGGGCCACCTGTCGAGGACATACTCGGGCGTGGAAGCGCAGACGATCTACCAGCATTACGATGGATTTATCAAACTCTTATCGGAGCGTGGACTCACGGACGAGCAGATCGGGATGATCCTCGGCGGGAACTATCTGAGGATCTGGCGGCAGATTCTTCCGGACGCATGAATCCCCAGTGATACAATCGCTGCCTGGAGTTTCACGCCATGCCCAAATACGCGCTCCGAATCAATGGGAAAACGGCGACTGTCGATTCCTGGGACCCGGACCAGCCGCTCCTCTATATCCTCCGTAACGGCTTGGGTCTCCATGGGCCCAAATTCGGCTGCGGTTTGGGACAATGCGGCGCCTGCAGCGTGCTGCTGGACGGAAAGGCGGTGCGTTCATGCATTACGCCGATCAGCCAGGCGGCCAATCGCTCCGTCACCACGATTGAAGGTTTGGGCACGCCGGAACACCCGGATACGATTCAAGCGGCCTTTATTTCCGAGCAGGCGGCGCAGTGCGGCTATTGTACGAACGGAATGATCATGGCGGCGCAGGCGCTGCTCAGCCAGACCCCCCATCCGACACCGGGTCAGGTGAAAGATGCGCTCGACGGGAACCTGTGCCGATGCGGCACGCACACCCGCATCCTGAACGCCGTCATGCGGATCGCCAGGGCTTGAGGGAAGCACGATGCAGGCTACCAAGACGTTCTCCCGGCGCGCACTCTTGAAAAGCGGCGGCGCGCTGGTCGTCCATTTCGCATTTACTTCGGCCGTTTCGAGGAGAGCCTTTGCGCAAAGGGGTGGCGCCCGAAACGGGCAGCCCGCGTCCGAGGTCGACAGTTTTCTGGCGATCCACGAAGACGGTTCGGTGACAATCTGCACCAGTCACGTGGATGTCGGAACGGGCATCGCGACCGTTTTCCGGCAGGTGGCCGCGGAAGAGCTGGGCATTCCGGTAGATCGATTCAGGGTGCGGGAAGGCGACACCGCGACCACGCCAAACCATGGCGGGACCGGCGGCAGTTCCGGCGTGCCGCGAGGAGCGGCCGATATCCGAGTTGCCGCAGCGACGGCTCGCCGGGCGCTGCTCGATCTCGCCGCAACCCGGCTCAAGCGTCCCTCTTCCGAACTGGCCATCGAAGGCGGCGAAATTCGGCCATTCGACGGCCGTGCGGGAATAGCGGTGGCAACGTTGGTCGGCGGGAAGCGCTTTTCCCTTCGCGTGGATCCAAAGGTTCCGCTGAAGAATCCGCTCAGGTATACGACCGTCGGGAAACCGGTCCCGCGAGCCGATGTGCCGTCAAAGTGCACGGGCCGTCACGTTTATCTTCAGGACTGGACCGTGCCGGGAATGCTGCATGGACGAGTCGTGCGGCCGCCGTCATTTGGAGCGAAGCTCCTGTCGGTGGACGAGTCTCCGCTGCGCGGGATTCCGGATGTGCGGGTTGTGCGGACCGAAAATTTTCTGGGAGTGGTGGCGAAAGACGAATGGGCTGCCATCCGCGCGGCGCGCGAATTGAGATCGGCCTGGAGCGATTGGCAGGGGCTTCCGGAAAGCGAAGGGGTGGAAAGCTATCTCCGCGAGGCGGCATCTTCCGATCAGGTGGTGTTGAACCGTGGCGACGCCACGGCGGCGCTGGCAGGGATTGCCAGGCAACTCTCGGCGACCTACTATTGGCCATTCCAGAGCCACGCTTCGCTGGGGCCTTCCTGCGCAGTTGCCGACGCGAAAGAATCGGGGACTACGGTCTGGTCGGCGACGCAAAACCCTTTCGGCCTGCGCGCCAACCTGTCGCGGGTTTTCGAAATCGAGCCAGAGAAGCTTCGTGTGATTTACCTGGATGCCTCCGGTTCGTACGGTACGAATGGGGCCGACGACGCCGCGGCAGACGCGTTGCTGTTGTCCCGCGCCGTGGGGCAGCCTGTGCGCGTGCAGTGGATGCGTGCCGATGAGCACGGCTGGGATCCGAAGGGGCCGGCGCAACTGCTCGACGTGCGTGCCGCGGTTGATCCGGAGGGGAAGATCACGGCTTGGGAGACGCAGATGTGGCTCCCAGGCGGACCGGCGGGAGAGCGGGCACTGGTCGGACCGGAATCCGCCGGTATGAAGCAGGAGCATGGGCAAGGCGCGGGCCTCATGACCATGAATGCGGATCCGCCTTACGGCGTTCCGCATGTCCGCGTGGTGGCGCACCAATTGAAGGACACCCCGCTACGATTATCGAACCTGCGGGCTCCCGGCAAAATTGCAAATGTCTTCGCCGTGGAAGGGTTCATCGACGAACTCGCCGTCGCCGCGGGCGCGGACGCGGTCGAATACCGGCGGCGCGGGCTCACCGATCCGCGCGCCCTGGCGGTCCTCGATCGCGCTGCCGCGATGATCGGCTGGCAGCCGCGGCCTTCACCGAATCCGCGCGCGGTTCAGGGGAATTTCCAGGTCGGCCGCGGGATCGCATACATGCGCTACAAACAGGCGGAGAACTATGTGGCGCTGGGGGTCGAGGTCGCCGTCGAGAGATCCACCGGGACCGTTACCGTACGGCGCATCGCCTGCGCCCACGATTGCGGCCTGATCGTCAATCCCGATGGCCTGCGCAATCAGGTAGAGGGAAATATCATGCAGACGCTCAGCCGGACTCTGCACGAAGAAGTGCACTTCGATCGCTCCAAAGTGACCAGCGTGGACTGGAGCAGCTATCCCGTGCTGCGATTTCCGGAGGCGCCCGTGATCGAAGTTGCGCTGATCAACCGTCCGGATCAACCTGCTTACGGCGCGGGTGAAGCGGCTTCCGCGCCGGTTGCTGCCGCGGTCGCAAACGCGATTTTTGACGCCACGGGGATCCGGCTGCGCAGGGTTCCGTTTGCCACGGAACGCGTCAAAGCACTCCTTGGGCGTGCCTGACACCTGGACGGAGAAATCCTCGGGAGCTGCAGAGCGGCTATTGCCCCCCGCGCCTTCCGCCCGCCGGAGCCGGCCGGCGCAAGATGGTCTCGACCAATTGGAACTTCGCTTTGTCTCCCGCCACGGGAATCGGCGCGTTCTTGTCCCCAAGCTCCATCGTGGTCTCAGGTTTCTCGGCGGTAGAGGCCCAATGCGCCAGGCCCTTGCCGTTCGGGTCGCCCGTGCGGATGAAGTTCGCCCAATAGGACGACATCATATCGGCGATTTTATAATCGGCGCCGGTGAAGGTGCGGTTCTGGCACATGTTCAAGGTATTCATCACGTAGGGCACTTCGCCGGTGTGGAAGGCGCCGTACTGGTCGGCATCGGGCCCGGGCAGAGTATGGTCCCAGAAATAGGTATAGGCCTTTGTCTTGGCGGTCTTGCCGCGTTCCACTGCCCAGAGGTAAGTTGAGACGCGCATTACGTCGAGGGCGGCGGCGTTCGAGGAAGCGCGCGCCTCATCATCGGTCGCGGCCGGAAACAGCTTCAGGAATGCGTCCGCGAGGTCGGTATAGCGCTGCCCGGCCTGCTTTCGGAATTCTTCGGCGGTGACGGTCGGGTGCGTACTGGCGCCGCCGATATCATTGAGGTTGGACCCGGTCAGCGTAGGCACATCGTTCTGCTTTCCCTGGGCGAACATCTCGCCGGCGCTAGCCGGCTGGACGTAGCCATCCACCACCACTCCGAATCGCCCGCCGCCCTGCACCGGCGCGATCAACTCCTTCCAGCTCAGTTTACGCAGGTCGGCGAGGGATTTGGCGCCCTTGGCTTCGGCGAACCGCACGCCGGCCTGCTCCTGCACTGCCAGCGTGTTCGAGTTCATCAGGCCGAGGCGGCCGACGCTCGATCCGCTCTCGGCGATTGCTCCCTGGAACAGGCCTTTCGCCAGCGGCGACGCAACCAGGCTGTGGGTGTCTGAGGCGCCGGCCGATTGTCCTCCGATGGTCACGCGGCCGGGATTACCGCCGAACGCAGCGATATTATCGTGGACCCAATGCAGCACCGCGACGAGATCGAGCAGCGCATAATTGCCGGAAGCGTGAACGTCCGATTCGGCGGTCAACTCCGGGTGCGTAAAAAACCCGAAGATTCCCAGGCGGTAATTGACGGTCACAACGACGATGCCCTTTTTCGCGAGCCCTTCCCCGTCGTAAACCGGCACGGCACCCGAGCCTTCGGTATTGCCGCCGCCATGGATATAGACGTAGACCGGCCGCTTCTCGCCGGCCGATTTGGCTCCGGTCCACACATTCAGATAGAGGCAGTCCTCGCTGATTTCCGTATGCGTCATGAACTCGTACGTCCAGGGCTTTCGCTCCGTGACGATATTCTGGATGCAGCTATCGCCGAAATGATCGGCCTTCTTGACCCCTTGCCAAGCCACGACAGGCTTGGGCGCGCGCCAACGGAGATTGCCGACCGGCGGCGCCGCATAAGGAACGCCTTTGAAGACCATGATGGAGGCGTCCCTGCCGGGTACGCCCACGATCTGTCCACCTTCCACCTTAACGGGCTGGGTGATGGCCGCTCCGAGCGGGAGGGCAACCAGCATCAGGATCGCAGCAGTGCTTCGCATTTCGATTCCTCTCGATTTACAGAAGGATATCAGGTCCGTATCACGCGCGCGACGACGCCGCGGCGAGGAACGCCCGAAGCCCGGCAAAACCGATCCCCCAGGCCGTGTTCAGCGCTTCGTAACCTTTGAGCGCCACCTCATGACGCCGAAAGGCCGTCGGAGCTGGGATGCCGAGTTCCTGGTATGTAGCATCTCCCATCAGCAGTTGCGCGCCGACCGCTTTGGTGGCGGACTCAAGGCGGAAGGCGATGTTCACGGCGTCTCCCAGTGCCGTGTTATCCACGCCGCCCACAATCGAAGCGCCAGTGTTCACGCCGGCGCCCACCCGCAGCGGCGCCGGCAGCGGCAGCGATTGGCTGATTTCGGCCGCAGCCGCTTCAATTTCCGCGGCAGCCCGCAGGACGGCCAGAATGTCGGTCCGGATGCGGGTTCGGTCTTCATGCACCCAGACCGCCATAATAGCGTCGCCGATATATTTCTGCGACCAACTGCCGAGGCGTTCCACGGAACTGCCGGCGCGCAGGAACCACGTCCCGATGGTCTGCGAAAGAAGCGCTTCTGGCACGGAGCGGGTGAGCGGAGTGAAATCGCGAATATCTACCACCAGGGTGGTCGCCACGCGGTTCTGATGGATCACCGTGGTAGTCGCGTTGCGAGATTCGTTGATCCCCGCCTTGGATGGAACCGGCGCATTTGCGGTCTGGAAGATCAGCTCCTGATCGCCGAACAGCAAACGATCGCCATCGTTCAGTTCCGCCGGAACGGTCACGCGCCGCCTGTTCCGGAACGAGCCGTTCCGGCTGCCGAGATCGACCAACTGGAAGCGGGATTCGTCCCGGCGCTGGATCAGGGCGTGCAGGCGCGAGACGGACCGGCTATCCAGCAGAATCGGACAGCCGTCGCCCCGCCCGATGGCCCAGGATTGCCCGTTCTGCAGCGCGAAACGCCGGCCCGTGCTCACCTGAGTCAGATACGCTTCCGGAGGGGAAGGTTCCACGTAGCTCACTCTAGCAGAGCCGAAACATAACCCAACCGGGAGGGTTGCCTGGAAAAGCGTGGATCTTTTGCGGGTAAAACTGCGGAAAACCTTGCAAACAGGGCAACCTGTGATTAGACTGTAACCATATCGTACTTTTGGTAACACTTGATGCCAACCAAGCGGGGCGTAACGGGCGAGCGTCGAGCCATCACCTCCTCCGGCGGACTTTTCGGGGAGTTTTTCAGATCAGCTCGGAGTCTGACCTTTCACAAAGACAGCCTGCTTGACGGCCGCGCGCGACGGCTTTTCGACTTGACCCGGCGCGCCTGCGAGGCCGGTGCATATCCGTACCAACTGCCGCTGGAGACCAGGACCGGCCCGTGGGTGGAGGCCGAAGGGCGGCGCATGCTGATGCTATCGTCCTACGACTACCTCGGTCTGATCGGCGACGAGCGCGTGGATGCGGCGGCTATCGAGGCGATCCGGAGATACGGCACGGGAACCGGCGGCGTGCGCATGCTGACCGGCACTTTGGACCTGCACCACGAAATGGAGCATGAGCTGGCCGATTTCAAGGGTACGAGCGACGCCATCACGTTCAGCTCGGGTTACCTGGCCAACCTGGCGGCCATCGCCTCCGTGCTCTCGGCGGCCGATACGGTGGTGATGGACGCGCTCGCGCACCGCAGCCTGGCGGACGCGTGTAAGCTGGCCGGAGTAACAGTTCGCCGTTATGCGCACAACGACTGCAATTCCCTGTGCCAGGAGTTGGAAGCCAGCCGGGGTTCCGGGCGGACCCTGATCGTAGCCGACGGTGTATTTTCGATGGACGGCGACATCTGTGTTCTGCCGGAACTGGTGACCATCAAGAAGGCGTTCGGGTGCTACCTGCTGGTGGACGAATCGCACGCGCTGGGCGTGATCGGAGCGACCGGGCGAGGCACGGACGAGCACTTCGGCGTCGCCACCGAAGACGTAGATCTCTGGACCGGGTCACTGGCGAAAGGCATCCCCTCCAACGGGGGATTTATTGCCGCTTCGCAGGAGCTGAGCATCTACCTGCAGCATGCCGCCGCGCCCTTTATCTTTTCGGCCGCGCTGTGCCCCGCCGCGTCGGGAGCCGTTCTGGAATCGCTGGCCATCCTGCGCCGCGAGCCGGAGCGGGTGGACCGGCTGCAGCGCAACGCACGCTTCCTGCGCGAGGGTCTGCGCGCGCTGGGCTACGATACCGGCAAATCCGAGACGGCCGTGATTCCGGTGATCCTGAAAGACGAGGCCGTTACCACCCTCTTTGCGGCGCGGATGCGCGAAATGGGCATCATGGTGACGCCCGTGATGTTCCCGGCCGTGGCGCAGGGAATGGCGCGGCTGCGGCTATGCGCCACAGCGGCCCATTCGGAGAGCGACCTGGAATTCGCGCTCGAGGTTTTCAGCAAGCTGCGCAACGCTGTGGGCTCGGCCGGGCGCAACGACTGATCGTTTTTGCTTTCCTCGCAAATACCCGCTGGCCGAAAGTCGAGCTGGGCCGGTGTCCGGGCTGGTCAGGTATGCCGACACGAATGCCGGCATGGCCGGCTAGGAGGCCGGCTCTACCGCAGAACGGCTACGAACGTCCGCCCGTAAGGCAAGCGAGTTGGCTATGACCGCGCTGGTTACAGGAGCAAGCGGATTCCTGGGTGGGCGGCTGGTGCAGGTGCTGGCCGCGGACGGCGTACCAGTTCGAATCCTGGCGCGGCGTGGCGCCGAATTGCGGCACCTGGCGGGCTTGCGCATCAAGGTGGTGGAAGGCAGCCTGGCGGATGAAGACGCACTGGCGGCGGCGGTGCGCGGCGCCACCTACATCTACCATTGCGCAGGATGCTCCACGGATTGGGCGCCGGAAGCCGCTTATTTCGCCGCCAACGTGGCCGGCGTCCGCAATCTTCTGGCTGCTGCCCGGCGCCTGCGCGGTCTGCGGCGCCTCCTGCACGTGAGCACGACGGACGTCTACGGTTATCCTCGAACGCCGTGCGACGAATCGCATCC
>Ga0335073_10001974_pt1 | contig 27999 bp, 29 predicted proteins | sample Lox_Sample_22_FD_207093 | JGI IMG/M metagenome (GOLD analysis project Ga0335073, IMG submission 207093) | Soil microbial communities from Loxahatchee National Wildlife Refuge, Florida, United States - Lox_Sample_2.2 | ecosystem: Environmental > Terrestrial > Soil > Wetlands | place: USA...
CACGTCCATCGGCGGGGCCGGCACCTCGGGGGCGCCGAGCTCCGCCTCCCGGAGCAGGTTGCCGACCTGCGGCCCGTTCCCGTGCGTCACGACGAGTGTGAGGCCCGGCCGCGCGAGACGCGCGAGCGGGTCCGCTGTGCGCCGCATCTGGGCCCGGGCCTCCCGCCAGGTGCCGTGGTCGTGCGCGCGCTGGATCGCGTTCCCCCCGAGGGCCACGACGAGGATGCGCGGCGACGAACGGGACGGAGGCCGACGGGGCGCCATCGATGCGGGACCGACCGGACCGACTTAGTCGTGCCGGGCCGAGGCCTCAGAGCTCGAACGGACGGGAGGCGAGCGCGGAGACGCGAGGATCGGCGAGTCCGCGGACGGTCGTGACGAGCTGGTCCGGTACGAGGGGCAGCGGGATCCGGTGGATCCCGCGCAGGACCGCGACCGCCGGATCGCGCGACCCCACCACGACCAGCGCGACGCCGGGGATCGCCCCCTGGCTCCAGCGGCGCGCCGTCGCGCAGAAGTACCCGTTGGACGCGACGACCAGCAGCGGATGCCGGCGGCCGAGCGTTTCGAGCGGAGCGACCGCGTCGACGTCGAGCGCGAACCGCGCCGGGATGCCCACCGACTCGAGGAGGTCCACGATCGACCGGCCGAGGCTCGGGGTCTCTCCGACCACCAGTACCTCCCGGTGCTCCATACACCGGCTCGAGCCGTCTCCGGCCCTATATGCCGGGGGTCAGGTAGAGTTGACCCGACCCGGGCCGGGCGAGACGGGCCGGCGATAGCGAGAAGAGACCCGGACGGCCTCAGCCTGCTCGAGCGTACGTGCCCGAACCCCTCCCGGATCCCGACGACCCCTCCCCGGTGCTGGCGAACCTCCCTGCCGGCGTCGCACTGATCGACGCCGCGGGCACGATCGAGTGGGCGAACCGCGCCTACTTCGAGGTCACCGGTCGGAGCCCATCCATCGTGGGGACCGACTTCCACCGCATCCTCGAGCAGGACGGGACGTGGTCCACCCCCATCCGGGCCGCCGTCGACGGGGCGCTCGCCCGCGGCGAGTCCGCGACGTTCCGCTCGATCCGGGCCCGCTACCGGACGGGCACCGGCGGGGTGTACCTGGACGTCGACGTCCGGCCGATCCCGTCGCGCGGACCGGGCGGAGCCCGGGCGCTGCTCGTGCTGCGCGACGTGTCCGACCGGGTCGGGGAGCGACAGCAGGCGATGCTGTTCTACGAGGCGTTCCGCACCTCGACCAATCCGATGCAGCTCACCGATGCCCAGGGGGTCATGATCGACGTGAACCCGGCGTTCGAGCAGATCTACGGCTACGCACGCGCCGAGTGCATCGGACGACGTCCGAACCTGGTCCGCAGCAAGCACACGCCCCCCGAGATCTACCGGCGGATGTGGGCCGACCTGCTCGACCCCCAACGCGGCTACTGGTCCGGCGAGATCCTCAACCGGGACCGCAAGGGGCGCGAGCGGCCCGTCTTCCTCAGCATCACCGCGATCCGCTCGCCCACGGGCGAGGTCACCCACTACCTCGGCGTCGCGGTCGACCACTCGGAGCAGCGGGCGTGGGAGCTCCGCGCGGCGCACGCCGACAAGCTCGCGTCGGTCGGGCAGCTCGCCGCGGGGGTGGCCCACGAGATCAACACGCCCCTCGCGAACGTGATGCTCGTCGCGGAGAGCCTGCGCCGACGCTCGACCGACCCGTGGGTCCGGCAGCGGCTCGACACGATGACCGAGCAGATCGAGGTCGCCGCCCGGATCGTGCGGAGCCTGCTCGACTTCGCGCGCCGCGGGGAGCCGCACGTGACCGAGCTCGACCTCGTCGGCGTGGCCCGGGCCTCGGTCGAATTCCTGAAGGGCAAGCAGTCGGCGGACGTTGAGGTCGAGGAAAGCTACCCGACCGAACCCGTCCCGATCGCGGGCGACCGGGGCCAGCTGATGCAGGTCCTCACCAACATCCTCAACAACGCCTACGACGCGATGCACGGCCGCGGCACGGTCCGGCTGTCGGTGCGCCGCCAGGGCAGCTGGGCGGAGCTCGAGATCGTCGACAACGGACCCGGGATCCCCCCCGAGGCGCTCCCGCACGTCTTCGAGCCGTTCTACACGACCAAGCCCGAGGGCGAGGGGACGGGCCTGGGGCTCGCGATCTGCCACGGGATCGTGCAGTCGCACCACGGCTCGATCACCGCCCGCAACGTGCCGGGCGCAGGCGCCGGGTTCCTCGTCCTGTTGCCGCTCCGCGGGGCGGCCCCCGCGGCCCCCCTTCGAGGCAAAGGATAACCGTCCGCCGGCCGCTGTCCCTGCGTGCGCGTGCTGGTCGTGGACGACGACGCCGTGTTCCGGGAGGAGCTCGCCGAGCTGCTGCGGGACGACCACCACGCGGTCGAGCTCGCGCCCTCGGTGCCGAAGGCGCTGGAGCTGCTCGGGCACGACGAGTACGACGTCGTCCTCACCGACCTCAAGATGCCCCGCCACGGCGGCCTCGAACTCTTGCAGGAGGTCCGGAACCGCTGGCCGCGTACGCTCGTCGTGGTCGTCACCGGCTACGCGACCGTCGAGACCGCGCTCGAGGCGATGAAGTCGGGCGCGTTCGACTACGTCCGCAAGCCGTTCCGCATCGAGCAGGTCCGCGAGACCCTTGCGCTCGCGGCCCAGGAGCGGGAGTTCGACTCGCCGCGCGAGGCGTTCCGGGACCCGGCCCGTGAGGCCCGCTCCCTCGCCGCGTCGGGGCGGCACGAGGTCCTGTTCCTCGCGGAGCCGGTGCCCGAGTCCGGCCCGCATCTCACGGGCGGACCGCTCGATCCCGACCACCCGGCCGAGCTCCTGGCGCGCGCCGAACAGTTCGTGGGCGAACATCCCGACGCGGCGATCGTGCTCGCGGGCGTCGAGCGGATCGTGGAGCGGCACCGACTTGAGGACGTGGTCGGCGTGCTCGACCGCCTCCGGGCGATGCTCGACGGTCACGGGCCGCTCCGCGTCGGCTTCAACCCCCGCCGGGTCTCCCCAGCCGCGGCGGTCGCCCTCGGCGGCGCGGTGACCGCGGGAGAGACCCACGCGACGCTCGAGGCGCTCGCGAACCCGATCCGTCGGCGCGTGCTCCAGCGGCTCGCGGAAGCGCCCGCGACGTTCGGCGAGGCGATGGAGGCCGCGGGCCTCGACGACTCCCCCAAGATGGCCTTCCACCTACGCAAGCTCGTGGAGACCGGGCTCGTCCTCCACGAGGCCGAAACGTACAAGCTCACGACGCGCGGGCTCGCGAGCGTCCGGCTCCTGACGGACGCCACGTTCCTGCCCCCCGCCGGCGACGCCGACAACCTCGCCTTCGCAGGGCGCCGGGCGCCGGGGGCGCCCGATCGCCCGGGCCCCGGCGGGACGGGGCGCTGATCCGCCCGGTCCCGGGGGCCCCTCGTTAAGTCGGCCCCGCCGGTCCGCCCCCGCGGCGGAGGGAAGGCGCGGGCCCCGTGTCGATCACGGAACTCCTGCTGATCGCCGCCGCCTTCGGGTTCGCGATTAGCATCGGCGCCCACTACACGGGCGCCTGCATGGGGATGCCGTACGCGGCCGGGGCGATCCGGCCGGCCCGCGCGCTCCTGCTGATGGCTCCGCTCGCCTTCGTTGGGGCCGCGATCGCGAGCGAGGGCGTCGAGTCGACGGTCGGCCACGGCATCCTCCGGTCGACGCCGGTCGCGCTCGGGCTCGCCCTCGCGATCGTCGTCAGCGCCCTCGTCCTCACGAGCGCCTACAACTTCCTCACGCTCCCCACCTCCACGATCCAGATCCTCGTCTTCTCCGCGGTCGGCGCGGGCCGCGGCGCGGGCGTCGCGATCGACTGGACGACGATCGGGACGCTCCTCGTCCTCTGGGCGGTCGCGCCGTTCGCGGCGTTCGCGCTCGGGTTCGTCTACGTGCGCGCGGCGGACCGGGCGCGCCCCCCGGGTCCCCGGACCGCGCGCCTCGGTCGCGGCGCCGTCGCCGGGCTGGTGGGGGTCGGCGCCGCGGCCTCGTTCGCGATGGGCGCGAACGACGTCTCGAACGCGTCGGGCGCCCTCGTCATGACCGGGCTGTTCGGGCTCCTCCTCGCCGGGGTCGTGGGCGGGCTCGGCCTGGCCGTCGGGGTGCTGACGTGGGGCCGTCCGCTCCTGAGGAAGGTCGCCTTCGACGTCGTGCAGCTCGATCCGCGCATGGCGATCAGCTCCCAGCTCGCCCAGGCGACGGTGATCCTCGTCTCGGTCGCGTTCGGCCTGTTCACGTCCATGAACCAGGCCCTGGTCGGCGCGATGATCGGTACCGGCGTCGCGCGCGGGCAGTCGACGGTCCTCTGGAAGACCGTCCGCACCATCGTCACCGGCTGGGCCGTCGGCCCGGTCTCCGGGCTCGCCCTCGGGTTCGCGCTCGCCGCGCTGCTCGCTCGGGCGGGCGTGATCTGACCGGGCCCCGACCGGAGAAGGGCCGTTACGGGCGGCCGCTCGGGGCGAGGGTCGCGCTCAACGAAGCGAGCGCCGAGCGGAGCACGGCGACCGAGCGGCGCAGCTCGGCGACCGACATCACCTCGCGATCGGTGTGGTCGAGCCGCGCGTCGCCCGGGCCGTACGCGGCGCCCGGCACCCTCCACGCGGGAAGCACGAGGTTGAGGTCCGATGTCCCGGCCTTCCGCCAGAGCGTCGGACGACCGCCGGCCGCGCGGATCCCCGCCACGAGCGCGGCGGCGACCGGGTTCGATCGGTCGACCTCGACCGCCTCGACCCGGAGGAGCACCTCGAGGCGCGGACGCCCCGGCTCGCGGGGGAGCGCACGGAGCACGTCGGCGGTCGAAAGGCCCGACGGCACGCGCAGGTCGAGCACGATCCGGACCGTCTCGTCGCCGCCGCGGCGCTCCGTGTCGATCGCCACCGTCTTCACGGTCAGCGAGCGGAACGGGGTCGGACCGGCCCGCGAGCTCGCGTAGCCCCGGACGGCGTCGACCCAGGCGTGCGCAACGTCCGGCGTGGTCGGCCACGGCGACGAATAATGGGTGCGGTGGCCCCGGAACGTCGCCTCGAGCTGGACCTCGCCCTTGTAGCCGATCGTGACGCCGTCCCAACCGCTCGGTTCGCCCGCGATCACGGCGTCCGCGCGCACGTGCGGGATCAGGTGGCGGGCCCCGCGGCTGTCGGTCTCCTCGCCGACGGCGGCGACCACGACAAACTCGCCCGGACCGGCCCAGTCGGCGCCGGCGAGGAGCGCGGCCGCGATCGGACCCTTTGCGTCGACCGCCCCCCGGCCGTGCACCCGGCCGCGGTCCCGACGCACGGGCCGCTCGCCGTCGACGGTGTCGATGTGGCCCAGGAAGACGACGCGCGGCCGGCCCGACCCCCGCCGGGCGATGCCGTTGCCGATCGCGTCCCCCCGGGCGTCGTAGCCGAGCTCGCGGGCGATGCGGAGGAACTCCCCAACCGCCGGAGCTTCCCGGCCGGAGGGACTGTACGCGGCGACGAGCCGTTCGAGGAGGCGTCCCTCATCCACGGCCGATCACCTCGGCGATCGCGTCGAGCGCGCGGGACCACTCGTCGTCCGGGATCACGAGCGGCGGCAGGAGCCGCACGACCGTCGCCCCCGCGGGGATCGCGAGGAACCCGCGCTGCTCGAGCGCCGCGAGCACGGGCGCCGCCCGTTCCCGCAGCTCGATCCCGAGCAAAAGCCCGAGGCCCCGGACCTCCCGGACGTGCGCGGCCGGCAGCGTCGCGAGCCGCCGCTGGGCGATCGTGCCCAACCGCTCGGCCCGCTCGGGCAGCCGGCCCGTGACGGTCAGGTCGAGCGCCGCGATCCCGGCCGCGCAGGCGAGCGGGTTGCCGCCGAACGTCGAGTGGTGGCTGCCCCGGAACCGTTCCTCGATCGCCGCCGTCGTGACGGTCGCCCCGATCGGCACGCCCCCGGCCAGGGACTTCGCGAGGGTCAGGAGGTCGGGGACGATCCCCCAGCGCTCGAACGCGAAGAGTCGACCCGTGCGGCCGATGCCGGTCTGGACCTCGTCGAACGCGAGGAGCGCCCCCGTCCGGTCGGCGGCCGCCCGGGCGGCCCGGAGGAACTCCGGGGTGGCAACGTGCACCCCGCCCTCGCCCTGGACGGGTTCGAGCAGGAGGAGGGCGGTCCGGTCGGACACGGCCGCGTCGAGCGCCGCCGGGTCGTTGAACGGGACATGCGAGAACCCCGGCACGAGCGGCTCGAACGGCTCGCGGAGCTCCTTGCGCCACGTCGCGCTCAGCGCCCCCAGGGTCCGGCCGTGGAAGCCGCGCATCGCGGCGACCACCTCGGTCCGCCCGGTCGCCGCCCGCGCGATCTTGATCGCCGCCTCGTTGGCCTCCGTGCCCGAGTTCGACAGGAAGACCCGGCCGAACGACGGCGGCAGCAGGCCGAGCAATTTCTCGAGGAACGCGTCGCGGACGGGGGAGCGGTAGCCGCTCCCGAGGTAGATCATCTGCCGCGCCTGTTCGGTGATCGCGCGGACGATCTCGGGCGGCGCCCCGCCCAGGTTGCCCACGCCGTGGGTCGCCCCGAGGTCGACGTACCGCCGGCCGGTCGCGTCCCAGAGGTACGCCCCCTCGGCGCGCACGAGCTCGATCGGACGCTGGCCGGCGCTCGCGAACTCGTGCGAGCGTCCGGCGATCTCGCTCACTGGAACACCGTCCCCTCGCCGCGCAGCGCGCGGGCGACCGGCTCGGGACCCCGGGAGCTCCCGATGACGACGCGGCCGACGCCGCCGTCGAGCGCTTCGCGCGCGGCGAGGACCTTCTTCCGCATCCGGCCACCGGCGAACGGCAGCACCGCCTCGATGCCGTCGCGGGCGACCGTCGGGAGGACGGTCGTCGGGTCCGAGGCGTCCCGCTGAAGGCCCGGGACGTTGGTGAGGAGCAGCAACGCGTCCGCTCGGAGCGCGACCGCCACGGCGGCGGCGGCCCGGTCGGCGTCGACGTTCACGACCTCGCCGGCCGCGGTCACGGCGGGCGGGCCCACGACCGGAACCCAGCCCGCGTCGAGGAGCAGATGCAGGAGGTCCGCCCGGACGTGCTCGATCGTGCCCGACCGGTCGTCCTTGACGAGTACGACGTGGCCGTCGACCACCGCCCGGGACCCTTCCTTCCGTCGGGCCGTGAGAAGACCGCCGTCGACCCCGGAGAGGCCGACCGCCCGGACCCCGCGTCCCGTGAGCGACGCGACGAGCGCGGTCTGGACGGCGCCGGCGAGCGCGAGCACCAGGGCCTCGAGGTGCGCGGGGTCGCTCCGGCGCGAGACGACCCCGCTCGGCGACGTGAAGTACTCCGACGGCCGACCCATCGCCGCCCCGATCCGGTCGATCTCGGCGGAGCCGCCGTGGACGAGCACGTAGTCGGACCGGCGCGCGAGGTCGGCGAGCACGGGGTCGAGGGCGTTCCCGGCGGCTCCGCCCACCTTCACGACGAGGGTCATGGCCACGCCTAGATCGGGTGGAGGCCGAGGAACTCGAGCCCGCGGGTCTCGGGGAACCCCGCGCGGACGTTGAGGCACTGGACCGCGTTGCCGGCCGCGCCCTTCATCAGGTTGTCGAGCGCGCCGAGCGCGACGATCCGGTCCGCGTGGGGATCGACGGCGAAGCCGAGGTCGCAGTAGTTCGTGCCGGAGAGGATCTTGGGCTCGGGTTCCCGGTGGATGCCGTCCGATTCGTGCACGATGCGGACGAACGGCTCCGCCCCGTACGCGGCGCGGTACGTCCGCCACAGCTCCTTCTCCTCGACGGGCCGGGGCGTGAATCCGTGGACGGTCGCGAGCACGCCGCGCACAGCCTCGACGGCGTGGCACGAGAGCGCGACGCGCGCGCCGGTCTCCTGCTCGATCTCGGCGGTGTGCCGGTGCCCCGCGGGCGCGTAGGCGCGTATCACGCCGGCGCGCTCCGCGTGCTGTCCGGCGGGCCCGGCGTCGCGGCCGCTCGCGGAAGAGCCGCTCTTCGCGTCGATCACGACTCGGCTCGGATCGACGAGCCCCGCCGCGACGAGCGGCCGGAGGGCGAGGATCGAGGCGGTCGCGATGCAGCCGGGGACCGCGATCAGCGGGGCGGTCCGCAGGGCGTCGCGGTGGAGCTCGGGCAGCCCGAGGACGCTCGAGGCGAGGAGCTCGGGGTGTGGGTGCTCACGATGGTAGTATTCCGGGTAGCGGGCGGGATCCTTGAGCCGGTGGTCGGCCGAGAGGTCGATCACGATCCCGCCGGTCCCGAGGAGCGTCGGCAGGTCGTCCATCACCTCGCCGTGCGGCGCGGCCACGAACGTCACGTCGGCCGGGCGGAGGGCCGAGCGCGGGGCGAACACCAGGTCGGTCGCCTTGCGGAGGTTGGGGTGGACCCGGGAGACGGCCTTGCCGGCCATCGAGTCGGAGATCGCCTGGCCGATCTCCATGTCGGAATGGCGCAGCAGCAGGCGGAGGAGCTCGCCGCCGACGTAGCCCGAGGCGCCCAGGACCGTGGCCTTCATCGGTGGCCGATCCCGACGGTGTACTCGACGATCCGACCGGCGACGTCGGCCCCGGTCGCCGCCGTGAGCGTCTTGAACTCCGGCGTGGGGTTCACCTCGAGCACGAGCGGACCCCGCGCCGACTCGAGCAGGTCGACCGCCAGCACCCCCCCGCCCATCGCCTGGGCGGATCGGAGGGCGAGCTCCGTGAGCTCGGCCGACAGCGCGAGGGGCTCGGCGGTCGCGCCGCGCGCGGCGTTGGTCCGCCACGCGGCGGAGCGCCGGTACATCGCGGCGACGAGCTCGTCGCCGATCACGAACGCGCGGATGTCGCGGTCCGGCTTCGCGACGTACTCCTGCACGTAGAACACGGAGTGGATCGGGGAGCCGAGGGCGGCCTTGTGCTCGAGGATCTGCTCGGCCTCCTCGGCATCGTCGACCTTGGCCATGAGGCGCCCCCACGACCCGACGGCGGGCTTCAGTACCGCCGGGTAGCCGATCCGTTCGATCGCGGCCATGGCGGCCTCGGGGCTCAGCGCGATCTCGGTCCGCGGCACGGGGATCCCGTGCTCCCGGAGCACGAGGGTCGAGAGGATCTTGTCGCCGGCGAGCTCGACGACCGCCGGGGCGTTGACCGTCGGGACCCCGTAGTGCGCGAAGCAGCGGGTGGCGTAGACCGACCGGGTGTGGCTCACCGACCGGTTGAGGACCACGTCGGGGAGCCGTTCGGGCGGGTCGAGCCCGAACGTCACCGCGCCGTCGTCGTACCGCTCGACCGGGATCCCGCGGGACTCCGCCGCGGCCAGGATCGCCTTTTCCTCGGGGCGGACGATGGTGTAGAAGATCCCGAGCTGGAACCCGTCACTCACCCCAGTCCTCGGCTTCCTTCGGGGCGGGCTGGACCAGGAACGGGTCGGTGCCGAGCACTTCGAGCTCGGTCCCGCAGTCCGGGCAGGGGAAGACCTCCCCCAGGACCATGTTGTGGCTTTCGACGATGGCTTCGCACTCGGGGCATTGGGTCATGTTCGTTCCTCCTTGAGGAGCTCCTCGACGAGCTCCACCTTCCGGTGGAGCGAGGAGAGGGATGCGGCGTGGGCCGCGAGACGGCGCTGCGCCCGCGCGACCTGGCGGGCCACGGCCGCCGGTGCGGGTCCCCCGTCGGCCGATCGGCGCGCCACGCCCACGTCGGGGTCGCGCGCGGTCGCGAGGTCCGCGGCCGCGCCCGGGAAGGCCGCCCCCAGGGCGGTCAGGTCGGACGGGTCCGGCACGGAGCGGTAGTGGGCACCCACGGCCTCGTGCGCCTCGCGGAACGGGGTCCCGTGGCGGACGAGGGTCTCGGCCAGGTCGGTCGCGAGGAGCTCCGGGTCCCGGGCGGCCTCCCGGAGCCGGTCCGCGTGGAATCGAAGGTGGACGACGAGCTCGGCGAGCGCGTCGGCGACGCTGCCCGCCGTCGCCACCGCGTCGAGCACGGGGGCCTTGTCCTCCTGGAGGTCCCGGTCGTAGGCGAGCGGAAGGCCCTTGAGGACGGTGAGGAGCGCCACGAGGTCGCCGATCGCGCGTCCGGACTTCCCGCGCACGAGCTCGGCCGCGTCGGGGTTCCGCTTCTGGGGCATGAGGCTGCTGCCGGATCCGAGCGCGGCGGTCCGCTCGACGAAGCCGAACTCCTTCGACGCGAAGAGGACGATCTCCTCACCGAGGGCGCTCGCGTGCACGCCGAACAGCGCGAGGTCGAAGAGGAGCTCGGCGAACGGGTCGCGGTCGCTGACCGCATCGAGCGAGTTGTCGAACGCCCGGTCGAAGCCGAGCCGCTCCGCGACCCCGCGGGAGTCCAGCGGCAGGGTCGAACCGGCGAGCGCCCCGGCGCCGAGCGGCGAGACGTTCGCGCGTCCCTCGGTCGCCAGCAGCCGCTCGACGTCACGGTCGAAGCGCCAGAAGTGCGCGAGCAGCAGGTGACCGACGGTCACGACCTGGGCGCGCTGGAGGTGGGTGTACCCCGGCATCGGGGTCGCCCCGTCGTCGACCGCGCGCCGGACGAGCGCTTCCTGGAGCCGGGCGATCCGGGAGGCGAGGTCGAGGACGACCGCGCGCAGATAGAGCCGCTCGTCGAGCGCCACCTGGTCGTTGCGGCTGCGGCCGGTATGCAGCTTCCCGGCCACCGGGCCCACGAGCTCGCGCAGCCGCACCTCGACGTTCGTGTGGACGTCCTCGAGCTCGGACCGCCAGGGGAACCGGTCCGCCGCGCTCTCGACGGCGATGGTCCGAAGCCCCGCCACGAGCCGGGCCGACTCCTCGGCGGAGAGCAGGCCCACCCGGGCGAGCATCTGCGCGTGGGCCACGCTCCCCGCCAGGTCGTAGCGGACCAGCGACCGGTCGACGGCGAGGGAGTTCAGGAACGGCGCGGTGGGCGTCGCCACGTACGACGGCGCCGACGCGCGGTCCGACATCGACAACACCTTCCGGGCCCCCGCTACGGCCGGTACTTGGTCGCCCGGTTGGCGAGCGAGGGGGGCTGGGCGCCGATGGCGGTCCAGGTCCGGGCGGGCAGTCCCCAGACGTAGATGAACCCCTCCGACATCTCCTGCCGGAAGCGGTCGCCGGTGGAGTAGGTGGCCAGGGTCTGCTGGTACAGCGAATAGGGCGAACGGCGCCCGGTGACCCGCGCGGAGCCCTTGTAGAGCTTCACGGTCGCCTCGCCGGTGACGCGCTCCTGCGTGGCCCGGACGAACCCGTCGAGGGCGGAGCGGAGCGGGGCGAACCACAGCCCGTCGTAGATCAGCTGGGCGTACCGCTGCTCGACCGTGCGCTTGAAATCGAGGACGTCCCGGGGCCCGACGAGCGACTCGAGCGCCTGGTGGGCGCCGATGAGCACGACGGCGGCCGGGCACTCGTACACCTCGCGGGACTTGATCCCGACCACGCGCGACTCGACGTGGTCGATCCGACCGACCCCGTTGCGCCCCGCGACCTGGTTGAGGGTGAGGATGATCTCGTGGAGCGGATGGCGCTGCCCGTCGAGCGAGACCGGGACCCCCTGCTCGAAACCGATCGTGACGTGCGTGGGGGTCTCGGGGGCTTCCTCCGGCGCGCGCGTCCAGCCGTAGACCTCTTCGGGCGGCTCGATCGCCGGGTCCTCGAGGACCCCGCACTCGACGGACCGTCCCCAGAGGTTCTCGTCCGTGCTGTACGGCGACGACTTCGTCGCCTCCACCGGGACGCCGTGCTCCTTCGCGTAGGTGATCTCCTCTTCGCGGGTCATCTTCCACTCCCGCGCGGGCGCGATCACCTCGAGCTCGGGCGCGAGGCTGGTCGTGGAGAGGTCGAAGCGGACCTGGTCGTTCCCCTTGCCCGTGCAGCCGTGGGCTACGTAGGCGGCGCCTTCCCGGCGAGCGACCTCCACGAGGTGGCGGGCGATGAGCGGCCGGGCGAGGGCGGTCCCGAGGGGATAGATCCCCTCGTACAGGGCGTTCGCTCGCAGCGCGGGGGCGATGAACTCCTCCGCGAACTCCCGCTTCGCATCGGCGACGTATGCCTTGACGGCCCCCGACGCCTCCGCCTTCCGTCGGACGGCTTCGAGGTCGACCGGCTGGCCGACATCGACCGTCACGGCGACGACGTCCATGCCTTTCTCGGCGAGCCACGGGATCGCGACGGACGTGTCCAGCCCGCCGGAATAGGCGAGCACTACCTTCGGTCGGCTCATCGGGCGGGAGTGACGAGGCGGCAAACGCGTGCCACCGCATTTATAGGCCGCGGCGGCGGTGCGACATTCCGGGGCAGAAGTGTCCAAAATGGGACAACGATGACCGACGACACCGCTTCCGTCGCCCGGAGGGTCCGGGACTACCTGGACGCCCATCCGGTCGTCGCCGATTCGATCCGCCTCGGCATCGGCAACTATTCGGCGATCGCCCGGCGGATCGCCGACGACCTCGGGGTCCGCAAGCTCGATGCGATCATTGCCGCGTGCCGCCGGTATCCGCGGGGCCGCGGCGAGTCGTTCCGGGAGACCGCCGTCCGACGCGTGCTCAAGAAGAGCCGTATCGAGACCCGCACGAAGGTCGCGGCCATCACGGTGAGCCAAGGGCCGGACGTCCTGCAGCGGCTCGGGGATGTCGTCGAGGAGCTCCTCGACGAGAGCTCGCTCTGCCGGGTGATCCAGGTCTCGCGCGGCGTCGTCGTGATCGTCGACGAGGATTCGGTCGCGCGCGTCGTCCGGCAGCTGCGGGAGAGCCAGGTGATCGGGGTTCGCAAGAACCTCACAGAGCTCGCGGTGACGAGCCCCGAGAGCATCGAGGAGACGCCCGGGCTGCTCACTCTCCTCACCGGCGTCCTCTCCGCGCGCGGGATCAACATCGTGGAGGCCCTGAGCTGCTTCACGGACACGATCTTCCTGCTCGACGGCGGAGACCTCCAGCCGGCCCTGGTGGTGCTCTCGAAGGCCCTCGAGTAGCCGGGGGTGCTCGGGGCCTCGCGGCCAGTGTTACGAATCCTGGACGCGACATAAGCCTTAAGTGAGGGACGCCCTCCCCGTCGCGTGGTCACGCCGCAGACGCTCGCCCCGCCAACCGGCTCGCGCGAACAGTGGGTGATGGGTCCGCGCGAGCGGCGGGGGGCGGCCCTCATCTACGTCGGCATCCTCGCGGCCACCGCCGTCGGCCTCGCCGCGACCGTGTACATCGGCCGGACGTACGGGATCTTCATCGGGCTCGGGATCCTGTGCTACACCCTCGGGCTGCGCCACGGCGTGGACGCCGACCATATCTGCGCGATCGACAACACGACCCGCAAGCTGATCCAGCAGGGTCAGCGGCCCTACACCGTGGGGGCCTGGTTCTCGCTGGGACACTCCACGATCGTCGTGGGCTTCCTGTTCGGCCTCGTCCTCGCATCCCGCTTCATCCTGAACTCCTACCAGACGTTCGCGAGCGTCGGCGCGGTGCTGGGGACGGCGATCTCGGGAGGGTTCCTCTACCTGATCGCGTTCATCAATTTCCTGATCTTTTGGGAGGTCTACCAGATCTTCCGTCAGCTGAGGGCGGGCACGATGGACAACGCCCAGCTCGAGGCCCGACTCGACCAGCGCGGCTTCATGAACCGCTACTTCAACTGGATCTTCAAGTTCGTGAACAAGCCGTGGCAGATCTACCCCGTCGGGGTGCTGTTCGGGCTGGGGTTCGATACCGCCACGGAGACGCTCCTCATCGCGATCACCCTCACCGTCGGGACGGCCGCGGTCGGCTTCCCGCTGTGGATGGTCCTGGTCCTGCCGTTCCTGTTCACGTGCGGGATGGTGCTCACCGACACCTCCGATGGGATCAGCATGCGCTACGCCTACGGGTGGGCCTTCGCGAAGCCGATCCGCAAGGTCTACTACAACCTCACGATGACGCTCATCTCGGTCCTCGTCGCCTTCGTCATCGGGACGATCGAGCTCCTCGGCGTCGTCGCCTCCGAGTTGAACCTCGCCGGCGGGCCGTTCGGGTTCTGGACCACCATGAACTGGATCAACAACGCCTCGGGACCGGGCGGGCTCGACATCTGGGGGTACGTCGGCCTCGGCATCGTCGCGCTGTTCGTCGGGTGCTGGCTGCTCGCCATGCTGATCTACCGGCTGAAGCACTACGAAGAGATCGGGTTCAGCCCGCCCCCCGACGACCGGGGGGCCGGAGGGGGCTCCGGGTTCACGGGCTGAGCGCCGCGGACGGGGGCCTCCAAGGCGTCTTACCCCCCGGGCCGGTGGGGTCGCGATGCCGTCCAAGGTCGTCCGGACCGGAGTGTCGCTCGAGCCCGACGTCCTCGCGGCGCTCGATCGTTGGGCCCACGCTCGGAACTCGCCGAGCCGTTCGGAGGCGATCCGCTTCCTGGTCCGCAAGGAGCTCTCGGAATCGGAGTTGCGCGATCCGCAGGCGGACGCCGTCGGGACCGTGATGGTCCTCTACGACCACCGTGCCTCCAACGTGCAACGGCGCCTGACGGCCGCGCAGCACCGCTGGCGGGACCACATCCGCTCCACGAACCACGTCCACCTCGAGGGAGAGGTCTGCCTCGAGGTGATCGTGTTGGGGGGCCGGCGTGGCGAGATCGTCCGTGCGGCCGAGGACCTCCGGGGCGTGAAGGGGATCAACCAGGGCGATTTCATGCTCGGCGATCCGAAGGTCGCCGGCGGCTCCTCGGGCCACCGGCACCCCCACCGCCCGTGAGGCGCGACCGCGCTCGGCGCGTCAGAGCCGGGACGCGAAGGCGCGGAGCATCTGGCGGGCCGGGGCAAAGTGCCGGGCCGAGATCTGTTCGACGTTGACCCCGAGCGGGACCCCGATCTCCTCGGACTCGACCGCCCGGCGGGTCGCGTCCCAGACCTCGAACGCGCGGCGCTCGCTCTCGGCCAGCCCCTCGGCCTCGGTGCCGTCAACGATCGCCCGCTCGAACGGCTCGGGGAGCTCGGCCCCCAGCCACCGGACGAACTCCGTGTCCTGCTCGTCGGCGAGCGGCGCGAAGCTGAGGAGCACGGGCGCGGGCCGGATCGAGGCCCGCCGGCAGAGGTGGTCGTACTCCCGCAGCATCCCGGTCACCGGTCCGCCGTCGAACACCAACTGGGTCGTGAAGAACGCCGCGCCCGCCCGGGTCTTGGCGAGCATCCGGTGCGCCTCGCCCGTCCGGAACGGGATCGTGATGTTGCCGAGACGGCCGTTCGCGGCCGCGACGATCGGCCCCACGATCCGGTCCGCTTCCGCGACCGGCGGTCCGGGGTATGGGATGTACCGGCTGGTCCCTCCGACGAGCACGAGGTGGCGGAGCCCGCGCGCGACGCTCTCGCGGGCCCACGCTTCGACCGCCGCGCCGCTCGCGAGGTAGGCGACCACCTTGTTCACGACGACCTCGACCGCGGCACGGTCCGCGATCTCCGAAGCGTAGGTCCGGGGATCGGCCGTCCGATAGAACGGGCGCCCCTCGTGGTTCTCGTCGACGAGCTCGGGCACGTCGATCGCGTCCACGCGCGGCACCTCCCGCGCGAGGCGGGCCACCTCGTCGATCTGGGACGCGACCCGGGCCGGATTCGCCCGGGCGTTCGGGGGTACGGGTTCGAAGAACAGCGGTCGGTCGGCAAGCGCTTCGAGGAGCGGGCGCGGCACGGCGATCCCCCGGTGCGAAGCGCGGGGTCGCGCGGACCGATAAGGCGTCGGGTCGCTCGCGACCTTGCGACCGACGCAACGCCCCCGCTCCGGGAGAAACCGAGACCTCGGCCGCGCCCCGGACCGCCGCACGACGGGCGGCGGGTCGTACCGGGGGCTCCTTCGGGCCCGGAGCCTTGATAATCGACCGAAGCTCGGCAGCCCGATGGGCGTCGCGATCGAGGTGAAGGGGCTGCGGAAACGCTACGGCCCCCTCGCGGCGGTCGATGGGATCGACTTCTCGGTCGAGGCGGGGAGCGTCTTCGCCTTCCTCGGCCCGAACGGCGCCGGTAAGACGACGACCACCGAGATCCTCGAGGGTCTGCGCAATCGCAGCGAGGGTACGGTCGGGGTGCTCGGCTTCGACCCGTGGGCCGACGGGGGCACCCTGCACCGCCGGATCGGAGTGATCCCGCAGGATTTCCGGTTCTTCGAGAAGATCACCCCGCGGGAGGCGATCGAATACTACCGGGCGCTGTTCCACACCGCACCGGACCCGGTCGAGCTCCTCCGGCGGGTCGAGCTCGCCGACAAGGCGGACGCCCGCTTCGACTCGCTCTCCGGCGGCCAGAAGCAGAAGCTCGGGCTCGCCCTGTCGCTGGTCAACGACCCCGAGGTCTGCTTCCTCGACGAGCCGACCACCGGCCTCGACCCCCACGCCCGCCGATCGATCTGGGCGGTCATCCGCCAGTTGCGGACGGAGGGGCGGACTGTCTTCCTCACGACGCACTATCTCGAGGAGGCGGAGCTCCTCGCCGACCGCGTCGCGATCATCCATCACGGCCGCATCATCGCGAGCGGTACGCCGGGCCACATCATCGAGCAGTTCGGGGGCCCCGAGCGGCTGCGGGTCGAGGCCCCGCCCGAGCTCGCCGGCTACCTGGCGAGCCATGCCGGGGTCGTCGCCCGGGCCGAGGACGGCCACGTCGAGGTGGAGCTGCGCTCCAAGGAGGATGCCCTCAAGGTCCTCTCGGCGATCGACGCGAGCGGGATCCCCTGGCAGGGGTTTGAGACCGTCCACGACACCCTCGAGGACGTCTTCGTCCGCCTCGTCGGCCAGATGGACGAGGGCGCCCTGCGCTCGGAGGCGGCCCCGTGAGGCCTGCGCACATCTTCGCCGACTTCAAGGTCGTCGCCCGGACCTACTTCCGGAACCCGGTCGCGCTGTTCTTCTCGCTGATCTTCCCGATCATCCTGATCGCGTTGTTCGGCCTCATCTTCTCCTCGACGGGCAGCTCGAGCGTGACGCTCGCGGTCGTCAACGAGGACCACAACTCTTCGGAGAGCGTCGCGTTCCTCGCGGCCCTCAACCAGACGACGCTCGTCAAGGTGCAGGTCGAGAACGTCGCGCCGGGCGACTTCGCGTCGTGGCTCGGACAGAACGACTACCCGGTCGGCTTAGTCATCCCGGCCGGGTTCCAGGCGAACTACACGAACCATACCGCGACGAACCTGACGCTCTACACCGATCCCCAGGACGCGGCGTCGTCCGGCCAGGTCGAAGCCGCCGTCATCGGCGTCACGAACCAGTTCAACCTGAACGCCGTCTGCACCGCCGGCAGCTGCGCGCCGATCATCGGGATCAGCTCGGCGAACGTCGGGAGCGCGGTCTACACCTACATCGACTACCTGATCCCGGGGCTCATCGGGTTCACGATCCTCACCAGTCCGATGTTCTCGATGGTCGACGTCGCCTCGTCGTACCGCAAGGACGGGATCTTCCGCCAGCTCTCGCTGACCCCGCTCACCCGCGCGGAGTGGCTCACCAGTCGGATCCTCTGGTACATCGTCCTCACGTTCGTGAGCGCCGGCATCATGATCGGGACCGGGGCCTACCTGTTCAACGCCCACGTGCTCGTCACCGTCCAGCTGATCCCGTTCCTGGTCGCCGGTCCGTTCCTCTTCGTCTCGCTGGGCATGCTGGCGGGCTCGGTCGCGCGGACCCCCGAGAGCGCGGCGCTGATCGGGAACATCATCACCTTCCCGATGATGTTCCTCTCCGGGACGTTCTTCCCGGTCTCGTCGTTCCCGCCCGGGCTCCAGACGTTCGCGCACGTGCTACCGCTCTACTACGTGATCGACGGGATGAACCAGGTGATGCTGTTCGCGAACTCCGCCCGGGCGCTCACCGATGTCGCGATCGTGCTCGCCATCGCCGTCGTCTTCTTCCTGCTCTCGATCCGGCTGTTCAAGTGGCGGGACGAGTGACCCGTGGCCCCCGCTCCGCCCCCCGTCGACCCGGTCGAGTTCCGACGGCTCATGGCCCGCTGGCCGACGGGGGTCTCGGTCGTCACCACACGCTGGCAGGGGGTCGACGCCGGGCTCACGGTAAGCGCCCTCGTCTCCGTGTCGCTCGCCCCGCCCTCGCTGCTGGTCAGCCTCACGCTCGATGCCGACACGACGCCCCTCCTCGAGCGCAGCCGGATCTTCGGCGTGAGCGCGCTCGCCGCGGACCAGCGGGCCGTGAGCGAACGGTTCGCGCAGACGATCCCTCCCCCCGAGAAGTTCCGCGACCTGCCGATCCACCGTGGGCCGGGCGACGTTCCGCTCCTCGACGGCGGGCTCGCGGCCTGGGTCTGCCGGGTCGTGGCCTGGGTCCCCCAGTACGACCACGTGCTCGTGATCGGCGAGGTCGTCTACCAGGAGGGCGGGCGCGAGGGCGAGCCGCTCGTCTACTTCCGTTCGGGGTATGCCGAACCGGACGGCCCCGACCGGCTCCGGCTCGCCGCCCGGCGGCCCGTGTGACCCTGGCGCTCGGGCGGAGCGCTCGGTTTTAACCCCCCCGATTCCTAGCAACCCCGATGACCGAGGCGCCGCGTCGGGCGAAGCTGGTGATCGTGGGCAGCGGGCCCGCGGGTCTCACCGCCGCCCTGTATGCGGCCCGCGCCGAGTTGGCGCCGGTCGTGATCGCGGGGGTCCCCGCGGGCGGTCAGCTCCTAATCACGACGGACGTCGAGAACTACCCCGGCTTCCCCGAGGCGATCCAGGGGCCCGAGCTGGTCGACCGGATGCGCCGCCAGGCGGGCCGCTTCGGAGCCGAGTTCGTGGACGACAACGTGACCCACGTCGACTTCTCGAGCCACCCGTTCACCCTCAGGACCGGGACCCACGGGACGTTCCACGCGGACGCCGTGATCCTCGCGACCGGCGCGAACGCTCGGTGGCTCGGGCTGCCGTCGGAGCAGCGGCTCCAGGGCCACGGCATCTCCGCGTGTGCCACGTGCGACGGGTTCTTCTTCAAGGGCAAGGCGCTCGTCGTCGTCGGCGGGGGCGACACCGCGATGGAGGAGGCCCTCTTCCTCACGAACTTCGCGACGCACGTCACGATCGTCCATCGGCGTCGGCAGCTCCGGGCGAGCTGGATCATGCAGGAGCGGGCCCGCGCCCACCCGAAGATCTCGTTCTTGCTCGACCACGAGGTGGTCGAGGTGCTCGGGGACCGGACGGTCGAGGGGGTGCGGGTGCGGGACGTGCGGACCCACACCACGCAGGACCTCCCGGTGGGGGGCCTGTTCGTCGCGATCGGTCACGATCCGGCCACCCACGTCTTCCGCGGGGCGATCGCGCTCGACTCCGAGGGCTACGTCGAGGTCCACGACGGCGCACGCACGAGCGTCGAGGGCGTGTTCGCGGCCGGCGACCTCCACGACCGGCGCTACCGGCAGGCGGTCACCGCTGCGGGGTCGGGCTGCATGGCCGCGATCGACGCGGAGCGCTGGCTGGCCGAACGCGAGTCGCCCCGGGTCCCGGCCGCGCCCGCGGCCCCCGCCGCGGCCCCTCCGCGGTAGCCTTTAATAGCGTACGGACCGGTGGTCCGCGAGGTCGCCGCGGCATGCCCAGCAAGAAGAGCCTCCACATCGAGTCGTCGGGGCAGCTGTGCATCTACTGCGGGGCGTGCGTCGGGATCTGCCCCCTCAACTGCATCTACCTGGACGAGACCCGGATCACGTTCGACGAGAAGGTCTGCACGCGCTGCGAGATCTGCGTGAAGGCGTGCCCCGTCGGCGCGATCGAGATCGGCTAGGGCCCCCGACCGGAGGACCGCGCATGGTGAAGGACCTCAGGACCGACGTGCTCGTGGTCGGCGCGGGCCCCGCGGGCAGCATGACCGCGAAGTGGGCCGCGAAGCAGGGCGCGACGGTCACGATGATCGAGAAGCGCCAGGAGATCGGGAGCCCGGTCCGCTGCGGCGAGGGGATGAGCAAGGACTGGCTCCACGACGTCGGCATCAAGCCGGGCAAGTGGATCAACGTCGAGGTCGAGGGCGCCCGGATCTACTCCCCGAGCGAGAAGGTCTTCGAGATCAACGAAAAGCACGCCGGCAACGAGGTCGGCTACGTCGTCGAGCGCGATGGGTTCGACAAGGCGCTCGCCATCGACGCCGCGAACGCCGGCGTGGACGTCCTGCTCAAGACCGCCGCGACCGGGGTCCTCAAGGAGAACGGCCGGGTCGTCGGCGTGAAGGCGAAGGCGTTCGGCGAGCCGTTCGAGATCCGCGCCTCGGTCACCATCGGCGCAGACGGGTTCGAGAGCCAGGTGGGCCGGTGGGCCGGCGTGCCCACCAACCTTGCCATGAAGGACATGGACACCTGCCTCCAGTACCGCATGACCGGGGTGGACTCTGACCTCCGGTACTGCGACTTCTACCTCGGCAAGGTCGCGCCGGGCGGCTACGTCTGGGTGTTCCCCAAGGACGAGGGCCTCGCGAACGTCGGCATCGGGGTCCAGGTCAGCCAGATCAAGACCATGGCCGAGGCCCGCAACTACCTCGACGCGTGGATCGCGAAGCACCCGGCCTACGCGAAGGGCAAGAAGATCGACATGGTGGGCGGTGGCGTCTCCATCTCGCCCCCCCTCAAGCAGACCGTGACCGACGGCTTCATGCTCGTCGGCGACGCGGCCCGGATGATCGACCCCCTCACCGGCGGGGGGATCGCGAACGGCTGCATCGCCGGGAAGATCTGCGGGACCGTCGCGGCGGAGGCCGCCCAGACGGGCGACGTCTCGAAGGAGTTCCTCCAGCAGTACGAGAAGGGCTGGCGCGCCCGCCTCGAGGAGAAGCTGTACCGCAACTGGCTCGCGAAGGAGAAGCTCACGACGCTCTCCGACGAGACGTTCGACAAGATCGTCGACGCGCTCCAGGACGTGCGGCTCGAGAAGCTCAACGTCCACAACATCCTGAAGGCGGTCCACACGAAGTACCCCGAGGTGACGAAGGAGTTCGAGGCGTTCCTCTGAACGCCCGCTCCGTCTCGCCCGCATGCCCGGCGCCCCGAACCGGCCTCCCGAGAACGCCCCGGCCGCTCCGGCACCGCCGCCCGTGCCGGTCTCCGCCCGCTTCCGCGCCCTGAGCCGCCTCGCGCCGAGCCGGGTCGCCCTGCTCCTGGACCCGTGGAAGGGGGCCCCGAGCCCCGAGCTCCTCCAGCCGTTCGAGAAAGCCGAGGCCGCATTCGAGCACGGCGACTTCGACAACGCGTCGAGCGCCCTCGACCTCCTCTCGGTCCGGTTCGCCGAGCCCCGGTGGCCGACGCTGCCCGAGCCGTTCCGCTCCCTGAAGGTCCCGATCCCCGCCCCGATGCCCCCGCACTGGAACCCGGACCACGCGCTCGGGCCGGCCGAGCGGGAGGCCCGACGCGCGCGCCGCGAAGCCGACGAGCAGGTCGCGCTCGCCGCCGGTTCGCTGGCGTGGGCCGCGGGCCACGGGGTCGACCTCACCGACCTCGCGCGGCCGCTCGACGAGGCCCGCGCCATCCTCGGGTCGGAGGGCGTCGTGCCCGGCTACTACGAGCGGATGGAGACGGTCTGGGACGGCGTGCGTCAGCGCTGCCCCCGGCCGAAGGGTGCGGCCGGACGAGCCCCGGCCCCACCGGCCGAGCCGGAAGCCTCCGAGGCCTAGGGCGCTGGTGACCGACGAGGCGCGCCCGCGCCGGCGGGTCCACCGGGGCGAAGGAGAGGTCACCGAGTGGCCGCGCGGGCTCGCGAGCTACGTGCCCGCCGGCCCGGACGACGCCGAGCCGTCCCCCGACGAGGACCGACTGGCGAACCGCATCCAGCTCGCGGCCCGTCTGCTGGCCCTGCGGCGCGCGGCGGGGGAGACGACGGACCCGGTGTTCGCGGAGCTGCGCGCCGCCGAACGGGCGCTCCGGGCGGGGGACCGGGCCACCGCGACCGACCGCCTCGACCGCGTGCTCGTCGCGCTGGACGCCGCCGCGGAGGCGCCCGGTCCTCGCCGCGCCGCGCGCCGCCGGGGCACGACCCTTTAAGGACGCGCCGGCCGTCGGCCCGCGCATGGCCGCGCCCCGGTTCGGCACGTTCTCGATCGTCGCGTGCGATCGCGACACCGGCACCTGGGGCGTCGCCGTGCAGTCGAAGTTCATCGCCGTCGGCGCCGTGGTTCCGTTCGCGGAGGCCGGCGTCGGCGCGATCGCCACGCAGGCGGCTGCGAACGTCGCCTACGGGCCGGAAGGGCTCGCGCTCCTCCGCGCCGGGAAGCGGGCGTCCGACGTCGTGGAAGCCCTCACCCGGGCGGACGCGGGCCGGGACGAGCGGCAGCTCGGGGTCGTCGACCGCGAGGGGCGCGCCGCGTCGTTCACGGGGTCGCACTGCCTCGATTGGGCCGGGCACGTCGTCGGCGACGGCTTCGCTTGCCAGGGGAACATCCTGTTCGGCCCGGGGGTCGTGAAGGGGATGGCCCGGACGTTCGAGGCCACGCCCGGTGACCTCGTGGACCGCCTGCTCGGGGCGCTCGCCGCCGGCCAGCGCGAGGGGGGCGACCGACGGGGCATGCAGTCCGCCGCGCTCCTCGTCGTGCGGGCGCGCGGAGGCTACGGGCAGGGGAACGACCGGTGGATCGACGTGCGCGTCGACGACCACCCGACGCCGATCGAGGAGCTCCGACGGGTCTTCCGGCTCTACGATCTCACGATGCTGACGCGCGAGGACCCGGCGACGCTCGTGCCGCTCGCCGGCGAGGTCGCCGCGGGAGTCCAGCACGACCTCAACGTCCTCGGGTTCTACCCGGGCCGGTCGACGGGCCGGTGGGACCCCGCCAGCCGGGCGGCGTTCACCAAGTTCCTCAACGAGCACAATTTCGAGAACAAGGCCCGGGACGACGACCGGACCTGGCCGTCCATCCTGGGGTACCTGCGCGAGCGGGCCTCGGCGGAGACGGCCCGGCGCACGACGACGGCGCCGATCGTGCCGGGAGCGCTCGACCGGGGGCCCGGGGCTCAAGGACCGTCGGGAGGTGCCCCATCCCCGCCCGGAGCGGCGTCGAAGGAGAAGGGGAAGCACGCGCCGAAGTGACCGTCACGGTCCGCCACGCCTGCCCGAGCCGGACGGTCGCGGAACGCCTGGCGGCGGCGCTCCGGGCGGACAATCCCGACTTCGTCCACGTCGCGGTCGACGGGCCCGAGCTCACGCTGCGGGTCACGGCCCGCTCGGCCGGCAGCGCGCGGGCGACCCTCGACGACCTCCTCGCCTGCCTGCGGGTCGCCGAGCGGGCGGTCCCCCCGCCGTAGCGGAACCGCCGTCGGTCCGCCGAAGTCGGCATAAGGGGCCCGGGGTCCTCCGCCCCCGTGGCCGAAGGCTTCCTGCCGCCCGATCGGCCGCGCGACCCGGCCCCGCAGGGCCGGTACGTGGCGGGGGTCGTGATCACGGTGCTCGCCGTGGTCAGCCAGTACTTCGTCCCATCGCTCGTCCCGGCGTCGCTGGTCCTGTACGGGAACCTCCCCGGGGATCTGTTCGTCGTCTACGGGATCCCGGTGCTCTCGTTCGCCGTCCTCGTCGGGGGCGCGCCGCTGCGCGACTGGTCGAAGCGGATGGGGACCGCGAGCTGGGAAGGGCTGCGCTGGTACGGCCTCCTCTCGCTCCTCGCCCTCGTCGTGGTGCTCGCGCTGGCGATCGTCTACGAGTTCGTCGACCCCGCCGCGCTCCAGTACCTGAGCCGACCGAATCCGGCGCTCACGCAGGCCGCCGCCAACCCGTGGTTCTACGTCGGGCTCTCGTTCGTCGTCGGCGCGTTCGAGGAGACGATCTTCCGGGGCTGGATCTTCGGCTACTGGCGCGACCGGGGGGGCTCGTGGCTCGTCCCGGCCGCCTGGACGAGCGCGATCTTCGCCGGCGTCCACCTCTACTACGGCTTCACGTACGGGCCGGCGGCGCCGCTCATCTTCCCCACGCTGTTCCTGCTCGGGTTCTCCTTCGCGGCGACGTACCGCTACTCGGGAGGCAACCTCGTCCTGCCCGCGCTCCTGCACGGCGAGAACGACGCCTCGGCCTACCTGACCCTCATCAACACCGAGATCGGCGCGATCGTCCACTACGCCGTGATCCTCGTGGGCGGACTCCTCGGGCTCATCGCCTACCTGCGCGCCGACGGGCCCGCCCGGGGGGCCCCGGGCTAGGCGCTCCTTCGCTCGGCGAGCGGATCCCATCGACCCCGAGCCCGTCGGGGCGCTCGACGGCGTGTGCCCCGCCGGATACCCGCCGCGCTCGACCCGCGGGGGGGCCCGAGGGACCGCGCGCGGCACCCCCCCTTCGGCCGCGGGGCCTCGGGCCTTGCGCCACGACGGACCGCCCGGGCGCCCGCTCGAGGAACCGTCGGCCGCGGGTGCGGGGCGGGACCCGGAGGCGCACGGGACCGAGGGACGCCGGCGCCGAGGGGGTCCCCGCGCGGAGCCCGCGACGGCGTCGGTCGCCGCCCGTCAGCATCTTGTAATCGGCCCGCGTCGCCGCGTCCGTGCCGCCCACCGACGACGAGATCCGCGCCGCCCTCACGAGCGCCCGGACGATCGCGGTCGTCGGGCTCTCCGAGAAGCCGGAGCGCGACTCGAACGAGGTCGCCCGGTACCTTCAGGGGCAGGGCTATCGGATCGTCCCCGTGAACCCGATGCTCACGGAGGTCCTCGGAGAGCGGGCGTACCCGGGGGTCGGCGCGATCCCCCCGGAGCTCCGGGTCGACCTCGTCGACGTCTTCCGCCGCAGCGACCAGGTCCTCCCCGTCGTCCGGGAGAGCGTGCGGCGGGGCGGGGTGCGGACGTTCTGGATGCAGCTGGGCGTGGAGCACGCCGAGGCCGCCGCGGAGGCGCGCGCGCACGGGATCGCCGTCTTCGAGAACCTGTGCACGATGGCCGAGCATCGCCGACTGCACCTGCCGCCCGTCGCCTCCTCCCGCTGAGCCGCCCCGATGGCTGTCGCCGCTCCGTCCCCGACCCCGATGGTCGGCGCCCGCATCCCGCGCGCCGGCGCGCTCGACGATCAGGGCGTCGTCCGCCGGGAGAACGTCCACGCGCTGCGCTGGCGCCTCCACGGGGCGGGGAAGGTCGTCGGCGCGGTCGACGTCGGGGTCGCCCGGCTCGACGGGACCGTGTCGATCGGCGGCGCCGTCTCGGCGGACTCCCTCACCGCGCGGGGATGGCTCGAGGTCCACGCGACCGTCGACGTGCACGATCTCCTGCGGACCGACGGCACCTTCCGGGCCGCCGGCGCGGTGCACGCCGGCGAGGCCGTCGTCCGGGGGACGACGCGCCTCTCCGCCCCGCTCTCGGTCGACGGGACGCTCGACGCCCGGGGGACGCTCGAGGTCCCGTCGCTCCGCGCCACGAAGCTGCTCGTCCACGGCGCCGTCGCGCTGCCCGGGACCGCGGAGGCCCCGTCGATCGTGCTGGAGCTTCCGCGCGACTCGCGGATCGGCGGGCTGCGGGGCCGCTCGGTGAGCGTCCGGGGGAAGGTGCCGAACGTCGTCGAGAAGGTGCTCCAGCACACGCGCCACGTCGCGGTGGACCGGATCGAGGCGGACGTCGTGCGGCTCGAGGCGGTGGACGTGGAGTTCGTCCGTTCCCCCGCGCTGGTGCTCGGTCGGGACTGCCACGTGACGACGGTCGAGGGGACGGTCGCCCGCTGCCATCCGTCGAGCGCCGTCGGGCCGCGCTCCCAGTCCCCCCCGCCGTACGGGCTCCGCCGATAGGCGGCGCGGCCCGCTCGCTGTTATCCGTCCCCGCCGCGTCGCGGCCGCCCGTGACGCCGGAGGAGGAGACGGCCGCCCCGACGGGGATCGCGGTCCAGCAGCGCGTCCGCGAGTTCTGGACCGCGCACGACGTCCCCGCTCGGGCGATGCCCGGCGCCGCCGACGGGCCGGTGTTCCGGTTCACCGAGGGTCCCCCCGGGGCGAACGGCGTCCCCCACCTGGGCCACCTGGTCGCGCGCGTGGCGAAGGACGTCGCGCTGCGCTACCGCCGGATGCGTGGCTACCGCATCGTGAGCCCGATGGCCGGCTGGGACTGCCACGGGCTGCCGGTCGAGATCGCGATCGAACGCCAGCACGGCTTCCGTTCGAAGCGCGAGATCGAGGAGTACGGGATCGAGCGGTTCTGCGAGGAGTGTCGGGAGGCGACCCTCTACTTCGCGTCGGTCTGGCAGGCGATGAGCGAGCGGGCCGGATACTGGCTCGACTACGCCCGGGCCTACCGGACGATGGACCCCCCGTTCATCGAGAGCGTCTGGTGGTCGCTCCGCACCCTGTTCGACCGGGGGCTGCTCGAGAAGGGCCACTACGTGCTGCCGTACTGCCCCCGGTGCGAGACGGTGCTGAGCTCCCACGAGGTCGCCCAGGGGTACCGGGAGGCGACGGACCCCTCGATCACGGTCCGCTTCCCGCTCGCCGGGACCGCCCGCCCCCGGGCCCTGCTCGTCTGGACCACGACGCCCTGGACGCTGCCGTCGAACCTCCTCGTGGCGGCGCGGGCCGACCTCGAGTACTCGGTCGTCCGGGGCCCCGACGGCGACGAGCTCGTCCTCGCCTCCGAGGCCGTCCCGCGCTACTTCCCTTCCGGGGCGGAGGTGGTCGAGCGCCTCCCGGGCCGGGCGCTCACGGGCGCCGTCTACGAGCCGCCGTTCGCGACCCCGGGCCCGGGACCGGGGCGGCACCGCGTCGTGCTCGACGACTTCGTGACCGCCGCGGACGGGACCGGGTTCGTCCACGTCGCGCCGAGCTTCGGCCCCGACGACTACCGCATCGGGGCGCGCGAGGGCGTCGGCGTCTACGACCCGCTCGATAGCCGGGGGGTGTTCGACGACCGGTTGCCCGTCGTGCGGGGGAAGGGGTTCAAGGCCGCCGACCCGATCCTGGCGCGCGACCTCGAAGCGCGCGGCCGCCTCTACCGCGCCGAGACGATCCGCCACACGTATCCGTTCTGCTGGCGGTGCGACCACGCCCTGCTCTACCGGGCGATCGACTCGTGGTTCGTCCGGACCAGTCGGTTCACCGAGCGGCTGGTCCGGCACAACGCGAGCGTCGCGTGGATCCCCCCGTACCTGCGCGACGGCCGGTTCGGGAACTTCCTCACCGAGGCGAAGGACTGGGCGCTCTCCCGGAGCCGGTACTGGGGGACGCCGCTCCCGATCTGGGTCTGCGCTGCGGGGCACGTAACGTGCGTCGGCAGCTTCGCGGAGCTCGCGGAGCGCGTCCCGGAAGGGCTCCCGAGCCCGTTCGACCCCCACCGGGTCACGGTCGACCGGCTCGACGTCCGGTGCGGGACGTGCGGCGCCCCGTCCCGCCGGGAACCGTACACGATCGACGTCTGGTACGACAGCGGCACCGCGCCGTTCGCCCAGTTCCACTACCCCTTCGAGCCCGGACCGTTCGACCCCCACGCCCCGCTCGATCACATCGCCGAGGGGCTCGACCAGACCCGCGGCTGGTTCTACGCGCTGCTCGTGCTCTCGACGGCCCTCTTCGACCGGCCGGCGTACCGTTCCTGCCTCGTGAACGGCATGGTGCTCGACGACTCCGGCCGGAAGATGTCGAAGTCGAAGGGCAATGTCCTCGAACCGATCGGCCTCCTCGACCGCGTCGGGGGCGACGCCGCGCGCTGGGCCTGCCTCTCCGTCGACTTCACCGAGCCGATCCGGTTCAGCGAGGCGATCGTCGAGAAGGCCGCGGCGCGCACGCTCGGGACACTCCGCCACGTGGTCGCCTTCCATCTCGGGAACGCCCGGGCCGATCGGCTGCCGCCGCCTGCGGGACCGCCCCGGGCGCCGTCCCTGCTCGACCGGTGGCTCCTCTCGCGTCTCGAGGGGACCCGGGCGGCCGTCGAGACGGCGCTCGAAGCGTACGACCCCCGCCCGGCAGCGACGGCCCTGGCAACGCTCGTCGACGACCTTTCGACCTGGTACGTCCGGCGGTCCCGGCCTCGCTTCTGGTCGGACGAGGCGTCGGACGATCGCCGGGCCGCGCACGAGACGCTCGGCTACGCGCTCGGGGGGGTCGCGCGCCTCGCGGCCCCGCTCGTGCCGTTCACCGCCGAATGGATCCATCAGGAGGTCACGGAGCTTCGGTTCCGCTCGGGCGACGCCTCCGT
>Ga0335073_10001975_pt1 | contig 27988 bp, 27 predicted proteins | sample Lox_Sample_22_FD_207093 | JGI IMG/M metagenome (GOLD analysis project Ga0335073, IMG submission 207093) | Soil microbial communities from Loxahatchee National Wildlife Refuge, Florida, United States - Lox_Sample_2.2 | ecosystem: Environmental > Terrestrial > Soil > Wetlands | place: USA...
GAGCCTCAAAGAGACGTCTTCGTTTGGATGTACCCGTGGCGTGGCCTTCACCTTGACGCCCACGTCGATGTACTCGACTCCTGGAAACTGCGTTCCTTCGCTGGCCACGGTCGAGCCGGAAAACACCGAAGAGTTCAAAATCACCGTCGCGTTGTTCGAGCCAAAGTTCGCCACGGCGGCGTCCGCGAGTCCGTCGGCGTTGAAGTCCGCCGTCACCAGCGACACCGGATCGGAGCCGACGCTCAGCTCCACGTTGGGTCCAAACGTCCCGTCGCCGAAACCAAGAAGTAACGAGACAGCGTTGTCGTTGGCGTCCGACAGCAGCAGGTCCAGACGCCCATCCACGTTGAAATCGGCGACGGCGATTGACGTCGGCGCGTTTCCGGCCGCGTAGGTTGTCTGCGCCGCAAAGGTTCCATTGCCGTTCCCCAGCAGAATGGAGACCGTGTTGTCGACGTTGTTCGCAACCGCAAGGTCCAGCGTGCCGATTCCTCGAAAATCCGCCGTCGAAACCCAGACGGGGGCCTTGCCGGTTGGATAATCCACGCGGTTCCTGAATGTCCCGTCTCCATTGCCGAGAAAAACGGACACCGTGTTCGCATTTTTGTTCGTGACCGCGATGTCCTGATGTCCGTCGCCGTTAAAGTCTCCCGTGGTGATCGCGCTTGGTCCCGTCCCGGTGATCAATGTCGTGGGAGTCCCGAACGTTCCGTCTCCGTTTCCCGGAAATATGGAAATTGTATTGGACGTGAAATTGGTAACCGCCAGATCGAGATTGCTGTTCGTCTTGTCGTGGAAGTTCGCGGCGGCGACGGCGTCGGGCCCGACCCCTGTTGGAAGGTCAGTCCTGGTTCGGAATGTTCCGTCCCCGTTGCCCAGGAAGATCGAAACCGTGTTGTCGGCCTGGTTGACTACTGCGAGATCTGGAAACGAATCATTGTTAGGAGCTGTCGCAAGGTTATTGAGATTTCCGGTGGCGATCCACACGGGATCTTTCCCGGTCGCAGGCAGCGGCGTGATTGCGTCTTGAAACGTTCCATCGCCGTTGCTCAGAAACACGGAAAGCGTGTTGTCTGTGCTGTTGGCGACGATCAGGTCGTTCTGGCTTTGGTCCCGCAGATCGGCCGTGGCGATAAATTCAGGGCCTGCGCCGGTTTTCAGCGTGGTTGTTGGAAAACTTTGGCCGCTGACTCCGGGAATACTCGTTCCCGACCCGCCGAGGCTCGATGCATACTGGGCGAGAGAAACCGGGATCCTGTCACCTACAAAAAACGTCGCGGGCTTCCCGTCCTCTGCTCGTAGGATGATTCGCTGTCCACTGCGCACCAGAGACAAAACGGTCGAGAAATTCGCGGCCGCTCCCGGCAGCGTCGAGAAAAACGTGGTCATGCCTCCGCCAAAGGCGATCAGTGGGGGAATCAGCGCGCCGGCGCTCAATTGCCCGGAGCTGAGCAGCGATGCGATTTGCGTGCTGGTGAGCCCGGAGAGGGAAGACGGCGTCCCAAAGATCTGCTGCAGCACCGTGACCAGTCCGGATGCGGATTGTTCGGCTTCTGCGAGTTGTTGCGTGCTCAATGAAAATGTCTGCACGGTCTGGGGAGGTGTAATCCCCAATTGGCGCGCGTAGTCGCGGTCCACTTGCAGCACTTCAATTTCAAGAATGACTTCCGGCGGGATTTGTTCAAGCTGATCGACCAGTCCCGTCGCAACCGACATGGCGCGTGGGGACCCTCGCAGCGTTAGCGTGCCTGTGGCCGTGTCGATTTCGGTCCGCGTGATCCCGCTGATTTCGCGCACGGCCCGAAGCACTTCCGTCATATCTTCCGAGCTCTCCGAGGACGAAAGCCGTACTGTACGAACGACCGACGGCTCGTATTCCTTCCGTTTCTGCGGGGTGTTCGGCGAGACAAAAAACAGGCGATGCGTTAGAGGCTTCCAGAACGTGTCGGTCGCCTCGCCGAGCATGTTCATGGCCTCGAGGAAATCGAGCGAATCCACATGCACGTTGATTTGCCTCGGCGCGATGTCCACGTCGAACGCGGCTTCCACTCCGAATTGCCGCGCCACTTCTTCGTAGGCTGCGTCGACGTCTCCGTGAAGTTCAAAACTCTTTTTCCCTTGTAGATATTGCAGATGGACGGGCGCTGCCGGTTCCGGCGGCATTTTCAGTTTTTCCGTGGGCAATGGCAGCAAGGCTGCCATCTCGATCAGCCGCTCGCGGACCACGGGATTTGTCGGATCCAGCTCGCGGGCATCGCGCAGCTCTTGCAGCGCTTCCACAAGCCGCCCTGAAACCGCATCCTTCTCGGCCTGGTCCATCTTTTCCTGCACGCGATGGCTTCGCGCCACCTCTCGATGCATCAGATACGCCTGATCGTTAGGGGCGAAATTCACGGCGTCGGAGAATTCCAGAAACGCCGTCGTCCAATCCTTCTTTCCTTCCGCTTCCAGCCCCCGCCGGAAGGCCTCCTTTGCCTTCTTCTCGTCGGGCTTGAACTGTGGAGTGCTCTCTTGCTGCGCTGCAGGACTCTCGGCTGCTCTTGCTTCGAAGAAGTAAGACGGGGTAGGGAGATCAGGCATGAGCAGAATGGCGGCGGTTGCCCCTGCCAGGATTGCATTCCGCAAATGTCCGCGCTTCCTCATCGCGAAATGCTATTGTAGCAAGGAAGCGGGAAGCCCTTGTAAACGCGGAATGGGATTGATTTTACGGGGCCCCTACGTTAGACTCAGCGCTTTAGTTGTTAATAAGTTACAGCTAGGACTGCATGCTTTCCGCTCTATTGGTGGCCCTTCGCGAAGGCGTTGAAGCCGCGCTGATTATCGGCATCGTCCTCGTCTATCTCAACCGCACCGGAAGACGCTCCCTCTCCCGCTACGTTTGGGCGGGGGTTGCCGCAGCTGTTGTCGCCAGCTTTGCCGCTGCCGTCCTTCTTCAGAAATGGCAAATCAGCGAGGATGGCTTTGAGGGCCTCCTGATGCTCTTTGCGGCGGGCCTTGTGGTGTCGATGGTTCTCTGGATGAACCGCGTCGCCCGCAGCCTGCGTAAAGAAATCGAGCAGCGCGTCGAGGCCTACGCCCAGAAAACCTCTCGTGCCGCCGGATGGGGCATCGGTCTGTTCGTATTCATGATGATTTTGCGGGAGGGCGCCGAGCTGATTCTGATTTTGCGCGCCGTCGAGCTTTCGAGCGAAGGGATGCAGGTGTGGATCGGCACGGCTCTCGGCATCGCGCTAGCCGTCGCCGTCGGATTATTTTTCTTCCAAGGGACTCTCAGGATTCCTCTGCACCGCTTTTTCTCCGCCACCACGTTCATTTTGTGGGTTGTGGCCTTTCAGCTCGTCCTTACAGGCGTGCACGAGATGAGCGAGGCGATGTGGCTGCCTTCGAGTAAGACCGAGATGTCCACCATTGGTCCTATCGTCCGCAACGAAGTGTTTTTCTTCATGGTCATTCTAGGAGCGGCGGCGCTGGCCGTCCTCCGCGAGTGGTTTGCCGCCCGCAGGCCCGCTCCTGACGAAGCCGCGAACTCCGCCGATCGCCGTATGCGTGAATGGGCCTACCGGCGCCAGCGCCGCTGGAGTTTTGCGGCGGCCATCCTCTGCGTCGGCGTCGTCCTCACCTTTGCCGCCGAGTTCGTCTACGCTCGGGTTGCCGCCGCTCCTCCCGACGCTACACATCTCACGTCCCAGGACGGCCAGGTGCATATCCCGCTCTTTCAGATCGCCGAAGGCTCGCTTCATTTCTTCACAGCCGACGTCAACAACACTTCCATCCGCTTTCTGATCGTGCACAAGAACAACGGGCAATTCGGTGTCGCTCTCGACGCTTGCCAGATTTGCGGCCCCTCTGGCTATCACGAAGAAGGCGATAGTCTTATTTGTCGGAATTGCGGTGCCGCGATCTACATCCCTTCCATTGGGACCAGCGGCGGCTGCAATCCCATCGCCGTAAAGTCCCGCATGGAAGGCGGAGACATCGTTGTGGACCTGTCCGCTCTTTCCACCGCCGCTGCTACGATGCACGCTCACTAGCCACCATGTTTGCCCGCCTGGTCCGAGAGTCTTTTGTCCGAAATCCGCGCCGGAAAATCCTGACGGCCGCCGCGCTTGTCGTTGGAATGGCGGTTGCCACCGCCACGCTTTCCGTCGCGCTCGAAGTCGGCGACCGCCTGGCGCGCGAATTCCGCAGCCTCGGCGCGAATCTGCTTGTCACTCCTCAATCGGATACGCTCCCGCTCGAAATCGGCGGCGTCGATTATCGTCCCGTGGACGAAGGCGCATATCTCTCCGAATCCGAGCTTGGAAAACTGAAGACCATCTTCTGGCGCAACAACATCATCGGCTTCTCGCCCTTCCTCGATGTTCCCGCCGTCTTTCAGACCGTGCCGGATGCCTCGCCACAGTCGGTCGAGCTTGTAGGAACCTGGTATCAGCACGCGGTTTCCGTTCCTGACGGCACAACGTTCACCACCGGTGTCGCCTCAACCCATCCGTGGTGGAACATTCGCGGCCGCTGGTTTCACGATGGGGAAAACGCAGGCGTCGCCGGTTCGGCGCTCGCCGCCAGGTTTCCCGGAGACATCGCTCCCGGCAAGACGATTTACATCCGGGCGAATGATGCAGCCAAGAATGCAACCTCCGAGCTGGTCCCGCTTCTCATTACCGGCATCGTCACTACCGGCAATGCCGAGGACAGCTCCTTGATTGTTCCGCTGTCGGTTGCGCAGCAGCTTTCCGGGCATCCCGGACAATTTCGCCAACTCTTCGTCAGCGCCCTCACGAAACCCGCCGACGCGCTTTCCGAGCGCGACCCCGCAACCATGACGCCGGAAGAGCACGACCGTTGGTATTGCTCGCCTTACATCTCCTCGATCAGTTCGCAGATGCAGACGGCATTGCCTGGCACAAGCGTTCATGCCATCCGCCGCGTTGCCGAAACCGAAGGTAAGATTCTCACACGCGTGAGCACCCTTTTCTGGCTGGTTACTTTGGGCGCGATTTTTGCCGCTGCTTTGGCGGTCGCCGCCACCTCGGCCACCACGATTCTTGAACGCCGCGCCGAGGTCGGTGTGATGAAGGCTCTCGGCGCTTCCAATTATCTTGTCGCCGGAATTTTTCTGATGGAGCAGTTGATCTTGGCGCTCGCGGGCGGAGCGCTCGGATTTCTCCTCGGCATTTCTCTCGCGCGGGAGCTGGGGGCGACCATTTTCGGCTCGCCTGCCAGCCCTCGCTTGATTCTTTTTCCCGTTGTTTTGGGGCTTGCCGCCGTCGTCGCCGCAGCCGGCAGCCTCATTCCGCTGCGCCGCGCCATGAATTTTCAGCCGGCGCCTATTTTGAGGGGCGAATAATGTTTGCGCGATTGGTGTTTCGCCTGATTCACGGAAGCCGTGGGCGGCTCGCAGTCGCGCTCGTCGCCGTGGTAAGCGGCGCCGCCGTTGTCTCTGCCCTGCTCAATTTGAGTTTCGATATCGAGCGCAAGCTGTCCGAAGAGTTTCAGACTCTCGGCGCCAACGTCGTCATCGCTCCGCGCCCCGGCATTTCGTCCCGCGACGCAGGCTCCGCCGCGCCGTCTCTCATCGAAGAGAACGAAGTGATGAACGCGGTTCGTGCGGCCGGGCCACACGACATTTTTGGATCCGCCCCGTTTCTCTTTGTTGTCGCCCGCGTCAGCGGCACGCCCGTTGTCCTATCGGGAACATGGCTCGACCAGTCGCGCACCCTTTCGCCCACCTGGAAAATGACAGGCCGTTGGGTCGATTCCCGCGACGACACCGAGGACTGCCTCGTCGGCATCAACGTCGCGCGCCGTTTTATGTGGAAGACAGGCGACCGCATCGAGCTGCAATATCTCGGCAGAAAAGCTTCCTTTCAGATTGCTGGTATCTTCGAATCCGGAGATACCGCCGACGACCAAATTTACGTCAACCTTCCTGCGGCCCAGACTCTCGCCGGCTTGTCCGGACAAATCAGCCTGGCTCAAATCAGCGTTTCTCCCACTTCGCAGGAAGTCGCGGCCGTCATTGACAGCCTGCAAGCGGCCCTCCCAGCGCTGCAAGTGTCTCCCATTCGCCAAGTAGCCAAGGCGCAAGGCGACCTCCTGCATCGCATCCATCTCCTGGTAATCTCCATGGTTGTGTTCATTCTGATCCTCACCACTCTGTGTATTCTTGCCACCATGGCCGCGCTCGCGATGGAGCGCCGCGCGGACGTGGGCCTGATGAAAGCGCTTGGAGGATCCATCACGCGCGTCATGGCTCTGTTCGTCACAGAGGTAGCTGTCCTCGCCGCGGCTGGCGGTCTGCTTGGATGGGCCGCAGGTATCTGCTTGTCGCGCTGGATGGGACACCGCGTGTTTGGCGCAGCGATTTCGGCTCACTGGCAGATTCTGCCGGCGACGATCGCCCTTGTAATCGCCGTTGCCGTCGCCGGAGCGTTGCCGCTGCGCGCGCTGGGCCGCGTCAAGGCAGCCGTCATTTTGCGGGGAGACTAGTGTCCAAAGCACTCGAAATCGAAGGTTTGACGAAAGAATACGGCAGCGTCCGCGCCTTGGATGGGATCACTTTTTCCGTCGAAGAGGGCGAATGGATTGCCATCATGGGCCCTTCCGGCTCCGGGAAGACCACTCTGATCAATATCCTCGGTGGTCTCGACACACCGACCGGCGGCCGTGCCATCGTCGCCGGCGTAGATGTGGGGCGTCTCGACGAATCGGGGCTTACGAGATTCCGCGCCGAGAAAATCGGCTTCGTGTTTCAGCAATTCCACCTTGTGCCGTATCTCACCGCTCTCGAAAACGTCATGCTCGCGCAGTATTTTCACAGCACCACGGATGAGGGCGAAGCCCGCGAAGTGCTGCAGCGCGTCGGACTGGCTGATCGGCTGGATCATCTCCCCTCCCGGCTTTCCGGCGGCGAGCAGCAGCGCGTGGCTGTAGCTCGCGCGCTCATCAATCATCCCAAGCTCCTCCTTGCCGACGAGCCGACCGGAAATCTCGACGAAGCCAACGAGCAATCCGTCATCAGACTGCTGCGCGAACTTCATGCCGAAGGACATACGATTTTAATGGTCACGCATTCTCTTTCTATCGGGCAACTGGCCGACCGCCGCATCGAGCTATCTCACGGGCGTCTCGTGCAGATCACTTCGCTCTCGGAGGAGGAGGAAGTTCAATTCGATCATCTTCTCGAGCAGGTCTGGATATGCCTTGAAGAAGGCATCGAGCCCGCCTTCGAGCGCATTCGTGAGCGCGCCGGCGCCGACCCCGGCCGGATCGTCGCCCGCCTGCAGGATTTGGGGCTCCTGGCAACGCAAAAAAGCGGGCTCTCCCTCACTCCGCGAGGGGAAAATCGCGCCCGCGACATCGTCCGCCGCCGCCGTCTTGCCGAACGCTTGCTCACCGACACATTTTCCATCGCCGAGAACGAGGCCGATTCGCACGCCTGCAAATTCGAACACATCATCAGCCCCGAGCTCGACCAACGCATCTGCACCTTTCTGAACCATCCGAAAACGTGTCCGCACGGCAATCCCATTCCGCGCGGAGCCTGTTGTCCCTCCCGCTGACGCCCCTCTCTTTGTTCTTTGCTACAATACGATTCAGCTATGCCGTTACCACTCGATGGGCGCAAGAAGCCAAGAAGTCTCAAAGTTCATCTCACCACGGGACAGGGTGTCGACGTCGTGTGGGCCGACGGTCACGCAAGCCATTACGATTTTCCCTATTTGCGCGATCATTGTCCCTGCGCCCTGTGCAACGACGAGCGCGCGAAGAAGACCGCAAATCCCTCCAGTGCGGTTCTTCCGATGTACAAGCCAAGGGTGACGGCGCGCGGAGCTGCGGCTGTGGGAAACTACGCAATTCAGATCGAATTTTCCGACAGTCATGCCACAGGCATTTTCAGTTTCGAGCATTTGCGGGAGATTTGCCCTTGCCAGGAATGCGCCAACGAGTTTCGCCCTGTCGCCAAAGAAACGTCGGCGTAGCTGCAGATTCCATTTTGAACTCTTTGGACGTATAGTCCCGGTTCATGTCCTGATCCCAGACCTATGTCCTCCGACTCCTCGAAAAGTCTCTTCTCGCTCAATGCCCGGCGCCCAGCCGCAAAAGTTTTGGTTGCCACTACGGCCATGCTCGCCTTCATTTCCTTCTGGCGCGCAGCAGCTATCGTTCTTAACGACCTCGCCTCCTCTGCTTATTACGCCGGCGGCGAAGCCGAGCAGTTCATCGGCAAGACAGCGCCCTGGTTCATCCTCGGCATCATGCTATTCAGCTACGCCGTCCGGGCGATTTATGTCGAAAGCTGCAGCATGTTCGTCCGCGGCGGTGTTTACCGTGTCGTAAAGGAGGCGCTCGGCGGAACGCTCGCAAAATTCTCCGTTTCCGCCCTGATGTTCGACTATGTCCTCACCGGCCCGATCAGCGGCGTTTCTGCGGGACAATATCTGGTCGGAGTTCTAAACGAACTCTTCGCCTACGCGAATCTCCCCGTTCATCTCAACGTCAATTCCACGGCGGCCGCCGTTGCCATCTTCATCACCGTTTATTTCTGGTGGGAAAACGTGAAGGGCGTTCCCGAATCCAGCGGGAAAGCGCTTCGCATCATGCAGTTCACTACGGTGATGGTCATCATGCTTATCGCTTGGTGCCTCTACACGATTTGGTCCCGCGGCCTGTGGCACAACCTTCCGCCTCTGCCTGTTCCCGCCAATATGAAGCTCGACCATTACTCAATGGGCTGGCTGAATGGCTGGAAACTTGCGCACTCGATCACCATCATTGCTGTCCTGGTCGGTCTGGGCCATTCCGTGCTGGCCATGAGTGGTGAGGAATCTCTCGCCCAGGTCTACCGCGAAATCGAGCATCCGAAACTGCCCAACCTGAAGAAGGCCGGCCTGGTCATTTTCATTTACAGCCTTCTCTTCACTTCGCTGGTTTCCTTCTTCGCAGTGATGATTATCCCCGACAACGTCCGCCCGCATTTCACCGAAGACTTGATCGGCGGCCTTGCCATGCATCTGGTGGGGAGTTTTCAGTTGCGGCTTGCTTTCCACGTCTTTGTCGTAGTCGTCGGCACGTTGATTCTCGCCGGGGCAGTCAACACGGCCATTGTCGGATCCAACGGCGTGCTCAATCGCGTGTCCGAAGATGGAGTGCTCACCGATTGGTTTCGCCATCCGCATCCGCGGTTTGGCACCACGCACCGCATTATCAACATGGTGGTGTTCTTCCAGATCATCACGATTCTGGCGAGCCGCGGCGACGTCACTTTCCTCGGCAACCTCTACGCCTTCGGCGTGATTTGGAGCTTTTCCATGAAGGGCATTGCGGTCCTTGTCCTTCGCTACACGCATCCGCAGGACCGCGACTACCGCGTTCCGCTGAATCCCGTCATCTTCGGCGTCGAAATTCCCATCGGCCTCGGTCTGATCACTCTGACTCTGCTCTCGATTGCCGTCATCAACCTGTTCACAAAGCCGAGCGCGACCATTGCCGGTGTCACGTTCTCCATTTTCCTGTTTACGGTTTTCGAGATTTCCGAGCACCGCACGAAGAAGTCCTCCAAGAATCCCACGCACGTCGAGCTCGATCAGTTCAATCTTGCCCCGGAGGCTGAATTGAATCCCGTCAGCGTCGGCGTGCCTCCCGGCAATATCCTGGTTCCCGTCAGCACCTACTACGCTCTCTATCACCTGGAAGCCGTTCTGCGGCGCACCAGCCACCATGACGCGCAGGTCGTTGTACTGCACATTCGCATGTTGCGGCGCGCGGCGTCCGGTGAATACGATCTCGCGCCGGATCAGCTATTCAGCACCATCGAGCAGCTCTTGTTCACGAAAGTTCTGGCGATTGCCGAAAAGGAAGGGAAGCCCGTTCGCCTGGCCGTCGCAGCGGCAAACGACCTTTGGGAAGGCATCTTGCGCACGGCCTACAACCTTCAGTCCAGTACGGTTGTCGCGGGGAGTTCAGCCAAAATGCCTGTTGCCGAGCAGGCTCGCGAAATCGGCCTGTCGTGGGAGCGCATGCCGGAGCCACGCCCTCGCGTGACGCTCGAAATTTTCACGCCTGCAGGCCAGGAGCAGATTTTCTATCTGGGCCCGCACGCTCCGCGGCTCACCCCGAAGGAAATCGACCTCTTGCACCGCGTCTGGCTGGAGTTGAGCGACAAATTGCCCGGTATGGAAGTTCACCATCACGACATCGTTCATTTTTCCCTCGATGAGGTCGAACGGGAAATCGCCAATGGCCAGACCAGCGACGTAGTCGAACGCCTCCGCGAGCACTTGAAGCAAATCAGGAACCGCCAGAATACTAGTTGATTCTCTCCCGTCATCCGCGCAGTTCGGATGTGCACAGCGGGCAACGCGTCGCCTTCAGCGGAATTGCAGACGCGCAGTACGGACAATCTTTCGTCGAGGGAGCCGGAGCCGGTGCGGGCTTGTTCCACCGGTTTACCTGCCGGACCAGCAGAAAAATCACGAACGCTACGATCAGAAAATCGATCACGTTGTTGATGAACGTTCCGTAGTTGATCGTCGCCGCTCCCGCCGCTTTTGCCGCCGCCAGTGTAGGGTACGACGTTCCCGAGATATTTAGGAAGAGGCTCGAAAAATCCACTTTGCCCAAAATCAACCCAATCGGCGGCATCAGAACGTCGTTCACCAGCGACGTCACGATCTTCCCGAATGCCGCGCCGATGATGATACCGACTGCCATGTCCAGCACGTTGCCGCGCATCGCAAATTCTTTGAACTCTTTGAACATCTTTCTCCTCCTTGCTTGCTGTTCTTACATGAGGCGAGAACTTCCACGCGCGGCGCTGGGCAGCCGCAGACTCCGGCCGACCGGAGATTAACGGGAACTGTGAGCCCAGGCAAGAAGCAATTGGACGCGTGCGTGGCTTCTTCACAGAGTTCGGAAGAAAAATAGTATTCCCGCCACACCGCGCAGAACTAGCACGCCTCCGGCCGCTCCCAGCAGCATTCCGGCATCGCGCAATGGCATCACGGGAATGATGGCCACCAGAGATCCCACCACCAGTAGCGAAACCGCCCGCGCGATCGTCTGATCCTTCGTCGCGCCCGGTTCGGGCTTCACCCACGCCCGCACTCCCCAATACATCAGGAAAACTCCCAGCAGCACCAGCGCCATGGGCCGTGCCGGAAGCATCACTGGCCGGGTCACCGCCAGCAATATCAGCAGCCCGCCCAGCAGCAGAAATATGAAGTCGTTCACGAGCCGGAAAAGATGAATTGTTTTGGGCATCGCCATATGGGTTCCGCGCGGCATTATCCCGCAAGCGCCCCCTCGCGGCAATTTCCTCTGCGCCTTCCCGCTGGCTGGCGCTGCGCGAAGACAGTGTTACAATCCCTCTTCGCGTTTTGAGTCGTCGGCAGTCCCGTCATCATCCAATCGTCTGGAGAAAATCGAAGTGTACAAAGTCATTATCATTGGCAGCGGCTGTGCAGGTTTGACCGCGGCGGTGTATGCGGCCCGTGCCGACCTCAAGCCTTTGGTTCTCGACGGCTACGAGCCCGGCGGCCAGTTGTCGCTCACCACTCTCGTCGAAAATTTCCCCGGCTTTCCGGACGGAATTCTGGGTCCCGAGCTGATTGAGAACACCCGCAAGCAGGCCCAGCGCTTTGGCGCCGAATTCCACTCTGGCGCCGTCACCTCGGTCGATCTCTCGAAGCGTCCGTTCAAGGTTGTCGTCGGCAAGGAAACCTACGAATCGGAGTCCTTGATCATCGCTTCGGGAGCTTCTGCGCGCATGTTGGGAATCGAATCGGAAAGGCAGCTTCTCGGCCGCGGTGTTTCCACCTGCGCCACCTGCGACGGTTTTTTCTTCCGCGGCAAGGATATCCTCGTCGTTGGCGGCGGAGACACGGCCATGGAAGAAGCGACATTTCTCACTAAATTCGCGAAGACCGTCACCATCGTCCATCGCCGCGAGGAATTTCGCGCCACGAAGATCATGCTCGACCGCGCCCGCGCCAACGAAAAAATCCGCTTCCTCACCCCGTTTGCCGTCGAAGAAGTTCACGGCGTCGACAAGGAAGCCGTCGAGCGCGTCAGCTTGGGCAACACGTTGACCGGTGAAAAGCGTTCCGTCGATGTCGAGGGCTTATTCGTTGCTATCGGCCACGACCCCAACACTAAGGTATTTCGCGGACAGGTCGCCACCGACGAAGCCGGATATATTCTTACGCACGAAGGCAGCAAAACCAGCGTCGAGGGCGTGTTCGCCGCCGGCGATGTTCAGGATCATCGTTATCGTCAGGCCGTCACCGCCGCCGGTTCCGGTTGCATGGCCGCTATCGACGCCGAGAAATTTCTCGAAGAGCACGCGCTCTAGCCCCTTTTGCTCTGCCGGGGCATAATCGAAGCGCCATGAAAATCCAGTCTTTGCAGCCGCTCGCAAATCTTCTGCCCAACTATTGATGCGAACTCTTCTGCTTCGTCTGTCGGAAAGCAAGCGTCTGGCTCCTTGGATGATGCACAATCGGGCGAGCCGCAGCGTCGCGCGCCGCTTCGTCGCTGGTGAATCGCTCGACGATGCCGTTGCCGTCGCGCGCTCCCTCAATCGCTCCGGTTATCTCGCGAGCCTCGACCTTCTCGGTGAAAATGTCGCCGATGAAGCCGGCGCGCGCCGCACCGCAGAGGGCTATTCCGCCATCTTCGACCGCATCTCGCGCGAGCAGCTCAACGCCAATGTCTCGCTTAAGCTCACCCAGCTTGGCCTCGATATTTCTGAAGACCTTTGCCGCGAATTGCTCGAGAAAATCGTCGCCCACGCGGCCAGCCTTGGCAATTTCGTGCGCGTGGATATGGAGGGCTCCGCCTATACGCAGAGGACTGTCGACATCATCAAGAGTGTCCGCGCGCGCTACCCCGCCGTCGGCACTGTCATGCAAGCCTATCTTCACCGCACCGAACAGGATATTCGCGATCTCCTCGCCGCTGGTTGCCGCATCCGCCTGTGCAAGGGCGCATACATGGAACCTCCGGAGCTTGCTTTTCCAAGCAAATCCGACGTCGACACCAACTACGTCAAGCTCGTGCAGCTTCTTTTGTCCAGCGGCATCTACCACGGCATCGCTACGCACGATCCCGCCATGATTCAGGCCACAAAAGATTTCGTGCGCCGCGAAAACATCCCTCTCGAACGATTCGAATTTCAGATGCTCTATGGCATTCGCACCGATATCCAGCGCCGCCTCATCCGTGAGGGCTATCGCCTCCGCATTTACGTTCCTTTTGGCTCGGATTGGTTCCCCTACTTCATGCGACGCCTTGCCGAGCGTCCCGCCAATCTCGTCTTTTTCCTCCGCAATCTTCTGCCTCGCTCTTCGTCGAATTCTTCTGCATAAACCCGCTTGGCTGCATTTTGCGAGATCCCGCGGTTTGCCTGGGCACTTTTCGTGATTTAAAATGTGGTGTCTGCGATACCCAGTTCATCGCCATCCAAATTTTCACGTTCTAAATAGGAGCGCCGACAATGAAAACCGCCAAAGCGACGCCTTGGGCCGCGATCGTAGCAATGATTCTTCTGGCCGGGTGCAGCGGCTCATCCAAGTCACCGAATTCCGCTACGAATTCAGGTTCCGGCAACGCCTCCAATTCCTCGTCGCCGAATTCCGCATCGGCGCCCTCTGCTCCGCAGCCTCCTCCTCCACCGCCGCCGATTGTCGTTCCCGCCGGCACGATTCTCACGGTCACCATCGATCAGCCCATCAGCACGAAGACTAACAGCAGCGGTGATGCTTTCCCGGCGTCTCTCGCCGAACCCGTCACTGTTGCAGGACAGACAGCCATTCCGCAGGGTGCTCGCGCCACGGGCACTGTTACGGAAGCGCAGTCTGCCGGCCGCCTGAAGGGGGGAGCATCACTCGCTCTAACGCTCGATTCCGTCATTGTGAATGGCCAAAAATATCAGGTGCAGAGTTCCAGCTTTGAAGAGGAAGGCAAGGGGCGCGGGAAACGCACAGCTATCGGAGCTGGCGGCGGAGGCGCCTTTGGCGCGATTGTCGGCGCTCTTGCGGGAGGAGGAAAGGGCGCAGCCATCGGCGCGCTGGCGGGCGCTGGGGCGGGCACGGCAGGAGCCGCGTTCACCGGCAAGCGCGATTTCACGATTCCGGCCGAAACTCGCCTCCACTTCAGACTCGAGCAGCCTCTCACGATTAACCAGCAATAGCCGGCGAGGGTCATCGTAAGCAAAAGAGAGCCCCGGGAAAAATTCCCCGGGGCTCTTACGTTTCGAGCGTCGATTTCAGTTCTTGCGGCACACCGCCACCCCATCGCGCAGTGGCACTATCACGGAAAAGAGCTTTTCCTGCCCATACATGGACTTGTTGAACTGCTGGATCGTGCGCGTGTCCTTATCCTTCGCCGCCCGAGCCACTTTTCCGTCCCACAGCACGTTATCCGTCACCAGCACGCCGCCTTGTTTCAGCCGCGGCACGGCCTTCTCAAGTGCTTTCGGATATCCCTGCTTGTTGATGTCGATCAGGATCAGGTCGAAATCGCCGGGCGTTTTCTCGAATGATTCGATCGCGTCGCCCGTCAATTGCCGGATTCTGGACGCCACTCCCGCTCTTTCGAAGTATCCTCTTGCTCGCTGCGTGTTTTCCGGGTCGCTATCCGTGTAGAAGACTTCTCCGTCTTCACCCGCCGCGCGCGCAAACCATAGCGTCGAGTAACCAATCGCCGAGCCCATCTCAAAAATCCTCTTCGCGCCGGAAAGCTGCGTCACCAGATACAGCAGCCTCCCGCACGCCGGCCCGATGATCGGTATTTTGTGCTTTGCCGCGTACGCTTCCATTTCGGCCATCAGTTCGTCTCGCTCCGGCAGCAGCCGGTCGAGATATTTCTCGACGTTGGTGTTCAATATTCCTGGCATCAGCGTTCTCTCACTTTCTGCATATGATCGAGACTCATCCCAGCGATTCGCCCGGCCTTAGCGTGTGTATTTCGAGCCCGCGGATGTCCTCGGTGATTTCCTTCAGCCGTTCGGGTCTTCCGGCTAGCATGGGAAAAGTTCCGAAGTGCATCGGAACCACGTGTTGTGTTCCTAGCAGCCGGATGGCTATCGCCGCCTCGCGTGGCGACATCGTATAGAAGCCCCCAATGGGAAGCAGGGCCAGTTGCGGTTCGTAGAGCTCGCCGATCAGCTTCATGTCTCCGAACACCGCAGTATCTCCCGAATGATAGAGCGTCAATCCTCCCGGCAGACGCACTACGTAGCCGCACGCCTCTCCGCCGTAAATCACCTTGTCGCCGTCCAGAATTCCGCAGGAGTGCACAGCATCTGTCATCGTCACTTCGATTTCGTCCACTTTCTGAGTGCCGCCCTTGTTCATCCCGGACGTGTTCTTCACGCCCTTCGATTCCAGCCACAGGCAAGTCTCGAAAATCGCCACCACTTGTGGATTGAACTTCCTCGCCAGATCCACGGCGTCCGCGATGTGGTCGAAGTGCCCGTGAGTGATCAGCATCGTGTCGATCCGCTCGAACTGCTTCATCTCCGCCGGGCACATCGGATTCGATTCCACCCACGGGTCGATCACGATTACTTTCCCGCTCGGCGTCGTGATGCGAAACGTCGCGTGTCCGAGCCAGGTCAGGCGGTTTCCTCGCAAATTGAGCATGACAGCGTCTCTCCTTGGCTAGTCGGTCTTTCAGTGTGGCAGCGGTTCTAACGTCCGCTCGGATTGCTCTGCGGTGTATAACTCCGGCCCGTCGCGGCCGGGCTGGCGAGAATCAAGCGGATAGCCTGCTCATACATCTCGCGCGGACGAAGTCCGATAAAGTGCCCTGCAATCGAGCCGTTCCGGTTGTAGAAAATCGTCTCCGGCATCGCTCCGGTCCAGTCCGGGTTCACGCCGTGATAAAACGCGTCGAGATCGATTCCCGGTTTCTGCCGGAAATTTGGGAAGCCCGGCTTGTTCTTCGCCAGAAAATCGTGCGCCACTTTCAGGTCCGAATCGTCGTCCATGTTCAGCCCGATCGTAGCCAGTCCTTGTGGAGCGTACTGTCTTGCTAGTTCCACCAACATTGGATACTCGGTCTCGCACGGTTCGCACCACGTGGCCCAAAATGTCACCAGCAGCGGCTTGCCCCTATATTTCGCCACCAATCGCTGGTACCCCGCCAGATCCACCACAGGCATCTCGCCCGGCGCAGCGCGTGTCCCCGTCTTTGACGAGCTTCTCGTCCCGCTCGCCCGCGCTCCTGCCGCCCAGCAGACCAACAAAGCTAGCGCAGCCGTCGCGCAAAATCCCCAAGCCGCTTGCTTCGCAATACTCCATCTCCGCTTCACGCGATTTCAGCTCCTATTCTTTTCCACCATCATTTTAGTCGCCTCTCGCTGCTCCGAGCAACCGGCGGTGCTGCATTCCGACCTCTTGTTTGCCCCAGAGATTGATGGTATAAAAAATAATTCAGCATCGGGGCGTATGCGGTTTGAATGCCCTGTCTTTACTCTCGTTTTTCAGGAGACTGGTACATGGCGTATGTAATTGCCGAGCCTTGCATCGGAACCAAAGACTCCGCTTGCGTGGATGTTTGCCCTGTCGACTGCATTCACCCGCGCAAGGACGAAGCCGCGTTTGAAGGGGAAAAGCAACTCTACATCAACCCCGAAGAGTGCATCGATTGCGGCGCGTGCGTTCCGGTCTGCCCGGTCACGGCGATCTTCGCCCTCGAAGATCTCCCTGAGAAATGGGCCAGCTTCACTCCCGTCAACGCCGACTGGTACAAAAAGAAGTAACGCGATAAGTCCCTAGTTCAATTGTTTTCGCGCGCTGCCGCTTAAGCTTCCAGCCCGAGTTGCTTTCGCCCATTCTCGCTGATCAGACTCGGGTTCCACGCGGGTTCCCACACGACTTCCACTCTCACGTCGCGGACCTCGCCGATCGCCCCGATGCGCGACTTCACCTGGTCGGGTATCGACATTGCCGCCGGGCAGCCCTGCGACGTCAGCGTCATCTTCACGTTCACGTTGCCCGCCTCGTCGCTCTGTACCTCGTAAATCAGCCCTAAATCGACAATATTCACCGGAATTTCCGGGTCGTAGCACTGTCGAAGCGCTTCCATCACCTGCTCGTTCGTGACTGGCATATCCGCGGTTCCTCTCCCGACCTTCTATCCATCTGATGCGCGCAACATCCCGCGCGGCGCTGGCGCAATTGTCCCGGTCTTGTCTGCACATTGTCATTGTGTCATCTCGCCGGCTGCTTCGCACATGACTTTTCTTTTCGCGGCGCCCGTCATATCCTCTAAGTGCAATTCGTGTCTTACTTTACTTGGAGGTTTTCTTGCGAAGTGCCATACTATTTGCGGTTCTCGTCTTTTTGGGTGTGCCGGGGCTCGCCCAGGATTCTCCCTCGGCAAAAAAATCGGTCGCTCCACCTCTCGTCTTGCACATGACGGCCAAGGATTTTGAATTCGACCCTCCCGAGATTCACGTGAGGCAGGGAGCCACTGTCCAGCTACTGGTTACCTCGATCGACCACACTCACGGGATTCACATCGACCCGTTTCCCGATGGCCGCGCGCCCAATACGCCTCCTGGCCTCTCATTCCCATACGGTCAAGATTGCTACAAACTCAAAAAGGGCGAGGAGGTGACGGTCGAATTCACGGCTTACGACCCCGGATCGTATTCCTTCAAATGTTGCAAGCTGTGCGGTTCTGGCCACAAGCGCATGGTCGGCAAAATTGTGGTTGACGCCGTAAAATGATTCCACTCGCGTGCAGATTCAGATCCAGCTTCCTGGCGTAAAGCTCGGCGTCCTTGAAGCGGACAGCGTCGTTGTTTCTTCCGAAGGTCCCGAGCTTTCCGCGTTGCTCGCGGAAGTATGCGAACAGAAACGCGTTCAATGGACTCTTGAAGCGCTCGCCGAAGCACCCTTCACGCGCTCCGTCCGAGCGATGTTTCGCTCCTGGGGCATCGATCCTTCGAAATATCGTCCTTCCTCCGAAGCTCTTCTCCGTCGCGTCGTTCAGGGGAAGGGGCTTTACCGCATATCCAATGTCGTCGACATCGGCAATCTCGGCTCCATCGAGACTGGCTGGCCTTACGGCTGCTACGACCGTTCTCGGATCGCCGTTCCCATTGCCTTTCGTCACGGCGCACCCGGAGAAACCTACCAGGGAATCGGCAAGCAGGTTTGGCATCTCGAAGGGCGTCCCGTCCTTGCTGATTCTTCCGGTCCCTTTGGCAGCCCCATCAGTGATTCCACGCGCAGCATGATCACCGAATCCGCCCGCGATATTTTGGCCGTCATTTACTGCCCGGAATCTGCATCCACCACCTCGCTCGAACAGGCGCTCTCGACTCTCGCTGCGCGGCTGTCCAGCCTTTGCTCCGCCTCTTCCTCGCGCGTGGAAATCTGTCCCTAGCGTTCTCCGCGTACTCGGTCTGCCCTGCAATCCCCGATTTGTGCCATTTGCAGTTCTCGGGTTATTCTGAATTGCAGTGCTGAGGGGACCGCGTGCCAAAATTTCAGTTCGTATTTCTAATTCACGCGCATCAGCCGGTCGGGAATTTTCACGACGTCCTCGAAAGCGCCTACCAGAAATCCTATTTGCCGTTTCTCGAAGTCCTTTCCGCCCACCCCTCCATTCGCCTTGGGCTCCATTTCAGCGGTCCCCTTCTCGAATGGATTGAAAGCGCCCATCACGAATATTTTCGCCGCCTCCACGATCTTGCCACGAGTGGCCAAATCGAAATGGTCGGCGGCGGCTTTTACGAGCCGATTCTCATTTCCATTCCTGCCCGGGATCGCACCCGGCAAATTACTCGCCTCGCCGACTACATCCAATCGCATTTTGGATCCCGCCCCTCCGGCGCATGGCTCGCCGAGCGTGTGTGGGAGCCCCAGCTCCCCTCGGTTCTGGCTCCTGCCGGCGTCTGCTACACGCTGGTAGATGACAATCATTTCCTCGCGGCCGGCTTCGAGCCAGGGCAGCTCTTTGGTTCTTATCTGGCCGAAGATCAGGGCTTCGCGGTCGATGTTTTGCCGGGATTAAAAGCCCTCCGCTACCTGATTCCGTTCCGTTCCGTTGACGATACGCTGAACTTCTTCCGCCAGGCTGCTGCAGAACATCCTGGTGGCGTCGCCTACATGGGCGACGACCTCGAAAAATTTGGCGTCTGGCCCGGCACTCACACGCTTTGCTACACCAACGGCTGGCTCGATTCGTTATTCACAGCCCTGGAACGCAATTCCCATTGGCTTGAGACCTGCCCTCCCGCGGCGTCGCTGGACTCGCACTCGCCACTCGGCCGCGCCGATCTTCCCGCCGCCTCCTACAGCGAAATGATGGAATGGGCTCTGCCGACTCCCGCCCGCCGCCGCTACCACGATCTCGTGAACGAATTCTCCTCTCACGCGACTGCTCAGCCCTTTTTTCATGGTGGCACGTGGCGCGGTTTTTTTTCCAAATATCCCGAGTCGAACCTTCTCCACAAAAAAATGCTCCATGTCTCCGAAAAAGTTCGCCAGGCCGCGGAATTTTCCGCCAACCAGCGCGATCTGCCCCTCCGCCGAAGTCTCTGCGAAGCGGAAACACATCTTTTCCGTGGCCAGTGCAACGACGCCTATTGGCACGGCGTTTTTGGCGGCCTCTACACGCCCCATCTCCGCACGGCGCTCTGGCAATCGCTCGTACAGGCGGAGGAAATCGCCGATCGCTTGCTCCACACGAGCCCTCGTTATTCCTCCGCCTGCCTCCTCGATTTCGATTCCGACGGCCAGACCGAGGCCTATCTCACCTCGGCTCTCTGTGCAGCTCTTTTCAAGCCCTCCGACGGCGGCACTCTCTGCGCTCTTGATTGCCGCACTTCCCGAACGACCCTCATCAACTCCATCTCCCGCCGCGAGGAGTCCTATCACACGCGCTTGCGAGATGCCGATTCCTCTCGAGTCGGCGCCGTCTCAATCCACGAACAGACCCGGAGCAAGGAAAGCAATCTCGATCGCTGGCTGCACTACGATCGCTGGCCGCGCCACTGTTTCCGCCTCCTTCTCTTTGATGGCCAGCGCAACTTCCAGGATTTTTCCGATTGCCGCCTCGATGAAAATGTCCCGCTGGCCTCGGGCCGCTATCAAATCGACTCGTTCGCTTCCGGACGCCTTTCGATTTCGCTTCCCGATGCCTCTGGCTGGACGGCGAAGAAGGATTTTTCTATCGCGCCGCTCTCCCGCGGTTTCCGCGTTTCTGCAGATCTCTCTCTGTCGTGTTCCGCTCCTGCATCCGGCTCATTTCTTCTGGGTGTCGAAATGGTTTTCAATCTCCTCGCGTCTTCCTCACCCGACCGTTTCTTTGAAGTGAATGGCGAACGCCATCCGCTTCGCTGGTCCGCCGTCGCGCCCGCGTCGCCGTTGCGCCTTGTCGACGAATGGCAAAAGTTCGCGATTCGTCTTTCTGCCCCTTCCGCGCTTGAATGGTGGATTTCACCGATCGAAACTGTCTCGGAATCCGAAGACGGCTTCGAGCGTCTGTATCAGGGCTCGCAGATTCTCGCCGTCTGGCCGGTGGATTTTTCTTCTTCGCCGGAATGGCGCGGCGCCTTGGATCTCGACGTGATTCCTTTTCTTTAGTGGTGCGCGCGTCGTTCGCGCCGTTGCTTCCTTGCACTGCCGTCTGTTAGAGTTTTCACACAGGGAGGAATCGAATGGCTGTTTCGAAAGAGCTCCTCGATATTTTGGTTTGCCCGCTCGACAAGACGCCCGTGAAAATGACGCCCGACCAGCAGGGACTCAAGTGTCCCTCCTGCCGCCGCGTTTATCCCATTCGCGGTGACATCCCCGTGATGCTCGTGGACGAAGCCCGCGTTGAAGCGGAGTGATCCATCCTCATTGCTGCCCAGCCTTCCTCGCGGCGCTGAAATTCTGATTCTTCGCCTTCGCTCTCTCGGCGACATCGTGCTGGAAACCCCCGCGATCGCCGCGCTCCACTCTTGGCGGCCCGACCTGCGCCTCAGCGTTGCCGTCGAGCCCTGGTGCGCCGCTGCGCTTGAAGGCAATCCGGACGTCTCCGAGGTCATTCTCTCGCGCGGATTTTTCGCCACGGCCGCCGTGATTCGCCGCAGAAAATTTTCTGCCGTATTCAATCAGCATGGAGGGCCGCGCAGCGCCTTGCTGACGGCTCTGTCCGGCTCTGCGGCGCGCGTTGGCTGGAAAGGCTACCAATATTCGTTTGCCTACAATGTGAAAGTTCCGGACGGGCTCGAATTCTACGGCCGCCCGTTCGTTCACGCCGTCGAGCACCGTTTGTCACAATTTTATTTTTGCGGGCTTCCGCGCGGACCGATCCCGCGCGCGTGTGTATTTCCGCAAAAGGATGCTGTCGAATCGGTCGCGGAAATTCTTGCGGGGAAGGGAATCGCTCTTGGTGCGCCGTACGCGCTGCTGCAGCCTGGCGCGCGGCTGCCCGGCATGGGCTGGCCCGTCTCGCGCTACGCGGCGGTTGCCCGCGCGCTGCGCGCCTCTCAGGGAATCGCGAGCGTCGTAAATCTCGGCCCCGGCGATGTGGAGGTTGCCAGCGAAGCGCGCAGCGAATTGCAAAGCGTCGCAGCGATTGCCGATTCTCTGGACGCGCGCCAGTTGATCGCTCTTGCCGCCGGCGCTTCTATCTTTGTGGGGAACGATTCAGGCCCAGCGCACATTGCCGCGGCTGCGGGAAAGCCCTGCGTGGTGATTTTCGGAGTGACGAATCCCGTGCAGTGGCATCCGTGGGAAATCGATCATCGCGTCGTATCAACGGACGCGGAATTTCACTCGATTCGCGGAGATAAGAGCGTTTTTGTCCGCGCGCCTCGCACCATCGCTCAAATTCCGGCGGAAGAAGTGATTCGCGCCTGCGACGACCTGCTTCGCCGAACGAAACAAAAATAATTTTTGTTTTTGCCGCACCCAATTCAGAACGGCGGGAAACTGATCGACTGATCCTTGAACTGCACCCAGAGCTTGATCTCTTTCGTCTTCGACTGTTTCGCGATGTCATGATCGTCCGGAAAAGGCGAATAGGGGCTGACGTCCACGATGACCGCGGCGGCGGAGGAGTCGCGCAGGCGGTCGGCGTCCTTTATTTCAAAGCTGTGAATCGGGCCGTAGTATCCCGATTCACCCCAGTCATCCTGAAAATCCTTGAAGGAATACGAGGGTTCCGGCTTCCAGATGGTATACGCTTGCTGCAAATTCCCCGCGACGACCGCGCTCATGAACACCCGCACTGTGTGCTTCTCCGTATGAAAGCGCGACAGCCACCAGACGCCCCCGGCAATAATCAGGATCCCCGCAGCAATCGTAATAATGTAGCGCCGGATTTTTGACGGCGGATGCTCGTCTGTCGAATCGAAAAGTCCCACGAAATCTCCTCGCGATCAAATTTGCCGTTTGAACAGCGCCATGCTGGCCGCAATCATCACCGCAGCGAATCCAACCAAAACTAGCACGTCCTTGTAAATTCCTTCAATCCCCGTGCTCTTCAGAGTCAGATTCTGCAGCGCGTTGACGGTGTACGTAAAAGGATCGATCACGGCAATCCAGCTCAGCCAGTTCGGAAATCCCTGAATCGGATACACCGCGCCCGAAGGAAAGAACAGCAGCGTATTCAGCACGCCGAACAGAGCCCGAGGCACCAGCGGATCGTCCACCCGCACCATCACCAGGAACATGAAGCTGATCATGGCGATCGACGCCACCAGCACGACGATCGCGAGATAGAACAGCCGCACCGGATTCCACAAATCCGGTATTCCCGCGATCAATCCTCCAATGATCACCAGCACCATGCCCGACATGAGCCCCTTCAGCGCCCCCGAACCGATCAGCCCGAGCACCAGTTCCGATTTGTGGATCGGCGTCACAAGGTAGCCCTCGTGCAATCCGCGCGCCTTGTCGTCGATTAGCGTGATGCCTCCGCCGATCATGGCCGTAATAAAAATGGCCATCGCCGTGGAGCCTGCGAGCAGAAATTTCACGTACTCGATATACGGGTAGACCTCGACTGTGTTCAGCTCCACTTGCGCATCCAGGCGCGGCTGCACGGCGGCGGTGTTGAGGTTGTCCACCATTTCCTGTACGCGTTCCTGAATCGTATTGGAAAGAAACTGATCGGTGTTGTCTTCGGTGAAAACCAGCCGCGGCCGGTCGTGTTGATAATATCGCCGCGAAAAATCCACGGGAATCTGCACGACTCCGTGGATGAATCCGGCGCGCAGATCGTCCACCGCCTGGGGCAGCGAATCGTAATGCACCACGCGGAATGTTTTCGGCCCCATCTCGATCCCGGCAAACATTTCCTGCACCTGCCGCGACAGCGCCGAATTGTCGTTGTCGACCACGGCCACCACCGCGCCGTGGATGATTCCACCAAAGGCGTAGCCGAGCACCACCAGTTGCACCAGCGGAAAAATCATCGAGCTCATCATCAGTGCAGGGCTGCGAATGAACTTCCGCATATCGCGCTCGATCAGCGCCCAGATCCGGTAGAGGCTCATGGCCGTTTCGTCTCCCGCGTGCCAAATCTCTTGAGAATCCGCGCGTGCTCAGCGATATAGGTGGCTGATGTCATATCGCCCTCCCTGCGCCGCGTCGCGCAGCTCGCTTCCCGTATAGTGGAGAAACACATCGTCGAGCGTCGTGCTCTGCACGGAAACTTTCTTCACCGTCACGCCGCTGCTTCTCGCCAGGTCCATCAGCGCGGCCACCGTTTGCGGGCCGTCGTGCGACGCGATATGCACCATTCCGTCGCGTTCGCTGACGCCGGCAGCTTGCGCCAGACTTTTTAATTGGTCGTTCCATCCTTCCGGCGCGCCGGTGAACTCTGCTTCCACCACGTCGGTGCCGGGAACGCTGTCCTTTAGCCGTGCGGGTGAATCGAGAGCGGCCAGTTTGCCATGATCGACAATCGCAATGCGGTCGCACAGCTTGTCTGCTTCTTCCATGTAATGCGTCGTCAGTAAGATGGTGAGTTCCGATTTCTCGCGCAGCGCCCGAATCATCTCCCACACGTTGCTGCGCGAAACGGGATCGAGCCCTGTCGTCGGCTCGTCAAGAAACAGAATTTGCGGGGAATGCACCAGCCCGCGCGCGATTTCGAGGCGCCGCCTCATGCCTCCCGAAAAGGTCCTCACCAAAGCGTTGCGGAATTTCAGCAGGTCCACGGATTCGAGCAGCTCGCGAATCAACCTTTCCCGGTCGCTGGAGGGAACTCCGTAGAGCTTGGCGTGAATCAGCATATTTTCCTGTGCCGTCAGCTCGGGATCGGACGTGAACGCCTGCGGAATCACTCCGATGGCGTGGCGCACGCCGTCCTGGTCCGTCACAATGTCGTGCCCCGCTACGATGGCGGTTCCCGAGGTCGGCGGCGTCAGCGTCGTCATCATGCGGATGAGCGTCGTTTTCCCGGCGCCGTTCGGTCCCAGCAGGCCGAAGATTTCCCGGTTTTCCACGAAGAAGCTGATGTCGTCGACGGCCACCAGGTCGCCAAAGCGCTTCACCAGATGCTCCACGTCGATGGCGTGTCCGCCGTTTGAGTTTGTCGCGTTCATAATTTGGCGTACCAACTCTTGTGTGCGGGAGGCGGCAGCATCACGGTGGCCGTCATGCCCGTAAACAGGCGGCGCTGCGGATTTGGCACGGACACTTTGATGGCAAAGGTTTTGATGTCGCGCTTCGTGCGGCTCACGTCGCGCTGCGTGGCGAAATCGTTCTCGACACCTTTGAAAAACACGGTTCCTTCGAGCGTGTCGCCCGAGGGAAGCACGACCTTCAGCGCTTGTCCAAACTGCACGGAGTCGATGTACGTCTCTTCCACATCCGCGCGCACCCACAGATGGTCTACGTCCACGATCACTACGATCGGCGAGCCTTCCGAGACCACCTCTCCCTGCTTCGCCACGCGTACCGAAACGATTCCGTCGAGCGGCGCATAGATTTTCGTGTAGCCGAGCTGCGTCGCTACCTGCGCTTCAGACGCCCGCGCCTGTTCCAATTGCGCTATCGTTGTGGAGATCTCGCTCTGCCGCACGTCCACCTGCTTGCGGTTCGCCTGCGCGACGTTAAATGCCGCCTCCTGCGCTCTTACGGAATCCTCGAGCGATTTTACGTTGGCCTTGGAAGCCCGCAGAGTCGCGTCGGCATGGTCGCGATCCTGCGCTGCCGCCACGCCTGCGTCATAGAGTTTTTGCGTGCGGTCGAAATCAGTCTGATCGCGCCAAAGTTGCGCCTTGGCCTGGTCGAGCTGCGCGCGCGTTGAAGTCATCACGGCGCGAGCCTGCACGAGCGAAGCGTCGGTCTGGTCGTTCGTCCACGTATAGTTATGGCGCGATTCGTGGACCTGCGATTCGAGGCTCGCGACGTTGGCCTTGGCGGCTGCCAGATTCGCTTCGAGCTCCGTGGGATCGAGCTCTGCGATCAAATCTCCTTTTTTCACCACCGAACCTTCGTCGACCGTGAGGTGAATCATCCGCCCCGTGATTTGCGGGCTGACAATCACTTCGTTTCCGTCCACGACTCCGATCAGGGGAATTGCATGGTTGAACGGAGTCGTCGTCAGGTAGACGATCAGCGCAATCACGAAGACCATCCCGAGAATCATTAGAAACTTCTTGCCCGTCATCGGCTCCTCGCCTTTCTCTTTTCCAGTCCGTGCTCGATAAAATCCATCAACGCGCTCTTTCGTTTGGCGACCGCCGCGGGCGACAGCAGGTCGCGTCCCGCAATTTCGCTCAAGATCGGTGCGGCTGCGAAATAGGAAGTCGTCATGCCCATCAGCGTGAACGCCGCGTCGTGCGGGTCTACCGCCCTGATCTCACCCGCCCTGATTCCATCCTGAATCGCGCGAACCATCCGCTCGTGAAACGGCTGCAAATATCCGCGAACAATCCAGTCGAAATTCTTGGTGTGCTCCATCGCCTCGCGGTGCACCAGCCGGGGGTAATTGGGGTGCGAGGCAAGAAAATCGAAATAGGAGGTCACCAGCTCTTTCACCTCCAGGGAAGGAGAGTCCTTCCTTCGCGGCGTCCCGAAAACTCCCTTGCGGAGCTGGCGGAACAGGTTTTCGAGGACGGCGCGGTGCAGACGGCATTTGTCTCCGAAGTAGTAATAGAGCATCGCCTTGTTTGCGTGGGCCGCCGCCGCAATCTCATCGGTCCGCGCTCCGGCCATTCCCTGCGCCGCAAATTGGCGCTCGGCAGCGGCCAGGATCCGCCTGGCTGTCGCCCCGTCCTCGACTTTTCTACGTCCGCGTGCCATGGTTTATTACTCAGACCCCCACGCGTTTCATCATTTCTTCGTGATAGCGTTCGCCCGCTGCAATTCCCTTGGGAGCGATGGCGTCGATTTCCGCGAGATCGTTGGGAGAGAGATGGATGTTCAGGGCGGCGAGATTTTCTTCGAGATATTTCCGCCGCTTGGTGCCGGGAATCGGCACCAGGTCGTTTCCCTGCGCCAAGACCCATGCCAGAGCGAGTTGCGCAGGCGTGCAGCCCTTTTGCCTGGCCATTTTTTCGATTTTCGGCACGAGAGCGAGATTCTTCTGGAAGTTTTCGCCCAGAAACCGTGGAGAAATCCGGCGGTAATCGTCGGGCGCCAAATCTTCGAATCGCTTGATTTGGCCGGTGAGGAAGCCGCGGCCGAGCGGGGAATAGGGAACGAAGCCGATTCCCAGCTCGCGGCAGAGCGCGATTAATCCGTCTTCGGGCTCGCGCGACCAAAGCGAGTATTCAGTTTGCAGCGCGGTGATCGGATGCGTCTTATGCGCGCGGCGGATCGTCTGCGGGCCTGCCTCGGAGAGTCCGAGGTGCAGCACTTTTCCTTGCTCCACCAGGCGCGACATCGCGCCGATGGTTTCCTCGATCGGCGTTTCCGTGTCGATGCGGTGAATGTAGTAGAGATCGATGGTCGAGACGCGCAGGCGGCGGAGGCTCGTTTCGCAGGATTTCTGGACGTAGTCTGGCTTTCCGCTGATGCCGCGCTTTTCCGGCTGCGCGGGATCGCGCAGGATGCCGAACTTCGTGGCAATCACGGCTTCGTGGCGGCGGCCTTTGAGGGCGCGTCCGAGCAGCTCCTCGTTGCGGCCCATGCCGTAGACGTCGGCGGTATCGAAGAAGGTGACTCCGCGCTCCATAGCGAGGTGGATGGTAGCGATCGATTCGGTTTCATCGGTCGAGCCGTAGAACTCGGACATGCCCATGCAGCCGAGCCCTTCGGCGGAAACAACCAGGGCGCTCTTTCCCAGCCTACGATATTCCATGTTGTGAGGTCTTCCTTCTCCCTTTGTATTTAACTAACTGGTTAGTTTAATGGCATCGCGCACGCGCGTCAAGCGCGGCGAAGCGAGAATGTGTCAGGGGCCGAGCGCGCCGGACGGGCCGGAAGGCAGCTCGATGGAATATTTCGTGCGTTGTTTTTCGCGGTGCAGCTCGAACGCCAGCTCGATCAAGCGGTCGATCAGCTTCGAATACGCCAGGCCGGACGCTTCCCACATTTTCGGATACATGCTGATCGAGGTGAAGCCGGGGATCGTGTTGAGCTCGTTGATGTAGATTTTCGAGCTGCGGCGGTCGAGGAAGAAATCGCAGCGGGCCATGCCCGTGCCGTCGATTGCTTTGAAGGCGCGCACGGCATAGTCCTGCAAAGTGGAGACTTGCTTCTTTGTGAGCGGCGCAGGAATCACCAGGCGCGTGCCTTCTTCGAGATATTTCGCCGTGTAATCGTAAAATTCGCGGTGCGGGACGACTTCACCGGGCACGGACGCCTTCACGTCGCTATTGCCCAGGACGGACACTTCGATTTCTCGGGCTTTGACGCAGCGTTCGATCAAAATCTTCAGCGCGTATTCCCCGGCAAGATCGATCGCTTCGGTCAGTTTTTGAGGCGAGTTCACTCGCGTCATGCCGACGGAAGAGCCGAGCGTGGCGGGCTTGACGAAAACCGGGAAGCGAAATTTCTTTTTCACTTCACGCAGGGTCTCGCTG
>Ga0335073_10001976_pt1 | contig 27985 bp, 10 predicted proteins | sample Lox_Sample_22_FD_207093 | JGI IMG/M metagenome (GOLD analysis project Ga0335073, IMG submission 207093) | Soil microbial communities from Loxahatchee National Wildlife Refuge, Florida, United States - Lox_Sample_2.2 | ecosystem: Environmental > Terrestrial > Soil > Wetlands | place: USA...
TCTGCAGACGTTCGTTCAATCTGGCCCACGAACCGGTAGCCGCGCCGGCCAACCGTCTCGATGAACCTCGGTTTTTCGGCAGAGTCCCGGAGGGCATCCCTCAGCTTGCTGACCGCGACTGCCAGGCGGTGATCGAAGTCGACAAATGTATCCGCCGCCCAAAGACGCCTGCGAAGCTCCTCGCGGGTGACGACTTCCCCCGCTGACTCCAGCAGCACCGTGAGCAAAAGAAAAGGCTGTTCCTGGAGCCGAACCTTGCTGGCGTCCTTTCGCAACTCTCCGGCACGCAGGTCGACCTCAAAATTGGCAAATCGCACCACTGGGGGGAGGGTGGAAGGCATCGGACTGCTTTACATTTCGGAGTCTAGCACGCTCCTCACCTCAGGTTTGGCGACGCCGCATCGCATTGCCTGCAAAAGGCTTATCAGGGGATCGAGAGGGGATCGGCGGAGAATTCACCGAGCATTGACCCTCGTCATAGCCTGGCGCACAAAATCAGAAGTCGCGGGTAGCACGTTCGCCGGTAGCCATCGGAGCCGGGGTCAAAGCAACGCGACAGGGACGGCCATTTGCCAATGCCATGAGGCGGTAAGGTTGCCCTGGGAAGGTGTTCGCGTTGAATCAGGAACGCGCAATGCCCCCAGAGGCCAGCCATCTGCGCTCGTCCGAAAAAATTCATCCTGGGAGCATGTGTATGAGAGGTGGGCCCAACCATGGCCAGCAAGGCGAAAGGCTTGATTTTGATGAATACCTGGACGGCCTGTACGGATACGCAATGGTCCTTTCGCGCAACCGTACAGAGGCCGAGGACCTGGTTCAGGAGACGTGCCTGCGGGCTCTTCGGGCCATCGGCAGATTACGCGCACAAAGTAACGTGAAGGGCTGGCTCTTTACCATTCTGCGCAATATCTGGCTCAACGAGCTGCGACGGCGGGGACGTCCGAACCTGATCGAACTCGACGACGACAAGGGCGGTGCCAGCGATCCAGCGGATGCGGCTCAGGATCCTCACGCCGTTTACGCCACCAGAGCAGAGCAAAAACGAGTGCTGGCAGCGATCGAGCAACTTCCTGTAGCGCTGCGTGAAATCGTCCTTCTTCGTGAATACGAAGATCTCTCCTATCGGGAGATTGCAACCCTGCTCGATTGTCCTCAGGGTACGGTCATGTCGCGGCTGGCAAGGGCGCGTTCGAAACTCCGGGAACTGCTTTCGGATAGCCTCGTGATCCCACGAGTAAAACCCGATGAGGCCGGCGGACCGGATCGGACGGCAGCATGAGCTAAAGATTCATCGGGGCGCGCGCAAGAAATCGGTGTGCGCGCGTCGCTGTGGTCGCTAAGTCAGAGTTCTTATTCACGCAGAGCGAACTGAATCATGTCACTGATGAAATTATCGAAGTATTGCTGGCGGACACGCGGGAGCCATTGCACGCTCAACAACCTTCGCCTTACACCGCTAAGGATGCCCGATGCCAAGCATGGAGAGGAACTGGGTCCAGAAGCCGGAGGCAGCCTGCACACCGATTCCGGAGGCATTCAGGCTGACTGGCGAGCGCGGGTCGTCACTGGCGATGGAGAACACGGCCGAGAGCGCGCCGCTTCCTGAGGGCGCGAACTGGACCGTGACGTCCGACTCGCCGCCGGGCGGAATAGCGATGGGAAACGCAGGCGCGGGGTTCAGTGTGAAGTCGGCGCTGCCACTGGTCAGGGTGATGGACGCGATGTTCAGGGCGGCCGTCCCCACGTTGAAAAGCTGCACGGGGATGGCGCGGTTCGTGCCTGTGGTGACGGTGCCGAAGCCGACCGCGCCGATAGGGTTGGTGGCGAGGCGCTGTACAAGTCCGGTATTGACGCCGGTGCCGCTGGCGGGGATGTTGCGCGTGGCCTGGGTGGGATCGTTGGTTGTCAGCGCCAGCAAAACGAAGCTGTCGCCGGTGGTCGTGGGCGCGAAGGTGATTTGAAATGCCTGGGTCGCCCCAGGCGCAAGGGAAACCGGCACTGCGGGCGTTGCGCCGAAGGTGAAGGCGCCTGTGCCGGTGACGCCGGTTGCGCTGATGTCGAGCGATGCGTTGCCGCAGTTGTAAACGTAGAAGGGCAAGGTGACTGACTGACCGGTAGCTACGACGCCAAAAGCGAGGTTGTTGTCGGAGGCGAAGCTGGGACCGGTTGGGCGCGTGACTTCGTAACAGCTGCGCCCGTAGGTGCCGACACGCAGGACGGGTGGCGATACGGAGTTGTCGATCGCCAGCGAGTTGCAGCAGACCATGGGCAGACCTGCGCCGTAGATTTTCCAGGTGGCGGTGACGGTGGCACTGGAGCCGCTGCCGGTGACCGTGGCGTCGGTGCAGCGAAGCACGCCGGCGTCTCCGGCGACGATGATCGCGGCGGGGGTGGCGCTGGTGTCGAAGGCAACGGCGCGGAGGGGCAGATCGGGAACGTTGCCGGCGGGACCGTTGCCGTCGGTGCCGCTCACGTCATTCCATGTGGCGCCGCCGTCGAGCGTCAGAAATACGTGGCGGGTTCTGTATTTGGCGTGGATGCCGGAGACACCGCCATACACCACGGCGACGCGCTGGGTGTTGGTGGGGTCGATGGCGATGTGGTTGACCGGCCCGATGGCGATGCCAGCGCCGCCGGGAGTGGTATTGAGCGGGGCCGCATCCCATGTGGCGCCGCCGTCGAGCGAGCAGTGGACGGCACCATCGAATGATCCGGCCCAGATCAGCTGACCGGCCGCCGACGTGGTGACGATGCAGGTGATGAACTGGGCTGGAGCGAGCGGGGTGGGCGAGAAGTTGACACCCGAGTCGGTGCTCTTCAAAAGCACCTGGCCTTCGCTGACGTAGACGGTGCGAGCCGCTGCATTGGCGCCGGTCATTTCCAGCGCAATGGAGCGCGCGAAGCTGGGTTGTGGATTGGTGAGGCCTTTGCCAATGGTCAGGGGCGTGTTGTAGGTGGCGCTCCAGGTGTTGCCGGCGTCGGTGGTCTTGATAAAGAACTGGTCGTCAAAACCGTAGACCACGGTCGGGTCGCTGGGATCGACGGCCACCAGCCAGCCGTCGCCGTTGATGCCCGCGTGCCACTCGCCTACGACATCGGTGGGCCGGTGACCGCTTGTGCCCGTATCCTGGCACCCGCCGTAGGTGTACTGGTTGGGAATTCCTTTGCCCGAGTCGGTGCCGCCCTTGCCGATGTCGATGCCGCGAAAGAGATTGGTGGCGATGAGGCTGTTGATCGGCTTCCATGAGGCTCCGCCGTCGTTGCTGGTGGCGATGCCGCCGTCGGTTCCGGTGTACATGACAGTGGGAGGAACCGGCGGAGTGGCGGGTGGCGCCGGGCGGTGAGTCGCTGGACTAAAGACAAGGGCGTGGTTATCCCAGTGCACTTTGGACGCGGTGATGGCGGCGGGCTGGAAGGTGACGCCGGCATCGATGGAGAGCCACAACTGCTGGAATCCGGCGTAGACGCGCTTCGAGTTGAGCGGATCGACGCCCAGCGTGAGGTCGTAGTTGGTCTGGGTGAAGCCGGCGTTATTAGCGTCGTTGGCGAGGTTCTTTGACGCGACCACAGTGAGACTGTTGAGCGAAGTCCAGGTGGAGCCGCCGTTGTCCGAGCGAAAAAGCCCGATATAGCCGGGCGTGTTGTTGGCAAGAGTGGTTTGCACGCTCGCGTAGATCACCTGGTTGTTCGCGGTTGCTCCGTCGGCGCTGGATTGCGCGATGACGAACGAGCCGTAAGGGAGCTGCGGAGAGCTCGGATCGCTGAACAGGTTGGTGGGGAAAGTGATGCCTGCGTTGGTGGATTTGAGCAGGCCGAGGTTGGGAAGCGGATTATTGCCGGCGTCGACGGAGTTGCCGGCCACGCCGCAATAGACGGTGCTGGCTGGAGTAGCGGTGTCGAGTGCAAGGCAGCAGATCCTGCCCTGAACCACGGGCTGACGATCGTCGAAGTTGGGAGTGTTGGCGCCGAAGTTGCGCCCGCCATCGATAGAGCGATAGAGGCCCCGGTTGGTGGCCACCAGCAGACAGTCCGGAGAAGGGCAGACGATGCGGTTGATGCCCACGTTCGCAAAGATGGTGCCGAAGAAGCCGCCGTCGACGATGCTCCAGGTGAGGCCTCCGTCGGCGGAGCGGTAGATGCCCGCGCCCTTGGTGAACGCGGCGCCGCCGTCGAACAGGTTGCCGCTGCCGCCGTAGAGGATCTGGGGATTGGAGGGGTCCATGGCGATAGCGCCCATGGAAATGGAGAACATCTGATCGGTGAGTGGATGCCAGGTGCTTCCGGCGTCAGCGGTCTTCCAGATGCCGCCGTCGTCCGTGGTGATGTAAATGGTCTGGTCGGCGGCGCCGGAAGGATCGATGACGATGTCGGTGACCTCGCCGGAGTCGGGGCCGATTCCCATGAAGATCTGATCGCCGTTGACGACCAGGGGCTGGGGACCGATCTGCGACCAGACGACACTGGCATCGGTGTCGAGCTGGTAGAAGTCGGCCACGGCCTGGCGCCAGACATCGGGCCGGGGCACACCCGCTGGGTCGGAGTGATCGAGGAGGAACGTTGGGCCGCTCTCACCGACGTCGGATGGATCGATCTTCCTGATCGGGTCATCGGCCATGTGTCTTCTCCTCGACTCGACTGTGTGTTTCCCTGTTCTTCCGGTTCCCTGCCCTCAGGAGTTTGAATTCCCTGGTGGCGGGGGCGGCATCATGCGCATCCAGCCCTCGGTGCCACCGGCCGGGTCGGGACGCAGATGGGCATCCTGTGTGGCGTTGGTGATGGCGTCTTCGGCCCACGTGGTGATATCGGCGCGATGGTCCCAGCTCCATGTACCGTGAATCTCGTTGGGTACCGGCATGCGGATAGTCTTGGGATCGACCAGCACCGGGCCGAAGCGGAACGTAGGCGACAGCGCCGCGAGCGCGCTGGCGATCCACTCGCGCCGCATGCCGATCTCCTTGCGCGGAAGTAAGCCGGTCGTGGCGTGGACGACGCAGTGCGGCTCGACCAGAAGTGTCAGGGCGATTTCCTGGTTGGGCTGAATGGTCATCAGTCCGGACGAATCGACATAGGGGTGGTTAACGGGACTGTTGCCCTCCGTGACTGTGTCGCCAATGTCGTTAGAGAAGTTCTGGTAGTAGTCGGGCACAAGGTTGGCCTGCTGCAGAAAGCCGCGGCCAGGGCCCACTTCACGAGCGAATCCCGCGATGGCGGCGTCGGCGCAGTAGAGGCGCGTGTAGTCGTCGTTGACGAAGTAGCCAAGCAGGCCGTCCTGCCACTGCGGCACAGCGCCCAGGCGCAGAGAGACAGGTTTGGTGTTGATCACCGAGGTGTCGATTGGCTCCTGCACCTCGAGCCTGACGCTGGCGCGAAGGATCGCGACGGGGTGGCCGACCAGAAGCGAGAGGTGCTCGTCGGTTGTGCTGGCAAAGGGATCGACAGCCCATAAGGTCGAGTCGATGATGCGCAGGATGGCAGAGAGCGCGTCTTCGGAAAGGCCGGTGTTGGTGGCATCGGCAAGGCCCCACTGCAGGAGGCCCTGGCCAATGCCTGCGGCGAACTGATTGGGAATGGCGCGGGCGGGCGATTGGCCCACCGTCGAAGGCACGCCCGGCGCGTCTTCCCAGATGATGCCGGCCTGCGGATCGGGCCGCACGAAGCCCAGGTTGGCACCGGTCGCGTCGAAAAACTCGAGATCGCCATCGAGGTGGTTGGGCATCAGGAAACCGCAAACCGGGGATGTCGTGGCGTCGGCCTCGCTCCCCGAGCCGTCGGCCGCCAAATAACGGAACCAGAGACGTGAGGGCGAAGTGTAGCGTGGCGGCAGAGCGAGGAGCTCCGGTCGAGTCGGCGTCTGAAGGGATTCCGCTTCGACGAGTTGCGTCGAGGCGACGATTGCGGTGTCACTGGAGCCGGCGAGATCGAGGAACTGGCCGTAACCATCGACGAGGCGCAGGCGCAGGATGCGGATGAAGCCGGCGCGCAGGGGCACGAAGGGCGTGGGGATGGAGTTGTCGGCGGGCTTCGCCTGGCCGTCGGACGCGTAGCCGCCGCGCATCTGGCGCGTGAAGTTGTCGGCAGCGCCGGCGAGCACGTCCATCGAGTCGAGGGTGTCGAGAATGTCCTGCAGGGCGCTGCGATCGACTGGCGGAATACTGTTCGTGTTGGTCCCGGTGATCTGGACCTTGATGCTGCTGGCCATCTGTGCGTAGAGGCCGAGCGCAACCTGAGCGTGGATGGAGTGAAAGGCCGGATGGGTATTGGGCTGCAGATTACCCGCGCCACCGGCGGACTGGGCCTGAGAGATTGCGGTGCGCAGGCTGGCGGCGGCGGTGGCCGCAGCGCCGCCAGTGAGATGAGCGCGGCCGGAGAGAATCAGGCTGCCGGGCGGTTGCGGCTGGACCTGGCCATCGGAACCCGCTTGCTGTGTGGGGTCAGGCGCGGGCGGGGCGAGCGTGGGGTCGGTGGCGTAATCGATCTCGCCCAGCAACCAGTCGGCGACACCGTTCGTGGAAGGAATGTATTCGATCTCCCAGTCGAGATGGATCGGGTTCCAGGGCTGAACCGGCGGAGTCACCGCGATGGGCGACGGCAGCGTGCCGGAGATGCCGCTGTTGGCGACGAGCGGTCCGTGATCGAAGCGTGGGTCGCGGGTCGCCCACCACGCAGTCTGTTCGACCATGAAGTTTTTGGCAACGGCATTGATTTGAGCCGTGGTGGGCGCAGTCGCTGTGGGTGCAGCGGCTGCCGCGGTGGTTGCGGTCGCAGTCGCGCGAAACGGCACCACAGGGGTAAGCGCGGCCTGGGCGAGATTCACCGCAGCCGAAGGATCGAGGATCACGACTTCGCGCAGAAGATCTTCGCACTCGGGCGGAACGCTGCCGTTGGAGATGCTGCGCTCGAGGATCGGATCGGCAGTGGAGGTGGGGCGGAAGATGAGGACCGTGGGCTCGCTCGATGCCGGCATCTGCGAACTGATCGCCTCCGCGTAAAAGCCCGTGAGGCGGCAGACCAGAGTGTTGTCCTGGGAAAGACGCGCGTCGGCGCCGTATTTGAAGGTGCGGCTGGCGCCTTCGAGTAAAAAGACCGGCTCGCTGGGGTAGAAAAGGCGAGGAAGCGCGCGGCGTACTTCCTCGGTGTGAGCGGGAATCTGCGGTTGCACTGCAATCGGAGAGACTGCAGTGATGACCGATGAAAGACCGCCCTTAAGAAAAGTGCTTTCGCGGAGGGTCTCGACCGATTCAGAGAATCGGGCCGCGGCCTGGCCACCCAGGGTGACCGTGTTGCGGTTGAAGATGCCGCTCTGGAAGCTGGTGTTGAGCCCGTTCGTGGCGGCAACCTGGCCGGCAAAGACGCCTGGCCCGGGCTGAACGGGTTTGGGCAGGGGCGGCGGCGTGTCGGGCATAGCGGGAATGTTGATGGTCTCGGTGGTGTAGCCGCCGTCCATCGAACTGAACGCTGTGGCCTGGAGCAGCGCATCGAGCCGGGCGCGGCCGTCGGGCTGTTCGAGGTCGGCGAGCGAACTGAGGAGAAAACCTTCGAGGATGCGCGCTTCATCGGGGCGGTTGTTGTGCTGGGCGACGAGCGCGGCCAGCGCTTCAGTGAGCGTGTTACCAACAGCGACGTTGATGGCCGAGGCCGCCGGCGGGCCGCCACTCTCGCCTGAGAGTAAGCCGTTTTGATTGCCGGGCCAGCCGATGCCCGGCCAGCCGATGGCCACGACGCATCCGTGCATGAGCGTGGCGTTGGGCCACCACGCGCCGTCGGTGGTGTAAGGGCCGAGGGCATCGCCGTTGTCGTCGAACTGGGGCATGCCCGCAGGCACGTCGGAAACCGCATACGCTGTCTTCGGAGCGGCCGAGAACAACGCATCGTTGTAAGCAAGGCTGGATGAAAGCAGGTTGGTTTCGAGGCCCAGATTGCGGGCAGCGACGGCGTAATTGCGCGAAGTGTTGACGGCCTCGTCCAGTTCACCTTCGGCCAGCTGCCATTGCAGTTGCTGCATTTTGGCGTTGAAGTCGGTCAGCGAGTGAACGCTTTGGTCGCCGAGCGGATCCTGGCCCGGGTTCGAGTACCAGCCACAGACGAGATAACTAACCGGGCCCTCCTTCATGTCGCTGAGCGAGTCGTAGAAGGCGAGGCGGTTGACGCAGTTGTCGTAGTAGGCGGCCCAGGCCACGTCGCCGGTGCCGAGCACGGTGAGCGGGTTGTTAATGGCATCCTGCGAGGGCGGGCCTTCGACGAAAGAATCGAGATCGATGGGCAAGGGATTCTGATCGCCAGCGCGAAGGACCCACCCTTTAACGGCGCGAAGACCGACGGTATCGGCGGTTGTGCCCGCGGTGTTGGCCGACGGATACATGCGCAGGATAAGCCAGCGGTCGGGAGCGGCGGGAAACGTGGCCGTAGCGCCATCGGCAACGCCGTTGGTCAGCGCATCGGGAAGCGCCCAGTGCAGGTAGACGCCCGCAGTGCGAGGATTCTTCAGCTCAGCGAAAGGCGTTGGCAGGATGTCGTAGCGCGAGACCGGCGTGACCTGCTGCGGAGCGGCCCTGAGCGCGCAGTCGGCCCATGTCTGCGCTGCCTGACCGGGACGCACCACGAGGGCATCGACGGAGATGGGCACGAGCACGCGCGGCGTACGGATCAGGTAAGGATTCCAGGTGCTGATGACCCGGGGATCGATCCGATACGCGGCCGCAGCAGAGAAGGCCGCGGCCTGATCGGTAAACGAGACTTTGGTGCTAACTGCCATAGGTCGTCACCAGATTTCTGACCTGGTCGAAGGTCGTATTGTCGGCGACCCGCTGGGCGATGAACTGGTGGGCGACGAATCCGCCGGAGGTGAGCTGGGTGCCGGCATTGTCGACGCTGCCTTCAAAACGCTGGCGCCACGGCGGGTCGAGCACCGCGACCGCGAAGCTGGCCGAGCCGGTGACGTTGAGCGCGGTGGGATGCTGCGCGATGGCCTGGTTGATGCGGCGGCGCAGCTCCGTCACATGGACCACGCGGCTGTTGGTGGAGCGGAACGGCAGCGCGATCTCGGCGTAGGGCGGCGCGTTGCCGGAGATGGGCACCTGGTGGCCGGTGGCGTCGCGCAGATAGATCATGTCGGTGCTGCCGGTCACGTGCAGACCGAACATGACGCCGTTGTGCGGTTCTTCGAGGATGACAAGCTGAGGCACACCCTGGAAGAGCGCGATCATCACGCCGGGCGACAGCAGCTCGAGGCGCAGCGTAGTGAGCTGCTGTGGCTGAACGTTGGGATCGGATGGATCGAACCGCTCGGGGATGTCGGTCTTGTAGGCGCGAACATCCATATGCGGCCACCCACTCACGGCCGAAGAACGCAACAGGAAACCGGTGATGGTGTCGGCGGGCGTCGTCTTCTGGTCGTTGGCGCTCTTGGCGTCGGTGAAAGACTGAAGGCCTCGCTGGATGGTGCGCACGATCCGTTCGCTGAGATCGACCTGCTGGTTAACCGCGGGCGCATGACCCTGGTGATGCGCCTGCTCACGCGTGCCGATCTTGCCCACGGCAAGGGCGCCGTCCACAAGCCGATCGGTCCATGAGCGATCGATGTAGAAGAAGCGGATGGACTCGTCGGGGAGCAGACGCTGGTCGGGAACGAGATAGTCGAACGGCACACCCACCAGCAGGCGGAGATGGGAGAGGAACAGCTCCATGTAGGGCGGCATCTCCGACTCGGCCTGGGTTGGGTCGAGCTGGATGGGGCGGCGAAGCCTCTCCTTGAGTGCGGTACTGGATTGGATCCACGCGGTTCGCATTGGTCAGCTCTCCAGTTGTAACTGCAGTGCGTTGAGGGTCTGGTCGCGCGCCGACTGCAGCCGATTGAGAGAAGCCGTGTCGGCGGCGACCTGGTCGAGGGTGGTTGCGTTGCGGACGGTCTGCGCAGGTGCGGTGACAACGGTGCCGGTGGCCCCGGGCTCGCCGCCCAGAATCTCAGCGGCCACCGAGACACTGCTCAGATTCCACGCCTGCTGGAGTTGCGCGGGGTCGAGGCCCGGCGCACGGCTGACCGCACCGATGCCGTACTTGTCGCCGACCACGCTGACGCCGGTGACGATGCTGCCCGCGGCGTTGGCGGCGACCACAGGAACCACGGGCTTGTGGATGTCCAGGGCCTCATTCAATGGAATAGCGGCCTGGATGGCAGCGAGCGAGTCGACGCGAACGGATTGGCGATAAGGCTCGCGTCGCCAGCGCATCAGTTCCTGGGCCAGGCGCGGATCGGCGGCCGCCAGCAGGCGCCCACACTCGAAGGCCGCCGCATAGCTGATGTCTTCCGCGCCGGTTTCCGGCGTGACGCGGCGGCACTGGTCGGCGCTGTGGTAGGTGAGCGGATCGCGCGTGAGGGGCATGGGCACGAAGGGGCCGCGATACCACACATCCTCCTGCACGCCGGCGCGATCCATGACCGTGACTGGGATGTGGCCGGTGTCGATGACCGGCGGGTGGCCCGGATCTTCCACGGTCCCCATGGTCGACACGTTGATGCGCTGCACGTAGTCGCGGAAGGTGCCCACGCCGGTGCACTCAAAGGTCCAGCTGTGGAGCAGGACGAGCTGCTGGGTCCGGAGGAAGATGCTGTAGCCGGCACTGGCGACGCGTCCCACTGCAGAAACCACGTTGCGGTCGGCTTCGGTTGCGAGGATGGTGGTGCCGGTTGCGTTGACGAGCGTCTGCTGAGGCGTACCCGAGTCCAGGGAAGTAGCCTGGGTGACGCTGCCCGCGGGCTGTTCGGCCCTGGCGATGCTGGCTGCGCCGGGCTGGCCGGCCCTCACATTCACATCGACCACGCCAATGAAGAACAGCGGATCTGCCACTGCCGGCGGATTGGCCTGAACGAGGTCGGTGCGCTCTTCGAGCGAGACAAGACAGGCACGAAACTTCGCGTTCGGCGCCGGGACGCGGTTGCTCATGAGTACGGCATAGAGGCCATCGCCGGAAGCCGCGTTCAGCTCCTTGTCGTCGACATTGACCTGGCGGACATGAGCCAGCAGCGTGAGTTCGTCGAGACTGGGCAACACCGACTGGAGCAGGCCGGCGTCGACCTCGATGGAGTCGCAGACGATGCCGTCGGGGACCTCGAGGCGCTGGTAGACGTCGGAGGGAACGACGGACTTGAGCGGGACCTGCTGGTGAAGTGTGTACTCACCTTCCTGGAAGAGGAGCAGAGCCAGCCACGGTGCGGGACCCCATTCCTGGGGCTCGTTCTGCACCTGCGGGAATGGGTTGGGCTGCGGCGTCCATTGATCGCGTGTGGGGGTTCCGATGGCGCTGGGGTTGGAAGTAAGGCGGCGCTCCCAGGGCAGCGTGCGGCGCGAAAGCACGATCTGAGGGAGGAACTCGTCGAAGCCGCCGTGGCCATTACGGGGCGGATAGACAGCCGCGACATCGGTGGCAGGCAGAGTGAAGCGCGGGCCTTCGATGTCGAAGTAGCCGCTGTTGGAAGAGAGCGGAGCCTGCTGGCTGTCGTAGGTCACGTTGGTGACCGCGTCGATGCGATAGCTGCCGTCGACCAGGGGCGGCGTGACGCAGTCGAACAAGTACATCGATCCAATGGGCGGTGCGGGCGTAGGCGTGGTGCTCATGAGGAGACTCCTGTGAGGGCCGGCTTGCCGGCGGGAGAACGTGTCGCGGCGGACGCATTGGGAGTGGCTACCATGCGGACCGAGATGCTGCCGTCGGGCGTCAGCGGGCCATCGGGGACGATGTGCTCCGGAACCTTGCCCTGCAGGTCGGCGGCCCACTCCTGCGCCTTGCCGGGCATGCCGACGACACCGGACAGGCGCCAGCCGGTGACGCTGGCCACGCCGACCGTAATGTGGCTCGCGGTCGCGTCGGTGTTGGTGACGTCGTAGAGGAGGGCACGGCGGCGGCCACCGAGGATGCGGATGGGCGTCGATGAAAGCGTGGCTCCCTGGCAGCTGAGGGCGAGGTCGCCCCCGGCGCTGGCCGAGGCGTCCTGGAGATCGAGCAGGATCATCACCACGCCGATGCCGGTGGGCAGCCAGGTTTCGGTTCCGATCTGCGCAGCGACGGCGTCCGACACGCGGATCATGGTCTGAGAGATGGCCTGGCGGTTGCGGATGGGGATGTGCGTCTGCGGCAGCATGAGGCAGGAGCCTCGTCCGAGGATCGTCGTGGGGCCAGCCTGGGGCAGCAGGTTCCCCGCCTGCCACCCGGCAACAGTCTTCCTGCCCGCGGGTGCAGCCGTGAAGGCGACAGCGGCAAAACCCGGCACGACGGTGGCTGATGCGGCGGGCAACTTGCCGAGGCATTCAATGGAGACCATGGCGCAGTTGGCGGGGAGCTGCACCGTCGTCTGCTCGGCGCCCGTAGCTGGCGCGGGCGGGTATTCCGTATCGCTGAGAATCGAACCGCCGCGAGTGAGGAACGTGACGCGGAACGCAGAGTCGCCGCTGACGATGAGTTCGTCCTGCGCGCCGGCGGGCACGTCCCAGATGTGCGTGGTGCCGGCAGGAATGGTAAGGCCGTTGCCCTGGAAGCTGGCCAGTGCGTTCGTCATTTCCTGCTGGTGGCCTTTGCCGGAGGCCCACCCAAGGTCAGTGGTGCGCAGCGTGTTGCCGGCTCTGGCGAGTTTTGTCGGCGCGGGAGCCGTCGCGGCCTGCACGCGGATGAGGGTGGAACCCAGCGTGTTGGCAAGTGGCGCAGCCATGCGCGTGACTCCCTGCGCAGCGGCAACGGAAGTCACGGTGGTACGCAAAGTCGTCGGCGCGTCGCTGACCACCTGCGGCAGGCCGCGCAGAACCGCGCGCAGCCGTGGCTGCTCAAGCGTCACCGGCAAAATGATGGGCGGGTGAACAACGACCGGCGGAGCCGGGAGTGCCGGTGGCTGCATTGTCAGGCCGGTGGTGATCGGCACGACCAGCGGCGGAGCCGAGCGGTAGTAGAGCAGCGCCCGATTCGCCACCGGGACATTTCCGGCGGTGGGCAGACCGGAGGTTGTCCGCTGCCCGGCGAAGAAACCGGTGCTGCCCGTGGTCATCGCGCTGGCAATCTGCAGAGTGCCGCTGGAGCCTGCCGCGGCGGTGAGTTCGGCCATCTGCACCGCGGCGGCGCCATAGGCCTTGTACTGCGTGTAGGAGAGGGTGAAGGGCGTGGCGAAGGGCAGCGGACGGCTGTTGCCGGAGTCGTAGAGTTTGGCGATCGGGATCAGCGCCGATTTGCCTTCGTAGAAACAAAAACCCTGGATGATAAGGCCGACGACCGCCGGGACCGTGTTGGCCGCGGCGGGCATATTGGATGGATCGTTCCAGTGCCACGTGGCTTCGGACACTTTGCCGATGATGGGCGACATCGTCCAGTGCACTGTATCGATCTGGAAATCCGGATTCGGGTTTGGGTTCGGAACACTGATCTGCGTCCAGTTGGCGGGGTTATTCACGTCGCCGCCGACGAAGCCAAAAAGCGTCACCACCAGCGTGGTACTCACCGACTCCTTGTTCATGGGCGCAAGGTCGATCGAGTGCACGTTGCCGCTCTGATCCTGGTTGCCCAGCACAAAGTCGGTGCTGCTGGTGGCCGGCATCTTCGTGTCGCACTGGAAGGAGAACTCAGAGACCATCTTCCACGGCTTGTCGATGGTGCCGGGCGCAGACGCGGCTCCGGAAGGCGACGGCGGCACGAGGCCCGTGAGGACGTTCACGCGGAATGCGTTGCCATTGGGATCGTTGCCGTAGAGGTATTTAGTCGCGAAGACGTTGAAGTCGGTGATGTAGGGCGGCTGCGGGTTGGCGTTGTCGCCGAACGCCACCGTGACGCTGCAGATGGCGAGATCGACTGTCGCGCTGCCGTGCAGGGGCGGCCCTTCGATGGTCAGCGAGGCGCCGAGCGAAACCGTCACGCTGATGTTGACGCAGGCGCCGAAGAAGCAGATGGAGATGGAGAACGTGGCGCCGACCGAGACGCCGATGTCGATTTCGTAATAGAACGGATCCCACGAGATGAGGAAGTCGGCGTAGGCGGTGAACCAGATGTATGCGCAGGAGATACCGTAGGTGAGCTCGAGACGCCCGCCGGCCATGATGCAGGTGTTGGTCAGAGCAAAGTAGTTTTCGCCCTTGATATTCGCGCCGATGGGCAATCCCCAGCGGAAGCCGAGCCGCGGCACCGTGGGGAACTGCGTGGGCGGCGTGAAATGCGGATTGTAGCCGCCGAGGGTCAGAACGAACTGCCCCTGGGTGAACCACATGAAGTAAGCGAAACCGCCGGTCAGCTGGCAATCGGGGTCGAAGATGTAGGAGTTGTCGGTGAGCTGGGCCTGAATCGAGAGGACGCCCTCCGATGAGGAGTAACGCGCCTTGAGAGCCAGCTCGACACTGACCAGTGCCGTGTCATCGGCGGGGATGGCCATGCGAGCCACGCCGAGAACACCGATCTCCACGCCCACATCGAGCGCGACGTAGACGATGGCTGTGACGTGAACGATGACAAAGGTGGTGCCGTGCAGGCCGACTGCGAGCCAGAGGCTGCCGCGTTTGGCCGGGATGCTGTTCCGGATCTGCATCAGCTCGCCCATCGGATCATTGGCGAGTGCGCCGCCGTCATCCAGAGCCGCAACGAGGATGAAGCTGGGGATCTGGTTGATGTCGTCAGGAACGATGAGCTCGCGGTTATAGCCAACGCCCAGGCCGATCGCATCGATCTCGATGACCGGCGGAATGCCGATGATGATGAAGAGGCCGGCGAAGATGAAGACGCTGGTGTAGTCGCCCTGTGCGTCTGTGGGTTTTGAGTAGGCGCCTACTGCCACCAGGCCGAATTCGGTGATCTGGATGAGCAGCATGCCGTCGTACTCGATGGCCGGGCCGGAATCGTTCTTGAGCAGAGCGCCGGCGATGGTGACACCGGGAGTCTGGAAGCTGAGGGCGAGCCCCTTGAGATCGAGCGTCCAGTCGCCGGGATGCATGAGCGACTTGAAGGGGATGGTGACGCCCAGTTCATCGACCTGGCCGGTAAGCGGGCCAACCTTGACCGTCGCATCGAGCAACAGTGAGGCCGAGGTGTTGCCGTTCAGGGCGATGCCGATCTGGTCGAGATAGATGGGGCCAAGCGTCTGGTGAATGCCGATCCAGACAGGCTGATCGTTGCCTGAGAAGAGGATGTGGAAGGTGCTGTCGCCCGACGGCGCCGACCAATACCATGCCGCCACGTCGATGGCTGCGTTGGGCGGCTGGGTGTCCCCTGTGCCGTTGCCTCCGGTGCCGCCCCCGCCGAGCAGGCTCGCCGCAACCGGGTTATTTCCGCCCACGTTGCCGCCCGTGGCCTGCGAAAGCGGGACTCCGAGCTGGTCGATCTCCGCGCCTGCGCCGGGCGAGTCGAAGTTGAAGCCGCTGGCAAATTCGCCATGGAAGAACGAATAGAGTTTGACGCCCCCGATGCGGAAGCCATTCGAGTTGACCAGGGGTGCATCGTTCGCGCCGGTCAGGCCGAGACCGAGGCCTGCGGCGGTGATGCCCGGACTGAATGTGAAATTGCCACCGCCGGACTGAAACGCGTACACCGTGACGCCAGCGTCGAACGTTGCACCCCACGCCGTGGGCGCTCCGAAGAGCATGGAGAGGTCGTAGTCTCCGATGGTGAAGTCCTGGCTGCCCTGGATGCGCACGCCCAGGCGCCCTGCATCGTTGGCGAGATAGAGATTCAGGGTGCTGGTGAGCGGCAGCTTCACGCCGGTGGCGAGCGTGCTCAGCAGACCTGTGATCATCGCGGTGATGCTGGGGAAGCTGGGGTTGATGACGAGACTGCCGCCGCCGGGGACAGCAATCTGCGAGCCGGTGAGGACCGCCTGCACGGTCGGTCCGCCGGTCCAGAGTGCGGTTGCGAATGTATCCTTCACCGCGACGAGCACCGTGTTGCCGACCAGCGGAATGAGGAACTGCTCGATCAATGCGACCGGTCCGCCGGTGGCCATGTGCAGCGCGGGCGGGATGAAGTCGATGGTGATGGGGCCAGTGGAGAATGTGCTTCCCGAGCCCGAGGCCAGCGGGTAGAACTCGAGCTGGAAGCTCGTGCCATTCTCGGTGAGCGAGAGTGTAGGAACCAGTGGAATGCCCAGAGCGCTGTCGAGGTGGACCCCAAGCGCGGCAGAAACGGATACAGAACCGGCGGCGTATCCGCCGGATGCGGTAATGCCGAGCGCACCATCGCCAAGCTTCAGATCCGCGATGCCGATGGTGGCCGTGGGGCCGGTGGCGTCCCAGCCTAAAGCGACATTGATGGTTCCCGAGTCAGGGCCGGAGAGCGGCAGGGACCACGTGACCACCCCCGCATTTCCTCCTGCTCCCGCGCTGACTGAACCGGGCAGAATGCCGGCCAGTGGCGATCCGCCGCTGAATACACCCGCAATGGCCGTAGCGATCGAGCCGCGCTGCGCCGCGGTGAAGCCGCTGAGGAAGCTGCCGTTGAGCATCGACTTCAGCGTGTCGCCATGCGCTGCGAATCCGCCGACCGTGTCGTAGATGTCGAGCGCGGCGGCCACATCGAGCGTGAGCGTCATGACGGTGGAGGGACCGATCGCGGTGACGGCGGCATCGAGGACCTGGGGAAGCAGGGCTTCCGCGGCTCCGGCGAGCGCACCAAGGCCGCTGAACGCAGGCAGAATCTGGATCGGTGGTGTGGGCGGCGAGCTGAGCGGTGCGATCGAGAGCGTGACGCCTGAGGCGCTCGCGCCGAAGTTGATGGTGATGCTGCTCCAGGCGCCCGCTACCGCTGCGGGCAGAGGAATCGTGATGGCCACGGATCCGGTGGGACTGGGGTGGATGAGCTTGTCGAACGACACGCCGCCGGTGAGACTGAGGACGCCGCCGATGGCGGCTGTGGTGGCGAGCTGAATCGTGACCGGATCGGCATCGGTGCCCGCGCCGCTGGCGGTGACCTGCAGATTGCCGGGCAGCGTCAGGCCGGGACCAGCGGGCAGCCCCGCGATCGTGCCGATGAATTGCAGCAGCTTCGTGAGTTTTCCGGAATCGAGTCCGCCGCTGCCATTGCCCAAAGCTCGGGCCTCGGTGAGCACCGATGACATCGAGGTAAAAAACGTGTCGATGGGACCCACGGTGATGCCGGGTCCGGCGAGCGCTTCAAGAACCGCCGAAGCTCCGCCGGAGAAGAGCATCCTCGGCAGCGCGTTGTTGAGCGCGGCCTGGATCGTCGCGGCACTGGGCGGCGGCAGAAGCGTGATGGGGGCGAGCCAGGGTTGAGCGCTGGCCGTGAGCTGGCTGGTCGTGCCGGACCACGCAAGACTGAAAGCTCCAAGGTTCAGCGCCGCATCGAGCGACGGCGTGAACGCCGGAACGGCAACGCTGGCGTCGAGTGTGACGGTGGTGTTGGCCGCGATGGTCCATGAGGCGCTTCCGCCTCCGGTGGTGGATCGCGTGCGCAGGCCGATGGTCCACGGGTTGGGAAGCAGGTAAATTTCGAGCGGCAGCGCGCCGAGAGGCAGAGTCCATTCGGGAGTCGCCGTGACACCGCGGCTGGGGATGACAACGGTCGTCGCAGTGAATCCTGCAAAGCTGGTTGCAGCATTGAGCGCGGCATTCAGTTGCGTGCCAAGATAACCCGCCGCGTCCGCAGTAATCGCGCTGTATGCATCGGCGGAGATGCCGATGCCCCCATGACTGTCGACGACTGCGACATTGAGCGCCTGAAGCGTCGACAGCAGCAGGCCGGCGGGAGAAGTCGGGGCCGGCGCTGGATTGCTGATGATCTGGAGGACTGCGCCAAGCAGGGCCTGCGCGTTGGCGTCGGCGAACGACGCGAGATCGACCACCGGGCCATGGAATGAAACCTGATGAAGATTGACGATGGGATCGACTTTGAGAGTGCCGCTGGAGGTGTAGATGTCGGCGCCGATCTCGGCCCAGCGCACGCGCACGTCGACCGGCGGCAGGCCGGTACCGGCAAACGAACTGGAAGCGCCAACCAGCCATCCGCCGGGATTCGTAAGCGCGGCGCGGACGTGCAACGCATGCGCCGGGTGCGGCGGTGCGGGAGCGGCCGACTGCAGAGGGAGCTGGAACAGATCGCCGCGCACCGTGGTATCGACCGCGAAGTTACCGGCTGTCGTTGCCAGATTGATGTGAGCGCGGGCACCGAAGGCGATGTGCGTCGGCGCGGGCGGCGTCGTGCCAGGATTCGCTGCGGAGTTGGCGAGTGCCGACAGCGCCGGCTTGAGCAGATCGAGCAGGCCGCCGCCGAGCTGGCTGCCAATGGCAAGCACCGGGCGGCCGCCTGAGTCGATGCTGGCCGGCGCGGTGATCGGCGCGGGGAACGATCCTGCCGGGAATGGCGACGCAGTCGGCAGCGCGCCCGTAGTCGCGGGCGGTTGGTAGCCATCGAGGGCAAGAACGATGAAGTCCAGAGCGTCGCGGAGCGGGCTGGCGGCAATCTGAGGCCGCAGAAGCTGGACTACGCGCAGTGCGTCGCCCATGCGCGCATCGGACAGGAACGGGACAGAAGATCCGAGATGCGGCGTGCCCAGCGTGATCAGTCCCTGGACAAGCGCGGGGTTGGCAGCGGTGAACGCGCGCGCAGCCACGCCGGCGGTGGAATGAGCGACGAGCGTGACAGGAGCCGTGCCGTTGAGTTGCTGCACCCGGGCGACCAGGCGTCCGATCTGTGCGGTGAGCGAAGGCAGGTTGCCGGTGCCGTCGTCGCCGAGGTCGGCCGTATACCACGAGGCCTGCGCGGTGACAGTGGTGAGATCGACCGTCGTTGGATCGAGCCCGGCAACGCGGAGATTGAAGTTGGCATTGGGCGCGACGGTTCCATGAAGGCCGGGATCAGCCAGCAGCGCAGTCCAGATGGTGTGATCGCTGAAAGCCGGGCCGAGCAGCAGCACTGTGCGGGCATTGCCGGCGCCGCCGGCCAGCGAGTCCACCTGCGCGAGAATCTGCGAGATTGCCGCCGGGTCGGAAGGCTGAATGGAATGCGCGCTGGAGAGTGTCGTCCCCGCTGTCCAGCCGGAGCTGGCAGGAACCTGCGAAGCGAGCGGAACGACGCCGTCACCGGTGGAGAAGACCGAAGACAGCGAGTTGAGCGCGTTGGCCAGCAGTCCCGCATCGTTGTTGACCAGGCCATTGCTGAGGCCAGGGAGGAAGCCGGCGAGACTCTGCGCCACCTGGAGCAGCGTGGAGAAGTTCGCGGCGCCTGTGGCTGCAGCGACAAGCGGAGCCGCCCAGCTGGGCGGGGGGCCGGCCGGTTCGAGCCAGACCAGCCCATCCATGTTCGCTGTCGATGTAGTCGTGATGGGCAGCGCCCACGGATCGTCATAGGTGCCGGAACCCGAGATGGGCAGGCTGAAGCCGGCCAGCGGATTACCCGGGGCTGAAGGCAGTGCATCGGAAAGCACCCCGCGGAGCCAGGGCAGGATCTGCGGCAGGAAAGCGCGGCCATCGGCCGATACACCGGTGGCGATGGATTTTAGCCAGTTGCGGAGCGCGGTGAACGGATCGCTCAGCAGCGAACCGGGTGCGCCGGGATCGGCAAGCGCGGGCCAGTCGGCGGAGAGCCCGTCGAGGCTGGCGTGCACGCCCAGCAGTCCGGCAAGAGTAAAGGCCGGCATGCCGCCCCACGATGACAGCGCGCGCGCCAGCACCAGACGTAGCAGCAGTTCCAGGTTGGGGATCGTGATGCCGAAGTCGGCAGCGATCGCGGAGGGGTTGGTCACGTCGAACGGCGCCGCCAGCGGGAAGCCGATCGACGGGATGTTGATAGTGGTTCCGTTGAAAGTGAGTGCGACGTTCTGTAGTCCGGCGGACCAGGCAAGCGGCGAGCCCGGAATAAACGTCATGTCCGCGGCGAAGTCGCCGACCGAGAGCACGAGACCGGCAACAGGCGGAATGGTCGGAATCGGCTGCACGCCCACGTGGGCGTGTTGGCCTGCCATCAGAGAAACGGTTCCCGCACCCGATTGCGGCAGATCAAAGGCCAGCAGCTCGGCCAGCCAGTAGATGTCGACAGGGGCTTGAGAAAAAGAAGCACGCAGGCCGAGGCGCAGTTTCTGCGGGTCGGTGGCCACGCCGCTGCTCTGGTCGTTCCAGGCTGCCACCTCGATGTGGAAAGCAGAGGGCGGCGCGAGTTCCAGCACCCATGGGTCGGTACGCGTTCCCGAGCCGGTCACGGCCGTGGTGATTCCGACCAGCCCGCCGACCTCTTCCAGCATGTGCGACCACGGATGGGCAGAGTCGAGCAGGACCGCGCGATGGACAGCGGCGATGGCGCGCGCCGGGTTCGAGACCAGCTGCGAGAAATCGAGTGTGTGCGGCGAAGTGGAATCGTTCGCAGGTGGAATGATGCCAATCAGCGCAGCCAGATTGCTGCCTGGACTCGTGCTGCCGAGATAGCCCCTGATGGTGTTGGCGATGGTCGCCGAGACGTCGCTGGCGACGCTGTCCGCATTGGTCAGGTCAACCTTGTCGTAGTGAGTGGTGGTTCCGAGAAGGGTGAAGTCGACACCGTCGAGTTCGAGCAACGGCTGCAGCGCCGTGCCGGTCCATGTGAATCCGCCGCGGAACGACTGCACCGTGATGGTTGCGGTGCTGACCAGCGCTCCTGCGCCGATCGCACCCGGTGCAAAGGCCGTCACCGAGGCCGAAGGCAGGACGGCCGCTGAGCCGGTGCCCGTGATCGGAATCGATGCCAGTGTGGCCCCGCCTTCAATACGGACCGGCGGGTTGGCTCCGCTGGGGATCACACGAGCCTGGAGACCGATGAGCAGTGACGTCGTGGTCGCCGCGGTCTGGGTGGCGAAGGTGATGTTCAGACCCGAGCCGGCCGCAGTGCCGAAAGGAATCAGCGGCGCGACCCACGGATCCGCCGGTGTTCCTGTGCCCGTTACGCTGGGCGCGCTCACCCCGATCAACCCTGACAGATGGCCGAGCCACGCAACCACGGGCGCTGTGGCGCCGCCCTGCAGCAGTGAGGCAAACCAGGTATTGAGCGCGCCGGGATCGCCGAGCTGCGTGAACGGAAACTGAGGAATGGCGGCGTCACCAAAGCCCAGCAACTCGAGCAGGTGGGCGGTCACCGCTCCGGCTTCTCCGGTCGTCGCAGCCAGCCGCTTGAGCTGCTCCTGAATGAAACCGACGATCAGGTGGACCGCTTCGGATTCAAGGTTGTTGGGATCGAGCGTTACATTCTGCGGACCGGATGCGTCGAGCTGCAGGCCTTCGAGGTCAATGGTGAAGGTGGCGGGTGTGGGTCCGAAGGGAGTCAGGCTGGCGGTAATGACGACCGAATCGAGACCGATGGGATCTGCGGGGAAAGTGAAGCCGAGGTGCAGGCGCAGCATCACATCGAGCGGACCGTTGGGCGTGCCTGCAACGGCGGTGACGTTTCCTCCGCTGAAGCTCACCAGGGGCAGGTGTGCCTGGAGCGATGCGGAGGGCGGCGGGCCGTCACTCGAATGAAATTCGCCCGCAAAACCTAAAGTGACACCGTTCGAGGTGTTGACGGTGAGGTAGGCGTTGCCGCGCGACTGATTTCCAAACAGCGGATGCCAGGTCTCGTTGTTGGGAAGATCGGGTAGCTGCTGCGGGGCCAGCAGGGCGTCGAGCACGCGCAGAAATGCGGCGCGCTGGGTGTCGTCGGTGAAGATGGATTTGATTTCGTCGAGAGGATTTTCAAACCAGTTCGGCTGCAGGTTGCCGTTGCCGTCGAACAGACCGATCGCTTCGCCGAGATCGAGGACTTCGTTGCCGAGACCGTCGCTCATGCGGCGCCTCCCGGAGCGTTGGTGAGCGCAGCCCCGGCCTGCAGACTCAGGGTTCCGGCAGCGGCCGAGAGTGCACGAGGCGTCAGGCTGCGTTCTGCCGCATGATCGCTGGCCAGACCCATGAGGCTCGACCAGACCGCCGACTGCAGTTGCTGCCCCCATGCGGAAGCAAGCGAGCCGAGACCACGGGGCAGCGTGTCGGTGGTCGCAACCAGACCGCCCAGTTCACCCGCGCCGCTGACCGCGAAGCTGCATACCAGCGGTGTACGGCCGGTCTGATCGGTCTCGAGATCGACCGACACCAGCACCAGCCGATCGAGAATGCGAACCGCGGTCGAGTCGAGATGAACGAGCACTTCATTGCCGTGATCCACCCAGATGACTTTGGCCGGAGGCGGCGCGCCGGCGGGCGTGGCAGGCAGCGGAACGCCGTTCGCCGTGGTGCCCATGAGTCGAACACTGATCTGTGTAGTCAGATCCGCCTCGCCGAGTTGATCGGGGATCTTGTAAGGCGGAGGACACGGCGGTGGTGGAGGCGGTGGGGGCGGAGGAGGCGGCGGGGGCTGCCGATGCTTGCGTCGCCACAGCCACGCCAGCAGCAGTCCGATGGCCATGCCGAACAGCAGAGCTAAAAAAAGCAGAGCGACGAGAGCCACTACACCCATGGGGACTCCCTTGTGGTCGAAAACAAAACGAGGGGCCGAGTGGAGTCTGTCGCCCAGTGCTGCTGAGCAGTCGCGATCGGGGGAAAATGCGACAAAGCTCCCAGATGAACTAAGGTGAGCCCGAATAATACAGCCGTTTCACTGAAAGTCAAATAAAATTCGCCCCGGCTTCGCACACGAGTCTGAGGGAAGTGGCCGGTTACTGAAACCAGGGGTTCGTTCGCAGACGATCAGTTCTGGAGTCCAGAATGGCTGTCGAGTGATTTTGTGGATCAAATCCGGTCGCGTTTTCAATCCCGGGAGCCCGCGGTATTCTTGCAACGTGCAGCTCTGCCTCAACCTGCCTTAGACAGAGATTCGTTTCGCTCTCAGGCACAGGATGAGAGCAGGAGAATCCTGGCTGTCGGTTGATCGCTGCACTCCGTTCTCCTTCACCCGATGCCCGACAGAGGTGTAGCTGAGGACCTGGGCCGGCCGCACGCATCTCGGAATTCCATCTATCTCGTAGGCGGTGGGACAGACATTGATGAAGTCACGCTGGCACATCCCTTCATGGCACAACAGATCATTTTTGTTCGCAGTCTGTCTGGTGCTGGCCGGTTGCCGATCGTCGACAAACTCCACTGCGGCAATTGCCTTCAGCAAGGTCCCCGCTGCCCACCAGGATTTCCCCGACCAGACCGGCACAATCGAAGGTCACGCAACCGGGGTTCGGCCTGGGGAGCGAGTTGTGGTGTACAGCAAGATCGACGGACGATGGGATCTGCAGTCAACGTCGGGGCAGCCCTTCATCAGGATCGAGGGGAACGGTCATTGGAGTAGCTCGACGATTCTGGGTATCGAATATGCCGCTCTCCTGGTGGATGCCGCCTACAATCCCCCCGAACAGACCGAATTATTGCCCCTCACAGGCGACGAAGTCGCGGCCGTATCCACTGTAAAAGGTCAGGGCGCGGCGCCAGTCTACCCGTCCCCGAAAACGCTGACCTTCAGTGGCTACGAGTGGACGACCAGCACGGGACCGATCTTCCACGCCGGATCACGAAATTACTACGACCCCGCCAACGTTTGGGTCGACAACAGCGGTGCGCTCCATCTTCGTATCGCAGAGAACTCCGGAAAATGGACTGCGGCCGAGGTCAAGCTCAAGCGCAGCCTTGGATTCGGAACCTATCGGTTTCAGGTGCGCGATGTCTCTCATCTCGAACCCTCTGCTGTTCTGACTCTCATCACCTGGGACGGTGTGGGAACAGAGAGAAACCGGCGAGAGCTCGACGTTGAGCTGTCTCGGTGGGGGTACCTTGACAATGACAATGTGCACTACGTCGTCCAGCCTTATTACGTCCCGGCGAACATCGTGCGATTTCGAGTGCCGGCTGGAGTCTTTACGCATTCATTTCGCTGGGAACCAGGGCAGGTCACGTTTTCGACGATGACCGGATCGGGCGGTGCGCCTGGCGACACCACGATCAACCAGCACGTCTTCACCTCGGGAATTCCCTCCCCCGCAGACCAAACGGTTCGTATCGCCCTGTATGTCTTCCTCAGGGGTCAGGTTCCCCTGAAGCATGAAAATGAGGCCGTAATCGATAAGTTCGAGTACCTCCCGTGATCCGGTCACAATCGCCAACGGGCTGCCTGCTGGTCGGAATTGCGGTAGCCTGCCTCTCCCTGAACGCACGTGCACTCGATCCCAACCGTCTGCTGTCGCAGTACGTTCACCAGGAGTGGAGCGCTGGAAGCAGTTTTCCAGGAGGTGCGGTCAACGCGATCGCCCAGACCGCGGACGGGTATCTCTGGATCGGAACGGACAAGGGCCTGTGGCGCTTTGACGGGTTTACGTTCAGCCCGGTTTCATTTACACCAGTTCTCTCGGCCTCCAGCACGCCCATATTGCAATTGCTTACGGATGCCAACGGACAGCTGTGGATCCGCCCCCAGGGAGCCGACGTTGTACACCAGGAAAACGGCCGGTTTGTGAGAGTCCGATACGGCGATCCGGGGTTGACATCGCAGATCACTGCCCTTGGTGAAGACAGCGACCACAAGATACTGCTTTCCGATATCGGAAGCGGTACGTTCCGTCTTCGGGCAGATGAGTTTGAAAAACTGGCAACACCCGCTGTGTTGCCCGGAACAAGTCCGCCCATCATCTCCATAGCGGAAGGCAGCGACGGCCGGCTTTGGATGGGCACTCTCGGTGCAGGCCTGTTTGTCATTTCCCATGGGCATGCCGCCCACGTTAATGCAGGCTTGCCCGACCGAAAGATCAACTGCCTGCTGCCCATTAGTGACCGTGAATTGTGGGCTGGCACCGACACTGGCTTGTACCGCTGGAATGGCAGGGAGTTTAGTCGAACCGGTTTGCCGCCCGCTCTGGGCCACGTCCAGATCCTGAGTATGCTGCATGATCGCGATGCAAACATATGGGTGGGCACAGCACGCGGTCTCCTGCGCATCAATGCGAATGGCACGTCCTTTTCAGCAGAGGACGAGTTGCGCGGCCACGGTGGAATTAATGCCCTGTTTGAGGATCGCGAAGGCAATCTCTGGGTCGGAGGGTCGCAGGGACTTGGCCGCATCCGCGACAGCACCTTTATTACCTATTCGCCCACCCTCGACGTTCGCTTCGATCAGGATGGACCAATTGATGCAGACCAGCAGAATCGAACCTGGTTCGCTCCGGAGCAGGGTGGACTGTTCGCGCTCAAAGATGGCCGTATTCAATCGATGTCGACCGGGATCCCACAAAATGACGTCGTTTATTCGATCAGTGGCGACAAGGATGGCCTGTGGGTCGGGCGCCAGCACGGTGGACTCACGCACCTGCAGTTCAGCGGCGGAGGCGTCATAACTCGGACTTATACACAGGCGAATGGACTCGCTCAAAACAGCGTCTATGCCGTCTACAGCAGCCACGATGGATCTGTGTGGGCGGGAACGCTGAGTGCCGGTGTCAGCAAATTCAGCGACCAGCGATTCACCAGTTACACGACAGCGAACGGCCTCCCTTCCAACACCATCTATTCCATCCTTGAAACGGGCGAGGGAGAAATGTGGTTTGCCACTCCCAGCGGCCTCAGCTCACTGTCAAACGGTCAGTGGAGAACCTTTACAACGCGAGATGGATTGCCGTCCGATCGTGTGAACTGCCTCTTCTCAGACTCCTCCGGAACTCTCTGGAGTGGAACGTCTGCTGGTCTGAATTTTTTCGCGGCGGATCGCTTTCACGCGCCGGCCGCATGGCCCGAAGTTTTACGTGAGCCTGTCTTCGGACTTGCTGAAGACAAGAACGGGTGGCTCTGGATCGCAACGTCCGGTCATGTGTTGCAGGTGCGGCGAGACAAGCTTGTCGAAGGCGCTCTCGGCACATCTGACATTCGCGAGTACGGGTCTGCAGACGGTCTGCTCAGTCACGAGGGCGTCAACCGAAGCAGATCCGTGGTTGCAGATTCTGAGGGAAGAATCTGGTTTTCCCTGAGCCGCGGGATTTCCGTGGTCAGTCCGTCACACATGCCTGACAGTTCGCCGCCGGCGATAGCACACATCGAGGGCGTGCTGGCAGACGGTCTTGCCATCAGTGCCGCGAGTCCGGTGCGCATACCTCCCTCGCCTAAAAGAATCGCAATCACTTACACAGCCCTAAGTCTCGCCTCACCCGACAGGATTCGCTTTCGCTATAGGGTCGATGGATTCGACCGAAACTGGAGCGCGCCCTTAGCTACGCGTGAGGCTGTTTATACCAATCTGGGGCCGGACACTTATCGTTTTCGCGTAATTGCGAGTAACAGCAGTGGACTATGGAATGGCACGGAAAGTGACATTGTCTTTGAAGTTGAGCCGGCGCTCTGGCAGACCTGGTGGTTCCGTATTCTCTGCGTTGTTATCGTCACTGGCGTGATCTGGGGTATTTATCGGTTGCGCGTGCGCCACATCGCGGTGGCCATGAATCAGCGTTTCGACGAACGTCTGGACGAGCGCATGCGGCTGGCGCGGGACTTCCACGACACGCTGCTGCAAACCATTCAGGGCAGCAAGATGATCGCTGACGTCGCTCTGGACGACTCCGACGATCCCACACGGATGCATCAGGCTCTGGTGAAGCTGTCGTCATGGATGGAGCAGGCGACGGTGGAGGGACGTGCGGCTCTTCATTCTCTGCGCGCCTCAACCGTCCAGCGCAACGATCTCGCCGAGGCTCTGCGGCGTGCGACGGAGAGCGATCTGCTTCCCAAAACCATGTTGGTTTCGCTCTCGATCGTCGGCACCGCAGTCGAGATGCACCCGATCGTTCGTGACGAAATTTATCTGATCGGGTATGAAGCTGTTCGCAACGCAGCGGCGCATTCGCGGGCCACTCAGCTCGATATTGAGCTGCGCTACGGCCAGGACCTGACTCTGCGCATTCACGACAACGGCGTGGGAATCCCTCCCCAGGTGCTGGACAGCGGCAGAGCCGGCCACTTCGGATTGCAGGGAATGCGCGAACGCACCGCCCGCATCGGTGGCAAGTTCACCATTGTCAGTTCTCCGGCCTCAGGAACCGAGATTCAGATCGTCCTTGCCGGAGGAATCATCTTCCGCAAAACCAGCCTGATCACAAGCACTTTGCGGTCTCGCTTGCAACGATTGTTTCAGAGGAAGATCTGATCGCCGAATGCACCCGGCGTGCCTCGTCCTGCTTCCGCAAATTCACCGTTTATACGAGATTTTTCTGATAGATACGCAGACGGCATCGCCGGAGGCCCTCGCCAGGTTGCAGGATATGTATCCGCTTACAGCCCCTCCCGCACCATCCACTGGGACCGCATGCCAACTATCAGGGGCAATTGGGGGCCGAATCGTAACTCGATCGCGCTATTCCCGATTCGCCCCTTCTGAGGGTCTGAAAAGTCCTCGATCTGGCGATGCGTGGGAATGCTGTCCTGTCCGATGATTCCTCTATCGCGGCTGGAGCAGCGGAGTTCCTGAGCCGACGAGATTCAGGAATCAGGAGGGCAGGATGCCCTGGAATGCGACAAGGCTTTATGTGGGCTGCAGAATTTCCAGCACCAGCTCTTCAACGCCCGCAGCAAGCAGGCCGATCGATCCGGGCTTGACACTCGTCAAACGTAGCGTGAGCGCAAGTGGCCACGTGTCTGTATCTGGGTTATCGCAAATAGCTTCTGAAATTGCGGAGACACTTGCCATGTTCTGTCTGTCTGAAAAGATTGAATCGTGTTGCCCATTCTGCCCCTACGAGCAGACACCTCAGTTCATCGAGATGATGTACCGCCGGGGATATGGAACGTGGGAGCAGCTGGAGGAGTACTGCTTAAGATTAAAGCGGTTCCGTCGCGCAACCCATGGTTGCTCCGAGTGGGTCAGGGAGCGGCTCTCAGCGCTGATTGGAGTCCCTGCTCATCATGTGAACGCCGAACCACAAATGCGAGCCGCAACCACTCCACAAATTCGCAGAGTGCAGGCAGTTGCTCGTTCTTACCAGCAGGATTCCACCTGCGTTGCAGTCGGATAACTTCACTCTTGCGGCCCGGCCCGATGAGTTGCTTAGGCTGCCGACCGA